>Ga0116185_1000035_pt1 | contig 165916 bp, 160 predicted proteins | sample AD_JPNNA7_MetaG_FD_89754 | JGI IMG/M metagenome (GOLD analysis project Ga0116185, IMG submission 89754) | Active sludge microbial communities of municipal wastewater-treating anaerobic digesters from Japan - AD_JPNNA7_MetaG | ecosystem: Engineered > Bioreactor > Anaerobic > Digestate | place...
CGTAAGTTTTACCAGTTCCAGAAGTAGAAAAAGTTATGTCACCAGAGAAGAGGCCAGCTGTGGTGGTGGAGCTGGCAAGCATGATTTTATATCATCATTTCTTTGGCAATGGCTCCCTCGGATCTATCGGTTGGAATCTATCAATAAGGGCAGAATTGTCAATTGGTCTCCAGTGAAGCTCATTGTTAAGGAGATAGCAAAAATCACGCAGGGGTATCATTGGATTATCATTGTAAGGTTTTACAGTATAATAGTACGGTATGGCACTGAGTTCATACTCCTGGCCATCAACAATGGCCTTTTTCTCACCGATTGTAATGGTGATGTCGGTTACCGTTATTGGCCCATGGATTGCTTTATCAGCCTTGACAATCCTGTATCCATTTGTATCTTTTATTCTCTCGTAAAATGCACCCATTTTATTGACAATTTCCAGCCCAACCATCAACTGACCGTCTTTAAGTGTGGGTGGCGGGTAATATTTGATGGGTTTGCCAGCTATGGTATATATCGGGTTGTCCAGTTGGAGATGGATGTATCCTCCTACATTGTCATAACTGGAATAAGTGTGAGTAACAACATTATCTATGGCATAGATAATGTTGTTCTCTTCAAGATCCGGGTTGAGTGTTTCATGGGTTATCTTGTATTCTTTGTCTTCCAGTCTCAGATACTCGATGTTGAGGTTGGTGTCTATTATGTAGGCGCTACCTTTTGACAACATTTTGTACTTGTGCATATTTTCAAAGCTGACAAACCCCGATGAACCGGTACCATGTTTAGAAAATGAACTTTGTGTCAATGCTGTGTAAAATTCATAATCACCATAATTGTAAAAAACAATAGATACCGCTAGTATGTCAGACTCAGTCTCCAGCTGAACTGCTGCAATTGAAACATTGAGAGCTTTAGCAACTTCATAACAATAATCAGGGTCTTTTGGACTCAGCTTGACAGGGTTGTTGTTTTTGTCCAGAACTGGCAAGTAGGCAAATGATTTTGCAGTTTGCTTTTTCTCCAACCTGTAGAAGACCAGGCCTTCCTCTTTTGTGTGCTCCATTATGGTATATTTTTTATCCAGATCTTCAAATGAGTAGTCTTTGTCTACTACTATTTTGAAGTCCGGGAACTGCGAAGGGGCAGCCTCTTTGTTCAGGGACTTTGCATGCCCCAATGGGGACACCAGGATTATTGATGCAAGCAAAAATATTATTGTTTTCTTCATGGTTCATCCTCTCTTTTCGTGTATTTAAAAAAGACTCATTTCCTTGTTTTTCATCTGCTTGTTGTCATTCATTCATTGGAGCGAAAAATCTGGCGACAATGGCCGAATAGTCAGTTTTTCTGTAGTGGCAGTTGGCCTTGAGGAGCTTGCAAACATCAAGAAGTGGGACAAAAAGCCCAGTGTCTGTCATGAATGGAGGTTCGGATAACTCAACCTCTTTGCCATCAATAAGTGCTTTTTTACTGTCCTTGGTCAATGTCAGCTTTACCAGCTCAACCTCCGTGGTTTTGATATTATATAGCCTTTGGATTGTATATGTTTCACCATCACCCGTCATTGGCGCAAAGAGCACATCGGAAAGAAAGCTTAAAGCAACGAACGGTATTTGGTTTTCAGACAACACAAGTGCAAAATTAGTGTAGGAATGCTCAACAGTATTAATTACTACTTTTGGATCTTTTGCACTGAGCCAGAGATATCCGGCACCACTTTGACGATTTATATATGATGCCTCACCAAAATCCACAAGGCCTGGAATTTCGTAACGGTCATAGTATTCAGGATTGAGTGCTTCCCTTCGTTCTACCTGGTATGCATACCCATGATATGCCTGCACCTCAAAGTTGTAATCCCCATCAAGGTAGCTTATTGAACCGACTGGATATATCTTGTCTGTTCCCGAGATATATTGACTTCTATTGATGTCCTTTCCAAAAATGCAGTATTTCCATTTATAATAGTTGTCATCCTCTTGGAAGAACATTCCCAAAGCAATCCGGCCCTGTGGGCCATCAAGCTTGCCAAAAAGCCGCCTACTGGTAATTATCTTTTCAGCTTTTTTCACAATGTCCTTGTCTGCCGGATCAACCTTGACCGGTGATCCATATTCATCCAGAACGGGTGAATAGTGTTTCCCAGTCTCGTCTTCTACAATTTCAAATTCATAAAATGTGAGTTTGCCTTTTTCATACGAAAGCATTGGCGTGGGTTTTTTGAAAGACCAGAATGAACCACCAGAAAATGACCTATACTCATATGCGATTATCGTAAAAGGGTCCTGTGGCCAGATCATTTTCTGAATGCCAAAACTGGGGCTGGAATATGGGGTGACAATTATTGCAAAGACAACTAGAACCAGAACAAACTTCCTTAGATTGAGAATTACATTCATTTTGCCCTCCATCGACTCAATTGGTTTCCAATACAAGAAACGGACCAAGAGGCAAAACGGTTCGAAGAAATTTTTGTTGAAACACTTATCTGTATTACATTATGGTCCTCAGTCACGCATTGGGGCAAAAAATCTGGCGATAAGGACTGCCCCGTCAGTACCACGAATATGACAATTGGCCTTAAGGAATTTGCATGCATCAGCAACGGGAACATATAGCCTATCGTTTATTATTGTAGGGGCCTCTGATAAATCCTTCTCGACACCATTTACCAGCACTTTTTTTCTATCTGCAGTGAATTTCAATTCAACAAGCTCGATTTCGGAACTTTTCAGCTGGCACAATCTTTTTATGGTGCAGGATTTGCTGTCATTATAAATCATTGGAGAAAAAAGCACTTCCGAGAGAAAGCGAATATCGATCAGGATTTCACCGCCCATCTCCCTTCTTGATGTTAACGCGTTTTCAGCCCATTCGCGTTGTTGCCCAGCGAGACAATATTTGCCAGGCCCATATCCTGTTTGAAGATAGCCTTGGCCAAAATCATATCTGCTATAAGATATTTCAGCCATTTCATCCAGACCAGGATATTCATGAATGTTGCACAAATCGGGATTAAACGCCTCAGCTCTTGTTCTTTGGTGCATTACCCCGTAGTACTCATAAACCTCAAAATTGAAATCATTGTCTACGATTGAAAAAGTGCCGTAGGGATATATTTTATCGCTCATGGAGCTTGCTCTGTTGAAGTGATGATGCTCTGGAAAATCCAGCGAATATGCAAGATATTCCCAGCCCCTGTCGCCCAGGTAAATCCCAAGTGCCACTTCCTTAAAGTTTTTGCTATTGTTGCCAATCTTTGCATTTATCATGGGAGACAAACAGAGTAGGATTTTCTCAATAATCTTGGGATCATTTTGTTTGATTTTGATAGGGTTGCCATTTTCATCGAATTTTGGGGCTACAATATTTGTCCCATCTTGATCTTTTATCTCGAATTCAAAAAAAGTGATGGCTCCTTCATAATACCTGAAAAGTGGTGATGGCTCCTTGTACTCGATTTTTTGTGGCCCATCATATCCGTATGCCACAATATCAAAATACCTGTCGCGAGTATCGAAATATTTTTCACTCAAACTGGCAATTTTGCCGGCACCCATTGGATTAAGCACAAAAAACATTGAAATTACAATGGCAATCAGAATACTTACAATTTTTCTCATCGTCCCTCCTCTAGTTCCCAGTTTTTTCAGACATGTTTATTATAAGAAAAACCTTGCTATTGCAATATCAAAAATATCCTCACAGTCATATATAACAAAACCTTCTAATGCTAAATAATAGCTTTTTAATCAGTGGATCAATCTGTCTCTTTGTAACAGACCAGATTTTTACCCTCAGAATTGAAGATAATTCCATCAATGACACATGGTGTTTTGAGCTCCCCAATGAGAATGTTAAAAGCCCCTCTTTTCCTTGTTTCTATAATTTTTTGCATATTGGGCCAGCCTGTTTTGCGCAATTTCCATTTTGTTTTGCCAGTTGATGCATCTATTGATTGTAGGTAACTGCCATTTTTTACAAAAATGTTGTTGCCAAACCATTTTGGAACATCATTTTCAAATCTATCTTCCCCAGATGTGCATTCCTCAAGTTCAGCATTGCCAAGGGGGTTGCCATCAAAAAACCATGAAAGATCGTTTTCACTTATAAAAATTGTTTTCTGCCCGATTACTCTTGCTTCGCCTCTGCCTGTTGCTTTCCAGATAAGTTCCCATTTTTTCATGTCAATGCAAAACACATCGACGAATTGACCTTGGTCATCATATTGCAGATCATTGATAAAAAGATTATTGTTTTCAGTACTCCATCTCACGTACCAATTGAATTCTTTTTTAAAGAGAGCTTTCCCATTTTTCGGATCTAAAACATAAAGATCAATTCCGCCGGCTTTATCGTCACCATTGCTATTCCGGTATACTATGAAACCATTTAGAATATCTGCACTCAATATTATTTTATGGGATTTCTCTTGCCAGATAATCGATCCATCCTTGTTGTTTAGGCAATAAATACCATATGTATCAAAAAAATACAGCATGGTGTCGCTTTCGCTTATTGCCTCAGGTATGCCGATAATTTCGAATGACCACAAAACTTTTCCTGTGGCTGGATCAATTCTTACAAGCTTATGCTGTTTCGCTTCTTCTTTTTGAAAATCATCGCTGATGTTTATATCGGTTAAATATAAATTTTTGCATTTCCCTTGTCCTAGATAGTCGAGATAAAATCTTTTTGTTTTCCAGAGAATCTTCCCCTTGGCGTCGTAACAAACTGTTTCTTTCAATTCGTCTTCACTGCAATCAAATTTTAAAAAGTATTTGTCATTCTTTATAAATACAGGAGTTATATAAGCATAATCGGGGATTTTTATTGAAGAACACAATGTTTTTCCTGTATCCAGACTGAAATAGGTTACAACGCGATTTTCATTGGACAGATATTCATCTTCTGCCCATGGCTCCCCGCCGTTCCTTTTCCATTTGAGTTTGCCATTTTTTGTATCAATAGATACCCATAAATCATCCTTGCCTTCGGCTTTCAAGCGGAGAACCAGATTGACTCCATGCATTATTACATCCTCTATTGGCATGTTTTCTGGGGCTATTTGGCTTAGTTTCAAGGACCACGCTTGTTTGCCAGTTTTGAAGTTCACAGACCCAATGGTTTTATCTAGAGCTTTAAGGTCAGATTTGATATCCACGAGATTGCTCCCAAACAAATAAAAATTAAAACCCTCCGTTTCCCATATTTTCTTCAATTTTTCTTTGCAGTCGGTTTTTCTTGTTGTTTGGATGACCAGTTTGATTTCTTGATTACAATTTGTGGTCACTGTTATTTCCTCTGTGGATATGTCCGGTTCGTCTTTTTTTGCACAATATCTGACCATTATTGTTTTTTCATTTTCAGGATTCAGCGTTACTGCTGTTTCGCTCAATATGATATGATCGGAGGAGGATTTTAATGAACACTCAACAATTGCCGATGGATTATCATTTTTTAGAATGAAATTTGCCTGTTTTTCTTCAAGGGGGCACACCTCAAGATTGATTGTGTCGTTTTTGGTTTTTTCCCAAAATGTTTCGATCTTGCATTTACATGGATTGCAAAGAGAGTATTTTGCAAAAGAATGTTTTTTCGCCATGTAAATACCGTTATTTATAATTAACACCATATCTGCATCTTGCTCGATCACTGAGGCTAATTTTTCGCCATTTTCTATGCCATAAATAGACAAACCTTTTTGGGAGGTATATAAAAATTTGTCATCAAAACCAGAAAAGCGCCCATCGAATCTCTTTGTTTCCCACAATTTCGTTTGATCCTTAAATGAGAAAACGGTTAGAGAGCTATGAAGGTTGTATATAATATAATTGTTATTGTAATCAATTCGGGCATACTCCAAAGATCCAACCTCGATAGCCCATTTTTTGAGTCCATCCTTAATCGAGACACAATCTAGTGATTTATCATCTTCTACTGATAAAATCCATGATTCAATCGATTGCTTCCACAAGTACAGATTTAAGTATGCAAAGTAGCCCTCTAGATGGAAAATTCTTGACCAAGCTTCTTTCAAGCTGCCATTTTCGTCAATATCAAAACAACGAAGATAGTTTTTCCTTCCGATGATAAGTTTGTTGCCCAATAATTTGATAATATTATATTCAGGCTCATATTCGAGAGTTTGGTTTGTTTTGTATTGAGCCTGGCTTATTGAAATAGAGTTGAAATCGATTGTTTTAATTTCATCGCCAGATTCTACATTAATAAAGATAATTTTTTCATCAAAATACAAGAGTAATTTATCCCCCATTTTTTCAAATGATGGGATTGTTTTTTGTGGTTTAAAGTCTTTTTGCCACATTTTTTTGCCATCCAATGTGTGGCAGATAAATGTCACATCGGAGGAAACGTAAATATTAATTACACTCATAGTTACAATATAATTTTTTATAATGATTGATTGCCAATTGCCTCCGAATGAATCCAATTTTTCATTGCTGATCCATTTGACTTTCCCATTCCCAATGCACATCATTGCATATTCAGTTTTGCTCAAAGCATCATCGTTAACCCCATAGACAAGGCCATCTTCAGACACAGCAGTAGGAATAAGTCTTGTGTATTCATCCTTATTTGTCTCCCAATCTTTTATTGCTCCGAGATCACTTGCCGAGATTTGGCTGATGGTTTGAATTCCACACAATTGAAAAGTGAAAATGATCAAAATTATTTTGGTAATAAAACTTTTTCCTGCACCCATATCAATCCTCCGCATTCTATGTTCTTATCACCTACAGATTGTACTTGCAATAATTTTTATACAATATCCTTATTTTTTACCGTTTTGGCTGAAATTCATTTCTTCAACGATTTTTCTGGCGATTTGCTTGTTGATTTCCTTTGTTTGTTTTTTAAATGTTAAGAGGTCATACAAAATTAATAAACAAAGGGTATAAGTAATGATATTCATTATAATTTCGAGTGTTGGTTTTGGATGTATGTAATACTCGAATCTGGTCATGTTGATATAATAGAATAAGACCATTCTTGCCGCAAAAAGACCCATATAACCATAACCTGCCCATGGATCTTGAAGATAGAATTTATGGGCCCCTATTGGACCCATAAATATACACATTAACAAAGTTATCCAATGGTTTTGTTTTTGTTGGAGATATTTAATTTTGTATTCGTCGTGTCTATCGAGGGGGATATTTCTGATAGCTTCATTTATAAGTTCGCTATCAGCTGCATCGGTAATATCTTCCATGTTTCTTTAGGATCTCCCGTTTTTATCAATAAATTAAAGTTCCAATTTTATTGGATTTACTTTTTACAAAGTGCGATCATTTTTACCTTTACTAATCTCGCTTGGAGCGAGATTAGTAAAGGTACTATTTTTTTATTAAAGGCCTGATGAAATTGTTTTGGCTATCTCTGTATTAGCCTCTCTTGTCTGTTTTTTGAAAGTAAAAATATCAATTACAATCAGAATGAGAAGAACTAAAGCGATTAGTGAGCCCAGTATTACAAAGAGAATCACGGGAAGGAGCCCGCACTCAAAAAAGAACTTTCCCATCATACCTGTTCTTAGCATCGGGATTATTGGACTGCAGCATAATGCTACGATTTTGCCAATCATTAAAAGAATTATCGATGCTAGGCCCATTCCGAAGTATAAAAATCCGGCATTCTTTTGGCCAAGGTAGAACTTGTGGATGCCAAAAAAACCGACTGACAAGCAAATTGCCAGGTTGATCCAGCAATTTTTCATATTACCATAAAACTCTATTTTAAATCTCAATTGTTTTTCTTCATCTAATGCTCCAGAATAGTCTCTGATGATATCTTTGTCCATTTCTTCCATTCCACCCCTCCGTTTTTTATTTTCTGGGAAAAGATACCGATATTTTATAGAACTGTTTGTGTAGATGTCAAACTGTTGATTTGGGCTAAGTTTGGCAAGTTAAAAACTTTTTTCTCTTCAAACTGTCAAATACTATTGCATGGACAAAAATGCACGTGACCTCCTAGATAGTGCGGTTCTGCAAAAGGGCCTCGCACAATTTGGTCTGGATCCAGGATCGGCCAGACCTTGCGAGGCCTGCGAAAATTTTGTTTATGATTACAATGATGAAACAATTGTGAGGTTCACCCACTCGGGCCACAGGACGCTTGAGCAGGTGCTTTCCGAGCTTGATTTTGTCTCTTATCTTTCTTGCAATGGAGTGCCTTGTTCGAGACCTGTTTGTGGAACAGATGGCAGATTGGGATACAGGATTGATGCAGGAAACTCCTATTTTGCTGTTTCAGCTTTTGAAAAAGCCAAAGGTGTGCCTCCTTCCAGGGAAAACACAACGAAGGAAATAATATCAAGGCTTGGGCAGGTCATAGGGATGACCCACAGGCTGGCTAAATCTTATGTTCCGTCCTCAGGGATTGAAAAGAGACCGCATCTTTTTGAAGACGAATACTACCTGAATCCAGAAAAATATTTCCTTGAGGGCGACACAGAGATGCTTCAGGCCTTCAGGAAGAATATGGACAGATGCAGGCTGATCGAAGCATCAACCGACAATTTTGGGCTGGTGCACACTGATTTTCATCAGGGGAATTTTTTTGTTGAAGGTGGTGAAATAACGGTTTTTGATTTTGACGATTCGGCGTATTTTTATTTTGCCGATGATCTTGCAATGCCGCTTTTTTACCACATGTCCGGAGTAAGTGAAAACAGGGTCCAGGTTGCAACAGAATTCTTTGCCAGTCTGATTGAGGGGTACAAGAAGGAAAACATTTTAAGTACAGACCAGCTTGGTCTCATGGGTGATTTCTTTGCTCTCAGGGAGACCCTTCTTTTTGGTTTGATTGGAAGGTTTGTCGATTTGCAAAACATGAGCCCCGATAAAAAAGTCAAATTGATGGAACGGAGAAGCGCAATACTTTCTGGCAGGCCTTTCCTTGACATTGATTTCAGACAATTTGCATAAGGTTTCCAAAACATAAAAAAACTGGTAAAATCTTTCCACCAAAAATTGGAGGAGAGAAAATGGACAAGGACAATTTAAGACAGATTATCAATGTCGTTGCCACAGCGGCGATGATTTTTGTTAATTATCTTGCCAATGCACTCCCGATTGGTGGAAAAAATACTGGTGAACTTGCCGGTCTTTATTACAACGATCCGGTCAGAGTGTCCATCATCCCTTCACCCTATGCATTCGCGATATGGGGGCTAATTTATCTCCTGCTTGCTTTTTTTGTCATCTACCAGGCGCTTCCGTCCCAGAAGGGAAATGAAATCTCCAGGAAGATTGGCTGGTGGTATTCTGTAACGTGCCTGTTTAATATAATGTGGATTTTTTTCTGGCATCTGCTCGACCATGTGTATTCCATCATTCCAATGCTGTTTTTGCTGCTTTCACTCATAATGCTTTATCAGAAACTCGAAACAGGGAAAGCTGGAGTTTCGCTTGTGGACAGGCTGGCCTACAAAGCGCCATTTTCCATATACCTTGGCTGGATAACAGTGGCAACCGTTGTTAATGTTTCGGTTTTTATTGTCACAGTCCCATCACTCCACCAGTTCTTTCTTTCCATTGCTTCTGCCGAAATCTGGTCGATCCTGGTCCTGGTTGTGGCCACGCTCATTGGCTCGGCGACAGCATTTGTTAAGAAGGATTATCTATACCCGCTTGTGTTGGTCTGGGCGCTTTTTGCAATTGCAACCAGGAACGATTTTTCTTCAACCATTAGCATAATTTCTATAATATGTGCATCATTGATGCTCATCGATTCAATATTTGTTGTTATATTAAGGGTACGGAACAAGACGATCTGAAGATGCATTGCTTGTTGTTATATAGAATTTAACCAGAAACCAATTCAAGCTTGATTTGACGATTTTGAAGGCTTGTTGACTGGTATTCTGGCAGTAATATACTCATTCACAACAATGTAACCAAGGAAGGTGTTTTATGACATCCAGGTCTGTCATCAGGATCATGACGGTTTTAATGGTGTGTGCATCGATATTGGCACCTAGTTTTTCTGTAATCTCTCCTGGCACAGTTCAGGCGGCTATCAAACCAAGTTATCAAATTACTGCCTACACCATTGCGATGTCGCAAAACTTGAAGGATAACACCACCGACATTGTTTGCGAGATTGAATTCAAGGCCTTCCAGGACATCAAAAATGTTTACCTTTACATGGACCCGATATTCAAAGTGAAATCTGTAAAAGGATTGTCAGATTTCATCCAGGAAAAAGATCTGCTGATAATACCAGTCCAGGGCAAAAAAGACAAAACGTTTACAATTTCAATCAATTATGTTGCCAGATTGGCTGGAACAGAATATCCGGGCAGGGCATGGAATTATGTTGGGCAGGATGGGATTTACTTTTTCCAGTGGTGGTATCCTGTAACACTCTTTACCATAGCTGCTGGTTATTCCGATGTTATTTCAATGAATATAACTGCCAATCTGCCAATTGGATGGAAGGCTGCTTCTTCGGATATCATTTCAGAACAGATAAGCAAAGACAAAGCTTTCAATGAGATAAAAATCCAGTCCAGAGATCCATCCTTCTTCTACCATTTCATCGCAGGTCCATACGAAATACTGAAGATAGAAGATCCAAAGAAAGTTATTTCCAAGACTACATTCTTTGGCGCGAAGGACAAGCTTGATCGTGGAAAAGAAATATCATCTGCGATTTTCGATCTTCTGGCATACTACGAGTCTGTTTTTGGCACCCCTGCGCCAAAAAATTATATGGTCATCCAGATGCCTGATAAGTTTAAAACAGTTATTGCTGAAAGGGCGTCTCTCTTCATTCCAACAGCAGCTTTTGCCAAGGTTGAAGAGAAGGACAAAAAAGACAAAAAAATCCTTGATCTGGCCGATCCTGAATATCTGGCAGAAAGAGTTGCCTCCTCCTGGTGGGGTGGCACTGTATTCGGTGTTGGGCCGGAAGCCGAATTTCTTAACACATCGCTTTCAACGTATTCTGGGATCCTCTATATAGGCCAGAAACTTGGCGAATCAAAGATGATCGAGATGCTGAGGAAGGCAAGAGTCGAGTATTTTGAAAAAGTGCAGCCAAAGGATGAAAAACCGCTTTCCTCAATCACCCAGGAAGACAAACTGGATATCTATTTCAGGAAAAAAGGCCCACTGGTGTTCCACATGCTGCGCCAGGTAATCGGAGAAGCATCATTCTTCAAAGGACTCAAAAATTACGCAGGCAAGTTTGCTGGAAAGTTTGCCACCATATCTGACATCTCGCAGGAGTTGTCAAAGGCTTCTGGAATGAAGCTGGATTGGTTCTTTGAGCAGTGGGTAAATCAAGCTGGAAGGTTGACTTATAATATTGATTTTGTTCTCACCCCTGGTAAAAATCCTTACAAATACAAAATAACGCTGGAATCAAAAACTCCTTTCAAGATGCCTTTCAAGATTGATGTGATAATGACCGATCGAACAGTTGAGAGCTTTGACTGGGACCTCAATGATCCTGATATGGAAAAAATCCTTTCATCCAAGAAAGAACCTGTTGGAGCAAGGATCCACAACCCGGAAGGTTATATTCTTACAGACGAATCAATAGTCAATACTCTAACTAAAGGCCCAATTTCAAACTTCTTCTACCTTGGCAATTTCATCATTGCAGAAGGAACATGGCAGGGAAATGAACTCATGGTGAAGGCTGCCGATGCCAGGGCGCAGTTCTACAAAAAGATGCTAAAAAAGTATTACAATCTTGATGTGCCAATAGTTTTGGACAAAGACCTCAATGCAGAAGATCTTAAAAAATATAATCTGATCCTGATTGGATGCACTGGTTGCAACAGCATCCTATACTATTTCTCGGACAAAATACCTGTCAAACTGAACCAGGAAGGCATGCATGTTCATGACACAATGATTCCAAACCCAGAGCGCGAAGGCGTTTATATCGTTCCCAATCCTTCAAACCCGTGGAGTATCGTACTTGCAGATGAATTTTTCTATTCTACCGACAATTTTGATACGCACAATCTGAATGTTGACTATTACCTGAGGAACCTTAAAACAGGAGACTCTACAAAGGGTTATTTCCACAAGTTTGACAAGAACCTCTGGGAAGCCCCTGTTACACCTGGAGTAAAACTGGATTCTCCAAAAAATAACCAGATTGAGATGTTTGAAAACACATTTACGCTCAAGGGTAATGCAACAACTGACTTCTACATCACTTATAATCAGGGAAACCCCAGGGTATTTGGCACTCCACCAAACAGAGAATTTATACCGGCAGGACCTTTTGAAAAGAAGATAGATTTTCTGAGGGGTAAAGAGTTTATAAATGATAGCCTTATAATTGACTCAAAGACCCAGTTTGCGACGTATACCAGAGTGCTGAAACTGGATTTCAGGGGAGAGATTGAACCTCCGAAAATCAAGCTCCCGCAGGTTGTCAGAAGGTTTAAACTGGGCCAGGATGTTGTGATAGACTGGGAAGCAACTGACAATGAAACCTTCGAGTCTGACATTCAATTTGCATGGTCTATTGATCGTAGTTCACCAACCCAGTTTGCAAAAGGCAAAAGGGCGACACTCAAAGGAATTAAGGTAGGCAAGCACACATTCAAGCTTTATGGAATCGATGCCAGGGGCAATATCAATGCATCAGTTCCGCCAGTTTCATTTGAGGTAGTCAAATAAAATGGGATTTGATGACTGGGCAAGATTTGTAATCATAGGAGCACTAGGCATTGCAGTCGTTTTTCTTGTCGTGTTGCTAGTTGTTGAAAGAATCAAAGGCACCAACAAGGGTAAGCAAAGAAAATAGCAAAAAGACATAAGAAGGCCAATTAAAAAAGCCCGGAATTAACTAGTTTCCGGGCTTTTTTAATTGGGTGATATTATCTCCCAACCCTATTTCTTATCATTGTTATGAAGGAATTCTGATCTTTAGGGAAGCATTTAAATCCCCCCTAAGAAGCTATTTGGAATGCAATAGACTTGTTTTGATAAAACCAATAGATCATTTACCCCTCAGTAAATCTTGTTTTTTTGTTTGAAGCAAAACCGAATCCCCCCACAACCCAGCGCCGCATGTGCAATAAAAAAGACGCCCCTTTGGGGCGTCTTTTGCTTGATTATTTTGAAGGATTTTTGACTACCAGACTTTTGCACCAGTGGAGGCTTTGAGACAGATTGTCTCCTGTCCTACAGTGGCAGTGCTTCTTGATGTCACCACAACGTAGTCGTTGGTGGTGGCTGGCCTGCAGGACGTTATGCCGCCAACGCTTGTTTTCCAGACTTCTTTGAGATTCTGGTCAAGACAGTAAATGATGCCATTATCGGTTCCAAAGACAATGTTCGAGCCCTGGACAGCAGATGGCGAGCTGTTTACGTAATCATCAGTTTTGAAGTATTCGAGTTTGGCGCCTGTTGCGGCATCCAGACAATACATTCCGTTACCTTTGTCACTTACAGCCTGCGCACCAATAAAGACTCTTCCATTGATAACCAGTGGTGTTGATTTGCACCATCTGACATTGTTGTCGTAGAAGCTCCATACCTTTGTGCCTGAGAGAGCGTCAACTTTATATACACAACCATCGAGGGAGCCAAAATATAGATAGTAGTTGTCGCCTTCCTTGACAAGGTTTGTGTCGCATTCAATTGGTCCACCATCATTGTATGGATTTGTTGGATTCGGCCCTTTTCCATCGGTCTCAAAAAAGGCATTTTTCCATATTTTGGCGTTTTTGCCAGTTGCGTAATTCACAGGATAAACTTTTCCTCTGATTGATCCTGCGAGAATGACGTCAAGCTTTGAGTCAGATTTTTCAATTTTGAGTCTTGCTGGTGTGCCATAAATCCATCCCTCGCCATCTTTCCATTCCCAGACAAGTTTTCCATTCATATCAAAAGACATGATTGTGCCCTTACCAGAGTTGAAGCCGGTAGTACCCAAAATTATTCCGTCGTCGAAAACCATAGGTCTGCTGTAATGAGCCTTCTCGACCTTGGCTTTCCAGACTTCCTTGCCGGTTGCGAGCTCCAGGCAAACCAGGAATCTGTATGGAGCCTCTGCCAGTGTTAAAACCTGGTAGATTTTGTCTCCGTGTATGGTTGGTGAGGTGTAAACCCTGTCAACCGTCTGGTAGGGTTGCGGCCATACCGGGCTTTTGTCGCTAAGCTTGAATGCCATTATTCCTGTTTCGCCCTTTACACCAACAACGATGTCTCCGGAAATGGCAGGGTTTGTTGACTGCCAGAAGCCACCAGCATCAGTGAAGTTGCCTGTTGGAACGATAGTTAGCGCTGTGAGCGCAATGATCGCAATTAGAAGGGAAGCGGTCTTTTTCATTTACAATGCCTCCAATTTGGACTTTTAACGATTTTAAGGATGAAAATTCTCACGTCAACTTGACCAGCGTAAATTCAAGGGAAAGCTAAAGATTTATGTAAAGTTTTTTACTTTTGATTTTGGACATTTTTCTGCTAATAGGCTTGGTTTAAGATTGTTTTTCGACACTCTGCCTTGAGTTTTTGGCTCATATTTGGCAAAATGCAAAACTATGAGTACTCTTTCGGGTTATAAAGGTAAAGCGTTGTCTGTCCTCACCTCTTTTAACGCAAGAGTTTGGGCAGACGTTGAGATTGAGACCGATAAAGGCAACTTTAGAGGCATCATCCTGCCAAGGTCGGAACAGGCCGACGACCTGCACGTTGTTGTCAAGCTTCAGACCGGCTATAATATCGGCCTAGCGGTTGATGGCATAAAAGCAGTCAAGGAGATTGGCTACAAGGAAGCCAAATACAAAATTCCGGAACAGGAGTTCCCGTTTGATCCAAAAAAGCCAAATGTGACATTGCTTGGGACAGGCGGAACAATTGCATCCAGGCTTGATTACAGAACTGGTGCTGTTATACCTGCTTTCACACCTGGCGAGCTTTATGGTGCAGTTCCCGAGCTTGCCGACATATGTAACATGAAGACGGTAAAGCTCTTTGGCGTGTTCTCCGAGAACATGGGCCCGGAGCAGTACATAACACTTGCTGAGGCGATCGGCAGGGAAATATCAAACGGGGCTGATGGAATAGTCATTGGCCACGGAACAGATACAATGCACCATACAGCGGCCTGCCTTTCATTCATGGTCCAGGACTCACCGGTCCCGATTGTAATGGTCGGTTCACAGAGATCATCTGACAGGCCTTCATCTGATGCGGCATTTAACCTCAGGTGTGCAAGCCATACAGCGTCCCGTGGTCCGATTGCAGAGGTAATGGTCTGTATGTTTGGCCCGACCTCCGACTCATACAACCTTCTCCACAGGGGCACAAGGGTGCGCAAGATGCACAGTTCCTACCGCTCGACTTTCAGAACAGTGTCCGATATTCCGCTTGCAATGTGCACGCCAGACAGTGTGACCCCGCTCAAAAAGGAATACAGGAGAAGAAGGTCAGACCGCAACGTCAAGGTGGACGCAGTTTTTGATGACAAGGTGGCAATAGTTTATTATTATCCGGCAATGAAGCCCGATATTATCGATTCTCTTGTCGAAAATGGTTACCATGGCATTGTGATCGCTGGAACAGGTCTTGGCCATGTCAACAAACCACTCTATGAACCGCTCAGAAGGGCCGTTCAGGCCGGTGTGCATGTCTTCATGACCGTCCAGACACTTTGGGGTTTCGCGCAGATGTACGTTTATGATACCGGCAGGGACCTCATGGAGCTTGGTGTAATTCCGGCCGCCAACATGCTTCCAGAAGTTGCATACATAAAACTCGGCTGGACACTTGGCCACACCAGGGAGAGAGACGAGGTCATGAAAATGATGCTCACCCCAGTCAATGGCGAAATCACGGAGCGTGAACCGCATGATGGTTATCTCATTTTCCAGGGTGGACTGCCGGAAATTGAAGACTTCTTGGGCAAATACATCAGATAGCGCAAAAAAGCAAAATATATCTCCTTATATGCTGATTTATATCATATAAGGAGATATAAATTATTTTAGACAAGATATTTCATCTAATAATTACTTATAGATATCTTATGTAACTAATAATGTTATCATAGAATTTATATTTGCTATTAGAGTGAATAGCAAATATTTATAACCAATAAGGTATTATTATCTACTTTTCATTTGATTAGAGATGTAATATTCCTAATTTGGCATAACCAGGTTTTCGATGATTTTTTAACATTTTTTCTTATAATCACCCTCGTGAAAAGGATTCTTGCTTTTTTGATTTGTGGATTGATGGTATTGGCTGTGCCGGCAAACTCCGGCATTTGTATTGCTCCTCCGGTTTCAAAAAAAGATATTGCCAAACCAGCCCCAAAAGAAACACAGAATAAAATCTGGAAACTCGGCGATAGGATTGTTCCTGGCCCCATCCCTCCCTCGCTTGGCGCACCGGAGCCGGCGCTGGACATTTGGCGCGGAGAGGTGTTTGGCAAAGAGGCCGGCCTTTCGCTCCAGCTTGATGTCATAAAGCCAACAGCATGCAGGGGCCAGACAGTCCCGATTGCAGTTTACTTCCACGGCGGTGGCTGGCGGAGCGGCAACAGGTATGGAATCTACAACACAATCAGGGTCGAACGCAAACTCCTGTACCAGATGGGTTTTGCAATAGCAAGCGTCGATTACAGGCTCTCCCAGCAGGCAAAGCACCCTGCACAGATCAATGACTGCAAGCTTGCGATCCGCTACCTGCGCAAAAACGCAAAGAAATTCGGTATCGACCCGAACCGGATTGGTGTCTGGGGCCATTCTGCCGGCGGTCACCTGGTCGCTTTCCTTGGAACGGCCGACGAAAAAGACGGGCTTGAGGGCCCAGGATTGCCCGGAATTTCAAGCAAGCCACAGTGTGTTGTGGAACTGTACGGCCCAACCGACCTCACCCAGCCAGTGGGTGAAAATGGCTGGAGAGGAATAACCGAGGAACTGCTTGGGTGCAAACCTAAGGCCTGCCCGGAAAAGGCCATCAATGCGTCGCCTGTCACCTATGCCGACAAGGATGACCCGCCAGAGCTGATAATCCACGGCGAAAATGATTCGGCAATTCTGTACCTTCAGGGAGAGCTGTTCGCAAGAAAATTGAAGCAGGTCGGTGCCACATGTGCTCTGATAAAGGTCAAAAACGCGGAGCACCAGTTCACGCCGTACCCTGGCTATCTGAAAATCAGCCCTCCGCTGGCAAGGATACGCTGGGTGATTGCCGCGCAGTTCTTCCGCTACCTGGAACCTTCGCTAAAGGGTGACCTGGATGTTGATGGAAGAGTCAACCTGAGAGATTTTATCCTGATGTGCAAACAGAGCGGCTCTGTGGGTGCCGGAATGGACGGCTCGCCCGGGCCGGAGTGGTGGAACCCGATGGCCGATTTGAATTCAGATGGGCTGATTGATTTGAAGGATATGATGCTACTGCTGGGGATTGGTCTGCATACATCTGTAAAATAATTCTGGAAAAAACACAAAAAATACTAGAAAGAAACATGCAAGCATAAACAATCCATAAAGAGCCAATCCCAAATCAAAGAAACCTAGGCTATAAGGATGGAATAGATTGTCTGGACTTCCATTCATGCTGTATATTGTTCCCAAACTGTAGTTCATCTGAAGAACCACAAATGAGTAGAAAGATATTGCAGTCAAACCGGCGATTGTTTTCCATATTATATGATAAAAATGTGGACGAGCTTTCTCGTTCTTGAATCGGAAGATCATCCTGAAAAGGTAATAGTGCGAGAAATATAAAATCACCAGCAATGCCGAGAAAATGAGGTTTCTTGGGATAAATGGTTTTAGGGTGCAACTTGTTTCGAGGAAAATTTCATTAAAATAAGGCAAGGCTAGCATCACGGCTATAATTCCAAAAAAACCTAGGACGTTCCTTTTTATGAATCCCACATTTTTATTATAGCACATATTATCAAACTGGATAAACATTTGATGGGGTAATCCTTCTAAGTCAGGTCAAATTGAAAATATCATTTTAGTTTTTGTCTCCAACACATTCATAAAGCAATTCTCCGAAAACTACATAAAATAGCATGAAAAAAAACATGAATACCACAAATGTTGTTAATGAATATTCAACATCAAAATACGAATATATGTGGTATTCTCGATGATACAATGGGGAAATCACAAATGAGTAGACAAATATGGAAATGAAACCAGCGATTGTTTTTGCAAACCATCTTTTGCGATAGAATGGAATACGATCAGCCCCTTTTTCACCCCGAAAAATACCTTGTACAGATAAAAATGTGAAAAATACATCACGATAAGAGAGATTGACAAGAAAAAATAGTTTTCGCTATGCATTGAACCTGATGAATCGAGAGCAACCATATTGAGGAAAGGTGTTGTCACTATAACCATCAAAACCCCATAAGTGCCTAAAATCAAATCTCCTATGCGCCCCATACTTTTATTGTAATGTATTGCTTTGATTTTGGGAAGAAGAGAAAATACCTCTGTTGAAATAAGCATTACCCGCAGGCATTTGAAACAGTGACGTTCATAATGGCCTTGCCGTCCTGCCCGATGGCTCTGTACATCTTTTCCAGCGCCTCAAGGCCATCCTCCAGCTCGCAAGAGATCGTTGTTGACATCGGGTTTGTGAATGTCTCGAGCCCCATGCCGGAGATTGCCTGGATTGCCTCCATGACCCTCTCGCCGATTTTTTCTGTCCCCAGCGGGTAAACTGAAACCTGTATCATGACTTTCATTTTTGCACCGTTTTTCTGAAACTGGCCACAATCGCTGCCCCCTTCTTGCTCCCCTTGATGTTCCCCCAGGCCTCTTTTGCCCCAAAACAGCAATTATCTGCGGGGAGGAAATGGACGCAGGTAGAAATGCTGGCCAATCCTGGCAAAAAGTCTTGTAGCTTTGAGAATGTCAGGTATTTTGCGGTTTTGTAGACCTCGACCCCTTCCCTGGTTTTTGCCCATGGGCTGTCCGGGTTAAGAACCACGATTGCGGCAATGCCATTCGGTCTCAGGATCCTCCAGGTTTCTTTTGCCGCTTGCTCCTGGTCATCCACAAACTCGAGCGCAAACGAGCAGAGGACCCTGTCAAAGGCCATGTTTTCAAAAGGGAGTTCGGTCAGTTTGCCATTTACCAACCTTGTGCTTGCTAGCTCGGGTTTTTTTGAGGCCGCATCAAGCATCTTTGTTGATTCATCGATGCCTGTGACCTTCATTCCTGATTTTGCCAACAAACTTGTGAAAATGCCAGTCCCGCAACCTGCATCGAGGCACTCAAGGTCTTTTTGTGGCCTGATGGCCTTCATTATTGCTGATGCCTCGGCCAAAAGTATTGCTTTCCCAAGTTTTGTTGCAAAAAATGAATCATAATCTGAAGCAAAGCTGTCGAATAGTGCCATGTCTGCAATTATACCTGCATTTGTTTGCTGTTGGTTATAAGTTTGGGTATTCGATGATGATTGTTTTTGTTTCCCCCTGCCATGTGACCTTTGCGCCAAGCGCCTCGGCGACAAATCTTAGTGGAACAAGTGTTTTGCCTGACACAATGACCGGTGGGGAGGCGAGTTTGTATTCAGCGCCGTTGACTTTCGCCTCTTTCTTCCCGATCCATATCTCGACGATGGTTTTGCCAAGCTTGTAGATGACCTTCTTCTCGGATGCGACCCATGTGATCTCGGCGGAAAGTCTTTCGCCGATGAACCTCATGGGGACAAACGTCGAGCCGGCGAGGATCATTGGTGGAACATCAAGTGTGTACGTTGCTCCATCATCGGAGGTGGCAGTTTTTGAGCCGATCTGCATTGTCACCATAACATATTTTGTGACCGTCACTCTGGCAGTTGCAGAAAGCCCGTTTTCATCCGTTGAAGTGACAATTATTTCTGTCAGGGTCTCTGTTTCTTTTATTGTTGCGGTGAATGCGCCGTCATCTTTCTGAGAAATATCCGCAACAAGCTCCTTCCCTTGGGGTGTTTTGAAGGACAGCTTGGCGTCTGGATCGGCCTTTCCGCTTAAAACAATCTCACCCTTCTTCTGGACAACGACCCCAGGGTTTATGGTTACCTTTGGTGGTGTCACTCCGGTTGCAAAGTTTGCTGCCTGTATTTCAGAAAGTGCCCCACCTTTGCAGGCAAAGATTATTTTGAGCTCATGCTTGCCTTTTTGGAGGCCAGAGAGGATGAGTTCTCTTCCCTGTATCCAGTCCGAACCTTTTGCGCCATCAATGCTGTATGAATAGTCAAGATTCTGATTGAAAGATGCTTTCCAGTCAGAATTCTGGGAGCTTTTTGGTGCCTGCAGTTCTGGCAGTGGACACTCGTTTGATGCAGTCTGGAGGCCGAAGCACCATTTCTCGTAACAGAATGCTGATGAATGTTCGATCTCGAATGCGCACTTCCCACCCCTTGTGTCCAGCTCTATGTTGATATTGTTCTGGCCGGGTTTTATGGTTTGGGTCATCTCCTTGAATGTGAAGCTGTCTCTATCAAATCCTTTCCACGCGGCCTTGTATTCCCTCTTCGAGTTGATGGTGAAAGTTTGTTTGAAGCTATCCAGTTCGACTGTTTTTTGCATCCAGGGTGGATCAAGTATGTTTTCTCCAAGTGTGGCCATTGGTATGCCAGGTTTTTCGAGATTGAACGACAGCATACACCCCTTGTCTCTTCTTGTGAAGATACCAGCGTAGGCAAGATTTTCTGGCAAATTCCCTAGTCCATTGTCCAGTATATAGGTTTTTGCGGGTTCTGCCTCGTCGTAGAAAACCTGTATGCCATCAAACTCTCCCATGATCTGTTTTCCTCGCCAGACAATCGAATCGTTCTGTATTTTCACCATTCTGTTGCCGAGCTTTGCGCTTCCAAGCACTTTCAGCTGTGGTGTTGGCCCGACTAGGATAACGGGTTTTTTAGTGCTTCCTGCGAAATTGGATGTAACGCTTTCCCCACCATATTTTTGCACCCATGCTTCGGCCCTTTTCATTACATCTTCGCCATCACCAGGCTCATAGCATACAAGAGGTTTTTGCCACTTAAGCAAGGATATGATGTTCGCAGTAGACATGCTGTGTACGCGATCGTCATCCATTGGTATGATCCCGTTGTAATCCGTAAAAACGATCCCTGTTGCCATTTTGGGTAGCTGATACAGTTTTGTTTTGCCTGACAGAACAAAGCTCTGGCTTTCTCCATCGACATAGTATACCATGAAGCGTGTTGGACACTCTGTTGAATCGTTGTTTTTAAGGCTAAGAGTATCAATGATTTTTCCATCCTTGTTTTCCCTCAGGAGGCCGAATGATGTGGACACCAATTTTGGTGAATTGAAAAATACTGACCAGAAATCAGTCAGATCAACTCCTGACACCTCTTCGAGCGTAGCTTTCAAGTCTTTCAAAGTAGGGCCTTCGCCTGGGGCTTGTTTTGAAGAATCATATTTTTTCATAAACTCCTGCATTGCACTTTTGAACACATCATCGCCCAGTTTTCCCTTAAGTGCCCAAACAACAAGTGCACCCTTCTGGTAGACGATATAGTCGACCCATTCGCATGCAGTGCTTGAAAGTGGCGGCTCATAATCTTTTTTATTTTTGAAGTAAATATCCCTTACACTTTTCAGTTTTGCCTGCCCTTGCTCTGGAGACAATGAATCGCAATAGAGAATTGCTGAGAATTCAGCAAAGGCTTCCGAAAGCACTCTTTGATCTGGGTGTACCTTTGGATTGGGTATGATGCCGTTGCCACCAAACCACGACAAATGGGCACACTCATGGGCCAGAAAATCCGGAGCAAATGACTCTTCGTTGAGGTATGGGGAGTCTATGACCCATCCGCCATCCAGCCCCTGACCATTGCCCCTTCTGCCTGTTTGTGCAGCTACGAAATAGTCGTTTTCACAGGGTTTGTTGTAGTATTGCCCGAAAAAGTCAGCAGTTGATTTTGCAGTTTTCAATATGGTTTTGAAAGAAGTATTGCCACCCCTGAAACCGTAGACTCTTACAGCATACTTCTCCCCCTCTTCCTTGAAAACTATGTAGTCTCCGCCAACCAGCTTTGCGGCATATATGTTCTCGGTTTTTATCTCAACCTTGTACTTCCCATCGCTTTTTGGTTTATCGCGGTATTCTTTTGGCACAAAACTCCCCAGCAGAAACCAGTGGGAGGGTATTTTGACGTCAAGATCGAATGTCACCTGTTTATCTGTGGAAATGCTGTCTGACATTGGATACCATGCATTATAGCAGTGAAAATGGTAGCCATTTGTAAATATCTGTGTTCTTATACCCTCTGGACTCGCGTAATTCATTGTTCCATCGTAGATGAATCTTAGCTTGTGCGCGCCGGTTTGCATTTTTTGAGGGAATTCAAGGAAGAAATTGCCTTTATCACTTCGGGATTTTATTTCTCTGTCGTCAAGTGTTGCCCTCTTTATTGCCAGTTCCGATGTCGCAACGTACCATTGCATTTTGTCAACAGGTGTTTCACACACCAGTTCGCAGATGAGGTCAAATTCATAGGATGATTCGGTGACAGTGACTTTTCCGGTGAAACCTTTTATTGTTGCTACGCCATTTGTTGGTCTTGGGTTTTGCTGGGTTCCCTCAATCCATAGACCTTCATTATCCTTGGATTGTACAGCTGTTGTAATAAATTGTGGAACAAGAAGATAAAGGACTAATACAATCGAAATCAGTCTTCTGCGCATCATCAACCTCCTCTATAGAATAGTAATGGTTTTCTGGTGCTCAGGTTGTTTACAAAATGTATACAAAATTGGTTCTTTGTTTTTTGGCAAAATAGATAAACCCTCAGAAAGTAAAAGGTTTATCTTGTCCCCCTATCCAGCTGGACCCATTTGATTTTGATTATAAGTGTAATTTTACTGCACCAAATTCAAGATGGTGAAAAAACATTGCAAAAATCTAAATATTTTTGCAATGTGCAAAGAAGATTTTTTTAAGCATATTTAAAAGTCATCATGATTACACAATTTGTTTGTTTTATAAGTGAAAATTAATTTATCACAGAAAAGCACTGGATTTAACTAATAATACTTTATATTTAACAATATGAGCACAATTAATTTATATTTTTTATCCACAATTTATTAGTCATGGTTATACATTGCAATCTTAGTCCTGCCAGTAACCTATTGTGACCTTCTGCGTGTCTTTGTCCCAGACAATGTCTGCGCCAAAGACTTCAGATATGAATCTTATTGGAACAAAGGTCCTCTTGTTTTTTATTTCTGGTGGAACATCAAGCTGCACTTTCTGATTCCCGACGAGGCAATAATTTTTCCCTACATAAAGCGTTACCTGCACCTCTCCTCTCGAGATGTAAATTTCTTCTATGGCCTTATGTTTTGGGTAAAAATCAACTATGCACCCGAAGGCCTCTGAGATAAATCTTGCTGGGACCATCGTTGCACCTTTGTTGATGTATGGAGGCCAATCAAGTTTTGATGGTTTGCCGTTTATTCTTGCTTCATAGGAACCAATCCAGAGCTCGACTGTAAAACGTTTTCTCTCGCTCATGACGACAACAACACCGACTTCATCAGTTCCACCATTTGACTCGACAATTATCTTGCCTGTGTAGGAGGTGTTCTTCGCCATCCCTTTTGTGTCGACAATAATGGGTATATCAATCGGTGCCTTGCTTATGTCAAAAACACCTTGTTTTATTTTGAGCCAGTCGGCTCCTGGGCCTGGTTTTATTGTACCAGAGAGGACACCCGAACCCAAATTGGAAATTGTTATTTTTGATTCGTATATCTGGTCTGGCTCACATTGGTTGAAGAATAGTGTTGGTGGATCAACCTTGAGCTGTGGTGGCCTGGGCTTTATTGTGATGGTTATATCTACTACCTTTGTACCGCCATTGCTTGTTATCAATATTTGGCCCTTGGTTGTTGCCCCATCTTTAAGTTGTTTGGTGCCTATTTCCACCTTGAAATTTTTTGGGTCGGTGGTGAGTGAGAAATCCTTTGATGAAAGGATTATCCAGTCGCTGTTTGGCTCAAGGGTCCCTTCAAGTGTCTGGATGCCGCCATTTGAGATTGCAAAGGTACCTGTCAGCTGGTCACCCCAGTTTACATCTGTAAAAATCAATTCTGTTGGATAAACAACAAGCCTTGGCCCTTTCTGTTTTATTTTTATCGTGACCTCAACTTTCGCAGTACCACCGTTGCTTTCAAAGAACACGTTTGCTTTGTAGCTCCTATTATAATCGAGCATCAGTGTGTCGGCTGTTGCGATGAGTTTTTTGTGGTTTCCTTCCCATGATTGGTATTCCAGTGACAACCAAGCCATGTCAGTTTTAATATTGCCTCTAAGAGTACCTTCACCAATATTGTCTATGAATATTTCGGCTTCGCTGTAAGTACCCTTCTCGACTGTTCCAAAGTCAATTGTTGGCGGTGTGACCTTGATTATTGGCAGGCCTGTCACTGTGAAGGTGATTATGACCGTCTGCTTATCGCCGTTTGTAGCCTCAACCAGTATTGGTATATTGTAAACCTGCCCCACTGTGAGATTTTTGGTGTCTATCGTGCAGACAAACTGTTTTGTCTCGGTTGTCAGCATGAATTGGTCAGAGGAAAGTTTCATGTATGGAACATTGAATTTTACAGTCCCGATAAGCGTTCCTTCACCGCCATTCCAGACATTGAAACTTGTTTTTTCGGTCCTGCCCTTTGGTATCTCACCAAGGTCGATTTTTATTGGATCAACCATTAATTTTGGCGGGCCTGATCTTGTAAAACAGTAGACGTTCCCTCTGTCAAAAGTGTAAACATATTTGTCGAAAACAGTGACTCCACCAAGACCAGCTTCATCAAGCTGGTAACTCCAGAGTATTCTCCCACTGTTTATCTCCACTATCTTGAATTTGGCTTTGCAAGACCCGCAATTTGGCGGTGTATCGCCTTCATTCAGATAGATGTAGTTGTCGGAAGCGGCCATGCAAAGCCTGATTCCGTTTGACATTTTGTATGCCCATTGCTGTGTTGCGTCCTTTTTGTTGTAGGCGTAGACAACCCCTTCATCTGCACCGATTATTATCCAGCCGTTCGAGACGATCGGTGTGTGTGCGTAAATGTGACCATCTCCATATATTGTTGGGTAACTGCGCCATTCCGTTGAGAGGTTGTCTGGCTTGACTCTTGCAACGAGGCTTTTTGGTTCTTCGACCTCTACATAATAAAATCTTCTTGGATCTCTTGGGTCAACGTATTTTCTTCTGTAAACTGCAACTGATTGGCCTGAAAGAATTATCTCCTCACCATCATAAACGGTGAGGATGTCCATCCTCATATTGCCGTAGTCTAGCTTGTCGACAGCAGTGCCATTTGAATCGTCAACTGCCACGAATACAGCGCCCCTGATATAGGCACCCAGCCATCTTCCATCAAAACTGCCAACATGGAGTTTGGAGCATGCAATATAGACTTTCCCGCCAATGAGAGATGGCGATGCTGTTGCTGGCGCATCTGGCAGGCTGGCTTTCCAGACAGAATCACCAGTGTCCTGTCTTATTTTGTAAAGATACCCGCCAGAGCTGCTGCCGTGGCTCATAGTTCCTGTAGCTACATATAGAAAGCCGTTCTGAAAGGTTGGTGATGATTCGCAGAATGTTCCGTCCAGTGATGTTTTCCAGATGATTTTGCCCTTTAAATCGAAGCAATGGGCGATTATTGATCCAGTGCCACTGTCTTTTATACCATCAGAGGAAACTGCCATTACTTTTTTTGTGCCATCATAAGAGGTGAAAATTACTGGAGAGCCAAGAAAAGCGCTGCCATCAACACTGTATTTCCAAACAACTTCACCAGTGTCTGGCTTCATGCAGAAGAAATTTCCGGAGCCATCGCCTGTGAAAAGCAGTGGTGTGTCGCTATCCCAGCATGCAACAATATTGCTGTGCGGCGCAGAGTCAAAGGGTTTTCTCCACAAGAGTTTCAATGGCGGTGGAAGCTCGACCGACGAATAGGCTGTATGAAAAGCATCACCATGCATGTGCGTCCAGTCAGGCGTCTTCTCCTCCTGGGAGCGCCCGTAAACAGGAAATGCAATCATGGTGATAATTAGTAACAGTGTATATACCCTGCGCATTTAATCACCTCTTTGGTAATATTACATTTGTTAAGTATTTTCGGTTCATATTCTTGACACATAGATATTTACAACCATAATAATGCTGCCAGTGGGTGGTTAGTTCAGAGGTAGAACGCTTCCCTGACACGGAAGAGGTCAGTGGTTCAATTCCACTATCACCCACCATTTCAAAATAGATGCCCAGCCTGAAAGACAACCTTAAACGTCTCATATCCAGGCCTGTTCGTGTCCTCGTAGAGGCCGCCCTTTCATTTAATGATGACAACTCTTTTATCCATGCCTCCTCTGTATCTTTCTACTTTATCCTTTCAATAATACCGTTTGTACTTTTTGCCATCTCCTTTGCAGGTAACATCTTGAAGCATGACCCTGCGCTTCTTGAAGCGGTTTACAAAGGTCTTTCGCTTTTTATTGCCAGAACAGAGGCACTGGAATGGTTGAAAAATTTTGTTGATACAATCATAAAAAGTAGCGGCACAACAACGATTACTGGTGTTATTTCCTTACTTTTCGTTTCTGTTGGAATGTTTAGGAGCCTTGAATATGTAATGAACCACACATTTGGTGTGAGGCCGAGAGGTTATATAAGGTCATATTTAATCGGCATCTCTTTCTCGCTAATACTCAACATATTGCTTATACTGGCCGTTGTCGCCTCTCCGCTTCTCAATATTTTGAGCACAGCCAAGGGCTCAACTTTGCACCAATTTCTAATGAAAATACCATGGATGCTTACGCTGTTTAACTGGATGTCCAATGCTTTTATTTTTGCCCTCATATGTTTTCTTATTTACTTGATTCTACCAAACACAAGGCAGCGGTTCAGAGATGTCTTCTGGGGCGCTGTAACGGCCGGCCTCTTATGGAATTTATTGAAGGTAGTTTTTGATCTTTACCAGAGCATTTTTACTGGCTCACAGCCTTTGCTTGGCACTTTTGCCTATGTTCTGGGAGCGATTTTCTGGATGTATTTGTCTACATCAATAATAATTTATGGTGCGGAAGTCTGCATGATATTGAGTTTGCGTTCCAAAGGCGTCCCTGCGCCAAGTTTTGCGCAGCTTTTCAGCAAGGCCACCAGAAGGATTGGCCTTAGTGTCCCCTGGGTGTCGAAAACAGCGAAGAAACCTCCTGGGCAAAGCTCCTCTTAGGGTTGAAACCCAGTTGTTCTCTTGCTTTTGTCTGGTCATATTCATGAGACAGGCACAGCAATTTGCATGTAAATTTTGAGAATGGAGGTTTTTTCTTTCCCCAAAATGTTTGACAAGCAGAAGCAATGGCAAAGGCCAGGCTCGTTGGCACTCTTAGGCCTTTATTTTTTAAGCTTAGTGTTTTGCAAGCTATTTCTACCACTTTATTTGCAGTTATCGGGTCTGGGCCGACGATATTGAACACCTGGAATTCGACATCTTTTTTAGATGCTGCTAATAAGCATGCGTCAACAACATCTTCAACATGCACCATGTGCCAGATCTGGTTTCCTGTTCCTATCATCCTCAAAGGTGTTTTGAGTACCTTGTAGATCTTATCCATGGCGCCGTCTTTCATTTCACCATAGATGAGTGTTGGTCTCAGCACGACAACTTCGATGCCAAGCTTTTTCCCAAGCCCAAGCACCACTTCTTCACCAGCCCTTTTTGTGTCTCCATATCCAAGGCCAGTTCCAAGATCGTCATCTTCTTTTATTGGCGAATCCTTGCCGTTCAGCCCCACTGCCGAGACAGAACTGATATGAACAAACCTCTTTGCTCCAAGTTTTTTTGCAGCTTCAATGAGTTTTCCCTGGAGTGTAACATTTGTTTCCCAGAGGTCTTTTGTGGAAAGGTGATCAGAGATATGGCCAATGCAATTGAAGAAAACATCGATGCTTTCGTTGAAATTTTCAAAGGGAATGCTTTTGTAGTCTTCAAGAAAGGTTTTGCATCCCTCTATTTTTTTCTCTCTTCTAACAGGGCAAAAAACCTCATGCCCCTCTTTTACCAGACGCTTTGCAAGGTGTGAACCAAGGAACCCGGTTGCACCAGTTACAAGTACTTTCATTTTTCAAACACCGCCAGGATTTGATCTGACTCTTCACCTTTGAATGGGGAGCCGTCGAATTTGCCATATAGACTGATTGAGCTGAATTTTGTTCTTGAAGCGTGACGAACCAGGTCTTCCTTTGTCATGACCATAAGGTGTTGTGACATTTCAGACATTTTCCAGGAGCCGTTTTTCTCCAGCATCACTATTGAGAGCCTGGTGTTTTCACCAACCAGGTCGAATATTTTAAGAAAAATCAGGTTTGGTTCAGGTGTTTCTATTAATTCGTACCTCTCGCCATTTTTGATCATTTTTCGATAATTCAACGTCTGGATTACAAGGATCCCACCAATTTTCAGCACTGATTTTGCATCGGCGAAGAATGATAAGACCTGTTTTTCATCGTCTAGTAGTGAAACAACATTGCCGAGCATGAGCACCGCATCAAAGGGTTTTGCTTTATGTTTTGTGATATCAAGCATCGACATTGGTTCAAAATCAACGTAAGTTCTTTCTTCCTGGGCGTTTTTCTTTGCTTTTTGTATCAGGTTGTCGGAAATATCTATTCCATGCATGTCATATCCAAGTTTTGCCAACTCTATTGCATGTTTTCCGGTGGCGCAACCCACGTCGAGCACTTTTTTTGCGTTGTGTGATCTCAATACTTTGTGAAGGAACGGGACCTCGGTTGAGAGCCTTCTGTCCCAGTCAACAAAAAGATCATATCTCTCACCGATGTTGTTGAATATTGTCAAAGCGACGCCTCTATCGTCGAAAGCATTTCCTGTTGAATCAATCCATTTGAGGCCACGATGTGGCTGTTATAGAGATCGAACGGCTCATTATTAAAACCTGTGACCATTCCACCAGCTTCCATGACCATGAGGACCCCTGCCGCCATGTCCCATGGTTTCAGTTTCAGTTCCCAGTAGCCGTCCAGCCTTCCAGCGGCGACATAACATAGATCAAGTGCCGCTGAACCGAGCCTTCTGACGGCATGCGTATTGAGCAAAAATGCAATGAAATGGTTTACATTGTTGTCTTTTAGGTCTCTTGCCTTGTCATATGGGAATCCTGTTGCAAGCATGGAAACCTGGAGATTGCTTCTTTTTGAAACGTAGATGCTTTTGTCATTGAGACATGCGCCTTCGCCCCTTTTCGCTTCAAACAGCTCTCTCCTGTTGGGGTCGTATATGACCCCGATCATGGGTTCGCCATCCTTGTATGCCGCAATTGAAACACAGTAAACAGGCATTCCATGTGCGTAATTTGTTGTTCCATCCAGTGGGTCAATTATCCATTGCCATTCCGATGTCCCCTGTTTGCTGAATGCCTCTTCTGACAGGATGGAGTCCTCAGGAAAGTTTGACTCTATGGTATTTGTTATGAGAGTTTGTGATCTGTAGTCGGCCTCTGTTACAAGGTCGCATGTGGAGGATTTGGTGCGTGTTTTCAGATCACAGAATCTCATGTCCAGGAGTAGTGTGCCTACGTCAAGTGCTAGTTCAGAAGCGATTTTGAACCTTTGTTGCATCAGGTATGGCACCTTCTTTTGCTAAGCGCCTGTATTCGAACCAGGCCGAGCGAAGAATTTTTTTGTCCTGCGGGAACGTCAAGAGCCTTATTGCTTTTGCTGGCGGAACAACCAAATAATATGAGAAGAATGCCTCTGTTTTTACTTTTCTTGATTTTGCAAGCATCAGAAAATACTTGACTGATTTGTCAATTACATTGCTTTCATCAATCTTGAATTGATAGTGGGTGTCGCCAATGGGTGTTATTGGATCGGCTTGCAAATGGGTTTCTTCGAACACTTCCCTTATTGCAGCTTGCTCGTGTGTTTCACCTTCCTCAAGGTGACCCTTCGGTAATATCCAATTTTTATTGCTTTTTCTTTGCAGGATGACGACTTTCCCTTCCAGGAACACAACTCCTCCTGCCGATTCTTCATGAGTCATGGGAACCATATTATCCAATTAGGAGGAGTTATTCAAGCTCCCGGTTTGGTTTTTCCGGAATGATTATTTTTATGTAGTTTCCAAAAGGCAATGTCCTTACTTCAAATGTTCCCCCCATTGCTCTGGTGAATTCCTTTGCATAGGAGAGTGCCAAGCCAACTGAACCGGGGTGTTCCTCGAGTGTTTTTGAAGGGATCCTTGTGAAAACGTCTGAAATATAATCCAGGTCTTCCTTGTCCCATTGCTTTCCATCATCAATCACTGAAAATACAAGGTTTCTGTCAACTACCTTGCAATAAAACCTCATTTTATCACCTTTATGAAGATATATGAGTGATGCTTTGCAAAGATTGCCAATTATTCTGGAAACAACTTTTTTGTCAAGCAGGAGGGACCTGTTCTCACCAACAAACATGTTCTCCACAGTTATTCCCTTTTGCCAGGCGCTCTTTGCCAGTTTTCCTGTCTCCTGGTAAAATATGTCAGAGAAGAAATTTCTATTGTTATGGAAAGTGAATTTTCCATTCTTCAGCCTTCCAAGATCAATCAGGTCTTCAATCAGCCATGAGAGTGATTCTGCAGACTGCGAAGCTATACTTATGAATTCGATTTGCTCCTTTGTCATATTTGGTTTTCTTTGGTCAAGGAGTTCAAGAAAACCAAGGAGTGTTGTAAGAGGTGTCCTCAATTCATGTGTCATTGAGGCGATGAATTCATCTTTGCCCTTGTTCATTTCTTCAAGCATCATGACCTTGTCTTTCAACTCATCACCAATCAAGTTTTTCTGGATTGCCAGCGCGAGCTGGTTTGAAAGACTTTTCATCATGTCTGCAATATCTGTATTGAATGTGCTACCAACTTTTGATGCAACAAACATGTATCCTTTTACTCTTGCTGAAATTTCCATCTGGAAAACAACCTGGGATTTGAATGGCAGGTCGATTATTTTTGGAGAAGTGTCTTGCAATTGAATTTTCTTATGTATTTTTGAATATCTCTTGAAAACGGTTTTTACAATTTCGCGCTCATTATCGTCTAACCCTTTGAAGAAGGCCCCTTTTTCAATTGAGTCATCAGAATTGAACAATAGGAGCGAAAAGGCATCTATTGGCAAAACTTCATTGATTGCGCTCCAGGAGACCTTAAACATTTCTTCAATCGTTGTCGCCTGGTCGATAAGCTCGGATGTCTGCACAAGGCTCTTCAATATGTTCGCTTTTTGTTTGTCTTTTAAAGTTTTCGTTGCTTCTTCCGTGATGTCCCTTGCATGCAGGAATAATTTTGGGCCATCACGTGTTTGTATATAGGCTGATTTTATCTGGACTATCTTGTTTGTTGATATGATTTGTTTTTCAGAGTATCCAGAATTGATTGTTTCGCGAAAAAATTCAGAGAGATCCAGTGTATTGCTTAGCTTTGGACCGATACCATCAAGTGGAGAAAGCCCCACCATTTCTTCAGCGGCCTTATTCGCACTGGTTATCTTATATGTTTTTGGGTCAACGCTTACTATTCCTTCTTTTTCGAATTCCAGCATCTGCAAGATGTGCTCCTGCGATGTTCCTGGGAGCATGGAGTATATTTCTAGTTTTAACTGAAACTGCTCGCTAAGCATGAGAAGCATGAACGATATGCCGAAGAGCAACAATGAAAGCGAAAGGAAAACTATTGACTGATCGTAGTTTGCCATTGTGAATGCCGGATTCCCTAATTCTATCAATACTGAAAAAACCTCCGCCAACAAGATTGAGATCACCATCCCAAAAATTACTGATGCCACCATTTTTTTTACGAAATCTGCGGGTTTACTTGCGATGATTCTGAGTGTTTCGTATACGATGGCGACTTGGATGATGTAGCTGATCAAATTTATGACTACATTTGGAAATTGCCAGTTAAGAAGGGCCAGCTGGAAAAGATGGATCATTGAAAATATTACAAAGATAAGCAGATAAATTGAAACAAACCACCCTGGTTTTTTGCCGTATAAGGGGAAATATGGCCTGATCAGAACAAGATAGGCCAGATATAACGAATAAAGCGTGATCAGGAAAACTGATGAAAGGACAGTTCTTGAGGACAGAAGAAAATCCTGTCCAAAGCCACCCAGATAAGCAAGTGACAGGTAGGCAGTCATCAGGAAAATAACCAATCCTACAAGATAAGCCTTCCTCACCTTGTAGTTGAGGGTCAGTGTTACGAAAAAGTATGTGATTATGCCTATTGCACAAAATATCACATTGTATATGGAGATGGCATGCTCATAATTGCCGACCTGCCACACGAAAGAAAAATATGGCACGATTATTCCTACCACCAAAATCGAAAATAATGCCAGTTTTTTTCTCGTGTCCATAGTTGTTTTATGCTAACTGATTTGTGTAAATCGGCAATAAGATATATTTTCACATCCTTAACGTCAAACTAGGTATAATTTGCAATATCAATAATTTTCTGTGGGAGTTTAAATCCATTCAGAAAATGATTAAATCCTGAAATTGAAACCACTTGACAAACAATATATATGTACTAAAATTTCCGTTCGTGCTTGGAGTATAGCTTGACTTTCAATCTTGTTGGGCGACCCTTGCTTGCGAAGAATAGCCCTATTTCGCAGGCGCCATAAGTGAAAATAGAATAGCACTCCGGCCAAAAAAATTGTACTTAAATATATTATGCGTTTGAGGTGATAGATGCCTACTATTAGTCAATTGATTAGGCACGGGAGACAAACTCCCAAGACCAAGTCTAAGACGCCGGCTCTCCAAGAGTGCCCGCAACGTCGCGGAGTGTGTACAGTAGTCCGCACCATGACGACAAAGAAGCCGAACTCGGCCTTGAGGAAAATTGCCAAGGTCAGGCTCTCAAACGGTATTGAAGTTCTTGCTTATATCGGTGGAATTGGACACTCTTTGCAGGAGCACTCCGTTGTCATGGTAAGGGGCGGACGTGTTAAGGACCTTCCTGGTGTGAGATATCACATTGTCAGGGGAACCCTCGACACAACAGGCGTTGAAACACGCCGTCAGGGTCGTTCAAAATACGGCGCCAAGCGCCCGAAGAAGTGAGGAACGCATGCCAAGGAAAAAATTAGTTCTTAAAAAAAGGCAGCGCCTTGACCCAATCTACCAGAACGCCCAAATTGGAAGACTCATCGGCAAGATCCTGGTTGAAGGAAAAAGGATCAGGGCCGAGCAGATTGTTTACGGTGCTCTTGATACTGTGGCCCAGAAAACTGGAAAGACTCCAGTTGAGGTCATGGAAACCGTTATTGACAAGTGCCGTCCAAGGGTAGAGGTAAAACCACGTCGTGTTGGTGGAGCAACTTACCAAGTCCCGCTCGAAGTTACCGTCGAGAGAGGCGAAGCCCTTGCAATCAAGTGGATTGTTATGTTCTCAAGGAAGCGCTCCGGAATGCCAATGAGGCAGCGTCTTGCTTCCGAAATGGCAGATTCCCTTGCAGGTCAGGGTGGTGCCTACAAAAAGAAAGAAGATACACACAAAATGGCCGAGGCCAATAAAGCCTTTGCCCACTACCGCTGGTAGTGAATTTTTTTTATGCAGGACCTTGAAAAGATAAGAAACATCGGCATCATTGCCCACATCGACGCCGGAAAAACCACCACCACAGAGCGTATACTCTATCTTTCCGGAAGAATCAGAAAAATGGGCAATGTTGATGACGGCAACACAACCACCGATTACATGGACCAGGAGCGGGAAAGAGGCATCACAATCGTCTCGGCCTCAACCGCTTTCGAATGGAAGGGGTACACGGTCAATCTGATTGACACCCCTGGCCATGTGGACTTTACAGCAGAAGTGGAAAGGTCGCTTCGCGTGCTTGACGGTGTGATCATTGTGTTGTGCGGAGTTGCCGGTGTCCAGCCCCAGACTGAAACGGTTTGGCGTCAGGCCAATCGTTATGGGGTGCCCCGCCTTATTTTCGTAAACAAACTTGATAGGGTGGGTTCGAACCTTGAAAACGTAGTGGGTAAAATCCGTGAGAGGCTAGGCGCCAATCCAGCAGTGCTTCAATTGCCAATCGGTGCCGAAGATGGCTTTAAAGGGGTTGTTGACATTATAAGGGAAAGGGCTTTTGTTTGGTCATCTGTTGAAGACGGTACAAACATGGAAGTTGGTCCTGTTCCTGAAGACATGGTTGACGACGTCAAACTTGCCAAACATCAACTGATTGAGACCCTTGCAGACTCTGATGAAGAGGCCCTTAACATATATATAGAGACTGGAACATTGACAGAAGACCAGATAGAGAAATTTGTCAGGTCCGGTTGTATAAAGAGCACCATAACCCCGGTCCTGTGCGGTTCATCGTTCAGGTACAAGGGTGTCCAGCCTCTTCTTGATGCCGTAATTTCCTACCTCCCTTCACCGCTTGAGAGGCCTCCAGTAAAAGGCACAAACCCGAAAACAGGCGAAGAGATTGTTCGTCATCCAAATGTAGATGAACCAACAGCTGCCATTGTTTTCAAAGTGGTTAATGACCCGTTCCTTGGAACGATGTGCTTTGTGAGGACTTACTCAGGTGCCGTGAAAGCAGGAACTTACATCCTGAACTCAACAACTGGCAGAAAAGAAAGAGTCATGAGATGTCTACATCTCTTGGCTGAACAAAGATTGGACATTCCCGAAATCCCAGCAGGTGACATTGGAGGCGTGCTTGGTTTCAAAGAGGCCGTAACAGGCAATACCCTTTGTGATGAAAGCGATCAGATACTTCTTGAATCAGTTACTTTCCCTGAACCTGTCGTCTCGATGTCTGTAGAGCCGCCAACCAAAGCCGATGAAGATAAGCTTAATAACGCGCTAAGAAAACTTGCTCTCGAAGATCCAACGTTCCAAGTCAAGTTTGATCAGGAATCCTTTCAGACCATCATCTCGGGTATGGGCGAGCTCCATCTCGAAGTAATGGTCGAGAGGATAAAGCGTGAGTTTGGCCTTCAGATAAGGGTTGGCAAGCCCCAGGTTGCCTATCGTGAGACGATTGGCAAGGAAACAATTGCCAGGGGCCAGTACATTAGGCAGAGTGGCGGAAAAGGCCAGTACGGTGATGTACTCCTGAGGGTTTCACCTTCGGAGCGAAACTCTGACCTGATTTTTGAAAACCAGGTTTCTGAAGCAGTTGTACCGGCCAGATTCGTTTCTTCGATAGAACATGGCATAAAAGATGCCATGGAAGCAGGTCCGATGCTCAGTTATCCAATAACTGACATCAAAGTTGAGTTTATTGATGGAAGCTTCCATGAAATTGATTCTTCAGATATCGCATTCAGAATTGCTGCATCAATGGCGCTGAAAGAAGCCATGAAGAAGGGCAATCCGCAACTTCTTGAACCAATCATGAAGCTGCAAGTCATTACGCCGGAAGAGTACCTCGGTGATATTCTCGGCTCGCTTTCCAAAAGAAGATGCAAGGTAGAGAAACTTGATCGCCAGGGAGTATCGCAGGTAATAGAAGCTATGGCACCAATGGGTGAAATGTTCGGCTATACCACGGAACTAAGGTCCCTCTCGCAAGGAAGGGCCACCCACTCGATGGAATTTTCACATATGGAAATCGCACCGCCGCAAGTAAGAGATGCGGTGATTGCGGCAGTCAGGGGAATACCCTGGGCTGGCCAATAAATTTTATAAAAGTTAACCAAAAGGAAGAGAGGAGTCATATATGGCAAAACAAAAATACGAGCGCACAAAACCGCACGTCAACGTCGGAACGATCGGCCACATCGATCATGGCAAGACGACACTAACGTCTGCCATCACGAAGACCCTCGCCACCCTCGGCCACACCGTAGCAAAAGCCTACGATGAAATTGACAACGCGCCAGAGGAAAAGGCAAGGGGCGTCACCATCAACATCCACCACACAGAGTATGAGACTGAGAAGAGGCACTATGCCCACATCGACTGCCCAGGTCATGCTGACTACATCAAGAACATGATCACCGGTGCTGCCCAGATGGACGGAGCCATTCTCGTCGTCGCCGCCTCTGAAGGTCCGATGCCACAGACCAGGGAACACATCCTCCTCGCCCGTCAGGTCAACGTTCCAAGGATCATTGTCTTCCTCAACAAGATAGACATGGTTGACGACCCGGAACTCATCGACCTGGTTGAGGTTGAAGTTCAGGAATTGCTTGGAAAGTACAAATTCAATGACTCACCAGTCATCAGGGGCTCAGCCCTCATGGCAATGGAAGCCACAGGTGATCTCTCAAGAAACAGCACAAACGAATACGTCAAGGCCATCTGGCAGCTTGCTGATACCCTTGATGCATACATTCCTGACCCGGAACGTCCAATCGACAAGCCATTCCTTATGCCAATCGAAGACGTCTTCACAATCACTGGCCGTGGCACTGTTGTCACCGGTCGTATTGAAAGAGGACAGATAAAGGTCGGCGAGGAAGTCGAAATCGTTGGAATGAAGGACGAGAGAAGGAAAACCGTCTGCACCGGTGTCGAAATGTTCCGCAAGCTCCTTGACTACGGCCAGGCTGGCGACAACGTCGGACTCCTCCTCAGGGGCATCGACTACAAGGATGTCGAAAGGGGACAGGTCGTCTGCAAGGTTGCATCAATCAACCCGCACAAGAAGTTCTCCTCCGAAGTCTACATCCTCTCCAAGGAAGAGGGTGGACGTCACAAGGCATTCTTCACCGGCTATCGTCCACAGTTCTACTTCAGGACCACTGACGTCACCGGCGGCATCAAGCTCCCACAGGGTGTTGAAATGGCCATGCCAGGTGACAACGTGAAGATGGAAGCCGAACTCATCGTCCCGGTAGCCATGGAACTCGGACTCCGCTTCGCCATCCGTGAAGGTGGCCGTACCATCGGAGCCGGTGTAGTCACCGAAATATTGGAGTAACTGGAGCGAAAATGTCGACATCCAAAATGAGAATTAAACTAAGGGCTTTTGACCACGTCATTCTTGACCAGTCAACAGCCAAGATCGTGGAGACGGCCAGAAGGGCTGGCGCCAGAATCGCCGGTCCGGTTCCGCTCCCAACTTCCAGGCAGGTTTTTACTGTTCTTCGTTCACCTAACATTGACAAGGACAGCCGCGAGCAGTTCGAGATGAGGGTCCACAAGAGAATGCTGGACATCTTCGAGCCATCCCAGGAAATAACAAAGGCTCTCATGAACATCGATTTGCCTGCCGGAGTGGACATCGAGATAAAACTCTAAGGAAGGTGCTACATGGCCAAGGGATTGGTTGGCAAAAAAATAGGTTGCACACAGCTTTGGGAAGAAGACAGCTGTTCAATGGTGACAGTGATCCAGGTCGAGCCCAATGTTGTGCTAGAGCAGAAAACAACTGCAACTCATGGCTACAATGCCGTGAAAATTGGCTTCGGTGACACAAAGCCCAGCAAGGTTCCACGTCCAGTTTCTGGCGTATTCTCCAAGCTTGGTCTTCCGCTTCACCGCTACATGATGGAATTTCGTGAAGTCTCTGCTGATGTTGGCTCCAAACTTGGAGTTGACCAGTTCCAGCCAGGCGACAAGGTCAATGTCATTGGCCGTTCGCGTGGAATGGGCTTCCAGGGTGTCATGAAGCGCCATGGATTTGCCGGTGGAGATGATTCCCACGGTGCAATGGAGTTCCATAGACGTCCAGGTTCCATTGGTTGCCGTCTCACACCAGGGCATACCATAAAGGGTATGAAGATGGCTGGCCATATGGGTAGTGAGCGTGTCACAGTCAAGGGCCTCAAAGTTGTAAAAATTGATGCTGAACGTGGCCTTCTGCTTCTCAAGGGTGCAATACCAGGCGCCAAGGGTGGCAGAGTTGTGGTCATGGGGAAGTAGGTCAAACATGAATATCCCAGTCTACAACACGAATGGTGACAAAGTAAAAGACTATAATGCGCCAGACCACATCTTTAATGTGGAACGCCATGAAGTTGCTGAATACTACAGCATCCTTCAGAGACTTGCAGGTCTTCGCAGAGGCACAGCCTCAACAAAGATAAAATCTGAAGTCAGGGGCGGAGGAAAGAAGCCCTTCAGACAAAAAGGCACAGGAAGAGCACGTCAGGGACAGAGCACATCACCGATCAATCCAGGTGGTGGAATAGTGTTCGGACCAAAGCCGCGTTCTTACAGCTTCCCTCTGAACCGCAAGTTTAGAAGACTAGCCCTTTTCTCGGCGCTTTCATCAAAAGTCGGATCGGGCGACATGAGAGTCATTGAAGGCCTCAAGATTGAAGAGCCAAAAACAAAGAAGGCGCTTGATCTTATCTCCAAGAATATGGTTCACAAGACCCTTGTGATCTACGATCCTTCAGAAAATGGCGAGTTTGGGCTTGCACTTGCAAACACAATAGATGCTATTGCAATCCCTTACAATTTCCTTAACGTCTACGACATTTTAAACAGCCAGCGTGTTCTTGTTACAGCCGAGGCCGCTGACGGAATAAAGGAGGTCTGGTCATGAGCGAAAAGAGAAAAATCTGCCTTATCAGACCGATAATATCTGAAAAGAACACAGACCTTGAAGCAATGCACAAGTATGTTTTTCAGGTAATAGAAGGTGCAAACTCTCGCTGGGTCAAGGAAGATGTGGAGCAAGTGTTCAAGGTGAAAGTTGATGATGTAAACCTGCTACACATTCCGGGCAAGAGGAAACGTGTCAGGATGTTCTTCAGGAAAGTTGGTGGCATGAAGAAGGCCATTGTTACCCTGAAGAAGGGCCAAAAGATCGACATCCTCGAGCAGCAAAGGTAGGTAAACGATGCCAGTTAAAAAGTTTTCGCCAACTTCAGCAGGCATTCGCCACAAAGTGGCGGTTGTCTATGACGAAATAACAACAAACAAGCCAGAGAAGTCCCTGACAAAGGGTTTCTCGAAATCGGCCGGCAGGTCGAATGGCAAGATCGCCATCCGTCATCATGGTGGTGGCCACAAGCAAAGATATCGTATCATTGACTTCAAGAGAGACAAAGCTCTTCCTGGCAAGATAAGTTCTGTAGAGTATGATCCAAATCGCTCCGCTTTCATAGCACTCGTTATCTATGGAGACGGTGAGAAACGTTACATTCTTGCCCCGGACGGCATCAAAGTTGGTGACATGATCATCTCTTCTGACAATGCCGACATAAAGCCTGGCAATACATTGCCGCTTTCAAAGATGCCTCTTGGAACAAGCATCCACAATATCGAGCTGATCCCGGGAAGGGGCGGAGTTCTTGTTCGCTCAGCGGGCACCTCGGCCCAGTTGCTTGCAAAAGAAACGGATTTCTGTCATGTCAGGCTGCCCTCCAACGAAGTAAGACTTATTGCTTCAAACTGCAGGGCAACCATCGGAACAGTATCAAACGTTGACCACGAGAAGGAAAAACTCGGAAAGGCCGGCGTTAGAAGGTGGAGGGGATGGCGCCCAACAGTCAGAGGCTACGTCATGAACCCAATTGACCACCCGCACGGTGGAGGATCGGGCAAATGCCCAACGGGACACCCAGGACCGCTTACCCCATGGGGCAAACCAACCAGAGGTTACAAAACCCGCAACCCGAAGAGATCTTCTTCAAAGTATATTGTGCGCAGAAGGAAAGCATAGGAGTAGAGCACATGAGCAGATCATCCAGCAAAGGACCATTTGTTGACGAGAAACTCCTCAAGAAGGTACAGGAAATGAATGCATCCGGCCAGAAGAGAATCATCAAGGTATGGTGCAGGCGTTCCGTTATCACTGAGGACATGATTGGCTTCACCATTGCTGTACACAACGGAAAAAACCACATCCCGGTGTACGTGACCAAGCCAATGGTTGGCCATAAACTTGGCGAATACGCTCCAACCCGAGTATTCCACGGCCACAGGCGCCCGACCGAGCGCTCCAGCGCCTTAACATAAGAGGTGTGAAATGAAGGTCCACGCAATACATAAACACGCGCAGGTATCGCCCCAGAAGGCCAGAAAGGTCATCTGCCTCATTAGGGGCAAGGACGTCCAGGAAGCCGAGTACATCCTCAGGTCACTCCCGCACAAGTCTGCCAGATTGATACTGAAGGTCCTCCTTTCCGCAAAGGCAAATGCCATCCATAATTTTGAACTCAATGGCGACAGCCTCAAGGTGTCCGAAGCGATCATCAACATGGGAACTCCATGGAGAAGGATCATGCCCAAAGGCATGGGCAGGGCTGACATCATTAAGAAACGCACCAGCCATATCTTGGTTGCTGTATCACCCAAGGAGGACAAATAATGGGCCAAAAATGTCATCCATATGGTTTTAGGCTTGGAGTCATCCAACCCTGGAGATCAAACTGGTTTGCAGACAAGGAAGATTTCAAGAAATACCTCTCCGAAGACTTGGCCATTCGTGAGTCAATCGAAAAACTCGGTCTTGAAGCCGGTGTTGCCGATGTGATCATCGAACGCAGATCAAATGAAGTCAGGGTGATTATTCGTACAGCGAAGCCAGGAGTTGTAATTGGAAGAAAGGGTGCCTCAGCTGACAAGCTTAAAAAGCAGCTCCAGGGACTCATCACCGCCAAGAACCTCAAACTCGACATCGTCGAAATGCGCTCACCAGACCTTTCCAGCAAACTCGTTGCTGAGTGGATCGCAGACCAAATCAACCGCAGGATCCCGTACAAGAGAGCAATGAAACAGGCAATGGCAAGATCAATGAAGTCTGGAGCAAAAGGCATAAAGATCATGGCATCGGGCAGACTTGCAGGTGCTGAAATCGCCCGCGAGGAATGGTTCAGGGAAGGAAGGGTCCCCCTCCACACCCTGAAAGCCGATATTGATTTCAACATTACTCACGTTGTGACCAAGTTCGGTTGCATCGGCTTGAAAGTTTGGATCTACAAAGGCGACAAGCCAACCAGTGGTCCATACTCCGTCAAGCGCTAGGAGGAGAAATGCTACAACCGGAACGCACAAAATATAGAAAACAGCAGCGCGGAACGATGCATGGCCTCTCGAAGGGCGGAAATTATCTGAACTTCGGTGACTTTGGCATCCAGGCGCTGGACCGTGATTGGATAACAGCCCGCCAGATTGAAGCTGTCAGGCTTGCAGTCACATCGCGTATCCCAAAGGACGCAAAGATGTGGATGAGGATTTTCCCGGACAAACCGATTTCCAAAAAGCCACTTGAAACCCGTATGGGAAAGGGAAAGGGAGACACTGAACAGTGGGTCGCCGTTGTCCGCCCCGGAAGAATTATTGTTGAATTTTCCGGATGTGATGAGAAGACAGCAAAGTATATTGCCCACATTGTGTCTGCAAAGCTCCCGATCAAATCCAGATTTGTGTCACGTAAGCTGGAGTCGGAGGCGGCACTATGAAGCTCTATAAGATAAAAGAGATGTCAACCGTCGAAATGGAGAAGAAGGTTGAGGAACTTGAAAAAGAACTCGCTCTTCTGGTTTTTCGCCATAAGAACAGGCAATTGGACAAGGTCATGAAGCTCAGAGAAGTCAAGCGCGACATCGCCAGGCTGAAGACCTTTATCCATCAGGCCAAGGAGGAGTAATAACATGGCCGACAAACTTATTACAAGAACAGGCGTTGTTGTATCAGACTCGATGAATAAAACCATCGGCGTTGTTGTAGAGCGCATGGTCACACACGCCCTTTACAAAAAGAGAGTAAAAAAATCCAGGAAATATCTGGTCCATGATGAGCACGAGCAGGCAAAAATTGGTGATGTGGTTGAGTTTATTGATTGCCAGCCAATCTCAAAAAAGGTCCACTGGCGCTTACTTAGTGTTGTTGAGCAAGGAAAACAGTCGGAGGTGCAGAAATGATAGGCATCTACTCAAGACTGAATGTTGCTGATAACAGCGGTGCAAAGGTTGTTTCCGTAATCCGTGTCATTGGCACTGGCAACAAAATCTTCGGATTTGTTGGCGACAGAATCAAAGTCACGGTCAAACAAGCTCAGCCAAACTCTGCCATCCCAAAAGGATCGGTCCAAACCGCAGTTATCGTTCGCACCTCACATGCAGTTGTCCGCAAAGATGGCTCTAGGGTGCGTTTTGATGACAATGCTGCGGTAATAATTGATCCAGGTGATGGAAATCCAAAAGGTACCCGTATCTTCGGACCCGTCTGTAGGGAACTGCGTGAGAGGGGTTACATGAAGATCATTTCTCTCGCTCCGGAGGTGGTGTGATGAAAACCCCAGAGAGATTTACAATGAGAGTTAAAGAATCGGATATGGTAGAAGTCATCTCTGGCAAGTCCAAAGGGCATAGGGGAAGAATCAAGAAGGTTCTCCCGTTCACAAATCGCGTCATCGTTGAAGGCGCGAACATGATAAAGAAAATCACCAAGCCGACACAGAGAAATCCAAAGCGTGACATTATATCGTTGGAAGCCCCACTACATCGCTCAAACGTGATGCTAGTGTGCCCCAACTGCAAAAAAACCACCAGGATAGCAGCCAAGATTATGCCAAACGGAAAGAAAATCCGTGCGTGCAATAAATGCGGCGAGCTCCTGGACAAGGCATGAGGTTAGAAAATGGCTGAAAAGAAACCACAAGCACAATCAAAAAAGGGAGATTCTAAGAGCGGTCCATCCCTAATTGGTAAGAGTGGTGTATCCGACAAAGTACAAACGAAAGATCTGAAGATACAACCTTACCAGACCAAGTACAAAAGCGAGATCATAGACCAGCTGAGAAAGCAGTTTAATTATGAGAACATCATGCAGGTCCCAAAGATTGTAAAGATCTCGATCAATCGCGGTGTTGGCGAAGCAACGGCAAATCCGAAGGCTCTCGATTCAACAGTCGAGGAGATCTATCTCATCTCCCAACAACGCCCCACAATCAAGAAAGCCAAAAAGTCAATCGCAAACTTCAAACTCAGAGCTGGAGTTCCGGTCGGCTGTATGGTAACACTCAGGGGAAGCAGGATGTGGGCTTTTGTTGGAAAGCTCATAGACCAGGCCCTCCCAAGAATCAGGGACTTCAAGGGTCTCTCGCCACACAGCTTTGATGGCAGGGGCAATTATACCTTCGGTATCAAAGAACAGCTCATATTCCCCGAGATAGACTATGACAGAGTTGATAAAACAAGGGGATTTAATGTCTCGATTGTCACTTCCGCCCACACCGATGAGGAAGCAAGGGCGCTTCTAAAGGCAATCGGGTTCCCGTTCAGGGAGAACTAGGAGAAGGCTTATGGCAAGACTGGCGCTTATTAACAAATCAAACAAGAAGCCGAAATTCTCGACCCGCAAAAGGAACCGTTGCATGATATGCGGAAGGCCGAGGGCCTATTACGGGCAGTTTGGTCTTTGCAGGCATTGCCTCCGCAAACTTGCCAACGAGGCAAAATTCCGGGCCTTGTAAAGGCTTCTTGGTAGGGGTGTGGCATGTATACAATAGACCCAATCGCTGATATGCTCACAAGAATCCGCAATGCAAACCTGGCAAGAGCGCAGGTAACTTCGGTCCCGCATTCTAGCATCAAGGCCGAGATTGCAAGGATACTTTATGAGACAGGCTTCATCTCCGAGTTCAAAACCCAGGAGATCGAGGGCAAAAAGTTTATAAGAGTATATTTGAAATATACTGGCAAGAGAGATCGCATCATTACTGGTATCACCAGGATAAGCCACTGTGGCCGCAGGGTATACGTCAAGCATGACGCCATACCAAAGATCCTCAGGGGCATGGGTGTGATCATCATGAGTACCCCGAAGGGCGTAATGACCGGCCACCAGGCCGAAAAAACCCATCAGGGTGGCGAAGTGCTTGCCGCCATCTGGTAGGAGTGCAACCATGTCAAGGATAGGAAACAAACCAATTGAACTGCCAAAGGGCGTAACAGTCGATATTCAGGACACAGTCTTGGGGCAGAAGGTCACAGTCAAGGGGCCAAAAGGCACTCTTGAGAGAACATTCAGGCCAGAGATCAAGATCATGCTTGAAGGAAACATCCTTACAACAACCCGCTCCTCAAACCTGAAATTTGTCCATCAGCTTCATGGAACAACTAGGGCCCATCTCAACAATATGGTCATTGGTGTAACCGAAGGGTTTAAAAAGGTCCTTCTCATCTCAGGTGTTGGCTTCAAGGCAAAAGCTGAGGGCAATAAGGTCACTTTCAACCTTGGTTTTTCCCACGACATAAAGCTTGATGTTCCTGGAGGACTCAAGGTTGCCACACCAAAGGAAAACAGGATCGAGGTAGAAGGGTTTGACAAGGAACTTCTTGGTGCATTTGCCCAGAAGATCCGCATGCTCCGTGATCCGGACCCCTATAAAGCAAAGGGTGTCACCTATGAAGGTGAAGTCATTAGAAGAAAAGCCGGCAAGGCAATGACTAAGGGAGCCTAACACATGTACGAACCGATAAATAAAAATGCCGAAAGATTGAGAAGAAAAGCAACCATCCGTAAAAAAGTTCATGGCACTTCAAATCGCCCGAGACTTGCGGTATTCAAGAGCCTCAAGCACATTGCAGTCCAGATCATTAATGATGACGAGGGTAAAACCCTTGTTATGGTCTCAAGCAAAAATGAAGGACTCAAGGGCAAAAACATCCAGGTAGCCGAGAAGGTCGGTACAATCATTGGCCAGCGTGCACTTGAAGCCGGCATTAAACAGGTTGTTTTCGATCGATCAGGTTATATATATCATGGCAAAGTCAAAGCCCTTGCCGATTCGGCCAGAAAAACCGGGCTTGAGTTCTAGGAGGAGACATGGCAGAGCACGACAGATTTTTCAGAGATAGGGACAAAGAAGAAGAAAACAAGTTTGAAGAACAAATTGTCCAGATTGCCAGGGTCTCCAAGACCGTAAAAGGCGGTAAGAGGATGAGATTCAGGGTCCTCGTTGTCGTTGGCAATAAAGAAGAGAATTCTGTGGGAATTGGTATCGGGAAAGCAAAAGAAATCCCGAACGCCATCCGCAAGGCCGTCAACAGAGCCAAACGCGAGATGGTCAAGGTACCGCTTTCTGGATCGACAATTCCCCACGACATCAACATAAAAAATGGCTCGGCTAGAATTTATCTTGCTCCGGCAGTACAGGGAACTGGTCTAAAAGCCGGTGGTGCTGTTCGTATGGTACTTGAAAAAGCAGGTGTCAAAGACATCGTTTCAAAAGCCCATGGAACAACAAATGCAGTCAACCTGGCCAAGACAACCATTGAAGCCCTCAGAACACTCAGGGACCCGAAGAAATATGCTCAGGAGCGCGGAATAACCGTTGCCCAGCTATTTGGAAGGCAGGAATAAACAATGTCTTTGGACAAAATTAAACAACCCGAAGGCTCAAAAAAGGAAAAGTGGATAATCGGAAGGGGCATGGGCTCCGGTTCCGGAAGGCGCTGTGGCTACGGTCATAAAGGTGCCAAGAGCCGCTCAGGCAGAGGCAAGGGCTATGGGTCCGGCTTCGAGGGTGGACAGACAAAGCTTTTCCGCAGGCTCCCGAAGATCAGGGGATGGCGCAACCAGGATGTAAACCCGATAAGAGTCGCCGAGGTCAAACTTGGACAGCTTAACGTTATTCCGGCGGGAACTGACGTGACCATTGATGTCCTCAGGACTTATGATCTGGCAAAGAAGACTGACCAGGCCTATAAAATCCTTGGTACCGGAGAGATAACCGTCTCCCTTAACTTCAAGAAGGCAAAGGCCACAAAGTCGGCTGTTGATGCCATTAAAAATGCAGGCGGCACGATCGAGATTTTTGAAAAGAAGCCGCTCGAGAAAAAAGCAAAGAAGACTGCCTCAAAGTAAGGAGCGCGCACAATGCTAAAAATCTTGAGAAACGCCTGGAGCATACCTGAACTCCGTAAAAAAATTCTGGTGACATTGGGACTCTTCCTCCTTTTCAGGCTTGGAACACACATCTCGGTCCCAGGTGTCCAGAGAGCAGTCATCTACATGATGAGCTCCCAGGGCGGACTCGTTGGTCTCATGGATCTGTTCTCGGGTGGTGGTTTGCTCAACATTTCACTCTTTGCCTTGGGCGTAATGCCATATATCAACTCCTCGATTATCCTCCAGCTACTCAATGTGGTTATTCCATCACTTGAGAAACTGGCAAAAGAGGGTGGTCTCGAGGGCCAGCGCAAGATTGCCCAGATAACGAAGTATGTGACTCTTGGTCTTGCTGCAATCCAGTCAGTTTCTTATGCTTTCTTCCTTTATCCAAGCATCCTTAACGAGATGGGTATAAAGGTCAATCTTCTTGTGGCCCCTGATTCAATCATGCTCAAGATATTTGTTTCCTTTATATTGTTTGTGGGCTCGTTCTTGCTGGTCTGGCTCGGTGAAGTAATGACTGAGAACGGGATTGGAAACGGCGTTTCGCTCATCATCTTTGCCGGCGTTATTTCGAAAATCCTACCGGGCATTGGTCAGGTAATTGAAAACATCAGGGGTGGAAGTGCCACCTGGTTTGGGCTCATCTTTGGTTTGGCCATCTTTGCAGTTTTCATCGGAGCAGTCATCTTCGCATATGAAGCGGAAAGACGAGTACCGGTGCAGTATGCCAAGAGAATAGTTGGAAACAGGATGTATGGTGGACAGAGCACTTACATCCCGATAAGGATGATTCAGGGTGGAGTTCTTCCAATCATCTTTGCCTCTTCGGTAATGATGTTCCCGCAGATAATTGGAAGGTTTTTCCCGGCAGACAACTGGTGGAATGTGATTTTTGTAGAACCACTCAAGATGCAAACTTCATGGCTCTATAATGTTATCTTCTTCCTGTTGATAGTCTTCTTCACCTATTTCTATACCTCTATTACCTACAATCCTCCGGAGCTTGCAGAGAACCTTAGAAAACAGGGTGGATTTATCCCTGGCGTCAGGCCTGGTGATGCCACTGCAAAGTACTTCCAATCAGTTCTTTCAAAGGTCACACTCCCAACAGCTATTTTCCTTGGTGCCTTGGCAATCATTCCAAACTTTATTCTCAAGGGAAACATGCAGCTCAATAACCTGTTTGTTGGTGGAACCGGAATCCTCATCGTAATCGGTGTAGCACTCGAAACAGTTGCACAAATAGAATCCTTCATGACGATGCGTTCTTACGAGGGGTTCCTGAGGAAATAAGATGAATTTAGTGTTTTTGGGTCCGCCAGGTTCGGGAAAAGGAACCGCAAGCGCCTTTCTGTCCGATAAGCTTGGAGTACCTAGGTTTGTTGCCTCCGAACTCCTCAGGGCAGAAATAAAGACTGGATCAGTACTTGGCCTGACAATCGCCACCTACATGGAAACAGGTGACCTGGTACCCGACGACCTTGTGATAAAGGTCGTGTTAAAAAACCTTGAAAACGTAAAAGGATTTATACTGGATGGTTTCCCCAGGACTGAGAAACAGGCAATTGCTCTAAAAGAAGCGCTTGCAAAGCTCTCAATGAAGCTGGACAAGGTCATCTATCTTGACGTTTCATTTGAAACAGCCAAGGAGCGGAACCTTGCTCGCATGATATGCAAGTCTTGTGGATTTTCTCCCCAGCCAACTGAAAGGGCCTGCCCAAGATGTGGTGGTGTTCTGATAAAAAGGCTGGATGACAATGAGGAAACCATTAAAAGAAGGTTTGAAAACTACATAAAAGAAACTCAACCCCTTGTTGACTTCTACAAGGATGAGAATATACTTGTTCGGATTGATGCGAGCTCTCCGGCAGAGATAATGAACAAACAGATACTCACTGAACTTGGGTATAGATGATTGTTCTAAAAACTCCGGAAGAGATTGCAAAAATGAGGTTGCTTGGCCAGCAGTTGGCCCGCATCCTTCACACCTTGAAACAGCAAGCCAAGGCAGGTATGACCACGACCGAGCTGGATGAGATTGCTTCCAGCGAGACCGAACTTATTGGTGCCAGGTGCGCAAGTTATGGCTACGGAGGTTTCCCTGGCCATTGTTGCATTTCGCTCAATGAAACAGTCATACACGGCATTCCTTCTGGAAGGGAACTAAAAGAAGGTGATTTGGTATCAATAGACCATGTTATAGAGAGGGATGGTTTATTTGTTGATTCAACCATTACTTTTACAATTGGTTTGCCAAATCGTTCTCAAACAAGAATCATGGAAGTTTGTTCCAAAGCTCTTGATGAAGGAATAGCCATAGCGAAACCTGGAAAAAGAATCGGGGACATCGGAAACGCTGTCCAATTGGTCGTTGAAGGTGCCGGATATTCGATAATAAGGGATTTTGTAGGGCATGGAGTAGGCAAATCCATGCATGAAGATCCTCAAATACCGAATTTTGGCAGATCAGGAACAGGGCCAATAATTGTACCAGGCATGACCTTGGCAATTGAACCAATGATCGCTGAAGGATCGTATCATGTGAGAATAGCAAAAGATGGCTGGACAGCCAACATGGCTGATGGCAAGCTTTCGTGCCACATGGAACACACGATAGCGATATTGGAAAATGAAACTGTTGTTTTGACCAAAATTTAACTGTTAGGAGGTTTTGTGGCTGACTCAAAAGACGTGATAGAGACCGAAGCGGTGGTTCTGGAAACACTGCCATCGGCGATGTTTAAGGTGAAGCTCGCCAATGGTAGAGTTATTCTGGCCCACATCTCCGGTAGGATGAGGATGAATTTCATCAGGATCCTGCCAGGGGATAAAGTGAGAATAGAGCTCACTCCTTACGATCTCTCACGAGGCCGCATTATCTATAGGCTCTAAGGAGGATGAAATGAAAGTAAGGGCTTCTGTAAAACCGATTTGTGAAAAGTGTAAGATAATCAGGCGCAAGGGCCGCGTGATGGTAATTTGCGAAAACCCGAAGCATAAGCAGCGCCAGAAGTAAGAATACTTAGGAGGCAAGTATGCCACGTATTTCAGGTATTGACATACCGGCAGGAAAAAGAGTTGACATTTCGCTTCGCTACATCTATGGCATTGGTCCAAAGAATGCGCTTGAGATAGTCAAGAAGGCAGGATTTGATCCAAATGCCAAGATGAAGGACCTTACCGAGGCGCAGATCGAGAAGATCCGTGAGATTCTTGCAAGCGACTATATTGTCGAGGGAGACCTCAGGAAAATTGTCACCCAGAACATCAAGAAACTCATTGACTCTGGAGCCTACAGGGGCACCCGTCACAAGAGGGGAATGCCGGTCAGAGGTCAGAGAACCCGCACAAATGCAAGGACCAGAAAAGGTCCAGCTCGCACCGTTGGCGTGCAGCGTGCCAAATAAGAGGTGAGAAATGGCTGAAGAAAACACCAACCAAGTCGCAACCACGACAACCCCAACCCCTGTCAAGTCCAAAAAGAGGGTAAAAAAGCTGGTTTCTGAGGGAAGGATTTACATCCACAGCAGCTACAACAACACAATTGTTACCGTCACTGACAAGGGCGGAGACGTCCTTTCCTGGGCATCAGGTGGGTCATCGGGTTTCAAAGGCACAAGAAAAGGTACCGCTTTTGCTGCCCAGGTTGCTGCCCAGACCGCCTGCAAGAAGGCACAGGATATGGGTATGAGACAGGCCAAGCTTTTTGTTAAGGGCCCTGGCTCGGGCAGGGAAACCGCCATCAGAGCAATCGGTGCATCGGGTATTGAAATCATAACCATCAAAGACGTTACCCCAATACCGCACAATGGTTGCCGTCCGCCAAAACAGCGCAGAGTCTAAGTTTAGGAGAACCAAATGGGTAGATATATAGGTCCGGTTTGCAGGCTTTGCAGGAGAGAGAAAACAAAACTCTACCTGAAATCATTTAGATGTTATGGCTCAAAGTGCCCCCTAGAGAAATCTTTTACGATTCCGGGCATGCATGGTCCAAAGAAAAAACCGAAAGAAAAACTTTCTGATTACAACCTCCACCTCAGGGAAAAACAGCGTGTGAAGAGGATTTATGGTATGTTCGAAAACCAATTCCGCGCCGCATTTGAAGAAGCAAGATTACAGCGTGAAATCCCGACTGGTGACAAGCTTCTTGAGTTCCTTGAGAGAAGATTGGACAATGTTGTATTCAGATCAGCGCTGGCGCCATCCCGCTCAGTAGCAAGACAGCTTGTCTCACACGGGCATGTGCTCATTAATGGAAAAAAGATAAGCGTACCTTCGCACACAATTCGCCAGGGCGATGAAATCACTCTCGATACAACGGCAAAAAAGATTCCGCTTGTTACGGACAGCGTGAAGGCACATTTGTCAGTACCGAACTGGATCTCGCTTGATTCAAACAACTTCCAGGTCAAGATCACAAGACCCCCGACCAGAGCAGATATCGACACCCAGGCAAACGTCCAGTTGATAGTCGAGTTCTACTCTAAGTAAGGGGGGACAGTGTTTCCACTTCCAAGTCTTGAACTGAAGACTATTGAAGAAGATTCTTTTCTCGGTCGTTATAGCATAGAGCCGCTCCATTCGGGCTATGGTGTAATGATAGGCAACAGCTTGAGGAGAGTCCTTCTGTCGTCCATTCCGGGCGCTGCACCGATTGCAGTCCGTATTGAAGGCGTCCCGCACGAGTTCTCAGTCATTGAGGGTGTCGTTGAGGACGTTGTTCAAATCATCCTTAACCTCAAAAAACTTGTTGTGGCAATGGATGGTGATGAGATAAGGACGCTTACTCTCGATGTATCTGGAGAAAGAGTAGTTACTGCTGCCGACATCATCCCTGATGCCGGACTCACCATCATCAATCCAGAATTGCACATTGCCGAGCTGTCTTCTTCGAAGTCGACCTTAAGGATGGATATCCTTGTATCTAAGGGCAGAGGCTACGTACCGACAGAAAAGAACAAGCGCCCCGATTATCCCATTGGCACAATCTGGATGGATGCTATGTTTACACCGGTCAAAAACGTCAAGTTCGCTGTCGAGCAGACGCTTATTGAACAGTATCTTGATTTCGAAAAATTGACCTTAGACATCCTTTGCAATGGTGCCGTACCGCCAAAAGAAGCCCTCGACAACGCTCTGCAGATTCTTTCCGAATACTACATGGCAATTGGCAATCCGGAGCTTCTCCGCAAGAAAGAAACCTCCCTCGAGGAAACCCTTGAGGAAAAACTTGCCCTGCTCATTGAAAATGTGCTCCCAGGTCTTTCACCAAAGGTCCAGCACCTTCTTGTCTACGCAGACATCAAGACAATGCGCGATCTGCTCATGAAAACCAAGACCGAACTCGTCCAGCACCACAACATCACCCACAAGGCAATCACAGAGCTTGCAAAGGCCTTAGAAGAATCTCAGGAGTATGCAACCTTCTCCCAGTTCAACTTCCCATTCTTGAAAGAGGAAGGTAAGGCTGAAATAGAAGATGAGCCAAAAGAAGCGCCAGTAACAAAAGCAGGCAAGGTAGAAAAAGAACCAGAAATCATGGAGCCTGAAGAGGCTATTGAAGAAGAGATAGTGGAAGAAAAGGTTGAGACCCCTGTCGTTGAGGAGCCAAAACCAGCAAAACCTTCAAAGGTCAAAGCTGAGAAGGAACAACCAAAACCAGAGCCGGTCCAGATTCCAAAAGAGGAACCAAAACAAGATATCACAAAGGGTTTTTCGATTCAGGATATTTCGCTTTCCAAGAGCACAATGACTTTCCTCCAGCAAAACAAGATCACGGATCTCGCTTCACTCCTGTCGATGTCAAAATCACAAATCGAGGGCATGAAGGGATTCAAACCCAAGATGATTCAGGAGATTGAGAAGAACCTTGACAAGGTAGGGCTTGTTCTTGCCCAGGACCAGATGTTTGGCAATCTCTCCCCGCAGGAAAGGGAGAAGGCAGTATGGTCAATGAGCATTGAGGACCTTGTCAAAGAAGTACCTTCAATAACAAAGGCCGAAATGAAGTCAATGAACGGTGCTGGAATAGCAGCTGCTGGAAAACTCCTCGAGCTTGGCAAAAAAGGAATGAAGGGCTCGCTGAAGTTTTCAACCAAAACAATAGAAGACATCGAAAAGAGGCTTACAAAGTGGGGCCTCACTCTGAAGGAGTAGTATAATGAGACATCGCAATGCCCAGAGAAAGCTTAATGTTTGGAGCTCTTACAGAAAGATGCTTCTCAGGAACCTTGGCACTTCCCTTGTCCTGAACGGCAAGATTGTCACCACCGAAGCCAGGGCCAAGGAACTCAGGCGCCAGATTGACTGGATCATGACGCGCGCCAAAGACCAGACGCTTGAAGCCAAGCGCGACGTGTATGCCTTCTTCACCAGCAAGGAAGCTGCAAAGCGCTGCATTGACGAAGCACCAAAGAAATTTGGCGACAAGACCGGCGGATACACCAGGCAGTTCAAGCTTGGCGAACGCAGAGGGGATTGCGCCAAGTTGGTCCTAGTTAAATTGGATTATGAGTAATAAAGGTTTGCGTCTCCTCGATTTCGAGGGCGTGACCTTCAGCTACCAAAACCAAAGTGCACCCGCAGTCAGAGGGTGCACTTTTAATATTCGGGAGGGTGAGTTTGTCAGTCTGGTGGGGCACAACTCTTCCGGCAAATCCACCATTGCAAAGCTCTCGAACGGTCTGCTCCAGCCAAAGGAAGGCCAGGTTTGTGTTTATGGCATTCCAACCACCGACCAGGAGAGGCTGATTGAGATAAGGGCGAATGTAGGCCTTGTCTTTCAGAACCCGGACAACCAGACTGTTGCATCACTTGTTGAAGACGACGTTGCTTTTGGCCCGGAAAATCTCAATCTCCCACCTGAAGAAATCAGAAGAAGAGTTGACGAGGCTTTATCAATTGTTGGCCTTTCGCATTTACTAAAACATCCTGTACACCACTTATCTGGTGGCCAAAAACAGCTTGTTGCAATTGCAGGTATCCTCGCAATAAAGCCAAAATTGCTGATCCTTGATGAGGCAACATCTCTTATTGACCCAAAGGGCAGAAAACAGGTGCTTGAAAAAATCAAGCAACTGCACAAAGATGGCTATGCAATCGTCATGATCACACACAGGATGGAAGAGGTGCTTCTCTCGGAGAGATCAATTGCCCTTGAGAAGGGCAGCATGATTTTTGATGGCAAACCAGAGGACCTTTTTTCTGATGCCTCCCTCCTTGCTCGCGCCGGGCTTGAAAGGCCACCCCTTGTGCAACTTGTTGAAAGCCTGTCTGACAATGGTGTAGAGGTCCCATTTCCAAAAGATGAAAACGAGCTTGTGGAGGCCCTGTGCCAATTGAAGTAAAGAACATAAGCTACATATATGATCAGGGTATGCCATTTGAAAAAAAAGCCCTGGATGATGTCAGCATCACGATAAAAGACGCCAGTATCACTGGAATAATTGGCTCGACTGGCTCTGGAAAAAGCACCCTTATCCAGCATTTTAACGCCTTGCTTGTCCCCACTATGGGGGAAATAGTGGTTGACGGTATTGAAACAAAAAAATGGGACAAAAAGGCCCTGAGAAGAAAAGTGGGACTTGTTTTCCAGTATCCAGAAGCTCAGCTTTTTGGAGAGACCGTTTTTGCAGATATTGCTTTTGGCCCACAAAAACAGGGACTGAAACCCGATGAGGTTGAAGAGAGGGTCCTTCATGCGCTCAAGCTCGTGGGTCTTGACCCTTCTGCATACAGAAACCGTTCGCCATTCAAACTCTCTGGTGGAGAAAAAAGAAAAGTTGCGATAGCAGGTGTTTTGGCCTGCCATCCCGAGATAATCGTTCTCGATGAACCGACGGCAGGGCTTGATCCAGTTTCCAGAAAGGCTTTCCTCGAGCTTGTTGTTGGGTTCAAAAAAGAAGGTCACACCCTTGTCATGGTTTCGCATGACATGGATGAAGTGGCCGGTATTGCCCAGAATGTCATCATCATGGGTGATTCAAGAGTCATCTTTGAAGGTCCAACAGATGAAGCTTTTTCGCAGCCAGATTTGTTGAGGTCTGCCGGCCTTGATGTTCCAGCGCTTTCCTCAGTGGCCCACAAACTGAGAAATGCAGGATTTTCTCTCCCAAGAAAAACATTCGATGCACGGGAGTTGGCCAAAGTCATCGCTGGCCAGTTGAGCAAACAATGAGCCTGGCAAATTTTGTAACAATTGGACAGTTTGTCCCACTTGACACCCCGATACACAGGCTTGATCCAAGAGTCAAGCTCATGTTGTCACTTGTTCTCCTTGTTTTCATATTTATTATTGGAAAACTTTTGCCTTTGCTGGCGCTTTTTGTTCTTGCCATGATTTGTGCGGCATTGGCAAAAGTACCTTTTATGCACCTTGTCAGAGGCATGAGGCCAATATTGATTCTTATTGTGCTCACCGTTGTTATTCAGTTATTTTCTACGAGTGGCGAGCCACTCCTGAGTTTCTGGGGTCTGACAATCACCAAAGAGGGCATACTTGTGTCACTTTTTGTAGTCCTCAGGCTCATTCTGCTTGTTTCGATTTCTGTAATACTCACCTATGCAACATCGCCACTTGATCTGACTTTTGCCCTGGAGAGCTTCATGCTACCGCTCAAACGGATCGGTTTTCCGGCCTCAGAGATTGCCCTCATGATGAGCATTGCATTGAGGTTTATTCCAACACTCCTTGAGGAAACTGACAAAATCATAAAAGCGCAAACATCCAGAGGGGCCGATTTTTCATCGGGGGGCATAATTGCCAGAGCAAAATCTTTTATTCCTGTCCTCATACCGCTCTTTGTTTCAGCCTTCAGAAGGGCCGACGAGCTGGCTGATGCCATGGAATCAAGGTGTTTTATCACCGGCGAAAAAAGATCAAGGCTCCATGTGCCAAAACTTGGCCTAAACGATTTTGTTGCAGTCGCATTATGCGTAATTGCGATGGCTGGCGTTTATGTCTGGTCAATCCTTTAACTACAAAGCAGTCATCAGCTACGATGGCTCCGCATTTTTCGGGTGGCAGAGGCAACCAGGCCTTCCGACCGTCCAGGGAACAATGGAAGACTCCATTTTTGAGGCACTTGACGAAGAAACTTACGTTTATGCCTCATCAAGGACCGACAAGGGCGTTCATGCGCTTGGCCAGGTCATTTCATTTAAACTCCCAAAGAAGTTCAACCTGGTTGGAATGAAAAGTCTTTTGGATTCACAACTTCCACCAACCATAAGAATAAGGTCACTCGATTACGCTCCTGAGAATTTTATTGCCAGGTTTGAAAGCAGGAAAAAGGTCTACTCATACATTGCCCATCTTGGCCCTTCCCCTTCCCCTTTTGTCCACAATGGCTCCTGGGTCATTGATGATGCCAGAATGAACATGGATGACCTGGAAAGAGCTTTTGGTGGTTTTGTCGGGATGCACGATTTTGTTTGCTTTGGCAAATCCGATGAAGACAAGCCGAACAAGGACACTCACTGCACCCTGGAACTGGCCCAGATCGAAAAGAAGGGCGAATATTTGATATTTCTGGTAAAGGGTGATAGATTCCTCCACAACATGGTCAGACGCATGGTTTCCTTTGCCATATTTTGTGGACAGGGTAAAGAGAAACCGGAGAGACTGGAAAGGATTTTTGCAGGAGAGCTGTGCCTTTCTTGCGCCTATCCTGCCCCACCGCAGGGTCTGTATCTTGTGAAGGTGGAATATAATCACGAAAAAGGTGTATAATAAATAGAGATGAACGATATGGTGCTCCTCTTAAGGTTGGGTTTTGAAGTTCTGATTGCACTTCTGGTGCTTGGAACAGCCATTTTTGCCTTTCTCCATGCGAGGAGAGGGGAAGATGTGGCCTCGATCACTTTCGGTTTTTCCTGTCTTGCCCTCTTTGTCTCCCAGGTAGTGTTGATCTCCATAATCACCAAAACAGGACTTCCATCATCACTCCCATCGAATTATGTGCTTGTCTATCTCCTGTGGTATATTGCCGCAAATTATCTTCTTTTTGGACTTGGAACCTTTGCTTCCATCTTCATGAACGGGAAAATATATGTCACAATTGCTGTTCCAGTCATTGTCCTTCTTGCCATACTTCTTGGCATAGGTTTTGCCGAGGGAATAATACCTGGCCTGCCGAGATTTGAAAGTAATGGCTCATGGCTTTGGACAATCTCTGGAGTAATGTTTTTTGCAAGCTTTTTAATGTACCTCCTTTTTTGGATACAGAAAAAAGACCCGTACAGAATAAAAATGGCAATAGCCTTCCTGATGATTGCAATTTGCTTGTTCCTGCTGACCAATATTTTGGCGGATACATGGATTTGGTATATTGCCCAGGCATTGAGGCTTGTTGGCTTTGCCATGATATTTTTTGAGGTACAAACCAGCTACGCATGAAAAAATGCGCTTTTTTTCTTGCATTGCTTGTGTGTGTTTCCCAAGTGTCCCTGTGTGTTGCAGCTGATGTCACCCAGAGCACCCAGAAACCAAAAACACCATTTGAAGAGCTGGCCAGTATTGATGCTTTACCCCCGACAATATACCTCTCAAATCTTGACCAAAAAACCAATGTTGCAGAGAGCGTTTACCTTTTAACATCTGTTCTTGACTGGTCCGAGCAATACAGGATATCAGCGACCGACTCCTTTTGGATGCGAATATGGTTCAGAATGGAAAGGTTTGTACGATATATTCGGTTTGATTTTGACAAATTGAGTGAAATTGCTGCCGTAAAGGGTTTTGAAAGGCTCTCGAATTCAAAGAGGTGGAGCATTGAGTTTGATATGGCTGATCTTGGAAAGCCTGTAGTTGGCTGGCAGATGCTTGAAATGGAAAGTTTTGGTCTTTCCGAAGCCCTCTCCTCAAATGGCATACAGAGGACCCTTCGTGAAGAAGTAAACTCTTTATTGTCGCAGATAGCCTCGATAAAAATCGAGATGACCCAAAAGTTTGCAGATTTGAAGATAGAAAAAGAAAAAACCCAGATAGAGGACGAGGTTCCTCTGGCCTATTTTTTGTTTGCCCTTCAGCACAACCTTTTGCCTGATGTGGAGAACCCAACACCATTAATGCTCGAAGAAACATTAACCAAAGGCCAGGCCCTTGAGTTTGCAATGAAAGCGAAACAGTTCCTTAAAGGTATGGTAGAGGACATTTCGAACAAATAAAAAAGCCCCAGGAGACCCCGGGGCTTTTTGTTATGGAAAAAATTTTGCCTAGGCCACTACCCTGACTTTGTTGGCTTTCAGACATTTCGCGCAGACTTTCATTCTTACTACCGAAGTGCCTTTCTGGACCCTAACGCTGTGGAGGTTTGGGAACCAGCGCCTTTTGGCTCTGATGTGGGAATGGCTTATAGTGTGGCCGGTGACCGGGCCTTTTCCGCATACTTCACAAACTCTGGACATGTTTCTACCTCCTTGAATACGAATGTCAAATTTAGCAAAGGGGAACAAACATGTAAAGGGTTAAAATGGAAAATTGGTTTTCCTTGACATAATAGGGTTTGGCTATAAAATTGTTGCTTTGTAGGAGGATTGCTATGGATACAGTATTTTTGACCGGCCTGGAGAAAAAATGGTTCGTAGTGGATGCGGCCGGAAAACCGGTTGGCAGGGTCGCCGTAAAGGTAACACGCCTGCTCTCCGGCAAAGAAAAGCCGACTTGGAACCCGCACACCGATACAGGCGATTTTGTTATAGTTGTTAATGCCAACAAGGTGGTTGTTACCGGCAAGAAAGAACAACAGAAGATTTATTATCATTATTCCGGATATAATGGCGGACTCTATGAAGCCACTTTTGAGAAGATGATGGAGAAGCACCCGGAAAGAGTCATCGAGCATGCCGTAAAAGGAATGCTACCCCAGGGAAGACTTGGAAGGGCAATGTTTAGAAAGCTAAAGGTCTACAATGGCCCAGCTCATCCCCATGCCGCACAGAACCCGCAGGCAGTGAAGTTGTAGGAGGAATATGTACAGGGCAACTGGATATCGTAAAACAGCCATTGCAAGCGTCATAATGAAGCCAGGTGAAGGCAAGATTGAAATCAACGGCAGGGAATTTGAACACTACTTCCAGACAGAGTCCCACCGCAAGACAGTACTGGCTCCGCTTGAGGCAACCGACAAAGTCGGCAAGATGGACATCACCGTCAAGGTCATGGGATCTGGCGTAAACAGCCAGGCCGAAGCTGTACGTCACGGCATAGCCAAAGCACTTCTTGAGGTTGATGCTGAATTCAGGCCAAGCCTCAAAAAACCAGGATTCCTAAGAAGAGACGCCCGCAAAAAAGAGAGAAGAAAATATGGAATGAGGGGCGCCAGGAAAGCAAGACAATACCGCAAACGTTAATGTCTGCTTCAATCCTCTCTACTTCAAACGAAGACCAACTTATAAGCTCCTTGAGGGAATATTCCCTCAAGGAGCTTTCTTCATCTTGTGAGTTCCTTGTTTTTGTCCCCTTTTGGGGCAGGCACAGGACCAACACCCAAATGCCGATTTGGTATCAAAAATAAGTGCTCTTTTTAGGGATTTGGGTCATAAGGTCACCCTGGCTTGGGACCACGAATCTTTCCCTGATCTTAGGGTCCCAGATGGCGTCAAGGGCCAGGATTTAAAAAGAGACCACTTTATTTTTTCAAAGGGAATTGGTGAGAGAAAAGTTTCCGGTCCCAGGAGATGGGACACCAGCAAACCCGCTTTTTTGCAGAGAATTGCAGTTGCAGAATGTGCTTATGAGGCAGAAGCTGTTCTGCCAATTCTTGCACCTGCCCCTTCAACGTCGTTTCTTGTTTCTGGCTCCATAACATCTTTTTTGTCGCTTTTGCCAACCCAGACAATAGCAAAAATACTCCTTGAAAGCACAACTTCAAACGTTGGTTCTGCGCTTGCAGAGGTTTATTCACTTTTGTCATTCAAAACAATAGGCGCAGTTTATGATGCTTCACAAATCACAGACTGGCCCGGCATTGGAAAACCAGACAGAAAAAATTTTGAAACCAAAATATTCTCTTCTGATTGTGTCGCAGGAGATGCCTATATTTCAGAATTATTTGGATGGCCATCGTATCTTCCGCAGGTGGTGAGGGCGTCAATAGACCTTGGGAGTGGTGAGGGAAGACTCTATAATGTGGATTTTGATGGAAGACTTTTGAAGGGTTACTTCCATATCAGGCGGATGGTATCAGACAAAAACACTGTTTTTTACCCTTTGGCAATGGTTTCGAGGTACTACCTCAAATTTAATAAGGACAATTGTGGATTTTGTCATTTGTGCGAACATGTTTGTCCCAATGGGTCAATAAAATTTGATGATGGAAAAATGAAAGTTTTGGGTTCGTGCGTGAAATGCTGGGCCTGTGCCGATTCTTGCCCCAATTTTGCAATAGAGATCAGAAGATCACCCTGAAGGTTTTTTCGTAGGAATTTTCCTCAATTTCTGTGATTTCCACCGAGCCAACTTCGGCATATCCCGGTCCTATGTGCATTGCACCAATAAAACTTTGAATGCTTGTCCTGTCCCCTTGCACTTCTACTTCAACGCTCCCGTCAATCCTGTTTTTTGTATGCCCAACGAGGCCGTATTTCTCGGCATTGGTTTTGGCAAAGTGGCGAAAACCGACGCCCTGTACCCTACCCCTTATCCTCAGTTTTACCCTTGGCATTCAGCTCGCTCCTGAAAATTGCACCGAGTATCCCGTTGACAAAACCTCCAGATTCGTCGCCGCCAAACTTTTTTGCAAGCCTGACTGCCTGGTCAATGACAACAGACGGCGGGGAGTCTTTCAGGAAAAGTAATTCGTATATAGCTATCTGGAGTATGCTCTTGTCAACAAGCCATAGCCTGCTCAAGTCCCAATTTTCCAGGTGTTTTGAGATAATTTTGTCTATCTCGGTCCTGGATTTCAGAATCCCCAGGAAAAGCGTTTTTGCAAAAGAGGCGACTTCGGAATCTGGTTCCGATGATTCAAGTACAAGGAGTCCCTGTTCTCTCTCATTTTCCGGAAAGTAGGACGAAGCAAAAAGCATTTGCAATGCAAGTTCTCTTCCTTGTCGCCTCTGCATCTGGCGGTTACTTGTTGGCTCTTTCCAAATAGAGGCCGGTCCTTGTGTCGATCCTGATGATCTCGCCTTGCTCTATGAAAAGTGGGACCTGAACGACATATCCCGACTCAACCTTTGCTGGTTTGAATGTATTTTGGGCAGTGTCACCCTTGAAACCTGGTTCGGTCTCAATTATTTCCATCTCGACAAAGGTTGGCAGCTCGACTGATACAGGTTTTCCCTTGAAATATGCGACCTCAATTATCATGTTCTCTTTGAGATAATTGACGGCGTCTCCCAGGTCGTCTTCATTTACTGAAATCTGGTCGTAATTTTCCTGATCCATAAAGAAAAATTCATCGCCTGACCTGTAAAGGTATTGCATTTTTCTGTAATCAAGAAATGCCAGTTTGAATTTGTCTTCTGGCCTGAACGTGCGCTCAACCTGGGAACCGTTTTCCAGATTTTTGATTTTTACCCTTACAAATGCGGTGCCCTTTCCTGGTTTTATGTGCTCGAATTTGACGCACGCCCAGAGGCCATCTTCCATCTCAAAAGTCTTTCCTATCCTTAGATCGTTTGCGGTGATCATTATTCCTCCTTAAAGCGTTAAGAGTATAAAGGCAAGCAAATACCGTGTCAACGAACCCCCTTTCCTTGTTGACAATCGGGGCACACAAAGAGTATCAATTTGATGGATGGTCAATTTCCCGATTGGAGAGCCGCTCCTTGACAAACTTCCCGTCAACATGATCAGTGTTGACGCTATCTTCTCTGATTATGAAGGGCAAAATGTCCTTCAAATTGATGCTACCGATTTTGGAAGGTTCGTTTTTGTTGGATCAAAAGAAGGTCTCGATTACTCCTATGACGCCACCGAACATGCCAGACACCTGGCTGGCGAAAAATACCTTCTTGTTCTTAAAACAATTAAAACAAAGCCATCACGAATAACTCTTGCACCTCTTAACCAAAATTTGAAGCGTATATACGACATGCTCTTCAGATGCAAACCTAAATTTGTCGGATTGTCCACAAATTATGTTTCGTTCTGGAGACTTGCAGAAACATTTAAAGAAGATGGAAACACCTGCATTGTTTCGATTGACATGGAAAATTTAACAATGTGGGCGATCTTCAATGCTGGCATTATGACCGGAGGATGGCTTTGCAAAGATGGTGTCTACCCGTCCGAATTGCTTACAAATCAGAAAATCCTGGAATCATCGGTAAAAATGGTTGGCACCATAAATGTATATGAAAGCAGACAAACATCAGTTTTTGAAGTTACGACGAAAACCAAACTAAAGAGAGCGCGGGATTTTGCTGATATATTCAATTCTGAATCGCTCATCAGCCAGCGGGCCAAGTGGCTGCATGGTGAATCTGTTGCTGATATTGCTATGCTTGTTGATGGGGCCAGGACAATCTCCGATATAGCATTGGCAATCAATGAACCTGTCGACAAGGTTTTAAATACCCTCAGGTTCCTGGCGGAGCAGGGCCTTGTGGAGAGATTCCAGTGAAAAACATGTTGCCAAAGCTGGCTGGTTTGCCTGGCAAAATTGGGCTTTGTTCACAATTGAACATATCGCTCCCAACAAAAGGCATACATGAAATGTTGGGCACAAGAAGGGCAAAGCCAGTGCTTTACCAGCTTGGAAGAAGCATTGGCAGGGAGTTGGGTGCAATTCTTGAAAAAGAACACGGCTTCAAGAAAGCCAACGGAACAGACGCTTTGTTTGCAAATATTGAAAAGATGGGCCATCTGTTTTTTGGCTGCAGAATATCGACGCCCAAAAACTCAGGACCTATTGCCACCCTCAGAATATTTGATTCACCAGGGTGCGCTGGCATCTCGCAGATGCCGGAGCCCTGTTGTGACTATATTGCTGGTGTTATCGCATCCTTTTCGGCGTACCAGCTTGGTGGTGTGCCGACTTCATGCATTGAGATTTCGTGTAGGGGATGCGATCCAACGCTCCCCTGTTGCGAGTTTGAACTCCTTATAGGTACCCTAAAGTAACGGTTTGATTGCGCCATCTTTGATGTCAACTCCGATACCAAAATCGGTCTTCCTGTCCGGGCAATCTTTCGGTGGTTCCTGTATCCACTTGGCGTTTTCTTTTGCGTGTTTGGCCGTGTAGGTGTCGTTTCCGCCAATGTCCAGGAAAATACCTATGTTTATCATAGTGTCTCTGGTTGTTCCGCCATTGCATGGCATTGGCCCGCCATATTGCCCCAGAGAAGGTGTGGCGCCAATGTCGTATGTGTCATCGCCACCGATATTTGCAAGGATGCCTATCCCATTGTTATTTCCGCAGCCGGCGACAAGTCCTGCATAAACTTTTTTGCCACCTTCCATTCTGAAACAGTTGTATGTGTCGTTACCACCAAGGTCCACATTGATTCCTACCGATGTGTCGTGACCAACACCTATTGAAGTGGCCATTGTCGCCTGGTATGTGTCATTACCCGCCCTTTCCTGAAAGTATGCCAGGCCAAAGTGGGCACATGAACCCTGAACGTACCAGGTCCCTTTGTAATTGTCATTTCCTGTATAGTCCGACAGGATTCCCATTCCATGCCAGTATGCGACGCCTTGTCCAAAAACTCCGCAAGAATAAGAATCATCGCCACCCATGTCCTGGAGAATGCCAACACCACCAGACATCGAATGCCCGTTGTCAAATTCTGCCCGGAGGCCATATCCTGCGCCCTGGCACATTGAGGTGTTGTGCTCCTTGCTCTGCGCCGATGGATTTATTATGTCCGTGTCGTTGGCGATATAAGTATCATTTCCGCTTTTGTCTTGAAGGAGGCCAATTCCCTGTGTGAACCCGAATCCCTGTGAGGCAAAGTATGATTCGTAAACGTCGGTTCCTTCCTGATCCTGTAATATCCCAAGCCCGAACTCCGCCGCACCCTGTGAAAGGTTGATCGAGTTGTAGTGGTCATCGCCTTTCTTGTCCACCAGCACGCCGACGCCAAAACTTGCCGCACCCTGGGAGCACTCAATAGCGTTGTAGTTGTCGTCACCTTCGGCATCATAGAGGCAAGCAAAGCCGAACCTGCCAGAGCCCATACAGTTGTGGAAATTGTAGTCCGTTTTGTAGGTATCATTGCCTGAGAGGTCTATTGATACCGAAACAGGATTTTCCAGGCCATTGTTGCCTGCTACCCAGCCCGTGTAAGTGTCGTTTCCGCCAGTATCGAGCAAAAGAAGTTGCTTCTGGCAATCGTGCCGGTCATCGCCATCGCCAGAAATTGTTATTCTCCCAAGTGGAGTGTCAACCTCAAATGGTGATGGTTTCTCTTTGGCCAGAAGCGCTATTGTCGAGTCAACTGCAAGCGACATTTGCGCTGCACCGTAGTACATGAAGGATGCATCGAATGCCAGTCCTGCATCGTAGGCCTCGATTGGCCATCCCTTTGTTTCACCGAGAATGATCGGTGTCTGGGCGAAGATGGTCTCCAGTTGCCCCGGCTTGATGTTTCTGATGGCCAGGTTTCGATATTCCTCTGCCTGTCTGGCATAACCAATGAATTCTGCAAGCTGTTTTTGCCAGGCTGGAGAGAGTGAGTCGCATTGTTTTTTGAGCTCCTCCCTGGATTTTGCCGAAAGCCTCCAGCCCCTGCTCTGGTAAAGCTCATCCAGCGAGAATAAAAGGGGCTCTTTTTCATTTATTTCCGGAACAGGGCCCATTGGCCACCTTGCCACCTCGTGGGCAGAACGCCTTGCTGCCATCACGACCAGGTCCCTGATGTTCTGGCATGACTCGAACCTTGAAAGCGTGGAGTTCGCCTCTCTTGGCAACTCAAGTGGTTTTGAATGCAGCTGGTCAAACCATGAAAAACGGAACGGGTCCTGTTGAAAGTCCTGTATTTGCCTGAGGTCCCATGAAACCTGACCTGCAGTCAGCCCAAGCGAGGAGATGGCCTCATCCAGCCGGTTTGGTTCAGTGGCGGCAATGACAGTCATTGGCTGAAAAACCATAATTACGGCAAGAACAAATGGAACAAATTTCATATTTTGCCTCCTGGGCGGGCTGGTATTATAAAAATTAGTTTCTTCCAAAGGTTTTCAGGACAAATACCGCATCAACTGTCACAAATTCGTTCCCCGCCTTGCCGCTTGTTCCACCAAAATTGACGAGCGAACTTCCACTCTTGTTTTTGTCTTGGGGGCAGGTGATATAAGAGTAATATTTTGTTTCTGCCGGGAATGAGCCGTCGGGCAGTTGTTTTGATTCGAGAAGATCAAGAGCTTCTGTGCACCTTGTATCACTTGTTTGGCCGGCCTCTGCAAGGTATGTCAGGCAGGCGAGAATATTGTAGTGCCAATAGGACGGGTAGCAGATCTTTGTGAATTTTGGGTTGATTACGCTTCCATCCGATACTTTTTTGAAGAGCTTTCTTTTGAGAAATATCTCAGACGTTCTTTTGGCGGCCTCAAAAGCTTTTTTGTCTCCGGTTGCCTTTGAATAGGCAAACAGTGCTCTCATGGGGATGAGCGATTCGTGGAAAGACGAATTTTTTGCCCCTGGTTCCTTGTCGCAGTTCCAGCCGCCGTCTGGCCATTGCCAGGAGAGCATCCTTTTTACGAGAGTTTCAACCCTCTCATCGGCGATACCGAGTGTTATGAGTGAATAAACAGCGTTGGCTTCCTGGGAGCAGCACCTTCTGGTTAGGCCGTTTATGACCCTTATGGCGTTCTTCTCGTGGTGTTCGCCAAGGAGCCACCCCAGTTCGTGCTCCATCATTGGAACCAGTTCCTTGTCGCCCTTTGGATATCCGAGGTCTGCAAGCAGTGACAGCACCCAATGGTCCCCGAGCCATTTGTCATAGACTCCGACTCCCCTTGAAACATGCACGTTTTTTGGTTTCTCGGAGAGCAGTTTTTTTACCAGAGGAGAATTTTTCACCTCCATACTTGCAGACACTGCTTTTTTAGAATCCCTTGGCTCACCAAGTATGTTTACAAGTGCCTTGTACCTGATTGATGGCTCTTCCGAGGCCAGCAGTTTTTGCGTCATTTTGTCCATTTTTTACTCCAGTATTGGCAATTCGCCATCTTCTGCATCCAGGCCTATTCCAATTACCATCTCTGGCCTGTCACCGTTTCTCCTGACCCAGCTGCCATTTTGCTTGCAAAAATTTTTTCCGTAGGCGTCTTCTCCACCTATATCAATGAACAATCCGAGGCACAGCATGTCATTTCTGATGGTGTCTGGTGCAAGTGGTGCGGCGACGTTTGCATAGCCATACATTGTGTCACTCTTTGCGTCATAGACGTCGTCCCCGCCAATATTGAAAAAGAATCCCATTCCGGTTTCATTTCCACAGCCAATCATCAGGCCACCGTATTGTTTTATCTTGTCATCTTTGGGGTCTGCCATGTAGCAGTTGTATTTGTCGTCCCCGCCTTCATCGATGTGGTAGGATATGGAGAAATCATGTCCCACACCCAGCGAGGTCGCCTGTTTCGCAGTGTAACTGTCGTTGCCCTCGGTGTCCCTGAAGACCGCTATGGCAAAGTGTGCCGTTGCGCCTTGAACATACCATAATCCCTCGTATGTGTCATTGCCCTTGGTGTCAGTAAAAATCCCCACACCGAACCAGTATCCGACACCTTGGCCAAAGACACCGCATTTGTATGTATCGTCGCCCTCGCTGTCTACCAGGACACCGCAACCTCCGGACATTGAATGGCCGTCTGTTATGTCTGCCCTCCTGCCATTTCCGCAGCCTTGCGACATGCTTGTGTTGTGGGACGGGTTTTGTGCAGATGGATGGATTATGTTTTCATCGTCTGAAATATAGGTGTCGTTTCCGGACCTGTCATACGAGAGTCCGAAGCCCATTGTTGCCCCGTAACCCTGGCCGCCAAAGAAACATTTTCTGACGTCGTCACCATCGTATTCCACCATGGCCCCAATGCCGAAACAGCCAGCACCCTGAGAGAAGTCGATCGAGGAATATGTGTCATTTCCCGTGTAATCATACAGCATGCCGATGCCGAAGACGCCTGCTCCCTGACAATTGTTTGCGGCCTCATAGGTGTCGTTTCCCCAGAGGTCGGCCAGGATTCCACAACCAAGAACACCTGCACCCTGGTTTGGGGAGTGACCATAAGGGTCCTTGTAGGTATCGTTGCCACTCACGTCAATCACGACCGATGCGCAATTGTAGAGGGACGATGTTGCGCCAAATGTGCCCTCGTAGGTGTCATTGCCACCAACATCAACAACCAGAAGATGGTTGTTGCCTTCATACAAATCGTCGTTCCTTGATCCATTCAATATTATGTCGCCAAATGGTGTTGGGAAAACGTTTTTCCCTTCTGGGAGTGGCACGCCACCACCAAAGGCGCCCTTGAGTTTTTGTGTGGAAAAGACAATCCTGCAACAAGCATACATCATCTGCTTCATGTCAAACCGCTTGCCAAGCCTGTATGTGAAATCTCCGGTGTCTTCGTCACCAGTATTGGCGACGAGCAGTTTTCTGAAGGTTTCTTCTGTCAGATCTCCTGCTTCAAGGGCCTTCTTGCGTTCTCTGAAGAGCCAGTCTGCACTCAATACGTATTCCGCTAGGGCATCTGACGCTTCTTGCGTGAGTTGCCCTTCGTATGCAGACAATTTTGTGTCGAGTTTTTTGCCAAATTGCCAACCCATATTCTGGTAGACTTTTTTTATAGAGTTGTAGAAAGGTTTTTCTTTGGCCATCTCCAGAAGTGGGAGATAGTCCTCCATGAGGGCCGCAACTGACCCGCATGTTCTGGAGGTACCATAGAAGAAGATATAATCAAGTTCTTTGCTGATGTTTGTTGCAAAAATGGGTATCCTGTCGGTGATCTGCTTTGCTATTTTGGGTACTCTCAACGGGTTTGCCCAGATTTCATTGAACCATTGCAACCTGAAAGGATCAGCATCGTCTATCCTGGAGAGCTTCGAGGCATCCCATGAGATGTTCTCGTAAGAAAGTCCAGCTGCTTCCAGCGCAACCTTGAAGGCATCGTTCTTCACGGTTGCACAATATCCGGAACCACTCCAGAAGCCTAAAATAACAAAACAGCAGACAAAAATGACAACAAATTTCTTCATCACATGCCCCCTTGCTGTGATAAAAATGCTATCCAAACAATCTTGATTCGATAAAAGATGCTGTTCCTATCAGAATTGTTCCTGCCTGGGAGAGTATTGCCTGTAAGGTTTTCACAAGGTGGCTCCCGCTGTCCAGATTGTTTGTGCCTATGAAATAGAAGAGTACAAAGGACAAGCAGAAGAAAAACACTGCCATGATGATGAATTTCCAAGGGACAGATATAAGGCCGGAGCTAATTTCAGACAGGAGTGATACAGCCACAACCATTATGGCAAACGAGAAACCTATATACCACAGAGAAACAAGCCTTTCTGGCAATGTTATGAATTTGGGCGAAAAAAATGGTGAGACCAGCAGGATTGTCCCAGCAAACAAAAGAAGCACGACAGCAAGCCCCAGCTTCATCAGTTTGTTTGGTGGGGAGTTTGTTTTGACCAGCCCATATTGCCTTGAAAGTGCCACCAAAAGAAGCGGCAACATCCACAAGTATCCAAGGTAGTCAGCCACATTTGGCGGCCTTGTCATGTCCACCATGAATCCGAATCTGATTATTATCGACAGAAAGTGGCCGATAACCCAGGCGCCCATGGAGAGCATTACAAATCTCCATATTTTTCTCTTGTAATCCTGAAGGTCAAATGCGCTGAAAGTCTGGTATGAGAAGAAAAAGGCCAGTGAGGCATTGACAAGCGTTATAAATGCTGTTGGGAACTCTGTCCAGCGAAGGTCATTTGGAATAAGTCTTGCCATTATTCCTGGCAAAACATTTAAAAGAATTGCCTCTATTGCAATAATTATGAAAGCGATTATCGTGCCTGAAAGAAAAGGCCTTTTTCTAAGGCTACCTGCCCCTGCTCTGCTCAATTTTTAGCTCCAGTCTGCTTTCGTTTCCAGCCGGGTCTCTCCCGACAAGCACAACGGTGTCTCCAGAGATTGATGTTGCAACGTGGATTATGGAATCAAAATCGGCCCCCGCAAAGATATCTTTCTGGGATATTGCCAGGCCGTTGACGAGGAGCGTGCAATTGTGTTCCAGCCTTCCACTTATGACGACTTTGGTTTCACCAATGACCCTTGTCGCTTTTAATTTCGAGAGGTCAGGCAAGGTTGTATCTTTTGTGATGTTTATTGAGGCCGAGGCTGTTCCGCCATCGAAGGACTGTGCAAAGACCGTCAGGGTGTTTTCACCTTCATTGAGCGGGGCAATAAATTCGAATTTCCCATTCTCGCTTGGTTCAACAGTCTGATTTTGAAATTGGACAATCTTTGCATTTTTGCAGGCCCCTATTATTACGATACTGCTTTTGTTTGTGAGGGGCGAAGTGCTGTTTATGGCAATTTCAGGTTTTGTGGAGTTGGGTTTTGACCTGTAAACAATAACAGTTTGTGAGGCTGTTTTTTTCTGCTCGCTCCTTGCCATTACAACGATTGAGTTTCTTCCAAAATCGAGTGGTACAGTTATTGAAAAAATGCCCTTCTCAACGCGTGCCATTCTTGACCCTACTGAAACGTATTCAGTGTCTGCATGGCCAGAGACAATTATGCTTTCGGATTCTGTTTGCGTGCCCTCATCTGGGCTGGTTATTGCAAGCTGGGCCTGCGGCATGGGTTTGTGTTTTATAAATGTGAGCGTTTTTGTGACCACTTTCCCGTTCTTGTCTTTTGATACAAAATTCAGTTTGTTTGGCCCTTCTACAGGCTGAAATTCAATTTCGAATTTGTCCTGGGAAAGCTGAATTGGTTTTCCGTTCGCGGTCAAAGACACCGAACCTTCAGCGATTCCTTTGATTGCAACCTTGTCTTCGGTTATGGTTGCCCCCTCTTGTGGGTTGGTGATTATTAGCTGATGGTCGCTTTTCTCAAGCCTTTCGATCTCAAATTGTTGCTCTACATATCTTCCTGCCGGATCAATTGACCTAATGGTGTATTTTATCTTGCCGATGGGGAGCTTGATTTCTATTTCAAAGGTGCCATCACTGGAAGACTTGGCCACTTCCTGGCCATCCAGAAGGATTTTGTTTAGAGGGTTTGTTTTTCCGAGGATGGCCTCTTTTTCTTCAAATGTTGTTTTCTCGTAAAACAGTTTCAGGTCCGGTGCGTCCATTTGGGCGTTCCATGTATCAGACTCATCCACCAGGGACTTTTCCATTTTGAGCTTGTTGGAGGAATCAATCCTTGCCTGTTCAAGTGACGGTACTCTTGTGATCATGTTACCTATTGTCACTGTTGCATTGCTGTTTGAATTTGGCACTTTGACCAGGAAGTTGCCCCTCCCGTCGCCATCGACCTTCATCGTCCCTCTTGTTGCCGAGGCCACAAAGCCAGAAGTGATTATGTCGTATATTGAGCCTGTTTCGCCAGTGTTGACATAGACACTTCCGTAACCCTTCATCAACCACCTTGCTGAACGGATACCCATCATGGGATTGATGTAGAGTGAGACAATCTCCAGCTCTGTGTTTTCCCCGATTCTTAGCAGTGAACCGTCATCCAACCTTACCTCTGCCCACGAGCTTGAAGCAGTCTTGATCTTAAAGTTGGTTGAAAGCTCATCGCCCTGTTTCGCACCTTCCCAGGATTCACTTGTGGGGTTGTATACAGTGACCTCCCCATTGGTTCTGAAAATGTAGCTTTTTATTTGGCCGGAACTTGGTGCCAAAAATAAAATAAAACCAAATATAACTATCAAAACGAAAGCAATCCAAATATAAGTCAAAAGCCGTTTTTTCTGGTTTCCCTCAAATTCGATGTCTTTTGTCATTCGCTGGTATTATAGCCATTTGAAAGTGGTTGTCTATTGGCAAACCAGATATTGACAAAAATTTTGTTGATAAATTATTTTCCGCTTGCTACCATGTAAATCATGAACTGGAGTAATTTGGATGAAAAAACGCAGCGGATATTTTATCTGGCACAGGACGAAGCGTATGAGCTCGGAAATGATTATCTTGGCACAGAACACCTTCTTCTTGGCCTGATCCGCGAAAACACAAGTTTTGCAATGCAGACTCTAAGGGAGCTTGAAATTGACTTTCAGGGGCTTCGCGATCGCATAGTGTCATTGGTAAGAGGTGTCAGGAATTCGGCCATTGGCCCTGTCCAAAAAAGCCACATAGTGCTTTCTGAAAGGGCAAAGAGAGCGCTTGATCTTGCAGAGAAGGAAATGAAGGCGCAAAGCAGCACAAAACTCACACCAGAACACCTTCTCATAGGCATTCTTTCAGAAGCCGAAGGGCTTGCTGCCAGGATCCTTCGCGATATGGACATTGACCTGGACCGTTTCAGGTCTGCGGTTGATGAGTCTGTAGAAGAGCATGGCCATGACAAAAAAGGAAAGAAATCTCTTGTGGAGCAATTTTCAAGGGATTTGACCGCACTTGCCAGAAGGGGCAAACTTGACCCGACAGTTGGCAGAATGGTTGAAATACAGAGAATCACGCAGATCCTCTCGCGCAGAACAAAGAACAATCCTGTGCTTGTCGGCGATCCTGGTGTCGGAAAGACTGCCATAGTAGAAGGACTTGCCCAGCGCATTGTTGATGGTGAAGTCCCAGAGACATTGAGAGACAAAAGGGTTTTGGCGCTTGATCTTGCCGCCGTCATTGCCGGAACAAAATATAGGGGCGAGTTTGAGGAGAGGCTGAAAGGGATACTTGATGAAATTGACCACTCCCAGGGCAAAATAATCCTCTTCATAGACGAGATACACACAATCGTTGGTGCAGGCGCCGCAGAGGGCGCAATCGACGCATCAAATATTCTAAAACCAGCGCTTGCAAGAGGTGAGCTCCAGTGCATTGGAGCCACGACAATGAATGAATACCGAAAATCCATAGAAAAAGACGCAGCCCTCGAAAGAAGGTTCCAGATGGTACAAGTCGAAGAACCGACTGTTGAAGAGACCGTGAAAATCCTCATCGGGCTTGCACCAAGGTATGAAAACTACCACAAGGTAACCATTCAGCAAACCGCATTGGAAGCTGCTTCCAAGCTCTCTGCCCAGTACATCCAGGGAAGGTTCCTTCCAGACAAGGCAATCGACCTGATAGATGAAGCGTGCGCAAAAGTCAGGCTGTCAGTGATGAACCTGCCTGAAAGCATCAGAGAAATGGAAACCACAAAGCGCAGCCTCAGGAAAGAAAAGCAGTCGGCTGCCGAGTCCCAGGAATTTGAGAAGGCGGCCCAGCTTCGCGATAAAGAGAGGGAGATAGAAGACCAGCTCCGCATCAAGCGCGAGGAATGGCAGAAAGATGTCGACAAGCTGAGCCTTGTTGTCACAGCAGAAGACATTGCCGATGTTGTCAGCCAGTGGACCGGAATACCAACAACGAGACTCCTTCAGCAGGAAAGGGAAAGACTGCTCACCCTGGAAAAAGTTCTTCATGAGAGGATCATTGGCCAGGACGAGGCTGTTGTTGCAGTATCAAAAGCACTCAGAAGGGCAAGGGTTGGTCTTGCCGGAAGAAACAGACCAATAGGCTCCTTTGTGTTTGTTGGCCCAAGTGGTGTTGGCAAAACCGAGCTTGCCAGAGTATTGGCAAACCATCTTTTTGGCTCTGAAAAGGCCCTGCTCAGGATAGACATGAGCGAGTATATGGAGAAGCACGCTGTGAGCAGGCTTGTTGGCGCACCTCCAGGATACGTGGGATTTGAAGAGGGCGGTCAACTCACAGAAAAAATCAGGAGAAAACCCTTCTCCGTCGTGCTCTTCGATGAGATAGAAAAAGCCCATCCTGACGTGTTTAACATTCTTTTGCAGATCATGGATGATGGCAGACTCACGGATAGCCAGGGCAGGCTTGTGGATTTCAGGCATTCAATCGTCATCATGACCTCAAATATCGGTTCGCAGTGGAAAAACACAAAATCTCTTGGTTTTGCTGGCGCAGATACTGAAGACAGAGACGATGAGAAAGAGGGCGACAGGCTTGACTCTGAGATCAAGAAGGTCTTCCGCCCGGAATTTTTGGGCAGGATTGACGGAATTATAAGATTCAAGCCGCTAACCAAAGAGGAACTTTGCCAAGTTGCCCGTCTGCTGATAAATAAGCTATCGGAAACACTCACTGACGAGGGATTGAAAGTAGATCTGACTGACAATGCCATCAAGGCGCTGGTCGAAAAATCCTATGACCAGAAGCTTGGCGCAAGGCCACTTGTCAGGGCGATACAAAACCTGATTGAGGACCCGATTGCAGAGAAAACCCTTGCTGGCGAATTTTCAAGCGGTGACACGATAAAGATAGACCAGAACGGCAACGGCCTTACACTTTCCAAGTCATAAACAACTCAAATTTAAAAATCCTCAAACCCACTAGGTTTGAGGATTTTTGTTTTTATGGGATTATTTAATCTAGATATACAACAAAGCTGCATGTTTTTCCGCCAGAGCAGGCCGTCTGGACAATGTCTGCCTTCAGTTCGCGCTTCAAAGCGGACTCAAGCAGTTTCTTGACGTGTCCCTTGCAGCACTGGCAGTAAGTCGTGGAGAATATCTCGTTTGACACCTTTGGCGTGCAAACGCATTTGCTGCCGCCAAAATTCACATAGACCTTGTTGCCCTTTTTTTCAACCTTCTTGCCAAAAACGTGCGAATTGTCGACTGCTTTGAAAAAACTGTCCAGGTCTTTGTTTTCCTCCGAAAGTTTTTTCATGAGCTTGAGCCTGCTTCCAGTTGTGCAACATGCACATTCTTCCCTGACCTTTGTTCTGGTTTCTTCTGGCAGGAGCGAATCCATCCTGTCCATTGCGATTTTGAGCCAAGCCGCTTTGTCGGCCGGTTTGGAGGTTTTTAGTATTTTGTCCCCACCCTCCATTATCTTGTCGACCGTCTTCTTTTCGATGCCCGCTTTTCTCAGCTCCTCGTCAAGCCTGATTATTCTTCCAAATACAGCTTTGTCCATTTCCTGTCTCTCCTTTGTATTTTTTTGAGAATAACACATGCGCTGTTTTGTCACCCAGAAATTTTGTAGCAGGTCGTTTTGTTTTTGGATTCAACAAAGAGGAGCTCACCATCCTGAATGATGTTTGTAACACCCTCTCCGAGGTTGGTTGTTGAAAGCTCCCTGCCTGTTTTTGCATCACACAGAATAGCAAGTGTTGTCTGGTTTTCTCCAAATTTTGTCCGGACAAATTTGTCCCCAAGGGAGAACATAAATTCCCTGGCCGTTCTCTCTAACCTTGTTTCCCAAACCTTGGTCCCCGACTCTGGATCAAACGCATACATGCTGAAATTGCCCTGCCCAGTTGATACAATTGATATGAAAAATTCTTTTGTGGCCGCCATTCCAAATGGCCTGTCAAGTTTTGCCTTTGTTTTTCCGGTGAAGATGTTTCTGCAGAATATGGACAATCCTCCTGCAACATCGCAATCATGGCCAAGGAAAAATGTATAGTCTCCAACAAAGCAGGGGGTATTTCCCGTCATGCCATCAAGATTTTTTGGGGCAAGCGGGCAGTCGTTCTGGGGTGTTGCCCACAATTGTGACTTTGTTTTCAGGTCTAGACACATAATATGGCTCCCTGTCCAGAACTGGAGATCTTTGTATGTCCCGGCCAGTCGCTTCAATGGCCCGGATCCTGTGCCTGCCTTCCAGATCAGTTGTCCATTTTCTGAATCAAAACACTGGATGATGCCGTGCTGGATCAAGTAAAAATTATTCCCATCCACGAATGGCATTTTTTCCGGGTTGATATCATCAAGCATTCCAAGTGACCATATTTGCTTGCCATCATTTTTGTTGAAACAATTGAATGAGTACTTGTCACCTTCGCGCTGGAGAACAAAAAGCCTGTCACCTTCAAGCTGGAAATTGTCGGCCCTTATGGCGTCCCAGTTAATGGGTTCCCTCTTGCCTTCTTTCCACAACTGGTTGCCAGTCTTGGAATCAAAGCATGCAAAAAGGGTCTGGTTTTCCATGTTTGGCCAGCCTGCGACGATGACACCGTCTTTTGCTACGAGGGGGATTGTCCTTCTTATCTCCCAGAGCTTTGCAAAGGATGGCTCGCCTCTTGCGATCCGGGCACTCACAGATGACAGGGCTATGACTACGCAAATTAGTGCAATTATCAGCTTGTTTTCTCTGTTTCTCACCTTGGGTGGAATTTTATTCCATAGTCCATCCAAATGCTATAGCCCAAGCAGTAGCTTGGCCAGCGAGAAGTAGATCAAAAGTCCGCTCATGTCAACGATTGTTGTCAATGCAGGGCTGGCAATGAGTGCAGGATCAAGCTTGATCGCAGACACAACAAGCGGCAATGTGGCACCGACGACAGTTGATGTTACAACCTGGATTGAGAGGGCAAGAGAAATCATTATGCCGACATTTATCAGTGTAAACCCTGCTGGTAGTACCTCCCCGCTGGAAAGCAGAATCACTTTGAGGAAGGCGAGCAGTCCCAAAAGAACACTCATCATGATTCCTGTGGCAAATTCCTTGCCTATTATCCTGAAGAAATGCTTTGGCGTTATCTCTTTGAGTGCGAGTGCCCTTATGATGACCGTTGAAGATTGGGTGCCGCAGTTACCACCGGTATCGGCGAGCATTGGCATGTACAGGGCAAGTATGATCAGTTTGGAAAGGGAGTCCTGGAAGGTGTGGAGGATGGTTCCACTTATCAAGCCCAATGCGGCCAACGAGGCCACCCACGGTATCCTTTTGAGGAAGTTCTGGAACGGAGATGATTTGAGGTATGCCATTTCCCCTGCCGTTGGAACGATTTTTCCCATTCCAAGGATGTCTTCTGTTTGCTCCTCGGTTATGACATCTGCAGCGTCGTCATGCGTTATCACGCCAACGAGCTGATCTCTGTCGTTTATTACGGGAATGGCAATAAGGTCATATTTTTGTATTATCTCTGCAGCTTTTTCCTGAGGATCGGTTGTTTTTACCATCTCAAGGTCCTCAAACATGACATCGGCCACTTTTTTGCGCGGATCATTTACAATGAGGTTTCTGAGAGAGATCATGCCCAAGAGCCTGTTTGTGCCATCAACCACATAAATATAATAGATCGTTTCTTTGTGTGGTCCATCGAGTCTGACTTTTTCTGTCGCCTGGGCTATTGTCATGTTGGGCCCAACCGTGACGTAATCAGCACTCATAAGGGCGCCGCAAGTTCCCTCTTCCTGTTCGGCTAGCGATTTGAGCTGTTCTCTTTTTGCTTTTGCAAGCAATGGCATTAGGCTGTTCGAGAGGGGTTCGGGCAATTCATTGATGAGGTCTGCGCCCTCATCGGAAAGCATGTGAGAAATGAGCGAAGCGAGGTCCTCTTTTTTCAGTTTTTCGGCCAACTCTACTTGTGTGTCAAGATCAAGATAGCCCATGACTTCCCCGGACTGGTGTATCTCAATGCCACGGAGAATTCTGACCATTGTTTCTGGATCGAGTTCTGCAATAGCCTCTGCAATGTCAGATGAGGAAAACTCTGCGCAATATTCTTCAATTGCCTTGAGTTTGCCCTCTTCAAGTAGTGACAGGAGTTGTTCCCTGATTTCGTTTTTCATGCGCTTGCCTCTAAAAGTGATTTGATGGCATGAGGCAAGCTTAAGAAGGGGTTAGGCCGGCCTCATGGCGCTGTTTGTACAACTAGGGTAAGGGCTAGGGCTATCAGATTCTATAGCTTCCATGAGGACCTCCTTCTTTTTTTGCTTTTTATGTAGTTAAACAGTATGCCCATGGTTTGTCAACACTATTTTATTTAGCTCCTGAAATTCGCTCCAATACAACATTAGTGGACATCTTGGAATTTGACCTGGTTGGAGGGGTTAAAAGATTATTTTGAAGGATTCATTTTGTTTGTTTTTTGGTAGTACATTCAACTCCGCATGAAGTAAGGAATCCGTCCAGATCAGTGTCTGTTCTTATTCCAAGCCTTGTGAGCGGAAAATCATACCTTGTGGGATCATCAGGGTCGAATTTCCTAAAATTTTCCGTTATCTGAAGGGCCGTTTTCAGATTTGCCTGATTTCTGTCCGTGAGGCCAAGCTTTCTGCAAATGTTGAACATATGCGTGTCCAGAGGGACGATTAGCCCCTTTTTTGGAACACCATTCCAGCCCCCAGGATCGACATCGCTGTCCCTTACCATCCACCTGAAATACAGGTTCAGCCTTTTGCAGGCGGAATCTTTTTCAGGTGCTGGAACAAGGCTGTTTTTGCACCCTCCGCCTGTTATGCTGGACGTGAAAAAGCATTGCGCTTCAACCATCTCATCGCGCGATTTTTTCAGGCCGTGGACAAAACACTCGTTAAGGCTGCCAAACTCCTTCAAGGCATGTCTTGTTCCCAAAAGCATGGCGACAATCTCCTCACCAGTCGTAAATCTGTGCTTGAATCCTGCAAAGAACTTTTCAAGGAGACTGGGAGAAGTTTCAAGAAGAAACAGCCTTGGTGAATTGCCAAGAACATCCAGGACCTTCCGGACAGACTTGAGGATCTGTGCGACCCTGCCATAAGCCAGCGATGAGGCAATGAGCCCAACTATTTCCCTGTCGCCAGTGTCCTGGTAAAGATACAGGAATTCCAGCGGGTCAGGATGCACAAACTCTTTTTTAGCGTATTGTTGATAAAGCTGCTCCAACCTTTCATGGAGCAGATCACTGTTCACTCCGGCGAGAATTCTGACTTGGCAGCGCCACAGATTGGGCAGACCCAATTGTCAGGGAGCTTTTCAAATGGCGTTCCTGCCGGGATTCCGTTGTCCGGGTCGCCTTTTGCCGGGTCATAAACGTAGCCGCAAACGTTGCATGTGTACTTTTTCATGGTCTTTTCCTCCTGTGGTTTGCTTTCTTCTTTTGCAGTTTCCTGGAAAGTCGGGGCTGATTTCGGAGCTTTGCCCTTTTTTTGATGGTAAATCTCGTAAGTGAGAGGTTTTCCCTCTCTGAGGATTTCGGCCGAAATTATCTCCCCCAAAAATATTGTGTGGGTGCCGGCATCGAGCTGGCCAACCACCTTTGCCTCCATTGTGGCAAGGCTATTTTCTATTACCAGTGGGCAACCCAGGCCTTCCTTGTAGACTGACTTCGAGAGTTTGTCAGTGTCCCTGCCGCCCCTGAATCCGAACAGGCCAATAAATTCCATTGGCGTGTTTTCTTCCAGGACCGATACAGCAAAAACCTTTCCCTTTTCAATTATTTCATGGGTGAGGTTTTCCTTGTTGATTGAAATGGCGATTTTTGGCGGCTCCGATGTGACCTGGAAGACTGTGTTTGCTATTTGGCCGTTTGCTCTGTTGCCATCACACCGCGATGTGACAACGTACATGCCGTAAGATATTGTCCAGAGGGCTTTTTTGTCCAGTGGCATTTTTCTCCTTACTGTTGCGGTAGCTTGCAACCTTCCCTAAGTTTTTCTCCAAGCAGAGCACCTAGCTCATAGCATTTTTTCAGATCATCGTCTTTTGGAACGTGTTTTACCTTTAATGGGTCGGCAACGAGATTTACCTTCATCTCGCCCAGTATCTTTGCAATCTGGTCTGCCGCCTCGCCACTCCAGCCGTATGACCCGAATGAGGCACCTATGAGGTTCCTTGGTGAAAGGCCCTTCAGGTATGTAAGAATATCTGCAACCCTTGGCAACATGTTGCGATTGAGCGTTGATGAACCAACTATCAGAGCGCCTGCCTCAATCAATTCCGTAGCTATGAATGTCCTGTGTGATGATTCGAGTGGGTAAAGCATGGCTTCGATACCCTGCGAATCCAGGCCTTCACAAATTGCTTTTGCCATCATTTCAGTTGAGTGCCACATCGTGTCGTAGACAACGATTGCTCTCTCGCAGAATTTCTGTGCAGCCATTTTTTTGTACAATTCGAGGATTTGTGGAATCCTGGACCTCCAGATCGGGCCATGGTCTGGTGCGATGGTTTTGATGTCCAGGTTTAATCCGCCGAGTTTGTCGAAGAACTTGAGGACAAAATCGGAGTAGGGGAGGATGATGTTTGCGTAGTATGTTTTTGCTTCCCACTCAAGCATGTCCCAGGGGATTTCGTCGTCAAATTTTTTGTAGGTGCCAAGGTGCATTCCAAACGCGTCCTGTGAGAAAAGCAGTTTTTCGCTGTCAAGGTAGGTCATCATGCTGTCTGGCCAGTGGAGCATCCTTGACTCGATGAATGTCGCATTCATACTACCAAGATTGAGGGTTTCACCGTCTTTTACAGGCGTTATCTCGCCTATGCCATGCAGCTCATCCCTGAGCACAGAAGCTCCTACAGTGGAAGCAAAGACTTTTTCAGGTTTTATTGCTTCCATGGCCTCAGTCAGGCAACCTGAATGGTCCATTTCGGCATGGTTCGAGATGATATAGTCAATTTTTGAAGGATCGACCACCGAGGAAATCCTTTCCATCATCTCTGGAAAATGCGGTTTTTTGACAGTGTCGATAAGTGTTATCTTGTCGGCCACTACAAGGTACGCGTTATAGGTGGTTCCCCTTGGCGTCCTGTATCCATGGAATTCCTTGAGCGAACGGTCGATGACGCCAACCCACCACACTTTATCGGTCACTTTTACTGCTTTGTATATACCTGGCATTGTTCCTCCGTTAGAAATTTACACAAGATGATATAAAAATAAAGCATTGTATTGAATTACATTTTATCATTTTACAAAATTTGTTTTACATATATTTTCGTGAGTCCAACCATCTCTTCAAGGAACGCCTCGTCTTCTTCTGTAAAGGGGGAGACCTTGTGTGAATCTATGTCCAGCTCGCCAATCACTTTGTCTCCATCGATGATCGGGACAACAATTTCCGATTTGACCCTGAACGAGCACGAGAGGTAGTTTGTTTCTTTTGAAACATCCTGAATGATGAAATTGGCTTTCTTGTCCGCGGCTTGCCCACAAATGCCCTGCCCGAAAGATATTCTTGTGTGCTCGGTTGGTTCCCCGACATACGGCCCAAGGACAAGCTCGTCTGGTTTGTTTGGGTCTGTGATGTAGTAACCGACCCAGTCGTAATGTGGAACATTATTTTTGAGCAACAGGCAAACTGCCTCGAGCGTTTCTCTTGGATTTTGTGTTTTTGCGAGCATGCCTTTTATCGCGCCAATTACCTTTGAAAAACTCTCCTTGCGATTGGCCTCAAAAGATGCTGTTTTTGACTCATCCCAGACATCGAACGCCCTTCTAATGTGGGGAATTGTTATTGATCCTCCAACTATGAGACCGATTGTGAGCGTGTCAACCAGTTCCTCGTCGCTGACATTTTTTTCCAGGCATTGCATGAGGTGGTAATTGATACAGTCATCACAGCGGAGCACCAGTGAGGCGACAAGTCCCATCAGCTCCTTGGTTTTTTCCGTGAGAGCGCCAGCCTGGTAGCACCTGTAATCGAGCCCCATAAAATCTTTCATGGTTTTGCCGGCATACTCTGAAAGGGTTTTGTTCAGTCTGTCGCGTTCGTTCTTGAAGTTTTGAATCTTAGAGTTCTCCATGTGTCCATTTTACATTTTTTGGGTAAACTGCAAAAGATTTTCAAAAAATATGCAGCACAAAAAAAGGCGGGGTAATACCCCCGCCTTTTTGGTTAAGCATGGTTCCTATGCCAGTGCTGAGCCCTCACCCGGCTTTCGATGGCCGAGTCCCTGGTCTGCATAAATCAGTGACATGCCGGAAGAACCTGCCCTCTCAAGCAGGGCAACTACTTCCTGGGTCTGCTTTTCTTCCTCTATCTGTTCCTCAAGGAACCAGTGGAGCAGTGGCATCGATGTGAAATCTTCAATTTCTTTGGCCACTTTCACGAGGCTGTTAATTTTGGAAGAAATGAAGAGTTCATGATCATAGGCTTCTTTCCATACCTGAAGCGGGTTTTCCCATGTGGCCTTCAGGACCGAGAGAGGATAGAGAATAACTTTTGCGCCACGTTCCACAAGGTGGTTGAAAAATTTCATTGCATGGATCATTTCTTCGTGCGCCTGTGCCCTCATCCAGCTTGCCATCCCGTCGAGGTTCTGGTCATGGAAATATGCCGCCATGTTCAGGTAGAGGTAATAGGATTCAAGCTCATGTTTGATCTGATCGTTCATCAGCTCGTGCATTTTGTTTGGTACCACTTACATCTCTCCTTTCCAGAGGCCGTGAATGTTGCAATATTCCCTTGCCACCACCTTGTCCGGATGGACATTGAATGTCGCCTCTGGCGGGTCACCCGGTTTCAGGAATTGCCTGCATGCCTTGTCACCAAATATTATCTGTATCCATTCAATATAGTGTTTTTCTTCCATCGGATGGGCAACGGCCCCAACTTTTACCTTTACCCCGTCAGGTGTATGCTCAATGACTGGAACATGCTTTTCTTTTGAAGCATCAACCGTGTTTTCCTGCTGGAGGACCATCGGTTTGTTGCAGCAGACGAGTGTTCCAACGCCGCCATGAATGACCTCAACGATGTTTCCACAAATTTCGCACTTGTAAATCTCAAGCTTGTTTGCCATTAACCCTCCTCTTTCCTTTTCTAGATTTGTTTATTACCAGTTTTCTGCCAGAATTTCGTAGTAAGCCATTGGATGGTTACAGGCTGGGCAAATTTCTGGTGCTTCTGTCCCTTCGTGGAGGTAGCCGCAGTTCCTGCATCTCCAGACCGCCTTATGCTCTTTACTAAAAACCTTTCCCTTTTCAATGTTTGCCGCCAATGCGCGGTATCTTTTCTCGTGTTGTTTTTCGGCGTTGGCAATCGCCGTAAAAACTGCAGCGATCTGAACAAATCCTTCTTTTTCGGCCACTTTGGCAAACTCTGGATACATTACTGAATGTTCATGGTTCTCGCCGCTCGCCGCTGCAAGTAGGTTCTCAAGCGTTGTACTTATGATTCCTGAAGGAAAAGTGGCTGTTACCTCAAGATCGCCGCCCTCGAGGAACTTAAAAATTCTTTTTGCATGCTCTTTCTCCTGATTTGCTGTTTCTTCAAAGATGTCAGAGATTTGCATGAACCCTTCATCTCTTGCCTTTGAGGCAAAATAGGTGTAGCGGTTTCTTGCCTGTGCCTCACCAGCAAAAGCTTTTAACAGATTCTTTTCAGTCATCGACCCCTTCAAATTGCTCATAATTTCCTCCTTGTTTTATATTTTAGACAATGTTTTTGGGTTTTTCAAATTTTAATTTTTTCAGTATCAATCTCTTTTTCATCGGGTTTCTCATTTTTTTGGCATTTTGGGCAGATTCCGATAAACTCGAGCTTGCAATCAAGTACCGCGTAGCCACTTTTCTTGTTTGCAAGCTCGATGATACGCTGGGTTTGTTCAAAATCGATGTCGCCTACCCTTCCACATTTCACGCACCTTATATGATGGTGAGTTGACATGGTTGCGTCATAACGCGTTTGACCTGATGAGAATTGCAGCCTTTTTATGAGCCCTTCCTCACAAAGTATTTCAAGGTTCCTATATACTGTACTCAGGCTTATCCCGGAGAGTTTGTGTTTCACCTTTGTGTACAATTCATCAGCTGTCGGATGGGTGAGCATCTTTTTCAGCTCCTCAAGGACTGCCATCCGCTGTACAGTTGTTCGTCTAGCAATCTTTTTTGTGTTATCCTTATTCATAACGCAAACTATTATTAATAATAGCAACTCTCTTATTTTTGTCAATCTTAAAAAGTTAACAAGTAATCATTTCACATTCTTAACACAGATTTGCAGGAATCTTTGCTAATATCATAGAAGAAATGAGAGAAAACAGGTCAAGGTCAGAGCTGATATTGACCATTTTAGTCAGTCTTTATATTGAAAAAGGCGAGCCCATATCATCAGAAGAGATCACCTCCAAGATGCCATTCAAGGTCTCACCTGCTACGGTTCGCAATGAACTGGCGGCACTTGAGGAACAGGGTCTGCTTTTGAGACAGCACGTTTCATCTGGCAGGATACCGAGTTATAGAGCATACAGGCTTTATGTAGACAGGCTTCTTGACTCTGGCAAATTGAAACCAGCCAGTTTGAATGTTGAGTTGCCGGAACACCGCAGGCTTGAAGCTGTACTCAGGGCTGTTTCTGTGACGCTTTCTGAACACACAAAAACTGCATCGCTTGTCATGTTTCCACTTGCCAGAAAGCTCAAGATAAAATCCTTCCATCTTTTGGGTATTTCGCCAAACAGGGTCCTCTTGGTTATTGTTGTCAATGCTGAAGATATAAGGGAATTTATTCTTTCAATGCCAATTGTGCCTGATCAGGACCTCCTGGACAGGATTTCAAGGGCCATATATTCAAAAATAGAACCCAGACAGAATTGGGCACCAATCCAGGTTTTGCAGGATATCGTTCGTGACAACCAAGACCTTGCAGAAGAAAAGGACCTGATTCTCAATGTTCTACAATTGATAAGAGAGATAGCCTCAAAAGAGGCTGTCCAGATATATATGGAAGGCACCCATAGATTGCTTCTGAATCCTGAGCTTGCCGATCTCAATAAGGCAAGGCACCTTATTGCTGCTCTTTCTGCACAGGATGGATTGAGAGATCTTCTTCTTGACACCGTTACAAAGGGAAAATTGGACATTGTTCTTGGTTCTGAAGCAGGACGTCCTGAAATGGAGGACGTGGCGTATATTGGTGCCCCATATCAAGTGGATGATGCAATAGGCGTCCTTTCGCTTATAGGACCTCTCAGGATGAATTACGTACTCATGTTTGGAGCACTCACAACAATCGCAAGTAAACTCGAAAAGGAGCTCAAGAAAGAATAATGCACAGGTTCTATGTACAGGGCGGCAAGCCTGTCCTGAAAGAGGGGGATTTCCAGCATGCAATCGTTGTCCTCAGGCTAGAAGAGGGCAAGGAGATAGAGATTATTCAGGGTTTTGGACAACGCCACTTGGCCAAGATAGGCAAGATTGACCTTAAAGCCAAACAGGCAGAGCTGATTATTGGTGAAAAGATAGAGGAGAGCGTAGAACCGCCCTGCAAAATAACACTGATTCAGGGAATACCGAGAATGGACAAGCTCGGAGACATTGTCGAATCATGCACACAGCTTGGTGTTTCAAAGTTTGTTCTTGTATATTGCAAAAGAACCCAGGGAAGGTACCCGCAGGACAGATGGGACAAAAAGATACACAGCCTCGGCATAACCGCAAAATGTGCTGCAGAGCTTTCCGCCAGGGAGATAGTGCCAGAGATCATCGGACCGATGGATTTTGAGAAAGCAATAGCACTTTCCGAAGGTACCAAACTTATCCCTTGGGAACTTGAGCAAAGCACTCACATAGCAAAATCTATCAAAGGCCAACCATCTGAGGTCACAATAGCAATTGGTCCTGAAGGTGGCCTTGAACATTCTGAAATAGAGCTTGCCAGATCAAATGGTTTTATACCGGTGACACTTGGCCCAAGGATTTTAAGGGCAGAGCTTGCCCCTGTTGTTGCGATCTCCCAGTTGCTATCACAGGTTGAGGCTTGATTTGAATTTTTCCGTAATCAATTTTGGTTGCAAGGTCAACCAGTATCAGGGGGAATTATTGAGGGAAAACCTCATTTTGCTTGGGCTCATTGAGGCCACTTCCCCGCCGTATGACCTTGTTTTTGTGAATGGGTGTATGGTAACTGAAACAGCTTCCAGAGAGGCCATGAGGACTGCCAGGAAATTTTCTTCCATTGCAAGGGTCTTTCTGACAGGGTGTCTTGGTAAAAACAATGCAAAAGACGGCTTTGAATATATCAATCCTGATGCTCTTGAGGAATTGTCAGAAAAACTTGGTTTGCAAGGGAACATGAAATCTGAAATAGACTCATTTCTTGGTCACACTAGGGCGATGGTTCTGGTCCAGCTTGGGTGTGACAATTTTTGCTCGTACTGCATTGTTCCGTATATGAGAGGGGAACCAAGGAACAGACCGGCAAAGGATATTGTTGAGGAAACTAAAAAATTGGCATCCTCCGGATTTAGGGAGATTGTTTTGTGCGGTACTGAACTTGGGCACAGAAAAGATCTGCCAGACCTTATAAAATCAATATCTGGCGTCCGGGGAATCGAGCGCATAAGACTTTCCTCAATAAATCCTAGGCACCTTTCTCCATCGCTGGTGAGGGAATTGCTTTCAATCGAAAAGGTTGCGCCACACTTGCACTTGCCTTTGCAGTCTGGCTCCGACAGGGTGCTTGGCCTTATGAACAGGGGGTACAATCAGAAGCACTTTTTGCAGCTGGTTGATGCGGCAAGGGAAGGTAGAGACGAGATTGGTATAACGACCGACATTCTGGTCGGCTTCCCTGGGGAGAATGAAAATGATTTTGAAGAAACCATTAAAGTGATGGAAATGGCAGCTTTTTCCAGATGCCACGTGTTCCCATTCTCAAAGCGCCCGGGAACGAAGGCGTATGATATGGAAGCAGTTCCAGACGAAATCATCAAGGCAAGGGCAAAAGATGCCAGAGCAAAGGCGTCTTCACTTGCAAGACAGGCAATTTCTGCTATGATAAATCGTTGCACTAAAGTCCTCGTTGAGTCAGACAGCGAAGGTTTTTCCGGCTCTTATTTGCGTGTGAGGGTCACAGGAAAAGTCGGGTTGGGTGACTTTGTGCCAGTGAGAATCACTGGCAAAGAAAAAGAGGGTCTTGTTGGAGAGAAGATTTGACGGAAAATAATAAGAGAACATCGGATTTTATTAACAAATATGGGTCCTTTATTACTGCCCTGATTGGTTTTGCTGCTCTTGTCGCGGTTTCATTTTTTCTAAATAGAAATGAAGCTGATGGGAAATTGACTTGGTTTTGGGGAAGCATGGTTTTCTTTGCGGCATGGCCGGTTGAATCTGCCATTTTTACTTTCCTAACCGAATCCTTCTGGCAGCATCTTGCTGGGTCTCTGATGCTCGCTTTTTGCCTTACACTTGGCAACTTCCTCCAAACACAAACACTCACCTGGTCATTGCTTCTTGCTCCAGCATGTTTGTTGTGGCCAATAGCTTATGCTGTGTGGTCATTCATCAAAAAAGTTTCCAAATCAAATATTCTAGCCTCTCTGGTTGGCTGGATTGTCGTATCTGCCATTGCTGTTGCTGCCGAATGGTTTTTAATGAAGCGTTTTACATGGTCACTCACCTTGGTCATCTGCCTTGCTTTCTGGCCAGCAATCTCCCTTGTTTATGTACGTGAAGACAATCCAAAAAGTTCCCAAACAGTAGATGCCGAGAGCTCACCAGACAGCCAGCTTGATGCCCAAGAGCCAGAACAAAAAGAGGAAGATAAGAATGAGTGACTGCATCTTCTGTAAGATCATTGCTGGCGAGATTCCATCAAAGAAAGTCTATGAGGATGATGACGTTATTTGTTTCCATGATATTCATCCAGCAGCCAGCGTCCATGTACTGGTTGTACCGAAAAGACATTTTTCAAGCTTGAACGAGCTTGATGATCCCGAGCTTGCAGGAAAGCTTTTTCTGGTCGTTCCGACGATAGCGAAGATGCTTGGCGTGGATGGCGCCTATAGGACCGTTGTAAATACGGGAAAAGGTGCCGGGCAGAGTGTTGCCCACATCCATCTCCATATCCTTGGTGGCCCCAGAATTGGTATGCCAGAGTGAGCCGACAGGAAGGGGGTGATTAAATAGATGCAAGAATTGAAACGTAAAGACAATGAAACTTTTGATTCAATGCTCCACAGATTCCAGCAGGTTTGCCTGAAAGATGGTATTTTTGCCGAGATTCGCAAGAGAGAGTATTTCATGCCCCCTTCGATCAAACGCAAAAAAAAGAGAGCAAAAGCCAAGAAGGGAAAGAGGTTTTAGTGTAAACAGGGGCCCCAAGAACGTATCATTTGGGGCCCTTTTACAAAAAAGATGAGCCAAAAAACAAAAAAAGCTGGCGCCATAGGTGTGAAGGCCTGGGTTGCAGGCGTTTTTGTTTATCTGTCCTTTGCCATATTGCTTGCCACCTTCTATTTTCCAGGCCTTTCTTTCACGCTTCATTCAGGCAATATTGCACCAAAGGACATTATATCCCCGAGGGACGACCAGATTGTTGACAAAGCCGCAACTGATGCGGCAAGGGAAAGGGCGGCTGCGAGCGTCCTGACGTCCTATGATTTTGACGAAAAGGTCCTCGAGAACTCAATAAAACGCATTGATGCGCTCTTTGATCTTGTCATTGAGACGATAAGGGACAAGACCTTGCTTACAGATGCACAAAAGGCTGAGCAACTTCGTTTCCAGATTGCTAGATCAAATCTTGGTTTTGACCTCAAACCAGAAACCATAACAAAGCTTGCGGGTGCAAATACCGCTCAAATAGAAGACCTGAGAAGTGGCGTCATTGATGTAACGAGGAGTCTTCTCATAAAGGGCATCAACGAAGAGGGCATAAAAAACATCACCAATGACATTGAAACCTATGTCAAGCTCAGACCCTCAAGCCAGTGGACGAGAAACCTCCTGCTTGAAATAACAAAATTTACGGTTGCCCAAAACATGTTTGTCAATGAGGAGCAAACCCGCAAAAACCGCGACTATGCAAAAAACAGGATCAGCCCTATTGTAAGAACAGTCAGCGAAGGAGAAATAATCGTAATGGCTGGTGAACCGATCACTCCCGATGCAATGGCAATAATCGAATATCTTGGAATTGCCAGAAATATCGGTGATTGGAGAACATGGCTCGCCATTGCGCTTTATCCGCTTATTTTGGTCATTTTTCTCTACATGGTGATTGCAATTTCAAACAAAATTATTCTTGAAGACACAACAAAAATAACCCTTTTTGTGATTCTCGTTATTATCTCGATTGCTGGCGCAAGGTTCCTTGTTCCAATATCACCATTTTTGGCGTTAACACCTTTTGTGGCCATCATAATGACAATCTTTCTTGGTGCTCAGGTTTCAATTCCAGTCATGCTGCTGCTTTCCCCTCTTGGGGTCATTTTCAAGAGCATAGCCTCTGCCCCCGTTTCTGGAACAATGGCACTTTCCTTTGGTTTTGCCCTTATCGGATACATGACTTGCCTCCATCTCCCAAAGGTAAAACGTTTTACCCACTTTGTTGTTGTAATAGTATACTCCTTGATAGGAACTGTACTTGCCTCCTCCCTTTTTGTGCTCTTCTCAACATTGGACAAGATGGGTATGCTCATAATGGTTGCGATAGCGCTTGGCTCAACAACTGTTCAGGTGGCGCTTGCGCTGGCATTGACTCCTTTCCTGGAATTGCTTACCACACACACGACCGTTTTCAGACTCCTCGAACTCTCTGACCTCAATCATCCCCTGCTCAGAAAGTTGATGATAGAGGCCCCAGGTACTTACCAGCATTCGATCCTTGTCGGCAACATGGCCTCAATTGCCTGTGACGAAATAGGGGCGAATGGTCTTTTGGCCAGAGTTGGCGGTTACTATCATGACATAGGTAAGTTGAAGTATCCGCACTACTTTATCGAGAACCAGCAAGGCCCCAATCCACACGACAGCCTTTCGCCAGGCCTTTCAAAGACTATCATCACGAAACATGTTTCTGAAGGCCTTGAACTTGCAAGATTCTACAAACTTCCGCAAGAAATAATGGGCTTTGTTGATACACACCATGGCACATCACTTGTTGGCTTCTTTCTTTTGAAAGCTAGAGAAAAAGACCCGGAGACAGAGGAAGACGATTTCAGGTATCAAGGTTCGCACCCACGAACCATCGAACAGGCTGTGGTCATGCTTGCTGACACAATCGAATCTGCCTCAAGGGCATGCCAGATGCAAAACAGCTTTTGCGATCTTGATGACCTTATTGAAAGACTTGTTGATGAGAAGCTCAGGGATGGACAGCTTCAGGACAGCCCGATAAGCCTCTCACAATTGACCGCAGTTAAGGAATCTTTTAAGAAACAGCTTTCGGCACAATATCACAAGAGAATACCTTATCCAGCGGAGGTTCAACATGGATAACAAGTGTGATGTTGCCGGCCCTTTGTCTGACCCTTTCAGTAGTCACATAGAAAAATTTGTCATTTCCTGTTGCCCTGAGGTTTTTGGGGAGCGTTGCCCTGTTACAGTTTCTGTTGCGATCGTGGATGATGATGAAATCCAGTCGCTAAACAGGGGGTACAGAGACAAAGATGAACCGACTGATGTTCTCTCATTTGAGGACGACCTCATAATTGAAGATGGGCTAAGTTTTGTTGGTGATATAATAGTTTCGCTTCCCTATGCGCAAAGAGACAAGGGCGATAAATCAATCCTTGAGTATGTCCTCTTCCTCGTTGCCCACGGTTTGCTCCACCTGTCAGGTTTGGATCACAAAACTGACGAAGAAAGGCTCCAGATGATCGAAAGAGGGGAGGAGCTCGTCAGAAAATATGTCCCCAAGATTTAAAAGATCATTCTATAGGGCCTTTATCGGTCTTGGAATCGGGTTTGAAGACCCGATGTTAAAGAGACACATTGTTTCAACCATAGGAGCGATTGCCTGTGCAGTATATTACAAACTTGACAGTGTTGAGATGGCCATAGTTCTCCTGTGCTGTTCGCTTGTTATTGGCTTGGAGTTGCTCAACACTGCTTTTGAGAAGATCGCTAATGAACTAAAAAATCCGCGGCCATCTCTTGATGTTGCAGCGGCCTCTGTTTTGATGGTTTCGTTGTTTTCCCTTGCTATTGGCCTCATGTTTTTCTTGCCCAAAGCGGCCGCTTCTTCGCCGTGGTTTTTGCTGATTGTTATGGTTTTAACTCCTATCTCATGGATGGTAATAAAATAAATGGATAATGGTTTGAATTACTTGTACACGTTCCTTCTGCTTCTGGCTTCCGCTTTTTTCTCGGCCGCAGAAGTTGCTTTTCTCACCTCGGACAAAATCAAGCTCAAGGAAATGGCCAGTGAGGGCATTTCCTGGGCCAGTGGCGTGCTGAAACTCAGGCTTGATAGGGAAAAGACACTGACAGCTATCTTGTTGTTGAACAATCTTGCGAACAATGCTGCCACAGTCCTTGCCACTGTTATCGCGCAAAAACTGAGCCAGTCTGCGGTAGTATGGGTAACACCCATCATGACGGCCATAATAGTTATTTTTGGAGAAATGATTCCAAAAACAGCGGGGTCTAGAAAACCCATTTCTATTGCAAAATTTGCTCTTTTCCCCATGCGATTTTTGATAATTGGGCTAACCCCGATCATTTGGATATTACAAAAAATAACAGAATTCTTTCTCTGGATTATGCATCTCCAGCCCGATTCGTCTCAATCAGCCGTTGTCACAGAAGATGAACTGGAAGCGATGATAAATATATCACACCAGGAAGGTCTCATCCCCACCGAAGAGAGGGTGATGATAGAGAAAGTGTTTGAATTTGGCGACACGACAGTATATGATGTGATGGTGCCAAGGGTTGATATAGTTTCGGCCCCTGTAACATCCACCGTCCAGGAACTGCTTTCAATTGTAAAAGAATATGGACATTCAAGACTACCGATTTACAGAGACAATCCTGACAATGTAATAGGCATTTTGCACGTAAAAGACCTTATAACTATTGTTGCTAGTGGTGGAAAGGGCGAATTTAAACTTGATAAGGTACTGAGAGAACCTTATTTTATTCCTGACAGCAAACACATATCTGACGTATTCAGGGAGATGAGGGCCAAAAGGGTACACCTCGGGATGGTCGTTGATGAATTTGGAGGAATCTCTGGACTTATAACGCTTGAAGACCTGCTGGAAGAGCTTGTTGGTGAAATCCAGGACGAGTATGACACGGATGAAGAACCTGTCAAAAAGATTAATGAAAATACATACATTATTCAGGCCAACCTCAACATGGAGCAGGTAAACGAGGTACTAAATACTGATCTGAGCAATGAAAATTACGACACACTTGCTGGTTTCATGATGGACAGGCTTGGTCACTTGGGTAAAGTCGGTGAGAAGGTTGAAACTGAGGATTTCACATTCATCATTGACCAGATAAGAAAGATGCGCATCCTGAAAGTGAAAGTGATGGACAAACGCGAGAAATCAAAAGGTCCCGAGATTTATACGACAAATTGATGGCGGTGAAATCATGCTTGTGATTGGTAATTGGAAAATGAACAAAACCGTGGCGGAAGCCAGGGTTTTTATAAAAGAACTGCTTCGCGAACGTTTTAATAAAATATGTTCTGTTGGCATTACTCCAAATTTTGTCGCCCTACATGTTGTTGGTGAACTTCTGGAAGGCTCACCGATTGGTTTTGGGGCCCAAAATTGCTACTTTGAAGACCAGGGAGCGTTCACTGGCGAAGTTTCACCATTGATGCTAAAAGACCTCGGCTGTAAGTGGTGTCTTGTTGGTCATTCCGAGCGGAGACATATCTTTGGCGAGACGGATGAACTGGTCAGAAGGAAAACAGTTGCTCTCCTGAGGCATGGAATCAGGCCAATCGTTTGTGTTGGCGAAACACTCGAGCAGAGAAACTCTGGTAAGGCCATTTCCATTTTGTCTGCCCAACTCTCAAGGGCGCTTGAGGGCCTGGACCTTGGTGAGGAAGAATTTATTCTGGCCTATGAGCCTGTATGGGCGATTGGTACTGGCATGGTTGCCAAACCTCCCCAGATAGAAGAAGCGCACAATTTCATCATCGAGCATTGCAAAAGGATGCACCCGAAAACAAACTTTAGGGTTCTCTATGGGGGATCGGTAACACCAGAAAACTGCAAGGAAATTGCTGTTAACGGAGTGGGCGGCTTCCTTGTTGGAGGGGCATCGCTCCTGGTAGAGAAATTCTCCTCGATAATAATGTCCTGCGATTAGACAATAGTTGGTGGGAACATAGGTACTTTCATCACTCTAAATACAATCCAGATAATAATGAAGTAAACCAGTTCAAAGACCCACCACATGTTTATTGCCTGCACCCAATTTTTGGCCAGCTCTGTTTTTATGTCCCAGAGAAGTGCACCAGATATTATCGCGAAAAATCCCATCGTGAGATATACCTGCCAGCCAAGCGGCATGCCCGTTGTGATGGCCATTACCGCGTAAGAGGGAAAATTCAAAAACCACACATTGGTGACGTCCCTGATTTGCTGGTCCAAACTTTGTGGAATTAAAACGTTGTCAAACTGGATTGCCGGAACTGAAAGCAAGGCCAGAAGTGCAATTACACCAAAAACTTTTGCGGCCCTGTATTTTATCTCGGTGTTCATCCACGAAACACCATACATCACAAAAAACATCACGGAAAGCAAGAAAAACCTGTCCATGATTGGCGAGAAATTGGATTTTCCGACGAGTGCCACCTTACCAAAAAAATCATGGGCGATAAACCAGAAAGAAAGTGGCAAAATGAACATTATTGCGGCTACCGAGATTATTGAAATTTCTACAACCTTGCTTTTTGTTTTTTCATCCATTTGAGGGAGATTATATTTTATGGGGCCAAATGGTCAACGTTACTTGCCATATTTTGCCTCAGGTTGTATTATTCACACGATGGAACAAGGACAAAGAATGGAGTTTTTGCCTACCGACAGATCAAGTTTTGATTCAAACTCAGTTGGTTCTTTTGAGTGGAGAACTTTTGAACATCCGACGCAAGCAAACCAGATGTTTGATCCAAACATCATAAATCCTTCGCTTACGTTTGCATTGAAATTTGCCGATGGCAAAATAGCGGCTTTGTCTTCAATATTTGATTATGACCAAAAAAACGGCAACTGCCAGATTGCTGTAGCCAGCAATGTTGCACCTGGCGAGGTCTTTTTGTCATTGTTGAAGCACTGTTTTGGAGTGCTGAACCTTGAAAAAGTCGGGGTCAAACTCGCTGAAGGCTCCAAAATTATGGGTGATCTTGAAAAAATCGGTTTTGTTGTTGAAGCAAAAATGAGAAGACATGCTTTCGTTAATGGCAAGTACATGGATGTTGTCTGGATGGCAATCGTAAGGGACGATTTCAAGAGGTGCAATAATGAACTATAAGATTGTCATTGCTGTGGCGATAGAAGTTGTTTTAATAGCTATTTCAATAATATTTTTTGCTCCCTTGGGATACATGGGAATAGAAGTGGAACCTAAGGGCGCCCAGGTGAAAATTGATGGGGACCCGGCAGGAAGATCGCCACTATATTTGGCTTTTGTGACACCACGCAAATATCAGCTTGAAATAAGTAAAGATGGTTACAAAACGCTCAATGCCAGTTTCAATGTTTCCAGGTTCACCAAAACCATACAGCAGTTTAAACTTGAAAAAGTCTATTCGTACGAGATACTTTCTGACCCGCCTGGAGCATACGTCATTCTGGATGGCAAACTCTTGCAAGAAACTACGCCAATGAAAATTAAAGGTCTGACTGCCGGCAAGTATTTGCTGATACTCCAGAAGGAGGGCTATCCTTCGATATCGAAAGTCATCGAGACGTCCCAAAGCAAGGCATCATTCCTCCTTTCTTTCAGACAGGGCATAAATGTTGAATTCACATCAAATCCTCCAGGTGCAGAACTCCGTCTGGACGGGAAAAAGGTTGGTATAACACCCTGCATTGTTGAGGGGCTTTTTGCAAAGACATATAGCGCCGAGCTTACAATTGAAGGATATGAGGACCTGAAGCAGAGCGTTGACATTAGTGTAAATGGAGACAAGGTGGCGTTCACGCTGAGAAAACTTAATCCTCTCGGCATAATTTCGGACCCGCCAGGCCAGATTGCATACCTTGATGGCAGTCCCGCCGGCAAAACTCCGTTGATCGTCAATATCGTCGACGGACAGTATGAAATAACTGTTGGAAAGATAAAAAAACAGGTCGTTTTGCCAAAAGACCAGATTGTTAAAATAGAAAACCCTGAAAAAGCAATTTTTGAGCTGATAAGTGAGAGTGGTGCTGTCCAGAAATATCAGGGCCCATCAGATGCAGTCTTGCCCAAACCACCAAACGGCAAGTACAGGCTGGCCATCCCAATCGAAGGGGGAAGAATATACCTCTCAGAATACACTTTTGCCGACAAGCCGCAAAAGGTGTCTTCGTATACATACTCAAAAGATGGAAAGACAACTATCAGGAGTATTGGTGGTGCAAGATCCATCGAAATCGTAACTCCAAAGGAAAATATCGAGCTTGGTATGGGCGAAGCTGAAATAGACATCAAGCAGATTGAAGAGAAGATTGGAAAGTTCGATACCCTTAACATAATGGTTGGTCAAGGGGTATGGAGCGCCAAATTTACACTCACAAAAGCCGAGATTATGGCAGGCATCATTTTTGAGGTGGAGGTTGTCAGGTGAGGAAGACCATTCTTGTTTTGCTTGCCCTCATTGTTCTTGCTGGTTGTGGCAGGCGTGAAGTGGTCTTTGTTGGCGCACACAAAACAACTTGGGGAAGTGTCGGGATTGCTGCCGGCTGGAAGGCTGAGCCTGTCAATAAATCCGATGTGAACCTTTATTCCACCGAAGAGCATAATGTAAAAGTGACGATCAGACTTCTTCCATTCCCGAAAGATCTTATAGGCTACATAGAAGGACAGGCAAAGCTCACAGGGAGGGAATTTGTAAGCTCGGAAGATGTAAAACTGGATGGCGGGGAAGCAAAGAAATTCACAATGAGAGCCATTTACGCCAAGCTCAATCTGATTGAAGACCTTTATGCGGTAAAGATTGGTGACCAGCTTCTATCAATCCTTGTGTCGGTGCCTGAAGAGTCAATGACCGGATACCAGGCTGAACAGGTGGCAAACTCTGTCAGGTGGAATGGAGGGAAATGAACGAAGAAAACCAGGGTGATCTTTTTGGAGTAGGGCAGGAAGAGACGCAAAAGGTACAAAGTGCCATAAACGAAGCCCTTACATTCTTCAAATCTGGAAAACTTGCCGAGGCACAGAAAGTTTTGTCACACTCCATGGCTTTTGTTGAAAAATCTCCACCAGCATTTGGTTTTGCGCTTTTGCAAAAGCTCTGCTCGGTCGATTATCTCAGGAGCGACAAAGCTTCGCTTGTTCAGCACCTCAAGGCGTTGGGAACATTTTTGATGTCATCAAAACAATTCAAACAGGCCGCAAATGTTTTTGACACCACGCTTGCATTTGAGCCAGACAACAAGGAAATCATTTTTTTAAATGCCAAAAACACCATTTTGTCGGGTGATCTCCCTTTGGGAGTACCACAACTCAAAAAAGTCATCGACTGCGATCCAACAAATATTGAGGCGTTTGCACTTCTCGTAAAGAGCAGCGCTTCTTATAGACCTGAGGGCGCCCTCCAATACGTTAATGGTTACCTCAGGCTCCAGCCGGACAGCTTTGATGCTCATAATGATGTTGTCAGGATTTATGAACAGCTTGGAATACAAACCGAGGCAGTAACACTAAGAATCAAAATGTCGGCTTTGACCAAGGATGAAAAACAGCTCCAGGAGCACCTTTCAGAGTCGGCAAAGCTTTATCCTAATGAACCAGAATTCCACAGGAAAATGCTTGAGATTGCCATAGCAAGCGCTGACTGGGAGAAAACTGATACTGAATTGGCCAACCTTTCAAGGATATTCAAAAAATCTGCCGATTTGAGGCAGGCCCTGATATTCTCTGAAATGAGGCTGGCAATTGACCCAAAATCGGAAGAGTTGAGGGAAGAAGTGGCTGCAATCAGAAAACAGCTTGGCCTGATTGATTCACCACTGGTTTTCCAGGAAGCGCCGCTCCCATGGCTTGAGAGTACAAAGAGGTGCTTATTAACACTTGATTTTCAGCCTTATTTTGACAAATGTTCCAAGTCAGTTCAGGAGGCCCTGCTCTCCGGCGATATTGAAACAGCAAAAAATGTCCGCCTGGAATGGCTCTCTGTTCAGGAATTCAAGGGCGTACTTGAGGAGAGGTTTGAGGGCAACCATTCGGCAACAGATGATGTTTGGGCCAAACTAATGACTGCCTCGACATTTGAACAGCTAAAACCTCTGAAGGACGCACACCCGAAGCTATTGCCGGTTTTGGAAAAAATCCTTGTTGCATCCAGAGATGATGTTTCCAGGCTTGTTGAAATCTGGCTAGATGAAGCGCAATCATCAGTAAACACGGTTGATTTTGAGGCCACAAAGGTTTATATTTCGCTTCTGGCCCAGACGCTTCCATCGCTAGCACCATTCCTTCCAAAAATTAGGCCAATCCTTCTTGCAACCGTGAGGTAATACATGGATTTCTGGATCATAACGGCAATGGTTCTTGCCATTGCGCTGACCCTTGTTGGGGTAATCTATACCATTGTAAATTGGGGCAAAGAATGAATTCTGCTACTTTCAATCCATATATTTTCTATGGCATAGCCATTGCCTTTTTGGCACTGCTTGGCATTCTTGCATATCTTGGATGGGTCAGGACCAAAAATAGTGATGATTTCATGCTTGCCGGCAAGCGTGTTCCTCCGTGGCTGATGGCCATCTCCTATGGCTCGGCTCTCATTTCAACATCATCGATTGTTGGTTTTGGTGGCAAGGCCGGCGAAGTTGGTCTTGCGATGGTCCTGATAGTTGCAATAAACATCGGTATGGGTGTCATAATGGCCTACATCGTTTTTGGGCCAAAAATAAGAGCTGTAGGCACTAAGATGGGTGCCCAGACCATGCCGGAGCTCCTCGGTTTGCGTTTCAAGTCAAAATTCGTCCAGGGTGTTGCTGGCGTCGTCAATTTTGTTTTCATGCCATTGTATGCCGGTGCCGTTCTGGTGAGTGTTTCGAGGCTGATGGAAACCATAATCGGCATTAATTTTGGCATTGCGTTGATCATATATGCCGTGATCATAGCGATTTATGTTGTTGGCGGTGGCCTTAAGGGTATGATTTTTGCCGATGCTGTTTTGGGTATCCTAAAGTTTGTTGGCGTTGCCACAATGTTTATTATTGTGCTTTCAAAGGCTGGTGGATTCGGAGCTTTCTCTGCGATTTCCCAGGTACCGGTGCCGGAGGCGCTTGCAAAGGAAGGCATCAGAAGTTTCGGAACTTTGCCTACTTTTGGTTCCCCAATCTGGTGGCAATTGATAACCACGCTATTTTTTGGCATTAGTGTTGGCCTCCTTTCACAACCCCAGCTTGGTGTTCGTTTCCTTACCCTTAAAAACACCAGAGACATCAAGATAGCAGTTGGTTTTGGGGCCGTTTTTGTGCTTGTGGTCAATGGCGGAGGCATCCTGACAGGTGCCCTGTCAAACCTTGCCGCTTACAGCAATCCTGCAATCGGCAGGACCGCAATTGAAATGGTCGGGATGAATGTTGACTCCATAATTCCTTTTGCAATCAGATCGTTTCTTCCAGAATGGCTTGGATACATAATCCTGTTCACGCTGTTTTCTGCTGCCCTGTCCACTTCAACCGCCCAGATACACACAATGGCAACATCCCTTGGGTATGATTTCATGATAAAGGGATTGAAGGTCAAAGCTTCGATAGGGCTGGTAAAAGCAGCGGCACTCATTTCACTTGCGGTGGTTATTGTTGTTGGCTACCTATTGCCAAAATCAATTGTTGCAACAGCAACAGCCATGTTTTTTGGAATAGCAGCCTCTGTCTTTTTGCCGTCCATCTGTGGTGCAATATTCTGGAAAAGATGTACTAGGGCAGCTTCTATTGCCTCGATGCTGACCGGCATCGGGACAATAGTGTTCATGTACTTTTTTGTCCATATCAAGGAATCCGCTTCAATAGGGCTTTGCAATATGTTTTTCGGAAAGCCCAGCCTTTTTGAAGGGCACTGGCTCAGCATGTGCGACCCGACGTGTATTGCTGTTCCGCTGTCTTTCCTGGCGCTGTTTGTGGTTGGATTCCTGACAAAGGTGACGAATGAAGAAAGCATTTAGCATTATTTTGTTGTGCCTGGCTCTGGCCTCATGCTCTTCACCTACTTCATCTGCCATCAGGGCCTATACCGATTACCGCGAGGCTCTCAAGTCCGGGGAAATTGGAAACATACTTGCTTTCTGGCACCCGGAAATGCTCACAAGAAATGGTGACTCAATCAAGCTGGACATTGAGAAAAAGCTCGACACGTATGGCATACTCCTTGGTTACGAAAAGATGGAAGTGCTCTCAACGAAAAAGCTTGAAAACTGGATATTCGACGGGATTGTATTCAAAGACGTCATCCAGCTTGATATTTCTATAAGATTCCCGAAAATGGATGCCCTTCCACCAAAGCAGAGTTCCCTTGTGGCCGATGGGCCTGTGATCACCAGAGAGCTTGTTTATATGGTCGACGTTGGCGGTTCAATGAGGATTCTGGCATGCGAAACAAAATCCTGACAGTATTAATCTTTTCATTGTTTCTTGCCTCATGCGGACGGTCACCGGTTTTTGAGGGTGATTTTAAGGGTGGGCAGGGTGAAGCTTGCCATGCCGTCCAGATATACATCACAGCTGTCGCAAATGGCAACTCGTCAAAGACCTTTGAGTTTGAAAGTCCTTACCTCTGGCCTGGCATGGATGAGAAGCTATATAGGGTGATGAGGGCAAAAAATCCTGATTTTGCGTCTCTTGTTGGCAAATCAAGCTTTAAGTTCACACAGTGTAGTGTCCAGGAGGGTTGGGGCCTTTATGGAAAGACATACGACTTGGCCTATATTATTGCGGTTGAAGCAACATGGAGCAGCGAGCTGACGCAGGACGAGAAAAGGATTGCCGATGTTATTGGCAAAGGCCCTTTCCTGACGGTTGCCACAAAAATGGATGGCCAGTGGAAGCTCATGCCTTTCTTTGGGCCGGAACTTTTTGAGATCAAAGAGGCTGAGAAAGCCTACATTGCATACCTTGATGCCATAAAAAGCGGGCAGTTTTCCAAAACCTATGATTTTACCCCAACTGACCTTTTGTCTGGTGCAAGCAGGGAACAGGTCGAGCGAGAATGGAAAAACAACAATGGCAAGGGTATTGCCGAGTTTTTAAAGAAGCTTGACCTCAAGCCGACTGCTGGAAGGATTGAATTCGGCGTCAATCATAATGGAAGGACTTATCCTTACGGGGTTACCTTCAATCTATTCATGAACATCGACCAGATGTCATACCAGGGGAATGATACCCTGATAAAAATGATTGCCGATGATTGGACAACCGGAAAAAACACCACAGTCACAATGATTTATGAAGATGGCTGGAAGGTTGTTGCCGAGAACCCGCTTTTCTGACAATTTCCAGACACTTTTTCGCCAGCACCACAACATCTTTTGGTGCACCCATCGATTCAGCCTCCTCAATTGTGACCCAGGAGAATGGCTCCAGAATGGTTTTTGTATCTGATTCTGCTGCGTATATCATGTCAGTGTGGCAATGCTCGCTGTCTATATTTTCGACAAGAATTGCGACAGGAAGCGGAACAGTCTCTATTCCGTAATCTGGCGGTAAATCAAAAAGGAGCCTGGGTTTGACTCCAAGCTCCTCTATTACTTCCCTTATCGCCGCCTCATGCGGCAGTTCATTTTGTTCTACATGACCCCCTGGTGGAAGCCATTTCTTGACCTTCTCGTGAAAATGTATTGCAAACCTCTCTCCGTTGAAAACGAAGGTGGTTGCAGCCAGTTCATATCTCATGAACCTGCCATTCGAAGCGGTGGTGCCCTGACTGCGGATATAAGTGGTGGAATAGACGCAAGAACACCCAGAGCAACGGCTATGCCAATCGAAAGAAGGAGCAGGTCTGGAGGGAGAGATACCAGGTTTGTGTTTGGCGCATTTGGTATCAAAATCCTGAGCAGGTCACTTAGCGGGTTTTGCAAGACAAGCGTGAGCACAATACCTATTATGCCACCTATCAATGTTAGCAAGACCACCTCGAGACCAACCGATGTTCCCACCTGCATTGGTGTTGCCCCGATGGTTCTCATCATGCCGATCTCTTTTGATCTTTCGATGACGCCCATCAGCGCAGTGCCGGCAACAACGATGGCGCAGGCAATTATTGCAACTATGACAACAGAAAGCATGATCGATCTGGCCGAATCAATGAGACCAGATACCGTGTTTGCAACCTGATTGATTGTCACTGGCTGTGCATCATTGATGCCTTCAACAGCAACGGCCACGAACTCTTTTGAGCCTGCCTGATCATCAAGTTCTATCGCAATGGCAGTGTACCCGTTCAGGTCAATAATTTTTCTTGCCTCGTCGTCGTTGGTAATGAAGAAGTTGTCTTCGGAAGCGCCAGTCTGGTCAAGAAGGCCAACAACGGTCAGCTCCCTTGGGTCAGTCTTGTAGGTTATGACTTGCTGGCCAATCGGCGGATAGGTGCCCAGTTCTTCCTGCTGTTTTTTATCCTGGGCAATCCCTACCACAGTGTACTTCTTCCCGATTTCTGCGCCGAGTTTTTTTGCAATGGTGGAACCGAGAACGAGTTCACCTTCCGCGGTTGGGAATTTTCCTTGTACCTTCCAGTTTGGTCTGAGTTTCTCAAAACCTGGAGAAATACCATAGATAATGTGCTGGACGCTATCAAGTTCGAGGGTCCCCATCACAATACCCTGCGCACTTTTTACATGCTGGATTGCTTTTATCTTGTCAATTGCCTCAAGCGGGAGCTTGTTTGGGATGACTCCACCATGCAAAAGGAGTGTTGTTGAGGAATAGGGGCATCCTTTTGGCACGGCAAGCATCTGCACTCCAAAGTTGTTCAGCTCATCCTTCATGGCCTTGTTATAGCCAAAGTAGAAACCCAAAAGGGACAAGAGGAGCGTTATGGAGATAGTGACTGTGGCAATTGCCAGCACTGTGCGCAAGGGTTTTTTTGCCAGATTGCGCAAGGCGAGCTTGAATGTCGACATCAGTCGATAAGCTCCACCCTGTGGCCCTCAAGCATTTCTCCTGTATTTGAGGCCGTTACTTTCCCATAGACTTTAACATGGAGACCCTTTATGGATTCTGGCACAGTAAAACTATCTTTGGTCCTGGAGACGTAGAGCCTGACCTTGTCGCCCAGTTTGTCTGAGATGAAGAACCAGCAACCTGCGGGGCAGACTTCGTCCACGTAGACATCCATAACAACCTGTTTGTCCATGAGCTCTGGATCTGCGAATACCTGCTCAACGGTTGCCGGCTGGTATTCCTCAGGTTTCTCAATTGGCGGGCCAAATGTTTTTTCCTGGGGACCCGATGACCCACAGGATGCGAGTATGGCAATAGCGCCAAAAAGTACCACAAGTGCGACAACAAAGCTAATTTTTTTCATCTCTTGTTATTCTCCCGTCCATGAGTTCTACCACCCTGTCACAGTCTTTTGCAAGTTTCTGGCTGTGGGTGGCGATAATAATTGTTTTTCCTTGTCCAGCAAGTTTTTTGAAGAGCCCAAATACGGCTTCTGCGTTTGCCGTGTCAAGGTTTCCTGTTGGTTCATCAGCGATAAGGATTGGTGGGTCAAGCGCCAGCGCCCTGGCGATGGCAACCCTTTGCATTTCACCACCAGACATCTGGCCTGGTCTATGGTCATATCTTTGTGATACTCCAACCATTTCGAGGAGTTCCATGATATGGTCTTTTCCGAGTTTTTTGCCTGCGAAAAGTCCGGGAAGTGCGACGTTTTCATATGCTGTCAATGTGGGAATCAGGAAGAATCTCTGGAAAACAAAACCCATGAGTTCCCTGCGCAAAACTGTTCTTTGGGCCTCAGAGAAGTCCTTAATGTTCCTTCCTTCAAGGGCCAACGATCCAGAATCAATGTTCTCGAGCATTCCGATGCAGGAGAGCAGGGTTGTTTTTCCAGAACCCGATCTACCCATTATTGAGAGCATCTCCCCCTTGCCAACATTTAGAGAGATATCCTGAATGGCATGGATGGTTTCCGTGCCTCTTTTGAAAGATTTTGAAATTCCCTTTGCCATTATTGTGTCACTCATCGGAAGCTGCCTCCGTCGGTTTTGTGCTGGCGGCGTTTTTGGCTGGGCCATAAGCAGCCAGTATTGATATAATGATGACTATGGCCAGTGTTATTATGGCCGAAGTCCAGCCTATTGAAATGATGCTCCCACTTGGCGATTGTGGAAGACTTTTTTTGATCAGTTCACTGGCACTGGATGAGAGGGCAAAACCAAGTGCAACGCCAAGTATGGCACCAAAAAAACCAAGAATGGCAGACTCTAGTGTTGATTCAAAGAGCACCTGTCCACTTGTTGCACCCATGGCCCTCATCATTCCAATCTCACCTTTTCTTTCGGCCACAGATGAGGCCTGGGTTGTAAGAATGCCGACACCTGCTATGAGGATTATGATAATAAGCACTGAAAGAATGGCTATCCTTGCACCCGAGACAAAATCACTGATTGTTGCCTGGAAGTCACCAATCGTGATAACTTGAAGATCTGGTATGGCCATCAACCTTTTCGCCACGGTTTCGGATTGTGCCGGATCATCTACCTGTATGAGGATTGAAGAGAGCATACCCTCTGCCTTGAGAAGATTTTGCGCCGATTTCAGGTTCATGAAAACAAGATCTTCGTCTTCTGTTGCACCTTTATCGGCTATGGCTGCAATTTTGTAGGTTTTCCCGGCTATGTCAAAATCATCGCCAACTTTTGCTGAAAGCACCTGCGAGATTTTGTATCCAAGGGCAACTTCATTCTCAGCAAATGGTTTTTTGAACCCAAGTTTTGGTCTCATCAGATGATAATTTTCGTCAGCGCCAACAATCACATGGACTTTTTTGTATGGCCCTACCGGGCGTTGACCCATGATTGTTGCTGAAATGGTTTTAACACCCTCTGCCTTTTTAATTGGTGCCATCTGATTTTCTGCAACAGCATACCGTAGGTTGCCACCACTTAAAATGACTCCTGTGGCTTCGTAGGGGCACCCCTTTGGGATTGCCAGTATGTTTGCGCCCAGACTATTGATGTTTGAGAGAAGGGCCGAATCGTAGCCCTGGGAGAGACCAAGAGATAAAATGAGAACTAGTGATGCAATTGCAATTGTCAGACAGGAGGCGATAAAACCTGCTGGTCTGCGAAGGAGACCTTTAAATGCGAGTTTTATAAAACTCACTTAGCCCCCTCCATTTCGTCAACGATTTCCAGAAGTTTGTCTATATCGATACCCCCTTTCTTTCTGCCGGTTATTTTACCATTTTGGTCAACCAGCATGAAGTCCGGTATTGTTGATACACTATATTCCCTTGCCACTGCAGATGTTGGGTCAAGAACCACTGGAACTGTGAGACCCAACGAACCCAGTATTCCAACAACGGAATTCAGTGTATCAGCTGGATTGATGCATACAGTCAGGATTGGCACCTTATATTCGTCACTAACAGTTTGTATTGTCTGGATTTCATCGATGCATGAGGAGCATCCGTATTTCCAGAAAACGAGGATAGTTTGCTTTTCTCCAGGGCCAAAAGTTTTTTTGGCACCCCCGACATCGGTCCAGGTGAATGCAGTGGCGTCACCAAACTTTTCTCCAATTTCCGAAACAACAGGCATTCCAACGGATTCCGGATTTACTGCCGGCAAGGAAGAGGAGCCGCAAGAAGCAAGAATTATTGCGGTTAGCATCAAGATCGTGATTTTGTGAAAATTTCTCACTTGTCACCCGCTTTCCTTTGTTTTCAAACTCTTATAGTAAAGTTTACTGTTAATATGTCGAGTAGTTAATTACAAATTTTTCGCAATAACAAGATATATAATAGAAAAAATTGGGAAAGAAAGCTAAATTTTCAATCTGCCGATTTCTTGAGTGGGACATACGGTTGTTTCGATAGCTGTGCGACTTCCTTCATGGCCATTTCGGTAAGCTCTTCGTAGTACTCTTTTGACGATTTGCATGCCTTGTCAATGACTATGGGTTTGCCAACATTTACGATCACTTTTCCTCGTTTGAAACACTTTGAACCATAAGGCATTACCTTGTATGCACCTATAACGCCTATAGGCAGTATCTTTGCTTCGAATTTGTATGCGAACTGGACTGCGCCGGTCTGGTAGTTTCCCTGGAGTTTGCCATCCTTGGAACGAGTTCCCTCTGGATAAATGCAGAAAAGCCCACCATTTGACAGTGTATCGCTTACCGCCCTCACCGTATCTTTTGAGGTCTGACCCCTCCGGACCGGAACGACCCCATAAGCTCTGAGACATGTTCTGAGAACTGGTACCCTCAGTATCTCTTCTTTGGCCAGATAAACGCCCATCCTCGTCAGTGACAGCCCAACAAAAAGTACGTCCAGCGCTGATGTGTGATTGGCAATGGCTACAATCGGGCCTTTCTGTGGGATGTTGCCCCTTCCGTGTATCTCTATGTTAAAAAGTTTGCGTGAAAGGAACCATATGACGGAGTATGAGAACCTCCACCATCTTGTTATCCTGGTTTTTTTAATGTTTTGCCTTGCTTGCTTGACGATGAGATTCGTCACCTGGGTGATGTTCATTTTTGTGCTGTCAACGATTATGGCATCACTGGCAGGGACGAGTGGTGCTATATCCCTTTCGGAGTCTCTTTTGTCCCTTTTTTTTAGTGCTTCGAGAATTTCTTCGTAAGTTGACTTGCCTGGGTTCTCGGCGTGCCTTCGTCTTGCCCTCTCTTCAATTGATGCGTCAAGATAAACCTTGAGGGTTGCGTCGGGGAGCACCACCGTGCCAATGTCTCTTCCTGTGACTATTATCGGATATTCCGTGACAAGCTCCCTTACCATTGTGTTGACCCATTCGCGAAGCCTTGGGTCAAGCGACATCTTTGAGGCCAGTTCTCCTATTTCAACCGAGCCAAGTTTGTCAGTGGCGTCCTCTCCATTTACAATGAACCTGTCGTCCTCAAGCTTAAGATTTATTTCAGGGAGTATGTCGGGGAGCCCCTTGCCAAGTTTTGTGGATGCGTATGCGGCAATCCTGTAGAGCCTTCCAGAGTCAAGAAATTTGATGCCCAGTTTTTTTGCAACCAGTGCACCAACAGTTGTTTTTCCGGAAGCGGCCGGCCCGTCGATTGCAATTACCGGGTGTTGTATCATCTAGATACTATTGTGCCGGCATCGCCTTTTAATGCAAGTGTTATATGGGCGGGGTCAGTGATGACTGCCTGCTGGCCGCCGTTCTCCAGGAAGTGTATTGAGGCCTCAATTTTTGGTCCCATAGAGCCCTTTGCGAAATGGCCCTCCTCGGAGTATTTTTTTGCTTCTTCAAGTGTCAGCCTGTCAAGTTGGACCTGGTTTGGTTTGCCGTAATTAAGGCACACTTTCGGGACAGCTGTTGAAACTAGCAGTTTTGATGCTTTTACTTCAAGGGCAAGCACAGCAGAGGCCCTGTCTTTATCGATTACTGCCTCGATCCCGGACAGTCCTTCTGGCCCTTTTACTACCGGTATCCCACCGCCTCCACATGCTATGACAACAACTCCTGAATCAACGAGGTCTTTGATGGTGTCTTTTTCAACGATTGATTGCGGCCATGGCGATGCAACAACTCTTCTCCAGCCCCTTCCGGAGTCCTCGACAACATTCCATCCAAGTGTCAAAGCCCTTTCTTTGGCCGTTTTTTCGTCCATGAAGCTGCCTATTGGCTTTGTGGGGTTTTTGAAGCCCTTGTCCGACGAGGAAACTTCAACCTGGGTGACCACGGTTATGACGTTTTTCTTGATCCCTCTTTTGGACAGTTCTTCAGTGAGGGCCTGCTGGAGCTGGTATCCTATACCGCCCTGTGTTTCTGCGACGGCATAGTCCAACGTGGTCTCCGGGACTTCGTGTGAGGCAAGCTCGGACCTTCTCATAACCTGACCAACCTGCGGGCCGTTCCCGTGCGAGACTATGATACCGTATCCGGCACTGACCGCTGCTGCTATATGAAACGCTGTTTCCCATACTGCCGCCCTCTGGTTTTGGACGGTCTGGGTCATGCCCGGCAACAGCAAAGAGTTTCCACCAACTGCAATGACTATTCTTTCCATAATTGACAGAAAGAATATCATACCGTGAATTGTTAAGTTCTCAAGGTGAGAAGTAAATACACATTTCTTGAATAAAGCGGACCCGAGGTTAAAATATCGTTCGAAAGGAAGGCAATTGATGGACAAGGAATTATTTTTGGTGAAGAAGGGCTTGGCTGACATGCTAAAGGGTGGTGTAATAATGGACGTTGTGACCCCTGAGCATGCAAAAATAGCCGAAGAGGCCGGTGCTGTGGCCGTTATGGCCCTTGAGCGCGTACCTGCAGATATCAGAGCAAAGGGTGGCGTGGCCAGAATGTCTGATCCACAAATGGTTTCTGAAATCATGAAAGCGGTTTCTGTTCCAGTCATGGCGAAGTGCAGGATTGGCCACACCATAGAGGCCCAGGTTTTGCAGTCCATTGGTGTTGATTACATAGACGAGAGTGAAGTTCTAACGCCGGCTGACGAGGAGTTTCATGTCGACAAGTGGGCATTCAGGGTGCCATTTGTTTGTGGCTGCCGCAATCTTGGTGAGGCCCTTCGCAGGATTGGTGAGGGTGCCGCCATGATAAGGACAAAGGGTGAAGCTGGAACTGGCAATGTTGTTGAAGCCGTTCGCCACCAGAGGGCTGTCCAGAGGGAAATCAGAAGAGTCGTCATGGCCCCCGATGAAGAACTTGCCACAATAGCAAAAGAGCTTGGCGCTCCACTCGAACTGGTAAAGATGGTCAAGGAAGCTGGGAGATTGCCGGTTGTTAACTTTGCTGCAGGCGGTGTTGCAACTCCTGCCGATGCAGCGTTGATGATGCACCTTGGCTCTGACGGAGTTTTTGTCGGTTCTGGCATCTTCAAATCAGGAAATCCAGCTAAGAGGGCAAAGGCCATTGTTGATGCGGTTGCCCACTGGCAGGAGCCGGAAGTCATCGCAGAAGTGTCAAAGGACCTCGGCGAAGCCATGGTCGGAATCAATATTGACGTTTTGGACGATAAAGAAAAACTTGCCAGGAGGGGCTGGTGAAGATAGGCATCTTCGCCCTCCAGGGTGATGTTGCCGAACACATAAAGGCAATAGAAGCTTCTGGTTGCACACCTGTTCAGGTGAGGAACCCACAGGACCTGGACAATCTGTCAGGGCTTGTTCTCCCTGGTGGCGAATCGACAACCTTCTGGAAGCTCTCAAACAGGATCGGACTCGACAAAAAAATAATCTCTCTTGCAAAAGAGGGATTTCCAATATTTGGGACATGTGCTGGGCTTATAATGATGTCGCACGACATTGAAGGCTACCCAAATCAGCCAACATGGGATATAATGGACATAACAGTCAGGCGCAATGCGTATGGGCGCCAGCTTGAATCGCACGTCGAAACGATACACGCCAAGGACATTGGTGATGTGTCGGTCGCGTTTATTAGGGCCCCTTTCATCACAAGGGTCGGTGAAAAAGTGGAAGTGCTCTCCTGCGACAAGGAAGGCAATATCATTTTCGTGAGGCAAGGCAATTTTCTTGGTGCCGCCTTTCACCCAGAGATGACAGGTGATATAAAAATCCATAATTTTTTTTGCGATATCGCAAGGAGGGTTTGATGTCAGGACACAGCAAATGGCATAATATTCAAGGTAAGAAATCAGTGACCGATGCCAAGAGAGGCAAGCTTTTCACCAAAATTGCCAAGGAAATCATTGTTGCAGCAAAAAGGGGTGGAAATCCCGATCACAACCCAAGCTTGAGGTCTGCCCTGGACAAGGCGTCTGAAGCTGGAATGCCGAAAGACAACATAAAGAGGGCCATTCAGCGTGGGACCGGAGAAATTGAAGGGGCAACCTACGAAGAAGCACTTTATGAAGGATACGGGCCGGCAGGCACTGCCGTTATCGTTGAGGCCTCTACAGACAGCAAAAACCGCACAATCTCCGAACTGAAAAAAATCTTCAGCAAGCATGGCGGATCACTCGGCGAGCAGGGTTGTGTTGCATGGAACTTCGAACGCGAGGGTGAGATCATTGTAGAAGGTGGTGGAAAGTCACTCGATGACGTCCTCATGGAAGCGGCCGATGCTGGTGCAAGTGATGTTGAAGCAGATGGCGAGACTTTCATTGTAACAACTCCACCCGATGTGATGCACCAGGTGGCCGAGACCCTCAGAAAGGCCGGCTACAAGGTCAAGGGAACCAATCTTGTCTACAATGCCAAGAGCACTGTAAAGGTCACGGGGCAGGACGCAGTCAAAGTCCTCAAACTCCAGAACGACCTTGAGGACCATGATGATGTCAACAACGTCTATTCCAACTTTGAGATGGACGAGTCAGAGATGGAGAAGATAGCAAGCGAGCTTGAATGAAAATAATGGCCGTTGACCCAGGGCTGGCCCGCATTGGATGGGCCATCCTGGAGTCGGATGGCGATTCGTTTTCGCTTGTCGAATGTGGATTGTTGCAGACCCCAAAGGAAGACAATCTTCCAAAGAGGCTCTCCGAAATACATTCAAAAGTAACCGAACTCATTTCAGGACACAAAGTAAGCTCTTTTGCAGTAGAAGAATTATTTTTTTCAAAAAACGTCAAGACAGCAATCGATGTAGCACAGGCAAGGGGTGTCATAATAATGTCGGCCCAGTTGATGGGTCTGCCTGTCTACGAATACACACCAAATCAAGTCAAGCAGGCCGTAACTTCATCAGGTAGCGCAGACAAACTCCAGGTTGGGAAAATGGTGCAAATGCTTTTGAGGCTTCCCAAAATACCCTCGCCAGATGATGTTGCAGATGCCTGTGCGCTTGGACTTTGCCATCTCTTTTCGCTGAGGTAAAAATGATAAATCATTTGGATGGAACAGTAGAAGACTTTGATGACGAAATTGTTGCCCTGAATGTGAATGGCATTGGATTTGAGGTGCTTATCGGGAGAATATCAGGGATTGCTGTTGGTAAAAACCTGAGATTGTATACTGTCTGGCGTTTTAACAGCGAAGATGGATACACAATTTTTGGTTTTGAGACGCCACAGGAATCAAAGCTCTTCAAGACAATAACAAGCAAGGTTTCAGGAGTTGGGGGGAAAACAGCGCTATCTCTTTTGAAAACGCTAACACCTGGCCAGATAGCCGATGCTGTCATACATGAAAAGGCCCATGTTTTCAGGGCTGTTTCTGGCATTGGCCCAAAGATGTCCGAGAGGATAGTCCTGGAATTGAGGGATGTCATGGCCGGAATGCCAGTACAACCAGGCTCTGTTGGCAAATCGGATGAGATTGATGAAGCCAGGGCGGCATTGCGTGCACTTGGCTTCTCGATAGGCGAGATAGAAAAAGCGCTAGACGGCATAAAGGGCAAGGGTGCGTCCTCCGAGGAGATAATAAAGCACGCCCTCTCAAGGCTATCAAAATGAGTTTCAGGGACAAAATTGCTGGGAGGGAGCCGGTTGACCTGCTGGTCGTGAATGCCAGGATAATAAATCCATCTCTTGGGCAGATTGTTGATGACCATGTTGCGGTTGCCGATGGAAAATTTGCCGGTTTTGGCCAGAAAAAATCTGTCAAAGTTTTTGATGCTGGTGGTGCCTATATTATCCCAGGTTTTATCGACCCGCACACTCACCCGGAAACCCCAGTTTCCCATCCTCTCAGGTCGTTTGCCTCAATGCTTCGCAGGGGCGTCACAACAGCAGTCTTTAATCCCTCAAATACCGCCAACGCAACGGGCCTTGCCGGTGTCAGGTACCTCGACCAGACGACCCGTGATTTTGAGAAAAATATCCTTTTCTATGCCCCGTCAAGCGTCCCGCCATACAAATTTGAAGATTATGGAGTGGACCTTTCTTATCTTGATCTGGCGTGTTTTGCTGCAGAACCCAAGTTTGTTGGTCTTTCAGAAATAATTGATCCAAACGGCGACGGCATGGACATGAAGATAAAGCTGTTCCGAAACAAGGTTGTGGATGGTCATGCAAGAGGTCTTGGTGGGCGAGCGCTTGAAGAGTATTTTTCAGCAGGGGCATCCTGCGACCATGAATGCAAAACACCAGAGGAAGCGGAAGAGAGACTTGCGATGGGTGTGAGGATAATGGCAAGGGAGGGCAGTTTCGACAGGGACTTGATTTCTGTGCTAAAGGCCTGCAATAGTGAAAACCAGCATTTTTTCAGTTTTTGCACTGACCACATCAAGCCATCAACGCTGCTTGAAGAGGGTTCGATAGACAATTGCATCAGGAAAGCTGTCCAAAGCGGTGTTCCGCTGGTCAGGGCAGTCCAGATGGCAACCATAAACACGGCCTCAGCTCTGAAAATGACCGACAGAGGTAGTTTTGCCATCGGCAAAAGGGCCGATTTTGTATTGATTGCTCCTAAGATGTTGAACGTGGTTTCAACATTCCTCTCTGGTGAGCAGGTATCTGGCGAACTTCTTGACTATCTTGAGACTTGCGATCTGGGCAGGCGTCCGCTGAATGCAGACTTGGACTTCGATATTGATGATATGGATTTCCGAAACAGCAAGATTGTTGATGTCGGAGACGGTGCAACTGGCGGATATTCCAGCGAACCAGTTTTTGCGTGTGTAATCAATGTGCGCTCCGGCCAAAAGAATGTCTCATTTTGCAGGCTAGCAGGATTTGGGAGGGTCAGTGGCGCTTTTGCCACGACAACCCCGATCCACTCGCACAACATTTTTGTTTTGGGCAGTTCGGCAGGATTGATGAAAAAGGCTGTCAGTATGATTGCTGGTGATGGTGGGGTGGCTGTTTGCGGTGAGGATTTTTGCGAGTTTCTGCAGTTGCCGATCTTTGGCATATACTCTGACCTACCTATTGCCAGAGTGTCGGAGGGGATGGACAAAATACAGAAGGCCATTGAAGGAATAGGCATTCATGAAGACATGTTCGGTTTTGTGAGGAGACTCACGCAGCCGGGTTTTGGAACCTGCCTTACTTCAAAGGGTGTATTTGTTTGTGAGGACCTAAAACAAAAATAATGAAAAAAATATCTATTGCTCTAGTTTTTGTTTTTTTGATCTCGGTTTTTCTTCCAACATGGCCGAGATTTTCAATCGCCCAGCAACCCTCCCAGGTTGTCGAAAGGCTGCTGATGTTTGACCAGCCCGATGCAAGAAATCTGGCAGAGTTGAAAACAGAGACTTCACTGGCGCAATCTGGCGCAATATCCGAACTGGAGGCCCTCTCCTCATCGGGCGAGGTGCTCTCCTATAGATCATTCTGGATACAGAACTGCATTCTTGTCACAGGCACCCAGAAGGCCTTTTCGCGCCTCGAGAGCCTTGGCTCTGTGAGGGCTGTTTTGCCCAACACAAAAATTTACCTGCCCCATGCCAGGCGATCGAAGGCAGAAACTGACTTAGAGTGGAACCTCAAGGCAACGCATGTGCCAGAGGCATGGGCCATGTCGGCAAAAGGTGATGGCGTGCTCGTCGGTGTTCTGGACAGTGGTTGTGATTCCACCCATCCGGAGCTTGCCGGAAAAGTCCAGAGTTTTGCTTCTTTTGACAGCTATGGCAGGAAGACTGGCCAAACTATTGCAAGCGACAGTGATGGCCATGGAACAAGCGTCTGCTCGGTCGTTTGTGGCGAAACACTTGGTGTTGCTCCAAAGGCAAAATTGATTGTAGGTTCTGTCATTCCTGATGGCTCGGGAAACATTTCCCAGATTTTGGGTGGGTTGCAGTGGATAACTGATCCTGATGATGATCCTTCAACCGATGATTACCCGAGGGTTGTCAACATGTCGTTTGGCGCTTCCGGGACGATGGACTACCTGAAAACTGCAATAAAAAACCTCAGAAAATTTGGAATATTGCCCATTGCCTCGATAGGCAATGACGGCGAAGGTTCATCGAGCAATCCTGGCAACATGCCTGAGGTCCTCTCCGTTGGCTCCGTGGACTATGGACTCAAAGCGTCTGGTTTCTCCGGTGGCGCCGAGGTGGTGTGGGAGAATGAAGATGATTCACTGACACTTGTCAAACCTGATTTATGTGCACCTGGAGAAAACATCAGGGTGGCCACCCCAAGAAGGACCTATGATGTTGCTGATGGTACCAGTTTTTCTTCCCCGCATGTCGCCGGCATCTGCGCGCTTTTGCTTGAAAAGAGGCCCGATATATCTCCTGAGGACCTGACCTATCTCCTCTCAAAGACTGTTGTCGACCTTGGTAGGCCAGGCAGGGACAGGCGCTATGGCGAGGGCCTTGTCGATGCAAGGGACAGCCTTTCACTTGCCCTGTCAATGGAGCCAAAAACTGTTTCTGTGACGTGGCCCACCGGTTCTGCCCTCTGGGGAGACATAAATGTCACCTCTGGTGACCGTTCGTATGTGGTTTCAAGGGAACAGGCGAAATCGTTTACTTTTCTCTCCAGATCAGGCGAGGAGACAAAGATAGGGGCTTTTGGTTTTGAATCCTCAACGATTGCAGGCAGTTCCGTTGAATTGAAGCCGCTTCCGGAGCATTCGCTTGACCTAACGGTGCATGAGGAGGGTACCCAGAACAATCTTGACAGCAAAGTCACACTGAAAGATTCGCCGTTACCGACATTTGAGGCTCCTGATGGAACACTAAAGCTTGCTTTGCCGGAAGGCGAGCATGAATTTGTCGCGACTTCTTTTGGTCACGCATCGAGAAATTTCAAAATAAACCTTTCGTCTGATTTGTCTGCATCCATGCCCCTCGAAAAGGCAAAGATAGCTTTTATCGACACAAGAAAGCCAGTCTGGGGGATAAGCCCGGAACCGATTAGGGGTAAACTCAAACCGGCCCTTGATTCAACAGGACTGCCCTATTTTATATGGTCAACCCTTCAAGGTAATGTGACAGCCAAGCAACTTGGTGCTTTCCAGTATGTGGTCTGGAATTCTGGAGGTTCACTCTCGGCCAAGGATGTTGGTATTCTTGGCGGATACATGGACATGGGGGGCAAGCTTGTTCTGACCTCCGATTTTTATGGCGCATCCTTCATCGGCCAGACCGATTCCACGGTTTTTCTGGACTCATATTTTGCCTGCAGACCAAGCGATGAGGGTGGAGCGGCATTGACCCACTGGGACGGAAGAACCTACAAGAGTCTTGCACTTGGCAACCCAAGCGCCTATTTTTCCACTTCAAACCTTGTACCAATGTCCGAAAAGGCGAAAATCCTGCTTTCTTATGCTGGCACAAGCCCCAAAAAGTATGCAGGGTTGAAAGTTTCAACCCTCAAAAACCAGGGCGTAACCCTTGGGTTTACGTTCCCAAATGTGGCCTCGGAAGAAGACAGGGGTTGGCTTTTAAAGCTTTGCATCGAGAGTTTTGAAGACACATTGCCATGGAAGGCCGACATAAAAACTGGTGATGGCAAACTGCCTTCCGGAAACATAGCAATTGGCGGGGAAACCATAGGTTTTACCAGTGGCAGTATTTTTGTGCCGCACCTTCCTCTTGTGGCAACAAAGATTGAAATCTCGAGTTTTGGCTATAAAAAGGTCACCCTGGATGACAGGCCTGAAAAACTTCCTTCACAAATAATGCTTGAATCTGCACCTCTGTCTGGAGTTTCTTTTGACTCCAGCTCTGATGGGTACCTCATTTTCAATGACAAGAATGTGGAGCCCATTAAGTTCCCAGCAAAGGGTGAAGTCAGATTGCCCGAAGGTAAATATAAGGTTGTGGCTGTATCGAGGGGAAGGGAGCCTGTGGAAATTGATATCACTGCCCCAGGCAGGATTGCTCTTAATATGAGGCAGTCACAGAAGGCAGCAGTGGTTTTTGAGGAAGCTGATGACATAAAGCTTACGCTGAGTGAAATTGGAATACCCTACAAGACCATCCAGCAGCCAACCGCCGCAGACATTGTGTCCTCCGGACTTGTTGTCTGGAACCATCCAGAGAAAATCTCAAGCTCTCAGACGGAGATGATAGGCAATGTGAAAACGGCCCTTCTTTGTGGTGCAGGCGCCATTATTGCTGGCCCGGAGCTTTGCAGGGCTTTTGGTGGACCAATCCAGATAGATTCAGCCACTTCACCTGTCTATGCGTCCATAGGTGAGAATGAGCTCCAGGGGATACTCATATCCAACTCAAAAAGCATGAGAAATTACAGCATATCAATTCCTGTAATTTCGGGAGGAGATGTCCTGGCAAGATTTATTGGCCAGGGTGCCTCAATCATAAAGCAGAACAATCTTATAGCCTGCTCGTTTGGTTTTCAGGACGTTGATCTTGCAAATGTCAAAGCTGAATTGATCAGAAGATTGGCCATGGTGCTTGGTTTTGGTGAAGGCAGGCTCCTTCCCGGCCAGATAGTTTCACCGTCAAAGGCTGTAAACACAAAATCGGTAGAAATAAGCGGTTTTGCACCGCCTGCGTCAAAGACTTCAATAACAATAGATGGCGTCGAAAAAATCGTTGATCTTGATCCGGAGGGTTTTTTCTCATTCTGGGCCAGCCTTGCAGAAGGAAAGCACGAATGTGTACTAATCTCGCAATCAAATGGCCTTCTGGCGAGATCAGCGCCACATACTGTAATAATAGACACCACACCGCCAAGCATTGCCATCTATTCACCAAAAGGCGGCAAAACACCGTCGCTTGAGATAGAAGTTCTGGCCAATGTCAGGAGTGCTTCAAAAGTCTTGATCGATGGGAAACCGGCAAGGGTCGAGGGAACGCTCCTTCGCGCAACAGTTCCGTCTGGATCAGGCTCCATACTCATCTCTTGCGAAGACGAAGCGGGCAACAGGTCTGAGGCTAGGGCAAACTATACACCGTCACCTGGGCTTTTTGCTGACGCGCAAAAATCCAGGTCATTTTTCGAGATTAGTCAGCTTGCCTGTGCAAACATCTTGAAGAACGAGAGCGACCAATTTTACCCTTCAGAATCTCTTTCCAGGGGGAAAATGGCTGTCTGGGTTGCACTACTGCTTGGGCTTGACCCAAAGCCGGGAAAATCCACATACGAAGACGTGCCAAAGAATTCTCCGGAAGAGCCGTTTATTGGCGCCCTTGTCCAGCACGGGACGTTATCGGGTAAGGGAAAATTCTATCCCGGTTCTGCCTGTACGAGAGAGCTCCTTGTGCAAGTCCTCTCCAATGGTTTGAGGCTTGGCAAAAGGGCTGACAAAATGCCATTTTCCGACATAAAACAGGACAATGTCTATTCTCAAGCCATCCTAAAATGTATTTTTGCCGGTATAATTGATCCTGCAGAAAAAAGGCTGTTCTCTAGTGGCAAATTCGGCCTCGGGCAAAAGCTCTCAAGAGAGCAAGCCTGCATAATGTTTTATAATGCTCTTGTTTATAGGGCGAGAGGGGAACAATGATATTGGAGCAATTAAAACAGGCTGGCTACAGAATAACAAAACCCAGGAAAGCGGTCATCGCACTTCTCGAAGAAAACGATGACATGGATGCAAAGCAGATATACAGGACCCTAAAAGAACGTGGACAGGACATTGATATTGCCACTGTTTACAGAGTGTTGGACCTTCTTTTCAGGCTTGGTGTTGTTCACAGGAGCAATTTCACCCAGCAGCATGCTCACTTCGGTTTTGTAAAGGCTGTGCATATGATATGCAAGCGTTGTGGGAAAATTGACGAGAAAGAAATAGATAACAAAATTCTGCTTGATAAAATGAAAGACGTCCTGGGGGATTTCTCCGCCCAGGACGTCTCTGTAGAGGTCTATGGTTATTGTAAGACCTGCAGCCGATCAGCAGATGGCAACGTTTGACGCCTGCACGCCCTTCGGTGTCTCTTGGATCTCGAATCTAACTCTGTCGCCTTCTTTAAGGGACTTGAATCCGTCAGCTCTAATGGCTGAAAAATGTACGAAAACGTCCTCTCCATTGTCAGCACGGGTGATGAATCCATAACCCTTCTTTGCGTTAAACCACCTAACAGTTCCTTCTGGCATTCTACTTCTCTTTCCTTCTGCTCCTTTTTCAGGAGCTAATACTAATTTGGGCTTTTTGCCCTTTTATAGTGAAAAAGGCCTCACAAATCCGAGGCCCAAATCACTTGGACTTCAAATTCTTATTTTGATTATACACTATAAAACAAAATTTGCAATCTTTCCTCTGTTTATCCAGATGAGTTTTGCACCGAGTGCGTCACCAACAGCTTTTACAGGTACAAAAGTTTTTCCGCTAACTATCTCTGGCGGAGCATCAAGCGGATAATCTTTACCATTGATCTTCGCGTTCTTTTTGCCGACCCACATCTGCCCGACAAGTTTGCTGCCTTTTTTGATGTCGATCCTCTTTTCAGAGGCGACCCAGCCAACTGTTCCGCCGAGGCTTTCAATACCTATACGGAGGGGGGCCATCGATTTGCCGTTTTTGATATAACATGCGCCACCATGTGGTGTAAGATCTACCTTTTTTCCATCAACAACACATACAGTGATCGGCTTTTTGGTTGTCGTATCGAGTGAGAGGAAGAAAGTAACACACTTTTTGTATTTTGCAGGGCTGGGATGGTCCATGAAGTCACCAGGATAGGTTTTTGCGTTGATTTCCTGAATGTTTGTGTACCCATCACCGTCTGCGTCAAAATTCTCAAAAGCATCAAAATCACCAAGCTCTTCGGTGTTTTCATACATTACACCATAAGGATTTCTTGGCCCTGTACCTTCCTGGATGAAGTGGCAGCAAAGACAAGTCTTGTCAATCTTTGTACCCTTCAGTTTTGGATAGGTAAGAATGAGTTCATCGTGGTAGTCCTGTTGGGCGTAAACATAGGCAAATGCACCCAGTATAAGCCCTGAAAGCACCAGAATTGCCACAATTGACCTTTTCATTTACACGTACCTCCTTGGTTTTTCTATCCTAATACGAATTTGTTTGTTTCAGGTTCAGCCTTTTATTTAAGGTTGTAGTTCCAGATTTTACCCATTGTTATCTTTGATTCGGTAGCGCCAAGGGCTTTGACTGCAAGATCCAATGTTGAAACAAACATGTTCTTGCCTTTGAGTTCTGGAGCAACTTTGCAGTTGTAGTCTTTGCCGTTGAGCTTGCCCTTTGTTTTTCCAACCCAGAATTGTGCAACTACCTTGCTGCCTTTCTTGATATCAAGCCTACCTTTTCCGTCCTTGGCGTTGAAAACTGCAGTCGCACCGAGTCCATCAACAACTGGTTTCCATGGGGCCATTACTGTTCCCGATTTTTCATATGCGGCCCCACCAAGAGGCGCTATGTCGACTTTCTTTCCACCAACGACGCAAACAGTGATGTTTGCCTTTGTCTTCGTATCTTTTGATGTAAAGAAAGTGACGCATTTCTTGAATTTTTTTGGTGATGGTGAATCAGAGAAGTCACCAGGATAGGTCTTTGCGTTGATTTCCTGGATATTTGTGTATCCATCGCCATCTGCATCAAATTTTTCGAATGCTGCGAAATCAGAGGTGCCTTCATTCTCATACATTACACCATAAGGATTCCTTGGCCCTGTACCTTCCTGGATGAAGTGGCAGCAAAGACAAGTCTTGTCAATCTTTGTACCCTTCAGTTTTGGATAGGTAAGAATGAGTTCATCGTGGTAGTCCTGTTGTGCAAAAACAAATGCAAATGATCCGAATAAAATCAATGCAGTGATGATTGTTGCAACCAATGTATTTTTTTTCATGGACGTCCTCCTGATGTAGGTGTGCTTTCCTTTATGAGAGTTTAATTCCATGGATATCAAAACAAGGTCGTCAAGACTAAGTCTCGGTTTAAGCTTGAATTGTGCCCCTGTTTTATTGGCATCCATTTTGCAAAATTCAATAATTTAATCCATAATTAAACAAAAATTCGGAAAATAATCTTATTGACATATGAGATTTTCAGCTTTTTTGTTTATATCGAAAAATGTTAATATGTCTAAATTAATCAATTGAAGAAATAACCAAGTAAAATTGTTATGGCCTCTGCCCTGGTTTGCCCTGGCCCCAAAGGTAATGTGATATTCTGTCCAAATCGACATTTGTTATCCAGGAAGGATCTTTGGAAGCCATCCTTTTTACAATCTCTGGCCAAGCGTCTCTTTCTTTTGTGTCTGGTGATGGTGCCTGATGACACTTGTTGCATTTTACCTCGAAAAGATCTTTGCCAATATCTGCCTGTGGGGATGACTGGCCAGGGAGCAGTTTTGGGGAGACAAAAAAGATTGTGTCCTGAGATGACGAGCTTGAGACATCAAGTGCCATCTCAAAAAATGTTGAAGGAACAATAACTCTCGATTTGATAATGGCCGGTTTTGGGTCAAGGATTATTTGTTTGTCTGGCAAGTCCACCATTGCGGTGCTGACGTTTAATTTTATGGATGTGCCTAGTTTTTTGATTATCACTGTTCTGGTTTTTGCTACCCAGGAAACCTCGAATCCCAGCGATTCACAAATTGCCCTCAGCTCGACCATGAATATGCCGGATGACTTTTTTGCTGGTGTTGAGAGTTTGATATTTTCACCAGATCTGTTGTAAAGGACATAGCTTCCGGTTTTGGTGTAGGAGAGTCTCTGGATTGGGAGCGACATCAAATCTTTTATTGAAAACAGGTAAACACCGTTTTTGTCAAACTTGTGGATGTTTATCTTGCCATTTGTTATCTCTCCAACATAGCAGCCAGAATCGAGATAATCACAGATTACAGTTAAAGGATTTTGAAGGATGCTGTCTCCACAATCAAAAAGATGTTTGAAATCCTCTGAAAAGACATGGACTTTTTTGGTGCCTGAGTCTGCCACCCATATTCTTCTGTCATTGTCCTCGGTGGTCGAGACATCGACCGGGTGGGAAAGGATATCTTGCCCAAATGATGCTGTCAGGTTGCCATATTCAGTTGTTTTTATGACCCTCGAATTGTCAGGATCGCAGACAAAAACTTGTTTAATAAAATCCATATAAGCACCGGCAGGATTGCCTAGGCCGGTGAGTGTTTCTTTGGGGAAAACCTTACTTTGTTGCCCTGGTGGGGAAATATGGAAGACCTTTTCCGGGGTGGTCGTTATAACATGCTCGTAATCGGAGTCCTGGCAAAGAGCGATAGCATTTACCATCTGTTTATCATAGGACAACTCTGGCCCTTTCAGATTGTAGTCCCAGAGCTTATTTCGGTCGTAGTCGTAGAGCCTGATGGTTTTTTCGGCTTCATCGAGCATGGCGATTGCACCGCCGCATGAGCACACAGAAACATCAGTTATCGAGCCTGCGCCAATATCTTTTGATGATATGAAATCACCAAGGTATATGCCCGTTTCAGTATCCAGGTGCATTACCTTGCCCTCAGAAGCAACAGCAACATAAAGGTCTTTATATTTGCTTGTTCCAAGGCCAAGCTGGTTTGTGGGTTCAAAAGCTATTGAATCGGGGCTGGAAAAGAGCACCAAAAAAGAAAGGGCCAGCAAAGCTGGCCCTGTAGTTTTGAAATTCCTAGAATTCAATACGAAGACCTTCCAGATAGCAGCCTTTGCCTCTGCGTTTTGGGGTGCCGTAAACCGTTACGGTCTTCCCCGTTCTGTCTGGCAGCACGACATTGGCCGGCTTCAAGTCAACGAAAATCTCATCAACACCATCAGTCAGCCTGAACCAGGTACCCATTTTGCATTCCAGCATTATCTTGCCTGATACTTTGACAAGGTCTCCTGGTATCTGGTCGCATTTGCTGACTACCTCGCCTATCGGCATCTCAATGGCCGACTGGGTTTCTGTGCTCCCGTATGTCTCCTGGACACCTTTGAGCGTGAGCCAGCCAAGGGAATACATGGAAATGAATACTCCCACAACAAGCACAAGCCCAACAATAATGATGCCGAACTGACGCACGAGGCCCAAGAATCCCTTTTTAGTTCTTTTATGGATGGGTTTCATTTTTGACCCTTTCTCTGTACGTCTGTCAGCTTGGCCAATCATTTAAAAAACTGGCCATCCTTGTACTTCAAGCTGTCAATGATCTTGCCATCTTTTATGATGGCAACACCAGTGCAGCAACCTGCATTGAAAGTTTTTGCTGTCACGTTGCTGTCACCATACGTTTTTGCGTAATAATTGACAGCTTCTTTTTCCAGCGTCTTCAAATCTGTTGTGGTTTCAGATGCTTGCTCGTTTTCTGCGTTGTAGCTTTCGCCGCCACATCCTCCGCTTTTTTCTGCACTGCATCCTGAGCAAGAGCTTCCGCAGTTGTTTGCTGAAGCAAGAGACCCCCCGTTGTTTGTGTATGCAACTATTCCTATGATCACGAGGACTACCACTGCTGCTCCGGCAATTATCCCGGCCCAAATTCTTCTATCCATCGAGGCCTCCTTTTAGGAACAATTCTAAGTAGGGGGAAACCACTAGCAAGGTTATGAGGTTAAGATGCAGTAAACTTGACCTTTATCAGTTTTACGGTATTGGTTCGGGGGTTTTATACATACCATTTAAATTATTGCCAAATGCCCAGCTTGTGTTTATAATAAACCCTCCACGGAGGTAAAACATGAAGTTTGAAGCCAAAAAAGCAGACATCGTCAATGCCGCAAATCAGGTGGGCACTGTTGTGCCACGCAGCCCTTCCATACAACTTCTTGGAAATCTTCTCATTGAAGCTGATGGTTCTGAGCTGAAGCTCACTGGTTCCGACATGGAAACCTGGGTTTGCGTAAAAATTCCGGCCACGATTTCAGAGTCGGGGCAGACGACCGTCCCGTCCAAGATATTTACCGAGCTTGTAGGAAACCTCCCTGGTGAAGATATTCAGATAGAAATTGGTGATGGCTCCCAGATGATCATGAGGTCATCCAAGGCAAAAGTGACACTCAATTGTGCTGATGCCTCAGATTATCCCAGAATCCCGGAGATGACCTCCGGAGACAAGGTGATAATTGACAGGGACACACTCCTTGGTGCAGTTGACAGGGTCACACCTGCACTTTCAGACAGGATGGAAGACAAACGGGAGCTCCTTGGTGCGCTTGTTTCAATAAGGGGCGGCACATTTAATCTTGTCGGGACAGATGGGCAAAGGCTGGCCATTTGCGAAGTACCAACCCCAGGATCACCTGAAGTTGAAGTCATCGTGGCTGGAACAGTGTGGCGCAATCTTGCCAAGTTGATTGGCGAGGGTGAAAACAGTGATGTAGGGCTTGCATTCTCCCAAAACCAGGTCGGTTTTGAGTTTGGCAATGTAAAGGTCGTCAGCAGGCTGATAGACGGCGAATATCCTCCATACCGCCAGGTCGTGCCGGCCAAGTTTGAATATAAAGTCATTGTCGACATGAAGACACTCCTTTCTGCCTTGCAAAGGGTCAACATCATCGTCAGGCAGAGTTCAAGAAAAGTAACGATTGCTGCAAGGGATGGAGAGCTTGTGTGCAAGGGCATTGCACCTGAAATCGGAGAGGTCGAGGAAAAGATAGAGGCCACAACCGATGGTGCTGACGTCGAACTCTCTTTCGATATCAAGAAACTCATTGACGGAATCAAAGGCACAACGGGCCCACAGGTCCAGATCAACATAAACGGGCCGCTACATCCCGTTCTCATACAAACAGAAAACGACGACACCTACAAGTACATCCTCGTAACCCAGCGTTGATTGTAAAGACACTCAAGGCATCAAACTTCAGACTCCTGGAGGAGTCCCTTTTTGAGTTTAGGGACGGCCTCAACGTCATAGAGGGCCCAAATGCCACAGGAAAAACAACCATTCTTGAAGCGATCGGATACTGTCTCAGGGGAAAATCCATGCTTGGCAGTCAAGATATTGATGCAGTCTCGTTTGGTAAAGATTCATTTTATCTAAGAACAGATTTTGACCAGACAACCAAAAGCCGGGTCGAGGTTTCTTTCAATGGTCGGAAAAATGTTTTGCTTGATGGAAAGCCGGTAAGGAGTTCAAGAGCATTGCTCGAGGCGTTCAAGGTAGTCACAATAACCCCAAATTCCTCCCTGATTGCGGTTGGCCCGCCTTCCCACAGGAGGGAACTGCTTGACGATACGGCTTCACAGGTAAACCCAGTTTGGTCAGCGATTATTTCTGATTTCAGGGTCGCACTGTCGGAGAGGAACCTTGCCCTTAAAAACGACAAACCACAAAAACTTGTTGATGTGATGACACTTGATTTTATTGCCCTCTCTAAGAAACTCAGAGAGGCAAGACTGGAAGTTGCCAAAATGATCAACAATTTTATGGAAAAAGCAAATACCAGAATGGATTTTAGCTCGTTGCACCCGATTGAAATGGACGATTTTGCAAGGCTGTTGCCTGCCGAGAGGGCAAGGGGAATGACGCTCATCGGACCGCACAGGGACGACTGTTTCTTTGTGCTTGATGGCAAAAGGGTCGACAAGTTTGCCTCAACAGGCGAGGCAAGGTCAGTCATGCTTACTGTCAAGATTGCCCAGGCCGATCTTATTTCAAAGATTTCAGGCATAGAGCCGCTTGTCCTGGCTGATGATCTTCTTGCAGAGCTGGACAGGGAGAGGCAGGAAGCGGCACTTGGATTGCTTTCCAAATATTGCCAGTCGTTTCTGACTTGCGCCTGCAAGGCCCCTGAAGGGTCCTATAATCTCATAAGGACAGGCCAATGAAGAAATCACCAATCAAAATTGGCCATGTCATGGTTTCGATGAACAAGTCACGGATACCAAAGGCCGTCTCTGCAACGATAATTGCACCGAGATGGCCATCAATTGTTGGCCCCGCTGTTGCAAGACACACCGAGCCTTATGGATTGCTCAAAGGAAGTCTCCTGGTGAGGTGCGACAGTTCCACCTGGAGCGCGGAGCTTGCCAACCACAAGAGCCTTATTGTCGAGAACATAACAAAAATACTTGGAAAAGACTTTGTCAATGAGATAAAGATAACAATTGCCAAATCGCAGCCAAATAAAAAAATCGCTCCAAAAGAACCGGAGTATTCAAAAATTGCCCTGTCTGATCAGGAAGTGGCGATGGTTGAAGATGTGAGTGGCATGGTGCCAAAAGACCTGAAGAAAGATTTTGGCGAAGCTATGGCTTCGTATATCATAAGAAAGAAATCTTTTTCAAAAGAAGATTTTTTTAATAACTGAATTTTTGGGAGTGTGAAACTATGGATTTGACGAAATCAGCAGGACTTGAAGTTTATTTTGATCCGGAGAACGGGGAGCTTATTTTCCCGCAGATACCAGATTTTTCTGGCCCGGCCATCAGAAAACTTGACGATGCAAGGGATTTCCTTATGGACCCTCAAAGTACTGGGCCTGACGTGCTCTACTGGATGTACAGGGGTGTTTCTTTGCCCCAGGACAGGGAGAAAATTGAATCGGCCAATTTGAGATACGATATAACCGTCCTCTCACCCGGGAAAATTGGAAAAGAGTATGTGAAGACAATTGGCCACTACCATCCAAAAACACCTGGTGGCGAGGCCTATCCTGAAATCTATGAAGTCCTCTTTGGAAATGCCCTGTTTTTTTTGCAGGATTGGAACATGGGTGATGCCGTTGTGATTGAAGCTGACAGGGGCGCACAGATCCTTATCCCGCCAGGATATGGTCACGTCACAGTCAATCCATCAAAAGATTTTCTTGTAACAGCCAATGTCATCTCAAGCAAGTTTACCTCTGAATATGATATCTTCAGAGAACACCACGGTGGTTGCTATTATTGTGTTGAAGGTGGGAACGAAAAGATATGGGTTGTAAATCCTTCCTACTACAAACACCCCCCTCTCAGGTTTCTCGGCCCGACAGAAATGCCTGTGCTAAATGGTCTTTTTGGCAGTCTCTACGAGAGCCTCGCAAAAGACCCCAAAATTTTTGTTTGCATGAACATACCGGAGATGTGTCCGGCATTCTGATACTTTGCGTTTGGAAGACCAAACAAAAAAGCCATCCCTTTGGGGGATGGCTTTTTTGTTATTGGCTAGTTTGTTGTTTTGTATCAGGGGGTTGCGCTCTCGTCGCCAAGGGTGGCGCCCCAATTCATGCACAGTATGATGAGGTCCATTCCATCAACGATTCCATCCTCGTTGAAATCTGCCCTTGCGTCAAAGTTCGGATCTCCTCTTGAGAGCCCAAATGTCTTGCCAAGGAGCGTGAGGTCCTGAGTGTCGACCTTTCCATCGCCGTTTACGTCTCCTGGGAGGAAGCCAGACACTGTCAGTTTGAGCGTTGGTTCGGTCCCTGTCATTGTCCTCACCGAGACAAACCCGTTGTTGCAGTCAAAAACCTTTATATTGGCAATCCTGACCCTGGTTTCCTGGGTGATGTTTGTTCCCTTGACTTGCACCCTGCAGAAAACGCCGGTGCCTGATATTGGTCCTGCACCCTGTTCCCTTGTTGAAGCAACATGGGCGATGCCTATGTTCGAATCGACTGTCCTCACGAATGCTGATCTCTTCAGGTCAGTTGTCATAAGTGGACCCTCGGTGATGTCGATGATCTCGATTGCAAGTGGATCATAGATGATGTCGAATTCTACCGCGCAGGCATTGGTGAGGTTGCCAATTTCAATATCGACAGTATCGGAAGCCTTCTTTTTCAGGCCTTTGTATTCTGGCGTGAACTTGACCATTTGTGGCGAGTCTGTCTTGTAGACCCTCAGCAGAACATCCCTTGAGGCCACCCTCTGGCCTCCGCCTATGCCAACTGTTTGGAACAGGCATTCCTTTAGTCCTTTTTGCAGTGCATCGGCATCACCATCAAGGAAGGTCGGCGGGACCTTGATGAGGCATACGACTCTCTGGGTGAGCCTGCTTGGAGCAAGTCTTTTTGGCAGGAACTCGTATTCAATGCCCTTGCATGCCTCTCGTTGGTTGAGCGAGAAAGCAACGGAAGCGTTGAAGTTTGATGTCATGTTGACTTCAAACACTGCCATGGCCATCTGGCCGGCGGATATCTGGAGTATGCCCTCCTTGGGGCTTATCGAGAACCCGCCCTGTTCTTTCTTTACAGTGAGGATGAAGCTGACCTGCATCTTCGGAGCTTTTCGTCCGGAGTTCGTGACGATGGTTACTCGCTTGCCGTCTATCGGTTGTCCTAGGAATTCTGACTGGATGACCAGTGACACGACACCTGAAGAGACAACTTCGCTTGGTTTGAATGTGAATGTCACTCCCGGGAAGTCATTTTTGCCAAGCACTTCAAATGTGACAGGCAGATTATATCCTTCGAGGAAGTCAACTGCGATGCCAACTTCTTTTGTTTCACCGAGCCACATCACTATGTCCCTGTCATCCGGGTTTGCCAGTTTTGACCTGTAATCGCCAGGAACAGGCGGCTCAACAACAAGTGTGACCGGGAAGGTGTGTGATTTGCATCCGCCCTCTGCCCTGAATGTGAGGTTGTACAGGCCAGGGGCCGTGTTTTTGGCTATATCCAGTTTGTATTTCGATTTTCCTGGAACAGGTGTAATGATTGGGGCAAATGACCCTGTAACACCCTTTGGAAGGCCGTCGATAGACAATGACACTGCACCCACAAATCCACCTGCCGCGTCAATCGTGAGTCCGATTTCAGCCGGTTCTCCTGCGTAAAGCGTTACTTTTGTTGTATTTGCCGTGAATGTGAAGTCTCCGGGTGCAGGTTTCCTTACTACAAGGCTGATGGTGGCGCTTCTCTCAAACCCTGCGCCGTATGCCTGGATGACCATGATATGTGTTCCTTCCGGACAACCTTCACCGACGCTTATCGACAGTGTTGTGGTTCCGGAAGCTGACAGGGTGTCAGGGCTGAATGTTGTTGTTGTGTCTGGTGGTGCCTGGATTATTTTGAACCTGACCGCAGTCTTGAGCGGGATTTCTGATCTGAAGAATATGTTGAGCGGCATTGATGTTCCCTGGCAAATGACCGGACTGCCTGTCTCTGGGGCAAGACCAAATCCCCACTTCTGGGCCCAGGCCATGACATGGCCGTCTTCGGTTGCATAATACAGCATCCTTCTGGAGAATGTCAGATGGGACTTGCTTGGCCTGTTTGTTTTGATGGTAAAAACAGTTTTCCCGTTTGGATCAAAGCAGTATATCTGGCCGTCCTTGTTGTAGACCATGGACTGGGCGTCTTTGTCGATTATCACGGAACCATAGGAATACTGTCTCTTTTCACAGCTCCATTCGCCGATGACATTGTCGAGGATTTTCTGCCTGTTTTCCGATTCGACCCTCACGAACCTGTTTGTCTGTGTCCTTATTTCTGGAGTGATACCCCAGTTTGCGTTGACATGGACAACATCCTTGTCCGGGTTGATCCTGAGTGCCGGCGAGCCAAAAGTTGGTCCGAAGGTTGCCAGTTGCCAACGCATCGAGCCGTCAGATATATTGTTCCTGTATATCATCGAGCTGCCGTAGCAGTAGTTGTCGTCCGTGGCGCCCTGGGCACCTGCAAAGTAGAATTCGCCTTTGTCAACATCGACGGGGCAAGCGTTGATTGGTTGGGACTTGAAGAATTCTGATGCCCAGTACTTGGTCCCATCCTGGGCGTCAAGCTCATAAACCTTGCCATCCATGCATGGGACAAGGACCGTTCCCTTATTTACTTGCGGGACCCTGTTGAACGCATAGGAGAATGGGGCGTAGCAGGATGCCGGGAGCTGCTGCTTCCATATTATTGTGTCAATATCGGTGTGGGCTGCCATACAGTAGACCGTGCCGTTGACTGTTGCGAAATATACCCTCTTTGTTGGTACCTCTGGCTGTTTGAGTAGGAGCACAGACGTTCTGATTGGTTTTGTCGTGTTGTAGCTCCACACCCTCTGGCCGGTCTTTGTGTTGATGCAATAGAAGTTCCCGTCGAGAGAGCCGATGTATATGTAGCCGTTTTCGGTGTCGAGTGCCGGGGTGCACATGACTGGCCACTGCTTGTCTTCGTTGTCATCGAAGTTGTCGACTTCCGAGACAGACTTTCCGAAATCGAAGGACCACGCTTTTGTTCCCAGAACAGCATCAAGGCAGATCAGCGAAGATCTGTGTATTCTCGAGTTGTCCTTTGATTCCCATTCTGCAACAACGAACAGCTTGCCCATACCGTTTATTGGCTGTGTGCGATATCTGACTACGGCCTCCGGGTTGTCATCCGGTTTGAAGCTGAAGTCCCAGCGTGGTTCCGGATCAGTAAGGAATTTTTCTTTGGAATTGGCGCCTGTTTTGAAGATGTTTTGCTGGAACTGCGTCCAGTCTTCGGTGTCAAATCCGCCAACAGTAAACCATACGTTTGTGGTCCTCACCTTTCCGCCGGCGTGACCCTGCAGTTCGATTACATATCTGTCTGCCTGTGTGGTGGTGTCTGTCCTGATGACCGCAGTTGCGTAGCCATCGGGTGTTATCTTGTCCGGAATGAAGTAGACCTGCATGCCCGGCGGGAGTGTCGACTGATTGGGATAGAAGGCCACCTCTGCATTGAATCCGCCGATAGCCTCGACCTTCACCTGGAACGATATCGAGTCTCCCTGGTTGACGTTTCTGTCAGGAGAGAGCTGGTCCGATGACACTGACAGCTTGAAGTCGCCTGCCAGTGGCGGAAGGACCTGGATCTGGATAATGGCGTTTCTTTCCCTGCCAAGCAACATTCCGCTTACGTTGCAAATGTAGTTTCCTGGCTGTGCTTCTGGTGATGCATCAATTATAAGATCAACTTCAACTGGTTCGATTCCAGGGAAAATGAATGGTTTTGAGAACTGGGCCTTCAGGGTGGTTGGCAAACCAACCGCAGATAGTGTGAGCGGGTGAGAGAAGTTCATTGTGGCCGAAATAGTTACCTTGAATGATCTCTTGTTGCCTGGGTATATCCCCTCTGACCTCGGGAGTGCGTCTATTGTGAAATCATCATGATCCGAGAAGGCATACAACCTAGCGTCATTGCAGGCGCAATAAACCATGCCCTCGTTGACGATCGGGTGCCCGGTTATGGTGTTTCCAAGCGACTGCTTGAATACAACATTGCCCTTTGCGGCATCAATTGCATAAAGCATGTTTGCCGCGCCAAGGACTGCGTATTTTCCAGAGACTATGATGTCAGTGGTGATGGGCATTCCAAGTTTGTATGACCAGCGCATCCTTCCGGTTGGTGGGTCTATCATATAAACGGTGCCGGTGTCTGATCCAATGAGGATTCCAGTGTTTTCTACTACTGGTGGGTTCACGACAGAGGGACCTGCTCTGTGGAATTGGTCAATCTCCATGTTCTTGCCCCAGATGACGTTGCCAGTCGTTGTGTTGATTCCATAGATTTTTCCCTTTGCACCGAGCACTGATTTGCCCCTTGAGGCGCAAATGAGGAGATTGTAGCTGGGGATGTAGCACGGGGTGTTGTTGAACTCATATGCTTCTTTGTCGTCGATGACTGTCTGGGAGATGAGCTTTCCGGTCTTGAGGTCAAGTATTGTCAAAACACCCAGGGTGTTGAGCTGGAAGATTTTTTGCTCTGCAACAACAGGATCAGATTGTGGGAAGCCGTTGAAACCAAACCCCCATATCCTTGTTCCTGTCTTGTAGTCAAGGGCGAAGATCGCGCCTTTGTCCACGGTCACAAGGACCATCATCTGCCCTGGCACCAGGCCATCATTTTCACCGACAACTGTAGGGCCTGATGTTATTTGTGCTGTGCTTCCCTCCGAGCCTGGCGTCCATTGCCATCTCTGGGTGCCTGTTACTGCATCAAAGCAATAAAGCACTGACTGGCGTTCAATCTGTCCGCCGGTTGCCACATAGAGGTTCTGGGTGCCGACATTGATTGTTGGGGATGAAACCGGGAAATTTGACATTTCTGTCGTCTCCCAGAGCTCTTCGCCGGTCGTCCTGTCGATGCAGTGCACCTTGCGGTCGTTTGATGCGATATAGACCCTTGATCCGCAAGCAACAGGGGGTGTCGAGATATTGGCTATGCTCTGCCAATACCATGTTTGCAGAAGGGCGGGTGCATTTATCTGGGTGCCCTGGTAGACGCCATCCCTGAAGTTGTTTCCTTTTCTTGTATCAAAACATCCGTCCGCGGCGATGGTACTCTGAATGGTTGCGGGGAACGGAACAAGTGGTGCCATTATGGCCACAGAAAGCAGCAAAACTAGGATCTTCTTCATGCTTTCCTCCTTTATCTCTTCACGTATACTATCGTGACCCTGCGGTTTGCCGAGTCGTAGTCTATTGTCGCACCAAAAGATTCTGCAATGAACCTTATTGGAACCATTGTTCTTCCGGAAACAATTTGTGGTGGTACGTCAAGGAACATTGTTTTTCCATCAAGCGTGTAGTTCTTTTTGTTTATCCAGAGCCTCAGGTGGTGCTGTATCGGTGTCCCACCCTCTTTGACTGTCCAGATAATGTCGACACGTTTTTCTGTTGACTCGTAAGTTGGGTTCATGCCGAAGGCCTCAGTGATGAATCTTAGTGGGACCAGAACACGGCCTTTGATGTTTGTTGGTGGTGGGTCAATTATGACGACGCTTCCGTTGATTGTTCCCTGGCGCTGGCCTTCATTCATTATGATAGTAGTCTTCTTGATGAGCGACACGGAATGTGTTTCCTGGACTATGTTGCCGGCCTTGTCGATTGCCGCAACATGAACGGTATTCGGGCCTTCCACGAGCCTGAGCTGGACACAGAAGGTACCATCATTGTTTATTGGTACCCTTGCACCCTGCACGAGGAGCGAGATTCCGGTTTCCGGTTTTTCCGTTTTGCCGCAGAGATTGTATGTGATTTCTTCAACTTCTGGAGGTATTGGGGCAAGCTCAAGGATTGGCGGGGTCGAGTCATAATTTATTGTCACACATGCAGGTTGGGAGACGTTTCCAAACTCGTCCCTTGCCCTGACGCAGAAGGTGTTTTTGCCCTGGGCACCAAACGTGTAGGAATAGCAGGTCTTGTCCATCCAAGGTGTCCATTCGCCACCCCTGATCGGGTCTTCAAGCCTTACCGAGTACTGGATTTTGTCCTGAGGGGTGCTGTCATCTGTCGCCTGGTAGCAGAATTGTCCTATGACCTGGTTTGTTTCTAGAGGTGGGCTTTTGGTTATGGTCACGTTCGGGGCGATATTGTCTTTTGCACAGATATTTATTTTTGATTCTTCCAGTTTCACCGGGACTTTTTCGAGAGAGGTTTCGCCCTGTTTTGTCTGGAGGTTGATCAGATTGACTTCCTTGAAGCCGAGCGCGCACTCGCCAACCACTTTCACCTTTGCCGAGAAATACAAGACGAGACCCTCTCCAGCTATTGGCCCGTATGAATCGTTCTGGTCATTGAATCTGGTAATGCCAAATATCAGCTTGCCGACCTTTGGGTTTTGCGGGTCAGTGGTCACCTTGCTGGCAAAATATGTTGTGGCGCCATCTTGCCTGAAGAATTCGCCCTCAACCACCTTGTCAGGGTTGATCTCGAGATATTGGGTGTCAAAAAGTATTTGGGCACCGATCCCGTAGGCGAAGGGACATTCAGTTATCTTCACCTGCACGAGGATCTCAGAGCCTACTGTTACACACTCAAGCTGGGGTGATATCCACAGGGTCGCCATGTCCTGAGACGATGCTGTCCCATAGAATCCACCCAAAACAAGAAAAAACAGCAATGCAAACGTTGCCAGTTTTTTCATAATTCCTCCTTCCCAAACACTTGGTTTTGAAAACCTATTACGGAAAGAAAAAATACATATTGGTTTATAAATACCACTCTTTTGCCGGTCAAACTTAAATACGTTTCATCAGATATGCGGTTTAATACCATTTTGTCAGTAACGCCCCCTGATAGTAGTGGGATATAATCTGGGTATACGTTTTCCCGGATTGCGCCATGGCCTTGGCACCGTACTGGGAGAGTCCGACGCCGTGGCCCCATCCTCTTCCGCAAAAAACAACAAATCCTGAAGCAAAAACCACATCAAACCAGGTACTGTTGAGTGAAAATGCCGACCTTACGGTTCCACCTGAAACCTTGGCTTCACCTTTTGTACCGATGGCAGACCCTGCATAGGTCCTTCCGGAGACACCCAGTTTTGTTGGTTTCCAGTCGATTATTTCCCCTATGTCTGTTTTGACCAGCGGTTTGAATATCTCCTGGAACTCCTCCATGGGCACCGTCTTAAACCATGTGTGGCGCGGCGATTCCTCCTCGCCTGGCGAAGGGACACCTTTCAGATACGGGGTCGGGCTCGAAAAGACGTATTCGGAATTTTCCGTGTAACCGCCAGAGTTGGCAAAAAATACTGCATCTATTGGTTTTCCCTGGTAGATGGCCACCATCCCCCTTGTTTCATCAATTGCTTTGTTTGATTGCGGTTGCTCACGATCCAGACCGCCGTACACCTGACAACCGGTGTCTGCACAGATGTCGTAGGCGTAGTTTGTTGGCCTGTCGATGTAGCGTATTGCGTATGTTCTGGCCGCAACGGTCTGCGATTTGACCGCTTCAATGTGCCATAGTGCCGGCATCTCTGCAGGAACAACACCCCTCAGGTAGTCTTCAAACGGAAGAGTGTTGACCATTACAAATTTTTCGTTCGAATAAAACAGCTCAAGTATTCCCCGGTACCTTCTGCTGTTGTATTTTGCGTATTGCCCCTCTTTTATTTCAATCGCAAATATTTTTGTGGCCTTTCCGGTCACGATAGGGTGCATGACGATGTTGTCGCCGATCTTTACTGTCAAACCAGCATGCGCAACGACCGCTGCTTTTGGGAGATCGGAGAGGAAAGATTTTATGGCGTTTTTTGCCTCGTCCTCTGTCGGGTATTCGCCAATCTCGAGTGAAAAAACACCCTTTTGCGAAACGATATTGTAGCTAGTACCAGCCGGGAACCTCGAAAGCAGTGTTTTGGCAAAGTTCTCAGCGTCCGTGCTGGTGTAGAAAGTGTCTATGAATACTGAATAAACTGCTTTTTCACCGTCCTGGACGAGGCATTTTGTTTCCTTCTGGAGAGTGCATGCTACCTTCCCGCTGGATGCTTCGACAACAGAGAACTGGTCTGTTCCGCCAATGGTGAATTCTTCGGCAATTGACCCCAGCCCAACCCTTATGGCTGGTTCTTTGCTTGCCGATATGGTGAAGGGGAGCGTTAGGCTAATAGCCAAGCACAAGGCGAGTGATTGAGCCGTAAATTGTTTGAATTCCCAAGAAGTTGTTATAGACCAGACCTCCGAAGAATGATTGTGAAACATAAGTTCCCACAGGCGACTTGCCAGCAACGCCCATGGGGAAAAGTGCTGCAAAAATGGCCAGGATGCCAAACCCGATAAAAAAGGCGAGAAGGGCATAGGTTGCTCCGCCAAGGAGGTTGTCGAAATCGTGGACAAAACCCTCCTGCGGAAGTGAGAGTTTGGTTCTTTCAACCAGCATCCTTGTAAAAAATCCGATTATCATGAGCAATAGCATGAATACTATCACTACGATTATCGTGTTTGCGACCCAGTAAGAGATGAGGTCGCCAGTTGTTGAAACCACATATCCCTGGTCAACAACCCTTCCCAGCATTCCCTTTGCCCATGGCGGAAGACCGCATTTAACCAGTGCATCTGCAACAGTTGAACAGCCCTGAAGTGGTGTTCCCGGTATGGCAGGGGAGAGCAGTGATGCCAGCCACGAGACGACACCAAACAATGACTGGAGGAGATTCTTTACTGGAGCGGCCAGCAAAAATGCCGCAATCCACGCAATCAGTGTTGCAAGACTACCGAGGATTGCACCGGAAAATCTTATAATGAACCCCTTGACGGCCATGTACAGGACAAAAGCTAGGAAGATGTAATCAATCCAGTTCAATCACCCCTCCAGACAATTGTTGCTCTTGAATCTCCAACGTCTCCGCCAAAAGCGGTTACCAACGCTCCAAGAGGAATCATTACCACATTGTCTTTTGCTTCAGGCGGATTGCAGAATGACGCTTTGCCATCCACTATAATAAATGGTTGTCCAATCATCATCAGGACAGCCTTCTTATCGAGTGTAAAAGTCAGGTTCTGCCCTTTTTTGTCAAATGTGATCCCATCAGCAAGGAGGCCAAGTTTTGAAGCATCAACCATTATCTCATTGTCGACAATTGTAAACGAAACATCAGGCATCTTTTTGCCGTTTAAGGTGATGCCGGTGTTGTCCCAGGAAATTTCTGCTTTTCTGAGAGACTGGAGGTTAATTGTAAGGACTGTTTTCAAGCCTGCTATGTTCAGGACAGTTATTGAAACAGAGTTGTCGCCCCTCTTGAGCGTGGTTTGGAAACTAAAGCTGCCATCTTCCTTTATTTCCAATGGTTTCTCAGAGTTTAAAACAACCATCTCAAAGGCCTTTTCGCCAAGACCTTGGAAATCAAAGAGCGGGTCCTTGATTGAGCCAGAAAGGGTCACAGGTCCATCAAGATTGTAGAATTTCCCATTTGTTGCATTCAGCTGGATCAATGGGGCTTTTGTTGTGGCCATGAATTCGATTGGCCCAAAGTGTTCCCAGTTTGCCTGTTCCTTTGGGTCTCTTCCGGTTACGAGGGTGTAGAGGTGTATCCTGTAAATTCCGTCCTGGATTTTCATTCCTTCTATACTGCCGTCCCAGCCGAGGTCCCACATTCCACCACCCTGGGTCCCGTAGGAATAATCAAGGATGGTCAAAATTTTGTTGTTTGTATCAGTTAGATCCAGCTCGAAACCGTCCACCATTTTGTTCAGGGACACCGTTGCACTCAGATAATCACCCCTTCTGTCGCCATTGGGCGAGAAGGTCGGCAAAGGCATCTTTATGTCAGAAACCGTTGGGGGATCGGGTTTGTCTCCCGTGAAGTAGAGGTAGGCCACCCTGGCTTTTGAGTCGCCATAGTCGAAAACGAGATAACCTGCGTGCGCCCCAGCCGTTGATGTGTCTGGCGCGATGTTGGTTGTGAAAAGCTTGGATTCGGACGCTTTGAGTGTGATTTCGCCAATTTTTGCTGATTGCCCGCCCTCTGGCTCGTTGGTCACTGTTACTTTGAGCGGGGCTTTTGTGATGTTTCTGATTGTTACCGATGCAGTGGAGTCAGATTTTATGTATCCAAGGTCAACTGATGTCGGGCGGAAGAGCGCCTTCGCGCCTATGGATGAAACAATGTCGATCCTTCCGGTGCCCTGTGAGAAGACCGGGTGCAAATTCCCTTCTTTGTCTTTTTGTGGAACAGCATAGTTTATTATTGCCGACCTCACATCAAACGGTGTCCATTCGGGATGGGCCTGGATGAGTATGGCGCATGCGCCGGAAACCATTGGAGTGGCCATGCTTGTCCCGGACATTCTTACATAGCTGTTGCTGCCGACAGCCGAAAGGACGTTGACACCAGGTGCAGAAACATCAGGTTTTAGCCTAAAATCGTTTGTCGGGCCCTGTGAGGAAAAGCCAGCCATCAGGCCAAGCTTGCTCTTGACATCCAGGGTTGCGTTATTGCCGGTGGAGGCAAACCCATTCAGCTTATCGCCTATATCGCTTGATATACCAACAACGGGGATATTAATGCCTGAAGAACCAAGTGTTCCCTGAACATCTCCCTCCTCATTGTTGAAAATGACGCAGGCCAAAGCCCCTTTTGATTGTGCATTGGTCGCCTTGTCAAAAAATGTGTTGTCGCCCCTTTTGATGAGGGCAATTTTGCCAGTAAGATCAATATCTTTTACATCATCAGTCTTTCCAAGGCCGCAAAAAACCAGTGGGCCTGTGATTGGGTCATCTATGGGTTTTGAATAGGTGAGGTATTCTGGTAAACAATCAACATTGCCAGCCACCAGGTGCGGGTATTGCGAATCATCAACAGCCCCGACGCATATTGCATTTTTTGCTCCGCCTGGTGAGATTATCTTGTATGGGAGCTCGTCTCTTGACAGGTCACCATCATTCCCGGCCGCGGCCACAACGACAACTCCATTTTCGACCACCCTGTCTATCAGCTTGCAAACGGGCTCATCGGCCCAAACATAGTTGCTTCCAAGGCTCAGGGATATGACCTTGCATCCGTCCTTGTAGGCCCTCTCTATTGCGGCTATTACCCTGTCGTTCCTTGCCCCGCCACTTTTGCCAAAGACTTTGTAGGCGCCAAGTTTTGCATCGGGTGCTATTCCGCTTGGGGCTGGGTCTGAACTGGGAACTCCGGGGAGCCCTGAACCAGCGACAATTCCTGCACAGTGTGTTCCATGCCAGCCAACATGTCCTGGTTCTGGCATTGGATCATCATCCATGTTTGCAAAATCGTAGCCAACACAAACTTTTGAGTCAGGGTTGAATCCCCCTGAAAGCGATGGGTGGTCGTAGCTTATGCCGGAATCGACAATGCCAACGAGCACATCCTTGCCGGTTAAAGGTTGTCCCTGACCATCTTTTATGTCCCAGGCTTCCTTCGCCCTGGTACTTTCTACAGACTCAAAAAGTACTGGATAATAAAACTTTGTGAAATAGATGTGTTCCACATCGGGGAGCGATGCCAGGCCATTTATCTCGTCCTGTGCAACATTTACCGAAAAACCAGAGGAGAGAACCGAGTACTCAAAATTGACTGATGCTGTCGGAAAGTTATTTTTTAATGCCTCAAGGAAACCCTTGTGCTGGCTGGCAGTCAATATTGAGCTTGTTTCACCCCGCCCTGTATAGTCGGTGAGCTCGACGATGCAGGTGACTAAATTCTGTCTGGCCTGTGTTGGGAAAGGGGCTGAAAAATTCAGCGAAAAAAGAACCACAGCTATTAAAATGGTACATACGACGGGCACTATTCTCCTCATGATAAGCAATCATATAACACTTTATCTGACAATTCAAGCCCGATGCTCATTGCGTCGATGTTGAAAAATATTTTTGCCAAAAAACTTAGCACTGATGATGTTTTGTTTTATATGGCCCATATGTGGCTATATGTGCAATCTTATACAGCAGTTTTGACTTTGTGTTTCTAAATGAACTATATGATTACATTTGGTGTCTTTTATAGCAAATAGTTTACATTAGTTAACTTCCTGGTTGGAAAAAGAAAATAAATTATTGATTGCTGTGAATAAAAAACACAGCGTAAAAATTTCCCAATTATGACTTGTTTATGAAAATAATTTACATTAACCCTTTTCCTCAATATCATGGGTACAATGAGAAAAATATCATTTGTTGTTTTTTGTCTGGCCGCCGTGATTTTGCTGGCAGGTTGTACAGCAAAAGTCGAGTCACCGCTCGCTTCAAAGCGTCCCCTTGAATTCTCCAATGTAAACGGGACTGCTTTTTCTTCAAAGATGATTGTTTCTTCGGGCCAGCTCCCATTGGCTTTTGAAATCAATTTCAGAAAAACTTCGGGCACACTAAAATACAGGATCGAAACTCCATCTGGAAAAACCATGCAAGAAGGTGTCCTCCTTTCAAACGCCGAATTCCAGAAAAACCAGAGTGAAATCGAGAGGGCAACCTGGGGCATCTTTACATTTGCCAAAACATCTGAAGAACCAGGTATTTTTAAGGTCGAGGTGTTGGGTGAAAACGCTTCCGGCATTGTCCAGATAAACCCCAAATATGATACTGGGTTCACAAATTTTACTGGAATAGCATCAGAAGCTATCCAGGAAGCAAAGGACCCCTCGCAAAAAATTAACTTCAGCTTCCACGGGGCCTATGAAAGCGGCACTCTTACCGCAAAGGTTTTTGCCCCAGACGGCAAACAGCTCTATACGGCCAGAATTTCATCGGGACAAAAACTTGACAACCCTGTCGTTTTCAGTCAGAAGGCTGGGCAGACAGGAACTTTCAGGGCAATAATCGAATCAGAGAAGACAACCGGTCAGGCTGTTGCCATAAGCTACACTGAGGAAGAAATCCCCTGGGTAGCTTCGCTAAGGCCAATACTTTTCCTTTTGCTTGCCATTGCTGCGATTGTGAGTGTTGGCAAGAAAAATATGCGTGTGATGGTTTGGGGCGCCATGATTTTCCTTGTTTCAAACTTTGTGGGCCAGATCATTGGCGAGATTGCCAGGGGCAACATCGCAAAGTTTATAAACAGCCCATATAGTTATCTTGTTCCAACGCTCTCCGGCGTTGCCATAATAGCAATCATTGTTGTAATAGGACTCTATTTCTCCAGGTCAATAGCCGAGATGAAGACGATAACCCCAAGAGAGCTGTATGGTTTTGCAGTGGGTTACATAATGGTCGAGCCATTGCTGTCAGCGTACACTGGCTTCACAAGCCTTTTTGGAATTGGCTCCAGCAATGTTCCTGTCATGTATGGAGCACCACTGCCAGGTGTCTATCCTTCAACCTCGCTTGCCATCTATGATCTGACTGTTCCTTTTCTCCAGAGAGGGATGGGAATGGTGATAACACTTGCTCTTGTGATCTGGGTCCTCTGGTCTTTCAGAAGGCAGACGCACGAAGGAATGAAAACCTGGGCCGTTTTTACTCTGGCGATAGTTGCAAAGATTGTCCTGGATGTACTGATGTCCTACTTCAATGTTCTTCCAGTGCTTGGGGTCAGCCAGGCCAGCATGCTGGAACAGTTTCCGTTTGTTTCATCTGTTACCCAGGGTATTGTCATAACTTTAATCATTTTTGTAGGTTTTTTTGCCGTGCTGCTATACCGCCAAAAGCTGGCCAGGCTCTCCCAGGAGGCCTGCGCTGTGACCATTGACCAGCTCCGCGCGCAGAAATAGGAGGACTAAATGTACATTAACTGGTGGTTTTACTCTTTCTGGTTTATCGTGTGTTTTGCGTTTGCCATGTTCTTGCTCCCTTTGATAGTAAAAGCGTTTTCAGGCGAGAAAGTACCAACCCAGGCAAACCTTTATGCTGTTATTACAACGACATTGTTTACGTTGTTCATGTTTTCGTTGTTTGGACAGGGCTATCTCTGGATGGTTATTTTCAATATTCTTCTCCTTGTCTTTTTCCAGTTCTGGTGGCCAATCCAGGGACAGAGCAAGTTTAAGGCTTGGGGCATTTATGCCGCTACAAATTGTGTTTTTCAAATTTTTATATTTTGGCTTTTCATACTAGTAAAACTTGGAGCTTGAAAAAATGAAACTGATTAAGGAAATTGCTGGCGTCCTCGGACTCACTGAAGATGACATAGAACTTTACGGCAAATACAAAGCTAAAATCTCCTATGCCACTGCAAAAAAGTACGGATCAGAAAAGAAAGGCAAACTGATCATTGTCACTGCAATCAACCCCACTCCATTCGGGGAAGGAAAGACAACCACCTCGATAGGTCTTGGTGATGCATTGAGGAAGATTGGTCTGAATTCAATAATTTGCCTCAGGGAGCCTTCGCTTGGCCCCTGCATGGGTGTGAAGGGTGGCGCTGTTGGTGGAGGAAAGTCGCTTATAGTGCCAAGTTCCGACATCAACCTCCACTTCACTGGTGACATTCATGCGGTTACAACGGCAAATAACCTTCTCTCCTCGATAATTGACAACTTCATTAAGTACGACCTTGAGCCAAATATTGATATAAGGCATGTCCCGTGGAAAAGGTGCGTTGACCTCAATGACAGATGTCTTAGGGAAGTCATTGTCGGTCTTGGAGGGCAGACAAATGGTGTTGTAAGGGATGAAGGATTTGTTATTTCAGTAGCTTCTGAAATCATGGCGATCCTTTGCCTTTCTGATGATCTTGCCGATCTTAAAGTCAGACTTGGAAGGATTGTCTGCGCCTATGGAAATGACGACAAGCCGATAACGCCAAAGGACCTGAAGTGTGTTGGCGCGCTTGCCGCACTGATGGCAGAAGCGATCAAGCCAAACCTTGTACAGACAATTGAAGGCACCCCTGTGTTCATACATGGTGGCCCATTTGCGAATATTGCCCACGGCACGAACTCTGTCATAGCGACAAGACTGGCCCTTGGCCTTGGCGACTACATTGTCCAGGAAACCGGCTTCGGTGCTGATCTTGGATGCGAGAAATTCCTTGATATTGTTGCTCCAAGCAAGGGTCTACCACCGGATGCCATTGTAATAGTGGCCTCGACAAGGGCACTCAAGTACAATGGCGGAGTTGGCAAAAAGACTGTCCTGGAGCCAAACGAGCAGGCCATAAGACTTGGATTTGCAAACCTTGCCAGGCACATTGAGAACATCAAAAAGTTTGGAATCACGCCGCAGATTGCCATTAACAGGTTCCCTACAGACCTTGATTCCGAGCTCCAGTTGATCTGCTCGCTGTGCGAGCAGATGGGTGCAAGCGCCGCAATAATCAGTAACTATGAGCAGGGCGGCCAGGGTGCCATTGGTCTTGCAAAGAACGTTGTTGAGGGAATAAAAAACAATCCGCCAAACTACAAGCCAATCTACGACTACTCGCTCCCGATAAAAGAGAAGATTACGGCAGTTGCAAAGGAAATCTATCGCGCAACAAAGGTGAATTTTACTTCCAGAGCCTCTTCCGACATCAAGCGCATTGAAGAGATGGGCTACGGCAATCTACCAGTTTGCATGGCAAAAACCCAGTACAGCTTCTCTGACAACGAGGACCTTCTTGGTGCGCCAACAGGTTTTGAAGTCACCGTGAGGGAAGCAAAGGTCTCTGCTGGTGCCGGATTTGTGGTTGCGATATGTGGCGATATAATGCTTATGCCTGGTCTCCCCAAAGAGCCGGCCGCCGAGCACATTGACGTAGACGACAACGGCGTTATAACTGGAATCTGAGGAGGCACAATGGAAATCCTTCTTGACGGCAAACTGCTTGCCGAAAAAATGGACGCAGAATTTGCTCTAAGAGTGGAGAAAATCCGCAAAAACGGTCTTCCGGTCAAGCTGACCGCCATTCTTGTTGGCAACGATCCCGCCTCCGAAACGTATGTCAGGATGAAGGGCAAAAGGTGCAACAAACTCGGCATGGGTTCAGAAACAATCAATCTTCCGGAGGGAACAACCCAGCAGCAACTGCTCGAGCTGATTGACAAATTGAATAAAGACAAGGAAACAACAGGCATCCTGACTCAGCTGCCATTGCCAAAACACATCAATGAGCAGGTGGTCCTTGAGGCAATTGACCCTTCAAAAGACGTTGATTGCTTCCACCCGTACAATGTTGGCAGGCTCTCCATCGGGTCACCGGTTTTCCTTCCGGCAACACCGGCTGGAATAATCGCCCTTCTTGAGAGATACGGTGCAACCCTTTCCGGAAAAAGGGCCGTTGTGATTGGCAGGTCGAATATTGTTGGAAAGCCTGTTTCAATGCTGCTTCTTTCAAAGAATTGCACGGTCACCGTCTGCCACTCGAAAACAGCCGATCTCCCCAGCGTTGTGAGGGAAGGGGACATTGTGGTCGCAGCAGTTGGCAAGGCAGAGATGGTCAGGGGCGACTGGATAAAGCCGGGTGCCTGGGTCGTTGATGTAGGCACCAACAAGCTCGAAGATGGCAGACAGGTCGGAGACGTGGCATTTGATGAAGCAAAAGAAGTTGCATATGCAATTTCTCCAGTTCCAAAGGGCGTTGGGCCAATGACAATCACGATGCTCATGGAAAATACAATCAGATCAGCGGAGTTGAGAGCAAACTTTTAATGAAGATAGGCATCTTCATCAGAAAAATCACAGAGTCAATCGTCATGACTGCGATTGACTCTGTAAGATGGCTGCAAGACAGGGGGATCAGTGTCAGCGCCCCGGAGGATGTTGCAGTCCATCTTGGCATGAACGCAGACCCTGATTTTCCTAAGGGGTGTGATTTGGTGCTTTCGCTTGGTGGTGATGGCACCCTGCTGAGGGCAATCCACAAAACGGCCCCGTATGCAATCCCCGTGCTTGGTATAAATCTTGGCCATCTGGGTTACCTGACCGAAGTTGAAGGCTCATGGCTCAGGAATTCCCTCATCAGAATTATCTCCAACCAGTACGATCTGGAGCGCAGGTTCATGATAAGGGGTACCCTCATGAGAGAGGGCAAGGAGCTCCTCACGATTGATGCTGTAAACGATATATATCTTTACAGAAACATTCTCTCCCAGGTGGTCGATGTTGAAGCGTACGTGGGCGAGGAAAAGGTTTCAACAACAAGGGCTGATGGTCTTATTGTCTTTACCCCCACGGGATCGACAGCTTATGCACTTTCTGCTGGCGGACCAATAATTGACCCCGAATGCGAAGTCATAGGGATGATCTCCATATGCCCACACAGAATAGACCAACGCCCGATAATAATCCCGAACAGCAAACCCTTGAGGCTTGTTTTTGACATGTCTTATGGGCCAGCATCCATTTTTGCCGACGGAGACATTGTTTCCCAGCTTCGTCCGCAAGACGAGCTGACTGTGACAAGGTCACCGTATAACGCCGTTTTTGCAAAATTCGGCCAAAAAGAGTTCTATAGGGTCCTTCAAATAAAATTCAACTGGGGAAAAAGATAGGCGATGCTTACAGGGCTTTCGGTTTCAAATTTTGCCGTGGCCAAAAATATTACCCTTGATCTCGACCCAGGCCTCACAGTTCTGACAGGAGAAACAGGAGCTGGAAAATCTATTCTGGTCGGCGCCCTCCTCGTTGGCCTCGGTGGCAGGTGGCAGCAGGAGTACCTGAGGGATGGCGCAGACAAGTCGATCGTGGAGCTTGTTTTTCATCTGGGTGATTCTCAAAGAGACCTTTTGCCAGACTCAAGCGTCCTTGAGGATGGCGAAATTGTTCTTTCGAGGACGATAGACTCTGAGGGCAAGAGCAGGGTGAGGATCGGCGGTTCCCTTGCCAACCTTACTGCGCTCAAGGAGACATCATCAAGGCTCGTGGATGTCCACTCGCAGTTTGAAGCACAATCACTCCTTGATCCTAAAGTCCATCTTTTGATGCTGGATAGATATGCCGGCCCAGACAATCTTGCCATTCTTGACGAGTTCAGGGCCCAGGCAAAAAAATTTGATGCCCTTCTGGAGGAACTTGTCCAGATAAGAACAAGCGAGAACGACAGACGCCAGAGGATTGACTACATCTCTTACGAGCTTGACCAGTTCGAACAGGTTTCACCGCAAGATAGTGAGGATGAAAGTCTGAATGCCGAAAGAACAAGGCTGTCAAACATCCAGAGACTTGCCGATCTTGCGCAAGCAATAAGGCTGTCGCTCGAAGGCTCCGATGAACAGCAGGGAATAAGATCCCTGAACCGCATCGCGCAGAGATCTTTTGCTGATCTTTCCAGAATTGACCCAAAGGCCTCAGAAATTGGTGGGATGATTGATATTATCGAAGCAAACGCCCAGGAGGCATTGTTTTTTATTTCGTCATACATTAATTCACTGACTTTTGACCCGGACAGGCTACAGGTTGTTGAGGACAGGCTGGCAGTTCTGGGAAAACTGACAAGGCGCTTTGGCAGTTCGCTTGCCGATGCCTTTGAGGGCGTCGAGAAGCTCAAAAAAGAACTGGAAAGACTCTCAAAATCAGAAGAGAGGCTTTCAACCATAGAAAATGAAATAGAGCTTGAAAGAAAAAACCTTTCACTTCTCGGAGAAAAACTTGTCAGGTCAAGAGAAAAGGCCGCACAGAGGCTCTCTGAAGAGGTGGTTGCGCAGCTTGGTGACCTGGCTCTTGAAAAGGCAAAGTTCAGCGTCCAATTCCAGCTGCTTCCGCCAGGTGAAGACAAGTACATCGACATTTTTGGAGAAAAATGCGGTTTTGGGGGCACAGGCCCTCAATACTGCGAGTTTGTCATTTCGACAAACCCTGGTGAAAAGGAAAAATCCATACAGAAAGTTGCATCAGGCGGAGAGCTTTCAAGGATAATGCTTGCACTGAAGGTCATCCTGAGTGAAGTTGACCAGACCCCGACGCTGATTTTCGATGAAGTCGACACTGGCGTTGGTGGCAGGGTCGGGGAGATGATTGGAAGAAAGCTTGCCAAGCTGTCACAGAGGAGGCAGGTAATCTGTATCACCCACCTCCCACAGATAGCCTGCTTTGGGGACATTCATCTTCTTATCCAGAAGACACAGGGCGAGGATGAAACCACCATCGCGTGCCTTGAGCTTGCAAGAAGGGGCAGGGTGGACGAGCTTGCAAGGATGCTCAGCGGCGACAGGGTGACGCCAATTTCGCTGAAACATGCGGAGGAGATGCTCCTCCAGGCGCAAAAAATAAAGGGCCAATGAAAGACGCCAGACAAAGGGCTGCCGAGGAAGCTTCAGAATTAAGAAAAAAGCTGGACAGGGCAAACCACCAGTATTATGTGCTGGATTCGCCTGAAATATCCGATGCAGAATATGACAGCATGTTCAGGAGGCTCGTAGAGATCGAGACCGAGTATCCTGAACTTATCACACCCGATTCACCAACACAGAGGGTTGGTGGAAAGCCATCAGAAAAATTCGAGACAGTAACTTTTAGTGTCCCCATGCTCTCGTTGGGTAATGCTTTTGACCTGGAAGATCTGACAGCCTTTGACCAGAGGGTCCACAAGGTTGCCCCGGATTGCACCTACACGACCGAAATGAAGCTCGATGGACTGGCGATAAACCTCAGGTATGAAAGGGGTGTCCTCGTCTGGGGTGCAACAAGGGGTGACGGAAACACCGGTGAAAACGTCACCTCAAACCTCAAAACCATAAAATCGATCCCGTTGAGGCTGAACGGCGATGTCCCGGACATACTCGAAGTCAGGGGCGAGGTGTTGATGAAAGAGGAGGAGCTGGAGAGGCTCAACCAGGAGAGGGAGTCCATGGAATTGGCACCCTTTGCCAATGCAAGGAACGCCTCTGCCGGTTCGATACGCCAGCTTGACCCGAAGATAACTGCCTCAAGGAAGTTGGAATTTTTTGCATACCACATCGGGGAATGCTCTGAAAAATTTGCCGAGACGCAAACTGGCATACTTGAAAGATTCAATGGCTATGGTTTTGTGGTTGTTCCCGAGCACAAGAGGGCAAAAAGCATCAGAGAATGCTGGAACAATGTTCAGGGAATACAGGAACACAGGGAAAAATATCCTTATGGTGCAGATGGCGTTGTCATAAAGGTTGACGAGGTTGCCCTCCAGCAGGAGCTTGGCGCCACATCGCACGAGCCAAGGTGGGCAATCGCATTCAAGTTCCCGCCTGAAGAGGCCGAGACGGTCATCAGGGAGATACTGCCTTCTGTTGGCAGGACCGGGGCCATAACGCCGCTTGCCGTTTTTGACCCGGTCAGGCTGGAAGGGTCCACAATTTCACGCGCATCGCTCCACAATGAGGACGAGGTAAAAAAGCTTGGCGTCATGGTCGGTGACCATGTGGTGGTGAGAAAGGCCGGCTCTGTAATACCTGAAGTCATGAGGGTCATTGAATCAAAAAGAACGGGCCAGGAAAAGCCGTTTGTAATGCCAAAGCATTGTCCGGTCTGTGGTGCAGACACCCTGCGCGAAGAGGGTTCTGCTTTTACAAGGTGCACGAATGCTTCATGTCCTGCACAGGTCAAGGAGAGGATCCTCCACTTTGCATCCAGGGACAACGCAAACATTGATGGCATCGGAGATGCCCTTGTCGGGCAACTCGTTAATTCGGGGATTGTAAAATCAATTGCTGATCTCTATTTCCTCACAAAAGAGGACCTGCTTAAACAGGAAAGGATGGGCGACAAGCTTGCTACAAAAATCCTTTCCAACATAGAATCATCCAAAAAAGCTGGACTTTCAAGAATACTCTCCGGCCTTGGAATAATGATGGTTGGAAAAGTCTCCGCAAAGGCCATCGCCGCCCGCTTCAAAAACGTTGATGACCTAATGGGTGCAAGCGAGGACGAGTTGAGGGTCGTTGAGGGTGTCGGGGAAAAGGTTTCACACTCGATAGCGGTTTTTTTTGAACAGGAGCAGAACAGGGAGCTCATTGAAAGGCTCAAAAAAGCCGGTGTGGTGCTCTCCGAGGAAGTGAAAGAACAGCCAGAAGGTCCGCTTGCGGGCCAGACGATTGTCCTGACTGGTGTCCTCGAATCGCTGACAAGGGGCGAGGCAGAAAAGCTTGTTGAAGACAACGGCGGGAAGGTTTCTTCGTCAGTGTCCAAAAAAACCAGCTTTGTTGTTGCCGGAGCGGATGCCAGAAGCAAGCTCGACAAGGCCATGGAACTGGGCGTAAGGGTTTTGACTGAAAAGGAATTTCTGGAGCTACTTAGTCAACCCTCAACCAGACAAACTCCCAGTCTCTTTTGATAGGGCTGTAGACGATCAGCGCCGCGAGCTTGTTGTAAAGGTTTACTCCAATAACCAGATTCCCGTCCTTTTCCGTGACAAGAGCGCACGAAGGGAACATTGTCATTCCAGAATCAAGCTGCTTTATCATTCCCACTTTGCCGCTTGGGTCAGGATCGGTCCTGATTTTGAATTTTATAGGTTGCCTTGAAGAGAGATGATAGAGACCTTCCCACAGGACCGAGCCGGGGAATATGCCCTGTATTTTCAGGACGTCTGGCGAAACCATCCAGAGCTTGTAGCTGTCGACTTGTGGGGCCCCTGGGACGAGGTCCTGGTCTATTATATTTCTGCCTCCAAAACCTGGCTTTGTTGATGCAAGGGTGAGTTTCTCAGACGCACCCGGGACGAAATAGAGCAGTTTTCCAGATGACGAATCATAGGCAATATTGGTCAGGCACGAGAAAATGAAGTCCATTGGCACGTTCTTGTGCTCTTTGGAATCCACCTTGTCTAATACTTTTTCTTCCTGCGAAGAGAGGTCCCTTTCAATGAGCTCTCTGACACCCTTGTTATTGCGGAAATACCAGAGTTTTGATGAGTCCGGGGAGAAAGTGAATGTGTTGTTGAAATAGTCGTATTCCTTTTCCAGGTACAGCTCATAGCTGGCCCCTGACGCGGTGTCCTTGAGGGTTGCTTTGTCCTTGGAAGCGTCAATGCTGAATGTCCCGTCCGGAGAAACGTTTGAATATGGGTGGCCTGAATGGCTCGGGAAAGATTTGTGGTCCTTCTGAATGCCCTTTGAGAATATCGTCAACTGCGACATTGGGAAGATTGTTTCGCCGGATTCGAAGAGCTCGGTGACACCTGGCGAGAAACCATCTTTTAACCCAAAAACAATGTAGGATGCGGGCGCATCTGTGATGCCGGCTTTTGCCTGTATCTCAGATTTTGAAAGGAAAGCAGGGCTTTTTCCCATTGCCACCATCTGGCCAAACAGTTCCCCGTTGGCCCTTTTTGGATAGGCAAAAATTTCGGTTTCGGGCTGGTCTGCATCTACAGCGTAGGAGTCTTTTTTCTTGTAAGATTCCGGATCATACATTCTGACATAGACCGACATGTCCTCTTTGACCTCAATGTCTTTTTCCTCATCAACAAGGCCCTGCTTGGAAAGCATGAGCTGGTATTTTCCGGGTTTTACGCATTTAACTAGGGGTGTTACTCCCCAGTCATCCGGGCCGCAGATTACCTTTGCGCCTGTTGGAGTGGATGAGACGCTCACCATTATGAGTTTTTCAAGATCAAAGTGTACTTTTGAGAAAAGTTTTGCGTCTACTACAACATCTTTTGTCTGCTCGCCATAGCATTGCGAGAGGAGTTCTACCCTTATTTTGTGTTGTCCGGCGGATATCAGGCCTTCAAAAGTGTAGGGTGTTGAGCCCCACTGTTCACCATCAATATAAATGTTGGCGCCGGGTGGTGTGCTTGTTACCGTAAGACTTGTGTCAAGCGAGAGGTCGATTCTTATTTTTTTGTGGTCGCCAGGCTCGATGATGGTTTTGTCCAGGTTGATTGTGATTGTGTTGTAGCCGGGCAGCGAAATCTTTACTACGCCTGTCAGGGTTTTTGTGCTCTTGAATGTGTATGGCGTCTCACCTGCATATTTTGAGTTGTATGTGACTGTTGCCCTCTCGGGTCTGGAGGTTATCTCGAGGATGGCATCAGGTATAAAACCTGTGGTGATGAAGGAATAAAAATAAAATATAAGACCTATCATAATAAGTGAGCCAACGCCAATCCAGAATGACGGTTTCCTCAAGACCTTTAACAAAAATTCCTTCATCAATGCCTCCTCAAGAAGAAGATATTACCATCTAAGAACACAAGGTCAACACAATCTCTTGACATTGGGCGGTTTTCAGCGGAAACTCCACTAGAAAGAAAAGGAGAGAAAAATGATAAAAGAAGTCAGATTTGACATCGGTTGCGAAAACCTTGAAAAGATGCTCGAGTTTTACAAAAAACTTGGCGCAAAAGAAATTTCCAAAGAAGATGATTTTATCGCTCTCGAAATTGGCAATGTGAAGTTCGCCCTGTGGAAGGCTGAAGAAGACCAGCAGGGAGTTGGATTGACTTTTGTCAGCGACGACTATGAGAAAGAAAAGGCACTCCTGAAAAATGAAAAAGCAGTCATTGAGGAATGGGAAGACTGTAACATGGTGCTTTTTGAGGACCCGGACACCAACGCAATGTCTCTGCTTGGGGAGTAGCCTTAGCTAGATAGATTCAAAAATCATCCTGCGTTCAACAGGGGAGAATGGCTCTTCTCCCCCAAGTGCTTCTTTCAGCAGCATCGAAACAGTGTTTATTTTGTCCTCCCTCACCAGAAAGGAAACTTGGATATTCTCACCAAAGCTGGTTTGGGGGGACTTGTCATATTCACGGACCAATTTTTCTATCTTCGCCCATTCCCTGTAGCCAATGGTCCCGTTCATCAATGAAAATGGTGCCATTCTGCCCATTTTTGCAGACAGGACGCAGGACTGGGCGGCCTCTGAATAGGCCCTTGTGAGACCGCCTGTCCCAAGAAGCGTTCCACCAAACTTTCTCATCACGACAATCCCACAATTTATCAGGTTCTTGCGTTGCAAGACATTCAGTATGGGTCTGCCGGCTGTTCCGGAAGGTTCACCATCGTCGCTTGCCTTTTCAACAAGCGTTGGGTTCCTGAGCCTGACTGCACTGCAGAAATGGCACATTTCCCTGTTTTTCTGCCTGAGTTCCGAAATGAAACCCTCAAACTCCGCAAGCGATTTTGAGGGGACAAGAAACGAGAAAAATTCGGACTTCTTCTCCTCAAGGTAGCCTTCCGAGCGCCAGGCAACGGTCAGTTCTTCCAAATGTATCCTTTACGACCTCTCTATCACATATTTGTTTATTGGTACAGCTGCAACCATACACAAGATGGTCTCGGGAACAAGGTGTATGGCTATGTAAATTGAGGTGTAGCCCAGTATGCTGTATCCTGGCCATGCGAATGTGTAGAAGAACAGCATCCCGGACAGCAAGTGGGCAAGAAAACGTGCAAATGCACCAATCGCAACACCACCTGCTGGCGACCATGCCCCACCCCTCTTTGCGATCAGGAACCCTGGAACGAGCAACCCAAGCATTATTGCCAGTGCAACAAATTTGTCCCAGGAATACCCGCCCTCAAGCACCAGGTCCAGTATGAACCCGCCACAAACCAGCAGTACCAGTCCGCCTATTACCCACAGGAGCGTTTTTTTCTCGCCACCCGTTTTCCACAGCCCAGCCAGACCGACAAGCCCCCATGCTACCGGATAATCAAGCAGAAATTGTGGCAGATTGTAGAATAACGGGTCTGGAAAATATTGGAGACATCCGGCAATAACACCGGTGATAACTCCGGGCACAACCCCTTTCGTCAATGCCACAACAACCACCGGCACCATTGCCAGCGAGATTGTTCCGCCTTCCGGCATCCTGAAGAATGGAAAGTAGCCAAATACCAGCGACAATCCGGAGCAAATTCCAACGATTGCAATCGTGTGGACATCCCATTTGTATTTCCGTGATGCAATAATGAGGAATACAAAAAAAGCCAGAATTGCCAAAGTGATAAGGAAGTTGAAGGAGTTGAAATAGCTGGCAATTTTCTCGAAGAGGCCCGTTTGGGCCACAACACCAGAATCACTAAGCATGCAAAAGCCTCCTTTTAAATTATCAGGAGGGAGGAAGGTCCCATTCCCTGCGCTGGTATTACCCAGATCAGGTCTTGCGGGTCGGGCTTTTCGCCCATCTCAGCCTTCACAGCACCCCGATGGTTATTAAGACGTTTCCTTGTTACATCCAGAAGGGGGCTATGTCAAGAAAGTGTGGTCAAGCTATTTTTGAGACGGTCAAATAAAAAAGCCCTTCCATTCCCGGATGGAAGGGCTGGGTATCTTTTGCGGCTATCTTGCCTTTGTGCCTGTCTTTGGAGTTATGGTTATTGTGGGTGGCTCATCAGAGCTGGACTTTGCGCCTGTGCTTGGTGCTATTGTTATCGGAGGCGTATTGGAATTTGGCAACAGTTTGTTTGATTCAATCTTGAATTTGAGCACTGGGGGTGTCTCAAATGAGTAAACGCCGCCTTCTTTGCCATCTTTAATGTGATATGTTACTGTTGTGTCGCCTTTCATGATGTGAGGTGCCGGGTTTGTATTTTCATAAATGAAGTATGCATTTTCTTCACCATTTTCTTCGATTTTGTATGTTACCGTTGTATCGCCTTCCATTTTTTCAGAAGGGGAAACAACGATTGTGTTTGGCTGTTCTGGCACTGGTACTGCCTCATAATTGAATGTTCCGGTTGGAGGTATGGCATCATTGATTTTAAAATTGAATGCATTATTTGCCGGAACAGCAGGCAAAGTCGTTGTTACAGTCCCTATAGAGCTCACCAAATATTCCTGCTGGTCCTTGCCGATATTTGTAGTCACAAGGGCCACGGACAATCCTACGATTGCAACACCCATTGCCCCAATGATCATTGGCGAAACCGAAACAGTCTTTTTGAGCGATTTTGAAAACCAGCTCGGGCCTGCGGGTTTGTATTCAAACATTTCCGTTGCTATCTTTCTTGCTGCATCCTTGTCAAGGCCCTGTGTTTTTACCATGTGTTCTGCGAGTTCTTCTATTCTTTCGTCTCTTTCGTTCATTTGTTTACCCCACTTTCCTTTTCTACTTTCTAACCATACGCATATAAAAACCAATCAATTCATCACCTTTGCTTTCAATGACAGAACCTCCCGGTGCAAAGAGGTCTCTGTTTGAGAGGTAGTAATAAACCAGGCTGGTCCAGCAATTGAAGGCCAGATGCCCCGGCAAATCTTTGAAAACCCAGTTTGTGACCCCCTTCTTCAATCCTCTCTGGAAATGGTGTGAGACAACAGACTGGATGCCTATGAGGACGTTTCTTGCGTCATTCGGGAGCCTCGAAATTGACGAGACCAGCTGCGCATAAAAAGGCTCGTATTCCCCGATAATCTTGAGGTTGGCCCTCAGTATCTTTTCAAGGTCATTCTCGTCGTTTACAAGATTGTTGAATTTTTCGACAATCTGAGAGCCATACTCGTTGATGACCCTTATCAGAAGGTCATCCTTTTTGGGAAAATGGGCAAAGATCGTGCCGTATGAAACATTTGCCGCTTTGGCGACGTCCTGGACGTTTGTGTCGGCAAGGCCTTTGTCCACAAATTCCCTCAATGCAGCCTGGAGAATGTTGTTCCTCGTGTTCTCTTTCTGCTGCTTCCTGTTCGTTGACTCACCAGTCATTGATTCATTAGTCATTGACATGTGAGTCATCATAATCGTCAATTTTGATTTGTCAAGTTTTTTAAGGAACGCCCTGTTTGCTTACTATTGTTTTAAGTTTCACGGCATTGTTTTTAAAATATGGAACTCTTAGAACAAAATCATTGAAAACTGGTGGAGGAGGGAATTTGATGAGGAGATGCATATCTGTTGTTTTGCTTTTGTTGTGCCTGTTTCTGGCGTCATTTCCTGCCAGTGCTGAAAACAAGACAGTGTCATTGGACAAAGAGCATGTCTACAATGGTCATGTCAATTCAAGATTTTGTGTCTGGAGAAACGCAGCGAAGGGCAATTCGTCAGTATTGAACTTGTTTGACATGGCAAATGGCAAACAGTTCAAGATCAATAGTGGCATCATGCTTGAGATGGCACAATACCAGGAAGAAATTCATTTGAGTTCGGCGTATGTTTGTTGGAGCTCAATTGGTCCAGGCTGGCCAAAATATGGAATGGCGTGCACTGGCACCACACCAAAGAAGCTTTGCGAGAACAGTACCATTGATAAACGTGCAAATATTTATGACAGCAGGGTGGTTTTCTTTTCCACTGACAATGGGCGTGGCATTTACTGGAATGATATTGCTGATATGGAATCCAAACCTGTGCTTATAGATAAATTAGCTGAACGAACAGCCTATTATTACGAGAAGTTCCCCCGCATTGCCAATGGGAAGGTTGTTTATTGCAGGCCAAATGAGGAATCGGGTCTGGAAGAGGTTTGCCTTTATGACACCGAGACAGGGGAATTGCAGGTAATAGATTCTGCAAAAGAAGTTGTCATGCCCAATATCACCAGAGAATTCATCATCTATGGCGTCATGGACAAAGGAGGCAACCCCGAACTGAGGGCCCTGAACCTGGAAACGAATGAGAAATTCACATTCTTTGACAAAACTCTGGCAAAAATGACCATTTCTATACCAAACAACCCTTATTCAGAACTGTTTCTTTTCAAAACCAGGACGAAAACCCGCTATGATTCAGTTGACAAACTTATGTGCTATGACCCGATTACAAAGAAGACAATTACAATTGCGGAGCCTTCATCAAATGGCGATAAGCCAAAGGATGCTTTTTATCTTGAAAGCCTTTCCGGGTGCTGTTGCGGAAGAAGGGTCGCATATTGTGAAAAGATAGGCCTCAACAGCCAAAGTGGCAAGCTGTTTGTTGTTGATGTCAAGAAAGATGGCTCCCTGAAAAAGACTGACATCGTGTCCGATTACGCTGAAATTGGAATTTTCAGGGTTTTTTGCGACAAAATGATTTATACAATCAGGAACAAGGGCCTGTATTTAACACAGCTGGGAGAATGACAAAACTGGAAAAACAAAAGCCCCGGGGTCGGCGGGGCCTTTTTTAGGAGAGGAAAAAAGTTTTAACTTGCTTTGGGATCGGGGAGGTCATTCCCGATACAACCCTTACAAACGATTTTCGGGTTTTGTTCCCAAAAAACAAAAAGCCCTGCTAAAAGCAGGGCTTTTTGAATATCGGTCAATTTTTTAGGCTATTTGCCGGTTGCCGCCTTGTCCTCGAAGCAGTAGAGTTTTCCATCTGCAGAGCCAATATAAACCCTGTTTTTGTATACGGCAGGGGAAGCAAATATCCTGTCGCTAGTTTCGAAATGCCAGAGTTTTTTGCCTGTGATCGTGTCTATCAGGTAAACGTTCTTGTCTGCCGAACCAACAAACATTTTTGTGCCTGCGATCGCTGGCGTTGACGGGATTGGCACCCAAAGGCCAGGATCAAATGACCAGAGCTCTTTGCCGTCTTCTATCGAAACACAGTAAACGACTCCTGCGTTTGAACCGACAATAAGCCTGTCAATGTAGACTGAAGGCGTCGAGACGATGTCTCCGCCAGTCTTGAATTCCCATATTTTCTCGCCAGTTGTTGCATTCAGGCAGTATATTTTGTCGTCGTAGGAACCAAAAAACACTCTGTCCCCCCAGACGGATGGCGTTGAAACGACGGCGTTGTCTGTCTTGAAAGACCACAGCTCGTTCCCGTTCTTGGCGTTCAGACAATACACGTTGTAGTCATTCGAGCCGACGTATGCCCTGTCATTTACCACTGTGACCGAGGAGCCTATCGGACCTTTTGTTTCAAAGCGCCATGCTTCCTGGCCTGACGACAGGTCAACGCAGTAAACATTGCGGTCTATTGAAGCGTAGTAGATCTTTGACTGGTAGATTGTGGGTGATGAAAAGTTCTGGGTGCCTTCAATTTCCCAGACTGTTTCACCTGTGGCAGAGCTGAGACAGTAAAGCTTTTTGTCCTGGCTTGCAAAGCAGACATACCCGCCAGAAACTGCCGGTGAACCAACGGTTCCGCCAGTTTCATGCTTCCATATCAGCGAACCCTCAACACTGTCGATGCAATAAAGGTTTTTGTCGAAACATCCGAAGAAACACTTTTCATTTTCGAATGCACAGGATGAGGTTATTGGCCCCTTTGTTGCAAAAGACCATTTTTTTATGAGGTCACTCGTTTGCGGCCCGCAAGTGCCGTGCACTGATGAATTGTGTGATGCACTCTGCCCAAACATTGACCAGTTGCACTCTCCAGAGGGGCCAGGGCCTTCATTGAACGCCCTGGTGCATGATGATGTCAGGGTGACCATAACAACCAGAATCAGGCTTTTTTGGACAAATCCAATTTTCATTTGGCTAAATATTATTACCAGATTGGCAAGTCTTCAAGCCTCCAGCCAGCTAAAATAAAAAAGAGGGGGCAAAACCCCCTCTTTTTTCAGAAAATTTGCTTAATGTTATTTTGGGCAGCAGTCCTGGTCCGGGAGTGCCTTCCAGCCTACTATCTCATTGTTGTCATTGATGCACAGCTCTGCGCATCCCTTGTATTGCGAGAGCTTATATCTTCTTGTTATGTCTATGAGGTCTTCATTTGCCATATAAACGGTCTCGGTCCCGTCACAGCGCTTGAAACCAACCTGCCACTTGTTGTTGGCGTACCTTACATAGCTGACGATGCCTCTTGTCCACTTGCAGTCCTGGGAACCTACACATGGGCAATCGGTGGCGGTTATTGTCGATGCATAGATGACATATTCCCCCGAGTCAAGGCGGGTCAATTTTCCGCAAACTTTCCAACATGTCCCAGGTTTTGCGAGGTAGCATATCCTGAGCATGTCGCTAGTCAGGATCACCTTTATTTCCCTGCCTTTTGCATCTTTGGTGTACAAAACTGGCGGATTTGCATTGCAGTCAGCTTTCAGGACAGTCACGCAATAGCATTCGGTTTGCCCGGAATCGCAGGGGCAATCCACTTTTTCATACTTTGTGACCTTCATTTTTGCTGGCCCACCCCTTGTTGTCGGGGCGGTCACAATACCACAGACCTTCCAGCATGTGCCTTTCACAAACAGTTTGCATATATCCGGCCCGAGCTCCAGCATCCATGTCCTTCCGTTTGACTGTTTGCCGTATGCAATGTATTTCCCTTCTCCACAACTGCTGTCTGTTATCTCAAGGCAGATGCATTCTTCTTTCTGGGTTTCCTGGCATGGACACTCGGTTGGTTCTAGTTTGGTGATTTTCAGCCCAAGCCCTGTGGTTGAGGCATCAATCGGATACTTTACCATCTGGCCACAGACCTTGACGCACCTTCCGGGGACGAGGTAATTGGCCCATTTCTGGCACAATTCCTTTGAAAGAACCAATACTATCTCATTCCCGTTCTCGTCCACGCCCCAGACAAGCGGTGGTTCCCTTGTGCAGTCTACCTTTTTGATTGTAACACAGTGGCAAATTTCCTCAGGTGGTTTTTCTTCACACGGACAGTCCCTCTTTTCGATTTTCAAAAGCTTGAATGATGGTGTTGCACCGGGGTTCTCAACCCATTCGCCACAGACCCACCAGCAAGTGCCCACTTCTGCCATCTTGCACAAATCGGCAGGAACGGTCATCATGACCGTCTTCTCGCCGATCTTTACATACAGTATGCCTTTCTCACAGTCCCTTCTGAGTACCTCCATGCAGAAACAGTCAGGTTCTTGTTCTTTGCATGGGCAATCGACTGGGTAGATTTTTGTCAGCTTCAGCACTTTGATGGACACCGTGTCGCTTATGGCAATCTTTGACCAGACGCCACAAACTTTGATGCATTTTTCTGGCACCAGATAGTTTGCATACCTGTCGCACATCCAGCTTTCGAGAACTAGGGTGATCTCATTGCCGTTTTCATCGACACCCCAAATCATGGGTGGTTTTGCCGTGCAGTCGACTTTTTTGATCGTGACGCAATGGCATATTTCTTCTGGCGGTTTTTCTCCACACGGGCAGTCAACCACCTTGATCAGGGAGATTTTCCATGCAATCTGCCCATCTGCCAGTGTTGTTTTGGTTCCACAGACTTCAATGCATTTGCCTGAGACGAGATAATTGGCGTATTTGTCACAAAGCTCTTTTGAAATCACAAGCACAATGGCGTTTCCGGCCTTGTCCTTGCCCCAGATCATTGGCGGATCACTTTCGCATGAAACCTTCTCGATAGTCACGCAAAAACATTCTTCCTTGGGGAGCTGTACGCACGGGCAGTCGACCTGGTTTATGTAGGTCAGCTTTAATGCCAGTGCGTCAACATTGGGCGCCAAAGCGACCTTGACCATTTTTCCGCAGACCTTGAAACACTTGCCAGGGGAGAGTTTGTCGCCAAACTTCTCGCACAGTTCTTTTGTCAGCAGAATGTTTATTTCGTTCCCGTTTTCATCGACACCCATCGCAATTGGCGGGTCTGAATTGCAATCTACTTTTCTTAGTGTCACACAGTGGCAAATCTCCTCTGGTGGCTTATCGCAGGGGCAGTCCCTCTTTTCGTATTTTGTGACCTTAAAATAGGGTGCTGCACTAACCTGCTCTGACCACTCGCCACAGACCCACCAGCATGTTCCTGGCTCTGCCATTTTGCAAAGCTCTGGAGGGACCATCAACATGATGGTCTTTTCTCCGATCTTTGCGTACAAAATTCCGCGTTCGCAATCTTTTTTCTCAACCTGGACACAGAAGCAGTCTGGTTTTGGCCCCTGTTTGCACGGGCATTCAACAGGGACGATTTTTGTCAGTTTAAGCACTTCAATGGACACGGTGTCGCTTATGGCAATCTTTGACCAGACGCCACAAACTTTGATGCATTTTTCCGGTACGAGATAATTTGCATACCTGTCGCACATCCAGCTCTCAAGCACCAGAGTGATCTCGTTGCCGTTTTCATCGACACCCCAAACCACTGGCGGTTTTGCTGTGCAGTCTACTTTTTTGATCGTGACGCATCTGCAAATTTCTTCTGGCGGTTTTTCTTCGCATGGGCAATCTGTCTGGCTTATTTTTGTTACCTTCCATACGACAAGTCCGCTTGCAAGCGTTGTTTTAACTGCACATACCTCGACGCACTTTCCAGGGCCAAGCGCCTCAGCATACTTCAAACATATCTCTTTGCTGACTGCAAGCACGACCTGGTTCCCTTTTTTGTCCTTGCCCCAGATCATTGGCGGGTCCTGGTCGCATGCAAAGCGGTCAATCGTTACACAGAAGCACTCTTCTTTTGGTTGCTCCGTTCCACAAGGGCAGTCCCTCTTTTCGTATTTTTCAACCTTGAAATATGGGACAGCACCAGCAACCTCGACCTTTCTTCCGCAGACCCACCAGCATGTTCCGGGCTCTGCCATCTTGCACAGTTCGGCTGATACCGAAAGTATCAGGGTCCTGCCATCGATTGTTGCATAAAGAAGTAGATTCTCGCAATCTTTCTTTTCGATCTTTACGCAGAAACAGTCAAGCTTTGTTTCTTCCTTGCATGGGCATTCCACCGGGGTGATTGAGGTGACTTCCATATATAGCGCAGAACTTAATGGGCTTGGCTTTGGCACCCCACAGACCTTTAAACACTTGCCTGGGACAAGATAGTTGGCATACTTGGCACAGAGTTCCTTTGAGAGACCAAGCGACCACCGTGTTTGTCCACTCTCGTCTTTCCCAAGTGCCGTCGGGTTCTCACTTGTGCAGTCTACCCTTTCCAGCGTTATGCACAAACATTTCTCTTTTTGCGCTTCACAGGGGCACTCGACAGGCGCTATTGATGTGACCTTCATTATGACTGCAAGCGTTGAATCCGTGATTATGTAGCAAACTTTCAAGCACTTTCCAGGGACCAGATAGTTTGAATATTTTTCGCAAAGCTCTTTCGAGAGAAGGAGCGAGAAAAATTTTCCGTTCTCGTCTTTGCCATAAAGCATTGGTTTGTCCGAATTGCAGTCAACCCTCTCTATCGTCAGGCAAATGCAATTTTCCTTTTGTTCCTTGATCTTGCACTTGGAACAATCGACCTTTTCTGCCCTTATGACTTTCATCCAGGGCGGGCTGTCGACGCGGATGATTTCTGGCGGATTTCCACACACCATCCAGCAGGTTCCAGGCTGCATGTCGGCGCACCATTTTGAATCAACGTAGAGTGCCCAAAGCTTGCCATTTTCATCATAGCCATAAACGGTTGGCTGGGTTGCATTGCAATCCACGCGGTCAATCTTTACGCAGAAGCATTTTTCATCTGGTTTGCACTGCTCGCACTCGATTTTTTCAAATCTTACAACCTTGATCCTCTTCGCCTGTACATATGTTGTTGCTGTGGATTGTGGTTGGACATGCCCGCAGATTATGTAGCAGGAACCTAGTTTCAGCTCCAGGCACATCTTCTCGTCCAGTTCCATCACCCACGGTTTGCCGTTTTTGTCGGTGCCCCATGCCATTGGCGGTGCGCTTGCACAGTCGACCTTTTCGATCTTCATGCAGAGACACCTTGGTGCCTGGTTGCCACCGCATGGGCAATCGACTTTTACCGCCCTTGTAACCTTCATTCTTGGCGGGAAGGATGCAGAAATGGTATTTGCAGTTGTCACCCCAACAGTCCCGCAAACTTTCCAGCATGTTCCAGGTGTCATTTGCTGACAGAGGCTGGCATCAACTTGCAAGATCCATTTCTGGTTCTTTTCATCGACACCATAAACAACAGGAGGGTTTTCCGAACAGTTCTGGGTTTCAATCGTTACGCACATGCACTTGTAGTCCGGGTACGGCTCTGGTTTGCATGGGCAATCGGCCTGTTTTACGACCGTCGCGATGAAATAGGTGTTTAGAGCTGTTGCTGTGGTTGGTGTTGAGGCACCTTGCCTGATTGAACCACAGAATGTGTAGCACCCGCCTTCCTTTACTTTAAGGCACAGTTCTTTTGAAAGGTATATCCGCCACTCTTTGCCATTGGCATCTTTTCCATAGACAACTGGCGGTTTTGCATTGCAGTCAACCTTTGATACTGTGACACACATGCACCTTCTGCAATTTGGGTCACCAAACAGCAACTGGACAATCTTGGTGGCCTCGAACCATTTGATGTCTTCGGGGCCTGTTGCGCCAAGGTTTTCGGCCACAAACCTCATTGGGAGGACTGTCCTTCCACCCACTATGAAGGCAACCACTTGTGGGTTGTTCGGGTCAATCTGGACAGGATTTCCATTTACCTTTGCTGTTGGATTTCCGATCTGGATTTCCAGCGTCTGGCCATCGAGTGTTTTTATTGCGACGGTTTTTGTCGATGCGTCATAGGCAATCGTTGCTCCGATTTCCTCGGCCACATACCTTATGAGCAGGAACATGCGGTTTTGTGTAAGAATTGGTGCCGCCTCCATCGGGCCTTTCTGTACATCCCCAGATTTGTAGTATTTATTGCCAATCTGGTATTCCAGCATCAGCCTGCAATCTTCATTCTCTGGCGGTATTTCCTCAGGAGGATTTTCGCAAGTTGGTGTCCCGCAGGCCTCTTTGGATTGTGTAAACTCATTTGCATTTGCATCCACTGCCCTGACAAAATAACAATATTTTGTGCCATTTATGATGTTGATTTCATCTTTGAATACATTATCCGGGATTGGAAAATCTGTCAGCGGGGTGTCGAATTCGGCGCCCTCGGAGGGGCCCCTGTAAATCCAGTAGTTTATTGCTCCTGCTACTTTCTCCCATTTGAGCACGTTGTAGCCACAGCCTGGTGTTACCTCCAAACTAAACGTTGGTGTAAGTGAATATGTGTTGCTAAAAGAGAATGGAGTAAAAATAGAGCTTGTCATGGCCAGAACGGTCAGCCAAATAAATAGATTTCTCCTCATATAGTGCTCCTTTCACGTGACGAAATATATGCAACAAAATCAGTCGTAGCTAATATTAAATTGCTCTTTATATGCGCTGTCAATAAGTGGATTTTTTTATAATCTCAATTTTATTTGGACCCTGTTTGTGATTTTTATCTGTTTGAATATGTCTGTTGGGCATTTTTCCTGTTTGGAAAATCTTGTATCTCTATTTTTATGGTGTTTGAGTTTTTGCTTTTTTCTTCTTTAATGCAAGTTTTGATCTGGCAGAAAATATTTTCGCCTTGTCGGTCGTGTTTTTTTGTTTGTTGTCAAATTGTGGCCCAAGTTAAGGATTTTGTTAAAAAGACAAGGTCTTGTCCGTGTTTATTTAAACTGGCCTATCTATAATAAAAACATGGGTGCCAAAGACAGGCAAGGAGGGTTCAGAATGAGGAGAAATTTTGTTTTTTCGCTTTTGGTTGCAGTTCTTGTATTTTCAATCTTTTTTGTCAATATGCCACATATTTTTGCGCTGCTGGGGCCTATCCATGTTGAGCTTAATATTATGGGAGATTCACCATCCTCGGTGAGGGCTGGCCAGGCGACTGCTTTCAAAATCCACATCAGGTTTAATGTAAACATCAGGGTCCACGACTGGGTGAAGGTCTGGTTCCCGATTGACGAGGCCTCGTGCAAGCTGGAGGACATCTGTGACGGGATGCCGAAAATCACTGGCGCAAAAGAGCACCCAAGGTTTGTGCCAAATGATGAGTACTTCAAGAAATACAACAACGAAGAGGAAGCAAAAATTGGGAAGCTTTATGAAGCGCTAGATGATAGAAGGGGAAAAACCAGCTTTGAGAAATGCGAGTGTGAGGATGGTGCTCCGCCGTACAGCAACTGCGCACCTGAGGGCAATTGCAGGATAATTGCCGATCCATCTGGCCTGGGGTGCTGGATGACCGGTATGGTCATGCCTGCACTGCCAAGAGATGAAAAAAAGCGTTATGAATTAATGCATTCGATAATACATGAAGCAAGGCTTGGTTACTATGATGATTGTTATTGCAGTGGTATACCAATAATTATTAATACATACAAAGAGCGATCTTTGCAAATCAATTCCCCACTCGAAGTCGAAGCATGGCGGAAGGGATACAATCCAATTGATTATAATATTGGAAAAGGGGCTGGCATCCTTGCCCCGATGACACCCGGAAGATACAGGCTTTCTGTTGCAACAGCGCCGGAGCCAACGCCTGTCGAATCGGAATACTTTGTTTTCCCGTGTTCCCAAATTTCAAGGCCGGTCGTGACGCTTGCTGGTTCCGATCCGGGCGAGCCAAGCGACATTGCAATAAAATTCAGTGTTGGCGATGGTGGCGCACTGGACAAGGGAAAATCGAAAATCTGGGTGCGCTTTCCAGAGAGTTTTGTTTTTCCGGAGGCAATAAATGCCAGGCATGTAAAAATAAACGGGGATACCCTTGAGGCAAGCCCAAAGATTGACAGCCAGTCGCACGCCATCGAGATCACCTGTCCGGTGAACATAAATAATGCTGGAGAGGTCAACATCGCCTTTTCCCCAGAGGCCGGAATAAGAAACCCTCCCAAGGAGACAGAGGCAACACTTACCGTGTGGACAGACCCGGAACCGGAAAAAGTCGAGTCACTGCCGTTTGTGGTCGAGACGAAGCCAAGGGTGGAAGTGAAACCCAATATCTTCAGCAACATTGCCGAATATTACGCAGTGGCTTTGCTCCCCGACGGGCCAATAAAGGCCGGAAAGGAATTCAAAATCATTTTCCCGGACGGCACTTTGCTGCCAGAAACTATTGCCTCTTCAAGCATTGTTCTTAATGGAAGGAAGTATGACGGAAAGACATCGATAGGCTGGCAAACCGTTTCGCTCAGGTCGTACTTCGACATTGTGGATGCCCTGAAAATCAGGTTCCTCAAAACTGCCGGCATCAGGAACCCCCTGCCCGGCGAATACGAGCTCTCATACGAAGTGGATGGCAAGGGGTATGCTTTCCCAAAATACATCATTTCAGACAGGCATGAAGTCCTTGATCTCATGCTAAGCGACTACCAGGGCTGTGAGCGGTCCGGATACAAATTCACCTACATACCATCCTACAGAGGTGATCTTGAGCCTGGCGACAAGCTGACGGTGGAGTTCCCGTGGGACACAAGCATTCCGAAGGTGATACCAAATGACGCAGTTCTGGTTGGCGACAAACCTTCAAGATCGGTGTCGGTTGACGGCCTCAAGCTCACCATAACAACAGACACGGCAATCAAAACTGCAGATGGCGGTGCAGTTGTGTATATCACATGGGACGCTGGTATCATAAACACGAGATATTCCGGGAAGTACAATCTCAAAATCTGGACAGAGAAGGATGAACCGGTGTTTTCTCCGGAATTTGCCATCACCATGCCAAAAGTGGAATCATGGCTTGAATTCAAGGACCCTGCACAGCCGGATGGCCTTGAATATGGTGGCTGTCTCTGGTACAAGACGCCGCCAATCCTCTCGATAACAAGCTGCAATCCTCTTGCAAAGATATTTATGTGGTACGACAACAAGACCGATTCAATCAGACAATACACCGGTGAAAAGAGGCTGGACTATGGCTTGTTCCGTGCAACAATCTGGTATTACGCACAGGTTGGAGACATCAAGGAAGAACCGAAATTCATGCATCTTTGTCTGGATACGGTTATGCCAAGGTTTTCGATCGCCAAACCTGACAAGCAGGTAGTTATTGCCAATAAAAGAACTTACGTTGTCAAAGGCGAACGCGAGCCATGCGAAATGCTCACCGATGGTGACGCTGAAAAATACCAGGCAGTTGACGGCATTTATGTCAACGGCAAGGAGCTCCTCGCCCCGGAGATATTTGAGACCGTGAGCAGGGACGAGATTAAAATGACCTTTGAGACAACGATTGACCTGAAAGAGGGGTCAAATGTTGTCGAGATAAGGGGCATTGACCAGGCAGGAAACGAGAAGATTGAGAAGAGAACAATTATTCTGGACACCATTCCACCAACAATAGAAATTGTTCGGCCGGACCCAAAAGAACTCCAGAAGCCGGGTGAAAACATCGCAATCCAGGTCAAGTCTGAGACCGATGCCTCAGTGTTTATCGACGGCCAGATTGCCCAGAAGATAGAGGAGCTTCCAGATGGGAAAACAGCCATCTTTGAAGGTGTCTGGGATGTCGTAGAAGGCGAGAACAAAGTTAAAATCTTTTCCACCGATGTGGCGGGGAACACTGCAGTAGCCTACCTCACATTCAAGGGTGGAACAAAGGCTGTTACCATCGAGCTCTGGATTGGAAAGACCGACTTCGTGGTCAACGGGAAAAAGATGCCAAATCTCGCCACAGCACCAACAGCCTCTTCGCCACCACTTCCAAAAGCATTTGCTGGCACAACATTCATGCCGATTGCTGATGTCGCAAAAGCGCTTGGCGCGGAGGTCAATTGGGATGCAAAAACCAAAATGATTGCACTTACTCAAACCCTCGACAATGGCACCAAAAAAGTCATCCAGCTGTGGATTGGCAAGAAGCAGGCAAAGATTGACGGCAAGGAAGTCTGGATTGATGCAAAAAAGGTCCTTTACCCAACAATCATCTCTGGAAAGACGTTGCTTCCGCTCAGGTTTATCGCCGAGAACCTGAATTGTGACGTGCAGTATGATGCAAAAACAAAAAAGATAACACTGACCCACCCAAAACCATGATTGTTTATTGGTGAGAACTAGATTTTAGGGTTTTGCCTGGTCTCAAGAAGCTGGGCTTATTTGCCAGGGTCCTCGCCCTTTTTGAGTTTTTCGACCATCTGAATGATTTTGCTTTTCATTTTTGCCATGTATTCTGTCTCAAACTGCATTTTGCCTTTGAGTGTTTCGTGCTGGGGGTCTGCAGTTGTTGATCTCATGATCATTGCCTTGTCTTCAATGGCCTTGCCGGCAGACATTCTCCATTCCTTGTAGGTTTCAGAGAGCTGGCTGTTTTTGTACTCGGTCCAGTCCCAAATCGGCTTTGAGAGCTCAGATGGTTTTTTTCCATTGTTTTTTGTGATGGAGTCGATAATTTCCGATGTTTTTTGTTCTATCTGCACGAAGGAATCGTAGACCTTTTGCTCGTTGTCGTTCCAGGTGATTTTGCCACTGCCACCGCAAGAAACTAGCACTAAGGCCGAAGTGGCCACCAGGATGCAGCATAATGTTTTCAGGTTCATGTTTTTATTTCCTCCTTGCGTTGCCGACTCTGGGAGTCGGGGAATTTTCAAAAAGCATGTTTTTTGTCCAGACGAGTGCGCCGGATATGGCAAAACCTCCAAGGCACAACAAGATCGGGCCTGTCTGGTTGAATATTGCGCCAACAACCGTTTGCCCCGTGATGAGATTTGCCAGCTCGTGGCATGCCCATGTCAACGCCCATGAGACGAGCCCAAGCCCTGCGGACACAGTCAGGGTGGTCATGAAACTTGATTTTGTTGGGGTTGCAAACCCAAAGATAGATAAAATCTGGTTTTCATGGAGTTTTTTGCCAAAAATGAAACCCAAAATCAAAAAGAGACCCAGAAACACCAGCCAGCCTGCAAGGAAAGATACTTTTGAGACCACAACGCCAATATTTCCGCCAAAAACTGCAAAGCACGCCGTTGTAAATACATATAAAAGCGAGCCTTCCAGTAAAGCGTTTATTGCCCATCCAAATCTTGGTTTCACGCCCTTCTATTTATCCAGAATGGTTGCTCTAGTCAACAAACATGGTTGTAGAAAAAGAGGATTTTGTTATTTGGCTGGTTGTGGAAAGGCCGGGCCATTTGTTGGGGCCGACCTGAAATTAAAAAAGGCCGGGTTTTATCTGCCCGGCCTTTTAGATGTTCATCTTTTTTCTTCTAGTAGTTGAACTCAACGTTCACATTTACTGTGATTGAGTAATTGCCGCTGATGATGTTTGGTGATACTCCACCTGCTCCACCGCCACGGGAATCTTCGCTTGGTGCCATGCTCTTGTTTGTTATGTATGGCTGGTATCCAGCGATGTTGATGTTTTTGACCGAAAGGACTTTAAGGCTGTATTCGCCAAGCGCGGTGTCTGCCTTGGATTTTGCGTCCCTCATAGCCGTCTTGAGTGCTTCGGCATAGAAATCTGCCTCGTTTTTCACAGTGTAGTTTATGGAGCCAATCTGGTTGACGCCGTTTTCTGTTCCCTTGTCGATGATCTCGCCAATCTTTTTGAGGTCATAAGCTGTCACCTTGAGGGTGTAGCTTGCCTGGTAGCCAACAAGCCTGCTCTCGTTGTCTTCCGGAAAATACTTGTAGACTGGGTTGAGGTAGTAGCCAATTGTTTCGAGGTCATCTTCCTTGCAGCCGATCTTCTTGAGCGCCTCGATGAGCGCATTTGCCTTGCTGTCGTTCTGCTGCTGGGCCTGTCTTGCCGATTTGTCAGTTGTTGTAATGGTCAGATCGATAATAAATTTGTCAGGCTTTGCTGTTACTGTCCCTACACCAGTCACAAATATTGTATTTTTGTTCTCTGCTTCCTGAACATTCTGCGTGTCTTTTGCACCTACAACGCCAAAGGCCGCTATGGAACCGATAATTAGCGAACCTATGACTATCCCTGTCGTCATTATTATAGTTTTCTTCATTTTGTTACCTCCGTTTTTTGAGTTAGGAGCGCTCACCTTCAGTACACTCCATGCCGTAAAAAAGTTTTTAACTGTTCAAAAAAATGTCAAAAATACTGATTTTATTTGACCTGGAACGAGTGTTAGTCAATGCCGGGAGTACCACTATTAATTATAAAAAGAAAATGTTTTTGGAACAATCAGAAAGAACGTGATCTATTTTGTTTTTTCCCTCAAATAGATAAACCAGTAAGAAATACCAACAAATAACGCCCCTCCAACAATATTGCCGAGCGTGACCCACAAGAGATTGTTTGCCATGGCGCCTGGCGAGAGGTGTGAAAAATCCTGGGCAGTTTTGCCAATTGATGACCAAAATGATTGCCCTGCAAAATTTTTTATGAGTATGGCGATGGTGCCAAAATACATGTTGGCGACACTGTGTTCAAATCCTGCGGCCACAAAAGCGGTGATTGGAAAGATTATTGCCATTATCTTGCATGTTGTTGTTTTGGCACTGTATGTGAGCCATACAGCCAGGCAAACGAGCACATTACATAAAATTCCTAGAAAAAACATCTGTGATGGCTGAAGTGCAAATTTGCCCTCTGCAATCTTGAGCGCCCAAAGTCCCACCTGGCCGCCAGAGAAGAGATATTGTCCGCCGAGGAAGATTGTTGCAGCTATTATCACGGAACCTACAAAATTGCCAAAATAGACTATCGCCCAGTTGCGAAGAAGTTTTGAGAAGGTGATTTTTTTGTTTGCCCAGGCCATCGCTATCAAGTTGTTGCCGGTGAAAAGCTCTGCCCCTCCAACAACGACCAGTATGAGTCCAGTGCAAAATGCAAATCCTGCGAGCATTTTTGATATCCCGTAAGGGATTGCCTCTGAGCCCACAAGAACGGTGGACGAAAAGAAGCCACCTATTGCAATGTATGCACCCGCCAGCAATGAAAGGGCGAATGTTTTTATGAAGCTCTGGTTGGCCTTTTTGATGCCTATTTCTTCGGCTTTTTTTGCCATTTCATGAGGTAACAGCGAATCGAACGATTGATTGTCCATTTTTCACCAGCCTTTTGGGATGTAATTTATTGCCCCGATTAGGATTTTTTCAAGGTTCATATTTTTGAAAAAATAGAGTATTGACTTCCCGCCAAATGGTGCTAAAAACACAGGAAACATTTTTTTGGTTATTTTTAAAATGAAAGATAGAAAATATCAATTTTTGGAGTCAGTAAATAATATTTACCGGAAGACCAAAAAGCCGGTCCATTACTCTGGTGTTGCGGATTTTTTGGGAGTGTCACTCTCAACCGCATATAACATTCTTCTTGAATTGTCATCCAGGGGTCTCCTCAAAAAGATTTATGAACCTGATGGGAAGAAGGGCAGGGCGAAGATTTTGTTCATGCCCACAGAGGATGGCACGCTTACCGCAAGCCGTGAAAATGGCGGGAACCTTATGGATTGCATCCTGGCCTGCCACTTTGCCATTATGACAGCAGTGATGAAGGCCCCGGAGATTCTCTCCTCGACAAGATGTTGCAAGGACTCTTCCAAATCGGTTGTCGTTGGGCTCATGACCGGGATATGGGACAAAATAATTGAAAATATATCTTGCGACCAAACTTTCCTGGAGTTCCTTAGCAGGGTTTCAGGGACCAAGAAGCAGTTTCTCAGGTCTGTTTCAAAGCTCTCGGATGTTGAAATCAGGTCGTTGTGTAGGGCGCTGACATCATTTTTCTTCATGGCAAATAATCTAATCGTTATGGGAAGGGGATGATAGAAATTATGAATGCCATTGAAAATGCGAAAAGAATTGCTGGAAACACTGTCGTAAATGCTGCAATGAGTTATGTTATCAATGGCGATGTTGAAAAAAAACTTGACAGCCTTTTCAACATTGCATTTAAGCTTGCATGGAGACCTTGCGACAGGGAGTACGTACTTCAACTTATAAGCAGATTTAAAGACCCTAATTGCCCGCAGAAAAAACTTTTGATAAACGTTTTCAAATCTGACCAGAATTGGGTCAAAAAAGCTGCTATAAACTTCTTTGTAAACTCCCTGGTTGTTGATAGAAAAAAGACGCTTGATCTGGAAAAGAAACACAAAATGATGCTTCCGTTTTTTCTGTTGATTGATCCGACGGAAAGGTGCAATTACAAGTGCAAGGGTTGCTGGGCCGGGAATTTTGAGCCATGCGACATGCCGTATGAGGTTTTTGATCGCCTGCTTTGCGAGGCCAAGGAGCTTGGGATTTATTTTGTTACGATCAGCGGGGGAGAGCCTTTTCTTTACAAGGACCTTTTCAAGGTCATGGAAAAGCACTCCGATATGACGTTCCATTTCTATACAAATGGCTCATTGCTTGCTGATGAGAAATTTGCTGATAAATTCGTTGCACTTGGAAATGGTCTTCCATGTTTCTCACTGGAAGGTTTTGAAGAAAGAACTGATGAAAGAAGGGGCAAAGGTGCTTTTGCCAAGGTCATGAAGGCCATGGACAACCTGAGGGAGAGGAAGCATCCCTTTGGGATCTCCTGCACTGCAACCTCGCAAAACTACAAAGAAATAACATCTGACGAGTTCGTTGACACCATGATCAAAAAAGGGGCCATGCTTGGCTGGTATTTTATGTATATGCCAATAGGCAGGGACTCGGATTTTGAAATCATGCTTAGCCCCGAGCAACGCAAATACATGTGGCAGAGGACAACAAAAATCAGGAACGAGAAACCGATCGTGTTTGCAGATTTCTGGAACGACGGCCCAGTCACCGATGGCTGCCTGGCTGGAGGAAGAAGGTATGTACATATAACGGCCGATTGCCATGTTGAGCCTTGTGCTTTTGTGCATTTCAACAGACCTGAAGATAGTGTAAGAGAGAAATCATTGTTGAAAGTGCTGGAAGAGTCGAAGTTGTTCAATGCGATGAGGGCAAGGCAGAATCCTGCCTATGAATCCAATCCCATGAGGCCATGCTGGATTGTGGACAGACCGTGGGCCCTGAGAGATGTTGTAAAAGAGGTCTCTGCCGATGCGTCTGAAGCTGGCTCCATCCATC
>Ga0116185_1000040_pt1 | contig 156433 bp, 116 predicted proteins | sample AD_JPNNA7_MetaG_FD_89754 | JGI IMG/M metagenome (GOLD analysis project Ga0116185, IMG submission 89754) | Active sludge microbial communities of municipal wastewater-treating anaerobic digesters from Japan - AD_JPNNA7_MetaG | ecosystem: Engineered > Bioreactor > Anaerobic > Digestate | place...
CCAAAATCCGGCTTTAAAATGCGCGCGGCCGTTTTTAAATGGCTTTAAAATGCGCGCCGCCTGCGCGCCGCGGTGCGCAAATTTCCCCAAAAACCCCATTTCCAGCCCAAAAACCCACAAAACAGCAATTTTTGACAACACCCCCGCCCCCCAACTCCCCGCTTCCGAAGGCCGCCCGCCGGCCATTGTCCTCCTCAAGAGACATACTCCTGTCTGTTTGTCAGGGATATACTTGGCTGTGGTGATACTTATGGCAAGGAATGAAGACTGGGCCCGCAAGGATTCGAACCTTGGACCAAGGGATTATGAGTCCCCTGCTCTACCGCTGAGCTACGGGCCCGCGTGTTTGTATTGTGAACTCGACGAAAGCGGTATGGTATAGTAAACTTGAGCCATCGTCAATAAAAAGCCCGAAGGGATGCTTATGAATCGAAAGAATGCAGGTTTTTTGCCGAGTTCGGCGGAGGAGATGCGGTCGCTTGGGTGGGAGCGGCCGGATATTATTCTGGTAACCGGCGATGGATATGTGGACCATCCGGCGTTTGGGGTGTCGCTGATTGGGCGGTGGCTGGAGAAGCATGGGTATCGGACGGCTATTCTTGCTCAGCCCGACTGGCGGGATGTTGAACCGTTTCGCCAGTTTGGTCCGCCGCGGCTGTTTTGGGGGATAACGTCGGGGTGCATTGATTCTCGGCTGGCGATGTACGGGTCTATGGGACACCGGCGAAAGACCGATGACTACAGCCCTGGGGGGCGGACGGACCTGCGGCCGGATAAACCGCTGGCGGCGTATGCGGCCCGCTGCCGAGAGGCGTTCAAGGGGATTCCTATTCTGCTGGGCGGGCTGGAGGCCAGTCTGCGGCGGCTGATTCATTATGACTATATTGAGGACCAGATGAAGCGGTCGATTTTGATTGAGGCCAAGGCCGATTTGCTGGTTTTCGGGATAGCCGAACGGCAAATCCTTTCGATTGCGCGGCGGCTGGATAAGGGGCAAACGACTGCTCAACTGACGGATATTCCTGGGGTTGCGTACCGGCTTATCGGAGGGCTTGAGCCGCCGGCAGGGGCGGTTGTGCTGCCGGGGTGGGAAGAGCTGCGGGCGGAGCAGGGGCTTTTTATGAAGGCCCATCTTGCCTATCAGAAACAAGCCCATCCGGCGGGGCGTGCGGTGCTTCAGGGGCAGGGGGTGGAAACGGTTGTTGTCAATCCGCCGGCTGAACCGCTGTCCACGGAAGAAATGGATGCTTTGTATACTATGCCGTTTACCCGAAACTGGCATCCGAAATATGACCGGCAGGGGGGGATTGCAGCGCTGGAGCCGGTTCGATTCAGCATTACGAGTCATCGGGGGTGCTTCGGGGGGTGCAGTTTTTGTTCGATTTACTTTCATCAGGGCAAGAGCGTCTCCAGCCGTTCTGTTGATTCTATTCTTCGTGAGGCCGAAGCGATAGCCGGTCATCCTGATTTTAAGGGGACCATTCAGGATGTGGGGGGGCCGACAGCCAATATGTACGGGATGAAATGCGGGCGCGGGTCTTCGTGCAGCCGGAGCAGCTGTATTTGTCCTGACTTATGCCCGCATCTGGAGGGAGAGCAGCGGCCGTCTGTAAAACTGCTGGGGGCCCTTCAGCAGTGGGCAGGTCAGCAGAAGCGTCCGGTTCGGATTTATGTGGCGTCGGGGATTCGTCATGATTTGGCCCTGGCGGCGCCGCGGTATCTTGAACTGCTGGTTTGTCATTTTGTCGGGGGACATCTGAAGGTTGCTCCGGAACATATTTCGCCTTCTGTGCTGACGCTGATGAATAAGCCGCCGTTTGGGGTTTTTGAGGAGTTTGAACGCCGTTTTCAGCAGCTGACGCGAAAGGCGGGCAAGAAACAATATCTTGTGCCGTATTTCATCAGCGGCCATCCCGGCTGTACGTCGGCGGATGCGGTGAAACTGACAGAATACCTTGTCCGCCGCAACTGGAAGCCGCGTCAGGTGCAGGATTTTGTACCTATTCCGCTTACGTTGTCCACGGCGATGTTTGTATCGGGCCGTTCGCCGGAGGGCACACCCATTCATGTTCCGAAGGGGCTGCGTGAAAAGAAGCTCCAGTTTGCGCTGCTGCAGTATTACGACAAGAGAAACCGGCGGATTCTGGAGCCGTTTCTGCGGGAGCAGGGGTATGAGCATCTTCTGAGGCAAATCAGATATATTCAGGATCGCAGCGGCAGCCGGCGGGAAAAAAAAGAGCAAAATCCTTTGTTTGAGTGAAAGACATACAAACGCTAAAAGACCTATAAACGGGCCGGCGAGGAAGAAAAATCCTTTTTTTCCGGAGGTTTTCCGAGTCCCTTCTTGATTCGTCCTGTAAAAAGAGGTATATTGATTTCAACATGTGAAGGTTAAGATAGGGAACATGTGTTGGCTTCGGAGATGAGGGCACGATGGACCGAGAGTTTTTTGAAGAAAAACTTGATGAATTAGTGCGTGAATTGGGTGCTCTGCCGGATTCGACCCACCAAAAATTCCTCAATATTGCCAATCAGCACAAGGATAATCAGAAGAAGCTCAAAAAAAGTCTTTCTGCTCTTCAGGATTCCCTGGATTACCTCCGGATTAGCGTGAAATACCTGATATTTGATCTGGAGGCGACACGTCGGGAAAATAGTTATCTGAAGAAACTGCTTGAAGATAATGAGTAGGCGGTTTGGGCGGTTTGAGCGTAGGCAGGTTCTGTAATCCCCCCTGTTTGTCTTTCCTCATTTTTTAATTTCTCGTCAAAGTAGGCAAGGTTTTTTGTCGACATAAAAAGTGTATAATAAGGTTGAAAAACGCCTTTGTTTCTTGAACAAGTCGTCTTTTGGAGATTATATATATATAAGAAAAGGGGTTGCTTTTGAATGGCAAGACTTGCCATTCAGCACAATTGCGGTTTTAATGGGTAAAAGAGAGACGATAAAAGGATATTCAGGATAGAAAAGAGGAACAAGTATGTTTGAGCGATTTACGGATCGAGCACGAAAGGTGATGGCCTTGGCCAACCAGGAAGCTCAACGTTTCAATCATGAATATATTGGTACGGAGCACATTCTTTTAGGTTTGGTCAAGGAAGGAAGCGGCGTAGCGGCCAATGTTCTGAAGAATATGGACATTGACCTGAAGAAACTGCGTCTGGGCATTGAAAAACTGGTCAAAAGCGGACCTGATATGGTTACGATGGGGAAATTGCCTCAAACCCCGCGAGCCAAGAAGGTGATTGAGCATGCGATTGAAGAGGCCCGGGCGTTAAACCATAACTATGTGGGTACGGAGCATATTCTTCTGGGTCTGCTCCGGGAGACGGAAGGGATTGCGGCTCAGGTTTTGATGAATCTTGGTCTTAAACTTGAGGATGTTCGTCAGGAAGTGCTGAATCTGCTTGGGGCGGGGATGGAGGATAACAGTTATCCGTCGATGGAGATGAAGGTAAATCCTTCTGTGCCGTCTTCGGCTCAGGCCGCGGTGAGGGCCAAGAGCAAAACTCCTGCCTTGGATAGTTTTGGCCGCGACCTTACGGAGCTGGCTGCGAAGAATGAGCTGGACCCCGTGATTGGGCGTCAGACGGAGATTGAGCGTCTGGTTCAGATTCTTTGCCGGCGTACGAAAAATAACCCGGTGCTGCTTGGTGAGGCGGGCGTTGGCAAGACCGCTATTGTCGAGGGTCTGGCTCAGCGGATTACCTCGCATGAAGTGCCTGAGATTCTTCGTGATAAGCGGCTGGTCGTGCTGGATTTGGCGATGATGGTGGCCGGTACGAAATATCGCGGACAGTTTGAGGAGCGCATCAAGGCCGTCATTAATGAAGTTCGGCGTGCGGGGAATGTGATTCTCTTTATTGATGAGCTTCATACGCTTGTTGGTGCCGGCGGGGCGGAAGGCGCAATTGATGCGTCCAATGTTCTCAAGCCGGCTCTGGCTCGCGGCGAGGTTCACTGCATCGGTGCGACGACCTTTGACGAGTATCGCAAATACGTGGAAAAAGATGCTGCCCTGGAGCGGCGTTTCCAGACGATTGTTGTTGAGCCGCCGAGCAAAGAAGAGGCCCTCCAGATTCTGAAGGGTCTTCGGGATCGTTATGAAAAGCACCATCGCGTCCGGTTTACGGATGAGGCCCTTTATCAGGCGGTTGAATTGTCCAGCCGGTATATTTCCGGCCGGTGTCTGCCGGATAAGGCCATTGATGTGATTGATGAGGCGGGAGCGCGGGTGCGTCTGAAGAATATGACGCCGCCGCCGGATTTGGCGGAGTATGAGGCGAAAATTGAGAAACTCCAGGCGGAAAAAGATGAGGCCGTTCGCGATGCAGATTATGAGCGTGCGGCGGCTCTTCGGGATGATATTCAGCGGATTCTGGACGAGAAAGCGGAAGTCCAGCGTCAATGGCAGGAACAGAACAATGACCAAGTCGGCGTTGTGGATATGGATGTGGTGGCCGAAGTGGTGAGCAAGATGACGGGTGTTCCGCTGACACGGCTGGAGAAAGAAGAAGCGCAGAAACTGCTTGAGCTGGAAGCGGAACTGCATAAAACGGTGGTTTCGCAGGATGAGGCGATCAGCGCGATTGCGAAGGCCGTCCGTCGCAGCCGAAGCGGTCTGAAAGACCCGAACCGTCCGATGGGGAGTTTCATCTTTATTGGTCCGAGCGGGGTTGGAAAGACTCTTCTGGCGCGTGCTCTGGCGGAGTTTATGTTTGGAGATCCTGATGCGCTCATTCAGATTGACATGAGCGAGTATATGGAGAAGCATAATGTAAGCCGTCTGGTTGGTGCGCCTCCCGGGTACGTTGGGTATGAAGAGGGCGGGCAGCTGACGGAGCGGATACGGCGTCGGCCTTATGCGGTGCTTCTGCTGGATGAAATTGAGAAGGCCCATTCCGATGTGTACAATATGCTTCTGCAGATTATGGAAGAAGGGCGTCTGACAGATTCGTTCGGGCGGCATGTTGATTTCAAGAACGTGATCCTGATTATGACGAGCAATATCGGAGCCGATCTGATTAAGAACCAGTCCGGTTTCGGCTTCGGGAAGCGGACCGAGCAGGCCAACTATGAAAAGATGAAAGAGCTGCTCGACAAGGAAATCGAGCGTTATTTCCGTCCAGAGTTTCTTAACCGTCTGGATGGGGTGATTGTGTTCCGTCCGCTGACTCGGGAAAATCTGCAGACGATTGTGGAATACGAACTGAACAAGGTTTTTAAGCGGCTGATTGAGCACGGTCTGCGTCTGGAATTGGATTCTGCGGCCAAGGAGTTTCTGATTAATAAGGGTTATAACCCGGAGTTCGGTGCCCGTCCTCTTCGGCGTGCGATCGAGCGCTATATTGAAGACCCGATCTCGGAGGCCCTTCTGCGCGGCAAATTCAAAGGCAAAAAGGCGGTTCGCATCACTGTACAGGATGAAGAGCATCTGCGGTTTGAAGGGGTGGACGACGAAGAGAAACAGCCGGAAGAAACGGCCGTCGTCCAAACGGAAGCCACGGGCGCATCTGAGCAGTAATGCAGCGGCCAGGGAGGGTGAAGGCGGCTTTTTATGGGAAAAGACAGCAGTGAGTTTTTCCAGAAAGATGCGTTTGCCCGACTGTGCGGTGTGGAACTGCTGGAGGCCGGGGACGGCAAGGCCCGCGGACGTCTGACTGTTCGTCCAGAGCATCTGAACGGTGTCGGCATTGTTCATGGGGCGGCGGTTTTTACCCTGGCGGATGCGGTATTTGCTGCGGCGTCCAATTCCCATGACCATGTTGCGGTTGCTATTAACGTCAATATCTCATATCTGAAGGCCGTCCGAAGCGGCTGTCTTTATGCCGAGGCGGCGGAACGAAACCGAGAGGGCAAGATCGGAAGTTATCTGATTACGATCACCGATGATGACGGCCAGACCGTGGCTGTGTTTGAAGGTCTGGTTTATCGGAAGATTCATCGATAGTTTGCTCGGTTTGCAGCAGGAACAGGGTTGTTTTTTAGGAGATTTCAGGATGAAACGGAGATGGCTGGCAGCGGGTGCGGTTGTTGTTTTTGGTTTGGGCGTTTTGGTTTGGGCGGCTGAGAGCGGAGACGATTCAACGACGCCGGCGCCGGCCCCAAAGGCGGTTCGTCCTGTGCGCAGTCGGGAACGTCTTCCGCTGCCAAGGCGTGTGAGCATGAGCGAGCCGAATTCGCCCGCTCCTCGTGCGTCTCAACGAGTGTTGGGGCAGGAGGGGCGGGACCCGATGGCTGCTTTGGAAGCCCGCCATCAGGAACTGACTGCTGAACTGACGACGATTCTGAATCTGGCCCGGGAAGAGAACGCTGTCAAGACAGCAGAGGCCATCCAGAAACTGATTGATAAGCAAAATGCCGAGTACCAAAAGAATCTTAAACTTCTGCAGGAGAGGCAGGCGGAAATGCAGCGTCGTCTCCAGCAGCGGCTGAAGGAACGTGAGCAGAGGGCCAGCGCGGCCGCTTCCTCTGAGCAATCGACGGTCAAAGGAAAAGAGAACGAGCAAACTGCTGAATCGAAGAAATCTGCGAAGTCTGTGAATTAACCGGAACTTTCCAAAAGACATCTTGAAAAAGATGTCTTTTTTTGTCTCCAAACCGGACAAAAAAATTACTCTATGTCCTTAATCCGGCCGATACTATAGAAAAGACAGGAGGATAGAAACGGATTGAGGAAAAACTGGACAAAAGCAGAGTGCAGGCAGTTGCGGGCCGGCAATATCCGACTTCTCCGACGGTGGGTTCAGGAGCATGCGGACAGTTTTTACACGTGGGTTGTCCGGCACTACCTTCTTTCGCTGCCGGAGGCGCAGGAGCGGACCGTTCATCTGCTGAAGGCGGCGTATTCTGCGGTTTCGGAGTATGAACCGGCTTCCGGTTCGATGTATCGATGGATTGTGGAGCGGGCTGCTGCTGTCTATGCTCCGGAAACCAATTGGGACTCTCTTCGGAATCTTCCCAAGGCGGATGAAATCCTTGCGATGCTTGCGCGGATTGGAACGCAGGATTTTCCGGAAGACTATCTTGAAAATCTGCTGGTTGTTCATCTGGTTCAGGCGGCCTTGACGGAAATGGAAGGGTCGCATCGGCAGGTTCTGCTTTGCCGCTACTATCGGATTGATACGGAAGGAGCGGCGCTGACCGGACGACTGTCTTCTTCGGAAGAGATGGAGGAGGAGCTGGTGCGGGCACGGTACTATTTTCGTCGATATCTGCTCGGCTGGATTCAGTCCTTATCGGCGGCTCCTGCGACGGTTTCTGATGAGATCCAAATTCAGGTTTTTGAAAGAAACCTTGAAAAGATTTTCCGCTCGGTTCCGCCGCTTTTGAAACTGCCGCCGGAGAGCCGTCAGATGCTTGAAGATGCTCTTTTGCAGGAGGCGGAATTCCGGCATTCGGGGACGGCCCTTGAGAGGGTGTTTTCCCAAAAAACTGCATGGTGGGGGATAGGGATACTGTTTTTGATTTTGGTGCTTGTTGGGTTGGGGTACTATTGGAGGCCTGACCAATCTGATGTTCAGGAGGTTCCGCCTCGGCATGCGGCTGTTGGCTCGAAGAAATCGGAGGTAAAAGAAGTCGATGAAAAAAAACTGTCTGCGGAGGAACTTAAGGTTCTTCTGAATCAGGTTTTTGCGGCTGGCTCTGCGGGTGATGTCGGGGAACTTTTGCGGGTTCTGGAGACGGGGCCTTATCCGGCGCAGGTTGCGGCGGCGGTTTTTCTGGGGCGCGTTGGGGATGCGGGTGCGATTGGGCCTTTGGAAAAGGCATCACGACGGTGGTTTTCAGATTCGCGGGATGAGGACCCTTTCCTGCTGGCCATCGAACAAATCGAGCGTCGTCTGAAAGGGGCGGTTGTGCCGACGGAGGCAGAACTGGAAATCGTTGTTCTTGGAGAGCCCAATGCTCTGCCGGCGGGTGAGGCGGAAAAAGCGGCTCAGGAAAAGCCGTCTGAAGCCGTGCCGGTTCTTTCGCCGGAGGAGATCCGGTCTGAGACGAAGTTGGAGGCGGCCGGGCAGGAAGACGATGTTTTCTCTGAAGAAACAGGGGTTATTGAGCCCAATCAGCCGCCATCGGAGATTATTCCGGAGGAAGGAGATGCGGAAGGCGAGGGTGTTTATGAAGAAGAATTCTCCGATACAGAAATGGATGCGGAGGGGGGTTCCGACTATAATGAGACGGAGGATGTCCAATATGAGTCTGCCGGCGGGGAAACCGCTTTTTGAATGTTTTGCGTGAAAAAGAGGGAGTTTTTTGCTTGCCAAGACGATTTGTCTGGTTATACTTCAGGTTTTGAATAGGGGAATATTTTCCTTATTCTTACGGCGGCGTAGCTCAGCTGGTTAGAGCATGGGATTCATAAGCCCAGGGTCAGTGGTTCGAATCCACTCGCCGCTATTTTTTTTGCCCCCATCGTCTAGCGGCCTAGGACGCCGGGTTCTCATCCCGGTAACAGGGGTTCGAGTCCCCTTGGGGGTAATCCACTTGGCGGGGTTCCGGCTTTTTTGGACATAAGCGGCTGAAGGAAAAGGTGCTGCGTTCTTTTCATTTTTTATTAATTGAAATGTTGCTTTTTGTCCGATGATTTGTTATAGTGAGAATGCAGGTTGGCCCCTGCGGTGTGCGTGTCGGAACGTTAATTTGAAAGAACCGATGCACCCTATCGGGGAGGCCAGGTCGGCAAGGATCGAACATGCCTGCTTGACAGGACGTTTCGGACTGCCGCAACGGTCGCCCACTTAAACATACAGGGTTGCTTTCAATCGGTTCCGCACGGCACTTGCGGAGGCGCCTTGCTAAAAAGGTCTGTCGCCGACAGACCTTTTTGATTTTCGGTTTATCATCAGTTTCTCATCTTTAGTTTTCCGCCGAGGGATTCCATCAGCAGAGGAAAGGTTGGAAACGTTACGTTCATTGCTTCGGCTGTGTCAATCGCGGTTTTTCCATTGAGGGCCATCCCTGCCACACTGAGCGCCATTACAATGCGATGGTCGGCGTGTCCGTTGAGGTCGGCCGGGCGGAGGGTTTTTCCGCCGCGAATGAGCAGACCGTCGGACAGTTCTTCGACATCAGCACCGAGTTTTTTCAGTTCGGCGGCCATGCAGGCGATGCGGTCGGTTTCTTTCTTTCGGGCTTGAGGGACATTGAGCAGTCGAGTGGTTCCTTGCGCGAAGGCCGCTGCGACAGCCATTGCCGGGAGTGCATCCGGCGTTCGGTTCATATCGATATCAATGCCCTTGAGGGGGGCTTTTGCGATTCGAAGTCCTTGGGGAAGAAAATCAACTTTGGCCCCCATTTCCTTCAGATACTGCACCACCGCCTTGTCGGGCTGGCTGTCGGCGAAATCCAGGCCGGTTAAAGTGATTTCGGGGCCGACGACAGCAGCAGCGCAGAGGAAGAAGGCCGCACTTGAAAAGTCGGCTGGGATTGGTAAATCAAAGGGGCGGTACTGCTGGCCGCCGGGGATTAAAAAGTGCCGGAAGCTGTCGTTTTCATATCGGATGTGCTGGCGATTGAGCCAATCGAGGGTCATCTGGACATAGTCGGGTTCGTTGAGAACGGTTACCTCGATTTCAGAGGAGTTTTCGGCCAGAGGGCAAGCCAGCAGGAGGGATGATAAAAATTGACTGGTAAAGCATGCGATGGAAGTGCGGCCGCCTTTGAGTTTGCCGTGAATCAGGAGGGGGGCACAATCATTATGATTCAGGCAGGTGCCGCCGGCACCAAGGTCTTTCAGGGATTGGAGGAGTGCGCCGACGGGGCGGGCCTGAATCTGCTCATCGCCGGTCATAAAAATGGATGCGTTTTCAGAGGCCAGGGAGGCCGAACCCATCGCCAAGCGAAGGGTGGTTCCTGAATTGCCGACATCGATTTTGCAGTATTCGTTCAGGATTCTGCCTGCTGTACCGCTGACAAGCCATTCATTTTCATTGGAGGTGTCGATGGAGGCGCCCAAGGCCTGCCAGCAGGCGACGGCGCTGAGTGTATCGCTGGAGATAAGGGGGCAGCGAATACGGCTGGCACCGTCGGCCAGGGATGCGATCGCAACCGCCCGAATGGTGTGCGATTTGGAAGCCGGAATCGAAACGGTTCCGGAAAGAGCAGATTTTTGAACTTCCAGTATCATAAAGAATCAGATATGATAAATCTTCTATGGTTCCCGGATCTCAACATTTTCTGGAAAAATAACAGAAAAAACTGGAAAAAGACAAATAAAATTACTACAATAAATAATTAATTATCCGCAATGTAAGCGGACGATTTTTTATCGGACGTACGAGGGTGGTAGAAGAATGTTCAGGCCGTTTTCTTAATGGGGGTTGTGAAAGTCTTATAATATCAGTTTTTTCTAAATTATTCATCTTGTGTATTTTTGAAGTTTCTTGACTAAAAATAGGCATTTTGGTAAGGTGAGGTAAACTTGCCTTTTACGTTTTCCGATACGGTAAAGGTGTCGTCTGAACTCAGGGTACAAGATGAGTTCCCAAGTGAGCTGAAAAAACTCCGAAGCATTGATTGATTTGGGAAACAGGCAAAATGGGAAATATGAGGTCCTTAACGGAGGGTGCCATGGCACGCAAACTTACCACAGGAATTATTAGTTTCATCCTTCTTTCTTCTTTTTGTGCGGCGGGGTTTTTTCAGAATCCTTCGGACAGCCAGACTGTGCCGCTGTATCGGGATGGTTATCTGCTGGTTCGCTTTTATGAAACGGCTGCCAGTTCGACGGGGTCGGCGGTTCGTGCGACTGTGATTCAGAAGGCGGGCGGGGGCAGTATTGTCAAGATGTATGATATTGTGCCTGGGCTGGCGCTGGTGAAACTGCCGGCGGGGGTGGATGTGCAGGAGGCCCGCGTTGCTTTTCAGGCGACGCCAGGGGTTCAGTATGCTTCGCCGGACTTTATCCGGCGGCTTGCCGCTATTCCGAATGATACTTATTTCAACCGGCTTTGGGGAATGAACAATACAGGCCAGACCGGCGGCAAGTTCGATGCGGATATTGATGCACCCGAGGCGTGGAACCTGGCTACCGGCAGCCAGCAGATTATCGTGGGGGTTATTGATTCAGGTATTGATTATACCCATGAAGATCTGATTGCGAACTTGTGGGTTAATACGGCCGAACTAAACGGCACAGCCGGCGTTGATGATGACGGCAATGGGTATATTGATGATATTTATGGATATGATTTTGCAGAGGGGGATTCCGACCCGATGGATGAGGTGGGGCATGGAACCCATGTGGCCGGCACCATTGGAGCGGTGGGCAACAACGGCCGCGGTGTTGTTGGGGTCAACTGGAATGTGAAAGTGATGGCCCTGAAGGTCGGTATTGGAGAGAGTGTGTATGAATCTGCCTGTATTGAGGCGCTGAATTATGCGGTTCGAAAAGGAGCAAAGGTTACCAACAATTCCTATGGGGGGGCCGGCTATAATCCGGCGATGTATGATGCTATTGCGGCTGCTCAGCAGGCCGGATTGCTTTTTGTAGCGGCGGCGGGCAATGAATACAACAACAATGACAGTTCGCCGGTCTATCCTGCGTGTTATCCTTTGGATTCGATCATTTCTGTTTTGGCAACGAACGATATGGATCAAAAGCCCTCCTTTTCCAACTGGGGTAAGACAACGGTTGATTTAGGGGCGCCGGGGGAAAATATTCTCAGTACGGTTCCGCCGACGCTGGATACAGACGGTGTCCAGGACGGCTATGCGACCTATAGCGGTACGTCAATGGCCAGCCCGCATGTGGCGGGGGCTTGTGCACTGGTGTGGTCTTTGGCACCAGGGCTGACGGCCGCGGAAGTCAAGCAGATTTTGATGGGGTCTGCGGACAATCTGGATTCATTGAATGGTCTTTGCGTATCGGGCGGGCGTCTGAATCTTTATCAGGCCCTTGCTTCTGTCGAGATTGAGGATGTGATTCCGCCGCTGCCGGATCCGGCTGAATGGGATATTGAGCCGACCGCCACAGGCCTGAGACATATCGTGATGAAGGCAAAGGAGGCCATCGATGCGTCGGGCGTCCAATATTATTTTGAATGCGTCGGGAATTCAGGGCTGGACAGCGGCTGGCAGGATGAGCCGCTTTATATTCTGGGGGATACGCCGGAAGAAAGGGCGCTTCTCCAAGAAGGCACCACCTATACCTTCCGGTGTAAAGCCCGTGATAAGTCAACGAATTACAATGAGACGGAGTGGTCTGAAGAAAAGCAGACTACAACGGCGAGCGGGAGGGATGTTCTGCCTCCGGCTCCCAATCCGGCCCGGTGGAAAGCGGCTCCCCGCTCTCTGGGGAATCTGCGGATTGGAATGGAGGCGGTGACGGCTTATGATGAAAACGGGGTGGAGTATTTCTTTGAGTGTGTAGAGGCAAGTACCGGCAATCCTGAAGATTATAACAGCGGGTGGCTGACGGTTCCGTATTATTTCACACCGCTGATTCCGGGCGGCGTGGCAGGCAAGGAGTTTCGTTTTGTTCTGCGTGTGCGGCAGGCGGGCTGCGAAGGCGGCGGAGGCGAAGGTGTAGAGCTTCCTGTAACAGAGTCGTCGGAGCCGATTTCGGTGGGCTATACGACGCAGCCGATTACTCGTCATGTTCCGTCGTCGGCGTATCCGACTATTCAAAGTGCGGTGGATGCTTCACGCTCCGGTGATACTGTTCTGGTTCATCCGGGTCTGTATCGAGAGACGAATATTACCGTGGACGGCAAGGCCATTACGATTCGCAGTTTGAATCCGGAGAATCCGGATGTGGTTGCCCAGACAGTGATTGATTGCGAAGATATTTGGGATTTCTGGGATGGGGAGTCCCGCCGCGCGTTTATCTTCCAGAATGTAGGGCGCAATACGATTCTGGCAGGGTTTACTATCCGGAATGCTATAACTTTTGATGATCCGGAACGTAACAGCAATACCTCCGTGTATCCTACCGGTATTTCGGGCAGGGATGCGGCCGGCGGAGCGATTTATCTTGGAAATTATGCGGGCGCCAGTCCCATCCTTCGAAATTGTGTTTTTGAAAATTGCCGGGCTCATGGGGAAGTTGGTACTCATGGGATGAATGCGCCGGGGGTGGGAACCGGCAATGGACAGCCGGGAGCGCCGGGCGGCAACGGCGGCAACGGCTATGGCGGTGCAATTTATGCGGTTTTCGGTTCGTCGCCGTTGATTCAAGGGTGTCAATTCAATAACTGTGCTGCTATCGGCGGAAATGCGGGCAATGGCGGCAACGGCAGCGATGCGGGCAGTATCCCTGACTCTGTAGATGCTGCGGATGGTTTTGATGGAGGGGACGGCGGCAATGCCGGCAAGGGCGGCTGTGCGTGGGGTGGTGCGATTTATTTTGAAACGGGCTGCCGACCTGAACTTATTGATGTTTCGATTCGGAATTGCTATGTCCGTGTTGGCGAAGCCGGCCGGGGCGGCAATGGCGGCAATGGCGGCGATGCCAAGGGCCAGGGTCGCGGCGGTCACGGCGGCAACGGCGGTATGGGTGGAGATTTGCGGGCCCCGGATTCTTCCGGCGGCGCGATTTATTTTGGGGTTAATACGGAAGCCGTTATCGAGGGCTGTACCTTTGATAATTGCCGGGTGATAGTGGAGCTCCATGGGGATTATTCCGGCGGCGACGGCGGCAATGGCGGCAATGCCCAGGGAGATGGGACAGCGGGCGGCAATGGCGGTCACGGCGGGCCGGCCTTCTTTATTCCCGATAAATTGCATGAGTTGGGCATTGTGCGGGATGAAACCGGTACAATCATTACGGATGGAGTGCGTGCTAATGGAGGTACCGGCGGTGACGGTGGTAACGGCTCCAATGGTGGTCCACGCGGTACGGGCGGTTACGGCGGTTTTCGATTTGGACAGGGCGGTGCTCCCCAGAACTGGGGTGATTTACTCAGCCATACTGGTATTTGGCCTTCCAATCTTTACTATATGGCTTATTACTGGGAAGATACGGCCAATATTGACAATTCTTATACTCATACAGATGATCCTAATGATTATTTAAAAGGGTTTACCATTCCTTGGCGATGGGAGACCTCGATGAATCTGCCTGAGGTGCCGAGCGAAGCGGCAGAGCCCGGGGTGACTACAGGCACGGGGGAAATCGTCGGAACGGCGGCTTTTTATGCGGCAGTCTATCCTTTTTATGGGCTTATACGAACGACGGACTATTTCAGTGTGACGCTGGCGTCGTCGGATCCGAATCATCCGGAGGATCCTGCGTCCTGGTATTGGGATCTGACAACTATGCAGCCGCTGTCGTCGTCGGCTTCACTTCGGGAGCAGTGGTCTGCGACTGATCCGGAGCAGCCCAATGCTGGAGCGTGTGCGGGAGCCAACTTTTACGGTGCCGGCAGTGTCGTTACAATGAAGGATACGACGGTATCCTATAACCGCAGTTTTGCCGATCACGGTGGCGGTGAACTGTATGATAAGGGTTGCCGGGCGACCTTTGAAAATTGTCTCTTTGAAGGCAATAGTGCTGCGGCCGTGGTGGCGGAGAACACGGATTATCGATATGAGGGCTTTGGCGGCGGTATCTTTGCCGACCAGCCGGAGAGCATGGTATTTACCAATTGTGTTTTCCAGAATAATGATGCGTTCAGCGGCGGCGGTCTTTACAGCAATCTGGCTCCCTCGACAGAGGAGCAAAGATGGTCAGTTGAGTTGGTAGACTGCATCTTTAGCGGCAATGCGGCTGATTACCACTTTGTCGATTCGTATGCCGGCGGTGCGTATGTCGGGGAGTCTTTTGATTGCTATGAAGAGTTCTATTTTAACAACTTCTTTGCCCGCGGTGAGCGTCAGGAATCTGTTGAAATAGATACATTTATTACCTCCGAGTATGCCAACCACGGGCGGATCAATTTCTGGTATATTGTCCGAACAGAACTGTGGGGAAATCGTCTTGAAGTGAATGCTGTTCTGGATGGTGAGAGAGATCCGAATTATATTGTTACTGTTTCCGGTGGTCTTTTCGAAGGGAACATTTCGCCTACGGGCGGCGGGCTGTATGTGGACGCCTCTGTTTTGGATGTCAGCGGTGCGGAATTCGTCAGCAATGCGGGCCAGGCCGGCGCCGGCAGCTTTGTTTACGGGTGCGATTTGACGGCCGATGACAACTTCTTCTATAACAATACAGGGGCTTATGTTGCGCCTCGACGGACGCAGGACAGCGACACGTTCGGGGGGTTGATTTCTGCAGCGGCGCTGTATGCTTCTGATTCGGATGTTCTGCTTACGTCGAACCGCTTTGCTGCTAATGAATCGCATGGGTATGCAGGAGCGCTGGCCCTTATTGGACCGCCTCTGCATTGGGAGCGTCCGCAGGAAGTCATCAACAACCTCTTTATCCAGAACAGTGCTGTCAACGGCGGCGGAGCCATTCAGGCCGACTGGTCCAGCGATGTGAGCATAATGAATTGTACGTTTGTGGACAACAGCGTCAGTGATCAGCGGTACGGTGTCGGCGGTGCGCTGATGGCCCACGATACGTTTGTGGATGTAACCAATTCGATTTTCTGGAATAATTCGGCGGTTTTGGGACCGCAGATTTCGGTGGGTGACCCTTATGAAACCTACTTTGTTCCCTTTACCACCGTTCTTGTCGATTATAGTGATGTTCAGGGCGGCGCGGAGCGGGTTTATGTGGCTGCGGGGATTGAGCCGTGGCTGTGGTACGGTCCCAACAATATTGAGTCTGACCCGCTCCTGATTGATTTCGGCACTGTGCAGTCACCTACTTATCGAACGGTGTATCTGAGTCATATTGATGCCGGACAAATGGAGAACAGTCCCTGTATTGATAAGGGGTTCGGCAGCGCTGATTTGCTGGCTTCGCTGGTCGGGTTCCCAATTACTACTCGTACGGATGCCGTAGAAGATTCCGACACTGTTGATATGGGGTATCACTATGATGCCGCTCTTCAGGCGATTCAGACGTGCACGCTGAATGCCCGCGTTTATACGGCTGGTACCAGGGCGATGGGGAAACTGAAGGCGTCGTGGAAAGCGGAGGGAGTTGATCAGGAAGCGGGTCCGGCTGTTGTTTTGCCTCCGATTACAGTGGCGCGTGGGACGATTATTCATCTGGAAGCGGATCCTAATGATGCGGCTCTCTATCGTGTCAAGAAGTGGACAGGCACGAATAATGACAATTCGAAAGAGCTGACCAACGCCGTTACTATGGGGACGGACCGTGTGGTGACGGTGGAATTTGAGGTGGGAATCCCCAAGTTTATCACGGTTCCTTCAGAGGTCGCGACGATTTCTGATGCAATCTCGCTGGCTCGCGACGGCGATACGATTGTGCTGGCTCCGCGTCCGGGTATGCCGTACACCGTTGAATTTGTCGATACAGACTTTGATGGTGTCGGCGAAGGACTGGACCTGCAGGGCAAGAGCATTATCATTACCTCGGAAGATCCGGACAATCCGGCGATTGTGGCTTCTACCATTATTGACTGCGGGGGGACGCGTTATGCTCCCAGTCGGGGCTTTGTCTTCCGCAACGGGGAAGGACCCTCGACGGTGATTACAGGGGTGACGATCCGGAACGGCTTTATGGTGGGTGCCCTGGGGATAAATGGGGGCATTTATGATCCCACTCCGTTCCCGCCGATTGATCAAACGCCGCCACCTCCTCCTCGTGCCAATTATGGGACAGATGCCTATGGGGACGGCTATGGCGGTGCGATTTTGTGTGAAAACGGCAGTTCGCCGACGATACGCAAGTGCGTTTTTGAGAATTGCACGGTTACCGGCGGCTATGGCGGTGATGGAAATAACGGCCGGCCGGCGGTTGAAGGGGCGGATGCTCCTGGTGAAGACGGCCAGTCAGGCGGTCATGGCGGTGATGGGTTTGGAATGGGCTGCGGCGGGGCTATTGCCTGCCGGGGCAACAGTTCGCCGATCATTGAAAACTGCGTTTTCCGCAATAATAAGGCGATGGGCGGCTGCGGCGGCAATGGCGGCAACGGCAGTGATGCGGAAGGCAACGGCAAAGGCAGCTGGGGCGGCGACGGCGGCAGCGGCAGCGGCAATGGTGTCGGCGGTGCGGTTTATGCGGCTACGGGCTGTCAGCCGGTGATTACCGATTGTGTTTTTGAGAACAACATTGCCCAGCATGGTATTGCCGGCACGGGCGGCGCGACGGGGACGGGCCAGACCTATTCGGAGCCGTGGGATGAGTTCTCGGCCGGCTCTGACGGTATCGTGGAGGTTGATCCGAGTCAGCCACTGGACGGCGGTGCCGTGCGTTTGGGCGATGGTGCCCAGGCCACGCTGGTCCGCTGCACCTTTCAGGGGAACTATGCTTTCGAAAGTACCACTGAATCCTGGATGGATGACCTGGTGCCCATTACGTGGCGTGTGTATACAGACGGCGGTGCGATTGCTGTCGGCTCCAACAGTGTGCTGAATCTGGAAGACTGTGTGTTCCAGGAAAATATGGGTGGTGCTGTTTGGTGTGATGATTCGACGGCTGTCGGCGTATACAACTGTGAATTTATCAATAACGGCGCGTATGACAAGGTGCCTGGGTATGATTTCTACTCTGAATATGAACTTTCTTTGCTCTATCTTACGGATGCTTCGCTGTTTTCGGAGCTGATGGAGTCGCTGGGCCAGGCCGGAGGGCTTGTCGTCGGCAAGAACTCTCCCAGCGCTGTTGTTCAGGACAGCCGGTTCTTCGGCAACTACACGCTCGGCCATGGCGGTGCGATTCGTTCGGACAGCCATTTGACACTGAGCGGCTGCACGTTCGGCGGGAATGAGGCCAGCTGCGGCGGCGCGGTGGAGATTTCTTATAATGTGAGCGGCAATGAGATCGCCGAGACCTTGTCGCTGACGATAACGGACTGCTCGTTTGCGGACAATACGGCCTATTTAAATGGCGGTGCTGTGTCTGGACGATTGGCGCAGCTGTCGGTGGAAGGGGGTGTTTTTGTCGAAAACCAGGCCCGCAGCGGCGGCGGCGTTTATTTGACCGAAGGCGAGATGAACATCGGCAACAGCACCTTTACGCTGAATACTGCGACCGGCATCCAACGCTTTCATCAGACGGTCAGCGGCGAAGGCCAGGGCGGCGGTATTGCCTGTATGAATGCGAAGGCTGACATCTGGAACTGCCGTTTTGCTGAAAACAAGGCCCAAGGTCAAACCGGTCAGGGCGGCGCTATTAACTTCACCAACGGCGATATTCTTTGGACGCATGAGGTGAGCAATTGTCTCTTTGATGGCAACTGGGCACAGAAGTCCGGCGGAGCGATTGCCGCTAAAGTCGGCTCCAGCCCGATCGTGGAGTTCTGTACCTTTGCGGACAACACGGTTGGGGAAGCCGGCGGGGCGCTGTACATTGGTCCGAATGGACGAGCACACTTCAGTCATACGATTGCGGCAGGCAGCAACGGCACGGCGGTATCGGAAGATGCGCCGGCGGATTCAACATTCGAGGCCTGTCTGTTTTACGGTAATCTGGGTGCGGATTATTCCGGGACATTGCCGGCAGGTACCCTTAAGGCCGATCCGCGATTCCAGGAGGGGCCGTTGGGCGGCCGCTACTTGAATCAGACGTCCAGTCCTGCGGTGGATGCAGGCAAGGTGACAGCGGCTTCTGTTGGTCTTAACCAGTTTACGACCGATCCGGCGGATGCGGCGGCAGATACGGGAATGGCGGATTTGGGGTATCACTATCCGTTTGCTTCCAGTCTGGCGACTTATACGCTGACGGCTTCTGTTCAGGATGGGCTGGGGACGGTAAGTCCGGCGTGGGGGACTTACTATAAGGGGCAGATTGTCGAACTGACTGCCCAGATTCAAGATGGTTATGTGATAACCGGCTGGTCGGGTACGATTGATGACGGCAGCACCTCGTTGACCAATCGTGCTGTGATCGACGGTGATAAGACTGTGACGGTGAAGGTTCGGGAGCAGCAGGTTCTGTATGTCGGCGGTTCAGCTGCTTATAACTCGCTGAGTGAGGCCGTCGATAAGGCCCAGGACGGGGATATCATTATTGTCAATCCGGGTCTCTATCAGAGTACAAGCAGTACGGATCTGAATATTGAGACGTGGCTGAGTTTTGGCGGCAAAAGGTTAATTGTTCGCGGCTCTAATCCAGAGGACCCGGAGACCGTTCAGAACACCATTTTGGACCATCATGGTCTGGAGTTGGTGGGTCTGAAAGAGGGCTCGCTGATTGAAGGTCTTACCTTCCGGCAAAGCAACGTGATTATTGCTCGTTCGGCGTTGTTTATCCGAAACTGCCGGTTTGTCAGCTGCAATTGGGGCGGCGGAACAGGGGAAACGCCGGCTGGATGTGCGCAGGATGGTGTCAATGGCGGAAGTGTAGAAGGGGCAGCGGTTGAGATATCTGAAAGTTCGGTTCATTTTATCGGCTGTCTGTTTGAGGGCAATTCTCTTGTTGGTGGGGACGGCACCAATGCGAATGGCGGCTGCGACAGTCATCCGGACGGCGGCGACGGCGGCTGGCCGGGCTGGGCCTACGGCGGGGCTGTTTCCTGCCAGTTCAGCAGTGAGACGACCTTTGAAAATTGCACCTTCCGCGATAATTACGTTCTTGGCGGCAATGGCGGCAACGGCGGCAATGGCAACGGTCCTCCGAATTCCGGCTATGGCGGTCTGGGCGGCGGGTGGAATTACTCGGACCAGGTCGAAATCGGCTGGCTGATTCAGCGCGGCTGGGACGGCTGGCAGAACGGCGATAAATACGACTATCCGTTGACGTATTTTGAGATGTATGACTGGGATACGTTTGCGAAGTGGTTTGAACTGGATACGAGCAAGTACCAGAGTTGGAAGGACTTCTATACGTATTATCAGTACAATCCGTATGATAGTTGTCTGTCCTACTGGCGCCACGGCGGCTACGGCGGCGCGGTGTTCTGCGGCTACGGCAGCAGCGCCAAGTTTGTCGGCTGTGTTTTTGAAGGTAACAGCAGCAACGGCGGCGTGAGTGGTGTCGGCGGGACAGCGGGTTTCCCGGATGTTCCTGAGCCGGATCGGGCCCTGGATATACCGAATGCCGGCGGTGCGGTCTATGCGATGTATGACTGCAATCTGGAATTTGAAAACTGCATTCTGTCGAATAACTATGCGGATACCCAAGTTCAGCAATATCCGCACACAATCCATATTGCCTTTGGCGGTGCGGTGGCGTATCAGTATGACTGCACGGCCAAGTTTACCGGCTGCACGTTCAGCGGCAACCAGGCCAGCGACGGCGGTGCGGTCTATGCCAATGCTTCTGAGACGGCAATTCAGGACTGCAATGTGGTTGACAATACGGCCTATCTGGGCGGCGGCTTCTTCCAGATTTATGAGCAGGCAACGGTGAACAGCAGCCAGTTCCGCCGAAATCTGGCGATCAGCCCTTCGTTTGAAGCACCTGTTGAAAACGTGTTTCTTGGTCAGGGCGGCGGTCTTTATGCCGGCAATGTGGGGCTGAAGATGCGTGATGTGGTTTTGGTGCAGAATGCGGCCGACTTCTCCGGCGGCGGTCTGTTTATGACCAATCTGAGCACGCCGGCTTCTGAGATTAAGAACTGCCTGTTTGCGCAGAATGCGTCCGGTCGGGACGGCGGCGGCGCTTCGGTGTACTGGGGAGCGGATCCGAACATTCTCAACTGCACCTTTGCGGACAATACGGTGGCGGGCCGGCCCGGCTATGAAAGCGGCAGCGGCGGCGGTCTGTATGTTGGCTACAGCAGCCATGTGAATGTTGTTGACAGCATTTTGTGGCTTAACTATGCCACAGAGGGTGCTCAGGCAACGGTTGGGAGCGGGTTTGACAGTGAGCCGTATCCGTCCGGGATGAATTTGTCCTTCTCAGATGTGCTGAATGTTACCACGTCCGGCAATGCTGTTTATGTGCGGCCGGGAAGCAAACTTACCATAGGGGCGGGGGTCTTCAGTGCCGATCCGCTCTTTGAAGGGCCGGAAGATTTGACGCGGGAGATTCTGCCTGAGGAGAATTACTATCTGAATTCGGCCAGTCCGTGCATTGATGCGGGCAGTGATTTGGCTCGCAATCTGGATTTGGACGGGTACACGACGCAGTTAAACGGCGCTCTCGATCGTGGAGAGGTCGATTTGGGATACCATTACTATGTGATCCATCGGAAGGAATGTGCTAAGGTGGATAATGCCCTTCTTTTAAGCGGGGTGATTGACCTTGGCGACCTGGCTAGTCTTGGGTCTCAGTGGCTCAAGCAGTCCTGCGGCTCTCCGATCTGGTGTGAAGGGGCAGACCTTAATTTCGACCGATTTGTTGATTTGTCCGATATGGCTTCTCTGGCGGTCTGCTGGCTGGAATCGGATAAAGATGCTCCTGTTCCCAGTCCGATGCAGTGGGCCGAGGTGCCGGCGCCGCTGCCGCTTCGGACGGAAACCGGTGAAACGAACCCGGCTTACCGAATTGATAAGGCAGCGATGAAGGCGGCTCAGGCCCATGATGGGTGGTGGCCGGATGAATATTTGGAATATGCAGTTGAATGCGTTTCTCATCCGTCTGTGACGGCGCCGCTTGTCTGGACGAAGGAATTGGCGAGAGTGATTGAGGGATTGTATCCTGGAGAGCCCTATGAGTTTGTGGTTTATGCTCGCGACCCCAGCGGCAATGTTACGCAGCCTTCGCCGAAAAGTGCGATGACAGCCGGCAGCAATTATGATTTGCTGGGGCCCAATCCGTCTGAATTTGAGATTCCGCCGGCTGGTGCGGGGCCGGACAGCATAGCGATGACGGTTATGCAGGCAACGGGCGTGCCGGCAGTACCAGCACCGCTGGTCGGCAAAGGCACCTTCCATGTGGAGTACTGCTTCCTGAAGACGGATGCGGCGGGGAATCCGCTCAATCTGCCGGCTGGGAGCAACCCCATTGTGCAGCAGAATTACGACCCGTCCAACCCCTTGGGTAAGATTTATACGGTGACACCGTGGAAATTTACCGATACGGGTTTGGTTCTTGGTCAGACGTGTTACTATCGTGTGTTTACTCGACTGGTCTTCCGTGAAACGGCGACGGGCTCTGTTCGGGTTGTAGTTTCGACGCAGCTGTCCGCTGTTTATGGAGCTTCTGCCATTGAGGTCGATTTGACCCCGCCGACGCCCAATCCGGCTCAGTGGGAAATCTGGCCCATGCATGTTCAGCTTGATACGTGGTATCACTATATGAGAGCAGTGGAAGCGGCGGACGACAGCGGAGTTGAGTATAAGTTTGTTTGTGTGTCATTCTCGAGTTTGAGCAGCGGCTGGCAAAATGAGGAGAGCGTTGCGGATATTGTTGATCCGGACTTCACGCCGCGTCTGCCTAATGAGTACTGGGTGCCGGTGTACACGTCGAGTGCTCCTTATGAGTATTACATTCTGGTGCGCGACCGCTCGCCGAATCAGAACCAGGCGCAGCCGTCTGCCAGGTGCAGGGCCGGCCAGGATGCGGAAACGTGTCCGAATCTGGCTATTCTTCCCTAAAGTTTTTGTAAGGACTTAGGAGTTTTCAAGGGCCGTCCGGTTTATTCCGGACGGCCCTTTTTTGATGGATCTGTTCGAAGTGGACAGTCTATGTCTGTTATCTTCCTGTAAAAAAATCTGTTTGAGGGTTGACATTTTTGGTCGGGGCGGTAATAAGAATACAATTCATAAGAGCAGAGCCCTGTTTTTTGACGGGCTTGACTGCGGCGGGCTCAATTCTGTTTCCTGTATAACAGTTAAGAAAGGGAGTAAAGCAGATGATTGAAGTACAGCAGCTGACCCGCAGATTCGGGCCGATTGTGGCAGTAGACAGGATTTCCTTCAATGTCCAAAAAGGGGATATCCTGGGCTTTCTTGGCCCCAACGGGGCAGGCAAGAGTACGGCGATGAAGATGCTGGCGTGTTTTCTTTCTCCTGACAGCGGGACGGCAACGGTCTGCGGGTATGATATTATCCGTCAATCCCTCCAGGTTCGCCGTTCGATTGGGTATCTGGCGGAAAATGCTCCTCTCTATCCGGAAATGACTGTGGCCGGCTTTCTCCATTTTGTCTGCGATGCACGAGGACTGAAGGGGGCTGTCCGACGGGAGGCGATTGAGCGGATTGTTCCGCTTTGCTCCATCCAGAATGTCTATCATCAGACTATTGATACTCTTTCGAAGGGGTACAAGCGTCGGGTGGGTCTGGCGCAGGCCCTTATCCATAATCCGCCGGTACTGATTCTGGATGAGCCGACGGATGGGCTGGACCCCAATCAGAAACATGAGGTTCGTCAGCTGATTTTAAAGATGGCCAAAGAAAAGGCCATTATCATTTCGACGCATATTCTTGAAGAGGTCGAGCAAATCTGCACGCGGGCGATTATTATTGCGCGGGGCAGGATTCTGGTCGATTCCACTCCCCAGAAACTTCAGCAGGATTATCGCGGAACGCTCGAAGAGGTCTTCCGCAAGATTACGCTGGGGAAGAAGACGGCTTAGGCGGCACAGCAGGAATAAACGAGACTTGGAGAATAAGGAGTCCGACAAATGAACGGCTTTTGGGCGGTTTTCAAACGGGAACTGAAAGCATATTTTTCAACGCCCGTTGCCTATGTTTTTCTGGTAATTTTTCTTTTTTTTGCCGGCTATCTTCCTTTTCGGGAGGGTTTTTTTGAATTAAGGCAGGCGGATTTAAATCTGTTTTTTCAGATTTTGCCTCTTCTGTTTATTTTTATGGTTCCTTCGACGGCGATGCGTCTGTGGGCGGAAGAGCGGCGGACCGGGTCGATAGAGCTGCTGCTGACGCTGCCGATTACGGTTCCTCAGGCGGTTCTGGGCAAGTTTTTCGCGGCGTGGGCTTTTCTGGCGATTGCGCTGGTGCTGACTTTTCCGCTGCCGGCGGCTGTATTTTATCTGGGGGAGCCGGATCCCGGGCTGATTATCGCGGGCTACCTGGCGTCCTTTCTGATGGCCGGCGGTTTTCTGGCTATCGGGTCGTTCTTTTCGGCGCTGACAAAGAATCAGGTTGTCAGTTTTATTCTTTCTGTGGCTGCCTGCGGGATTCTTGTCTATGCGGGTATGCCTTCGACGCTCGAATATTTGTCGGATATGCTCCCGGACAGCGTGCTGTCGGTGATTGAATCTCTAAGTATCCAGATTCATTATGATTCGCTGAGGCGAGGGGTGATTGCGGCGGCGGATGCTGCGTATTTTCTGATTCTCATTGCGGCCTGGATTTATGCGTCTATGTTTGTCGTTGAAGAAAGGAAGGCAAGCTGATGAATCGAACTGTGCGTCTGATTTGTGCGGTTATTTTTATTCTGATTATTGCGGTTTCCGCAATCCAGATCGTGCAGCAGCTTTGCGGGAACTTGCGGGCGGACATTACTCAGGAACAGTTGTATACGCTGTCGGATGGTACACGGCGGATTCTTCAAAATCTTCAGCAGCCGGTTACGCTGCGGCTTTATTATACGAAGACGGCCACGCTCAGGGCACCCGACCAAATTCGTTTTTTCAATGCTTATTATGATTATGTGAAGGCGCTGCTGGAGGAATATGTGCGTCAGTCCAAGGGGAAGGTCAAACTGGAAATTATCGATCCCCGTCCTTATTCGCAGGAGGAGTTGGCGGCTATTCGCTACGGGCTGAAGCGGTTTTCCATTACGGAAGAGGAGAGTTTTTTCTTCGGGTTGGTGCTTCAGACGGAACTGGGTGTTATCAAAACCATTCCCTTTTTCAGTCCGGATCGGGAGAAACTGATAGAATATGATATTACCTCTTTAATTGATAAAGCGGTCAATCCTCCTAAAACGCGTGTAGGGATTCTCAGTTCGCTGCCGGTGATGGGTGATGAACTGAGCGGTTATATGGCGGCGATGATGCGGATGCAGGGTCAGCAGCCGCGCCGTCCGTGGGGGCTGGTCCGTCAGCTTCAGGAACTGTATGCCGATGTTCGGTCTATTCCGACGGATACGGAGGAAATTCGGGATGTGGATTTGCTGCTGGTGATTCATCCGAAGGATTTACCGGCTAAAACCAAATATGCCATTGATCAATATATTCTTCGAGGCGGCCGTGCCTTCATTGCTTTGGATCCGTTTTCGGTGGTTGATCGGCCTGATCCGGCGATGATGCAGTACGGGATAGAGCATAAAGCGTCTTCCAGTCTGCCGGAACTGCTGGCGGCGTGGGGTTTGGAGATGCCGGAGGATACCTTTGCGGGTGACCGCGTTTTGGCGGGGGTTGGTTCCACTTCGCCGAACCGGCGGCCTGAAAAAATTCTTCCTTATCTGAAACTGACTTCTTCGTACAACTGTTTTAATAAAGAGGTGCCGATGACCTCTTCCCTGAATGAAATGACTTTTTGGTTTTCAGGGGTTCTGCGGGAGAAAAGCGATGTTCAGAATCTGCCGGCTGATGTGGAGCGCACTCCGCTGCTGATGACCACCAGCCAGGGGAACACATGGAGCATTTCCAGTCCTTATGAATTGAGGGCCCCTGATTATGCGGCTATTCTCAGCCGGTTTCGGGACGGGAGCTCGCCGGTGGTTTTGGCTTATCGGGTGTCTGGGACGCTTCGTTCGGCTTTCCCGGATGGGCCGCCGAAGGAGGAAAAACCTTCTTCTGATTCAGAAAAGAAAGCGGAGGAGGAAGAGAAGAAAGAGGACAATTCCGCTGCGTCTGCTCATTTGTCGCAGGCCGTGCAGCCGACAGCGGTTGTTGTGGTTGCGGATGTGGATTTTCTCAGTGATGTGCTGGCGTATCAGGAGACTCTTTTTGGTTTGGCTGCGGCGGGCGACAATGCCGCCTTTGTTCTGAATGCGCTGGAAGAGCTGTCCGGCTCGACGGATTTGATCCGCCTTCGCTCTCGCGGGGGCTACAAGCGTCCCTTTACTCGTGTGGACCAAATTGAAAAAGCGGCTGAAGAAAAGACGGCTGAAGAAGAAGCCCGCATTCTGGCCGAGATTAAAGGGTTTGAAACCCAACTGAATGAAAAACTCCGGACTCTTCAGAGTACGGAACAGGAACTGATTAATAAGACTATTCTTGAGGAAAAGAAGGACATCGAACTGAAACTTCATGAGGCGGAGATGTGGCTGCGGGATGTGAAAATGAAGAAAGTGGCTGAGAAAGAGGCCCTGAAAAACCGCATCCGCAACTTCTGCACGCTGCCTGGTCCGCTGTTCGTGCTGGCGGCGGCCGTTGCTCTGTCAATCTATCGCTCCGTCAAGAGAAGGCGTTCTATCCACCATATGCGTGAACCGTAATTCTGTAGGTGTGAATCCGTTGGGAGTAAACCGCGATGAGTGATCGAAAACTGGCTGTCCTTGCCGTTTTAGCTGTTTTGTTTGCGGGAGCGGCGGTGCTGCTGTCCCGCGTAGGTCGGGATTATACGCCTCCTCAGATTACGCTGGCTCCTCTGATTGAAGGGTTTGATGTGGAACGCATCCAGACCATTGCTGTGGGATCGAAAGACAGCTCTGAGGGGGTTCACCTGGACCGCAGCGGCAAGGGGTTTGCTGTTCGGGAAAAAGATAATTATCCGGCGGTGATGAGCAAGGTAAATTCGCTTATCTCCGACTGTCTGGATATTCGGATTACTTCGGATGCGCTGATTACATCCAATCCGGCTAATCATGCGGAGATTGGTGTAACGCCGGAAACCGCCCAGTATCGGGTTGAATTTCTCGATGCAGAACAAAAACCCATTGTAGGGCTGCTGATTTCCGAACCCAAATCCCAAGGGGAGCAGGGCAGTTTCAGCGCCGTTCGCCGGCTGGACAGGCCGGAAGTTTATCGGCTGAATGAGCCCCCTTATGTTTCTGTTCGGCCGATGGATTATATTGAGACGCAGATTCTTCAGGTGGAGCGCGAGCAGATTGCGCGGGTGATGGTGACGGACCCGAATCAGCGGAGTTATACCCTGACGGCTTCGTCTGACTCTTCGGATTTGCTTCTGGAGCCGCTGCCGGCAGACAAGCAGGTGCGTCAGGCCAATGCTAAAACGACCTTTACCTCGCTGACTTATTTGCGGATTGAAGATGTGATGGCTGCTTCCAAGACGCCTTCTGTTCAGTTTGACTGGTCTTATGTGTGTGAATTGAAGAACCATCTGGTTTATACCGTTCGTCTGGCCAAGCAGGACGGCAAATGTTATGTCCGCCTTTCGGCACGCTATACGGGCCCGGAGCCCCAGGTTCAGCAGAAGGAGGAATCTGAAGAGCAGCTGAAAGAACGTGAGGCACTCTTCCTGGCCCGTGATACGGCGGAATCATTTACGGCCAAACATAGCGGGTGGGTCTATGTTATTCCTTCCTATAAGGGGGAGGAAATGACACGGCCACTGGAGGATTTGGCGGAAGACAAGCCGGCTCCTGCTTCTGCTTCGCCGGCGGCGGAGGATGGCGGTTCCGAAGAGCCGCCTGTGGCGGCCGAGCCGTGAGGGGGTGCTTTCAGCGGTAGTAGCGGAGGTATTCTAAGCCGTCCGGCAGGGGAATATTGTTTCCGAACAAGTCTTCGCCATAGCTGTGCCTGGCCAGCAGTTCAATGTCGGCCAGGACGCGTTTGTCGCCGATAAAGCGGACTTTGGTATCGGTGAAGATGTCGATTTTGCCGGCGGCCTGGAGGCGGATGATTTCATCCATTACCAGTTTGAGCAGCGGCACATTCTTGTCGGGGGGTGTGGGCTCAATGTGAAGCGGTTTTTCGTAAATAATCAGTTTGTTGTATTCTGCAAGCGTCATCAGAATCGAGCGAATTAAGGAGGGTATATCCTGCTGGTCTGAATCGGCGGGAATCAAATTCATCCGGATGATTTCGTCGGCGATGTCGCGCCGTTTGTGGGCATTGATTTCTTCATTGGCCCGGAAGAGATGCAGGGGGGCCTTGGCGTCATAGGTCTTGCCGTCCAGTTCCATTGTAACATCGCTGCCGTAATGGAGAACAATGTTGGCAATCAGGGTGGAGGGTCTTACATGGAATCCGCGATAGGGGGGCACCGGCACTTCCACACTGCCGATTTCCGTATAGCGATGAAGCATCAGACGGCAGAGGTTTTCTGCGCTGTTTAGATACTGAATGACGAAATGGATTGAGTAATTCAGCATCACCCGCAGGAGCACTTCCGGTTCTACCAGCCGCTTTCGTCCCGGCGGCAGATGAATCCGGTAGGGGCCTGCGTGCCGTTCAATATAGTGGGCAAAATCTCTGGCGATGCGAAGCAGATGAAGGACAACGCTGATATGTCCCCGTAAAACGGGAATCTCCGGGTCCACTCCTTCTGTTTCCGTGGTCGAAACATAGGTATCGTAGAGGGATTGAAGGTTATGAAATCGCAGTTCGAAGGAGCGGAGTTTGTCCTCTCGCAGAGGGCCGATGTAATCACAAAGCTGGGTGTCGGTCTTCATGGAATCCTTCGGAAGCCATTGTTTGCATTCTGCGGCCAGGTTGAGAAACGAGGTGGCCAGCATGGAAATGGTTTGCGAAACGGCATCGAGCTTTCGGGTGTCTAAATCATGCGGCAGACGGCCTGGCGGAAGCCGTTCACTGTAATATTCTTCGGGCAGGTCAATCTCAGGAACGGGCAGATGGAGGCGTTCGGCCTCTTCGAGAAGGCGACGAGCGGCTTCGGCCAGAATGGATTCGGTGAAGGCAATCGCCTCTACGGTGTGTTTTTCGAAGTCCTCTCCAATATCCAAAAGACGGTAGGCCGGGATACTGTGCTGAATATGAAGAAGTTCATAACTGACATAGGAAAATAGTTTAATGGCGGCGACCAGCGAGCGGAACTGTTCCCATAAAGAATTGGTTCTCGCACCGTAGGCGTCGAGGAGTTCTTCGAGCTGGGTGGATTGGAACAAAAGTTCCCCCAGAAGAGGGCGTGTGAGGATTTTTGGGCTTTGGCCGTAAGCAACCAGAAAAGATGATGCACGCAGCAGCGCCCCGGAGCGCTGAGCGATTAGATGCTGAAACTCTTCATACGATATTGTCGGCGGCACCATAATATTATCTCTATCGGAGAGTAAAAAGGTCTATTGAGGACAGTTTTATTCTCCATTTTGGTTTTCTGTCTGTAAGTATATCGTCTATGCGGCCTTTCAGTTTGCAAAGTTTAGAATTATCCTGGTTTGACCCTTATTTTTATAGGTGAATTTGCCTATTTTTACAATAAAAATTCGGCTGTAAGGAATGTATGGTCGCTTGGTTTTTCGGCTTGTCGTGCTTCCAAATCGATCCAGCAGTCCCGGCAGGTCTTTGCAAGGGGTTGGGTAGCCAGCATATAATCCAATCGCCAGCCCATTCCTCGTTTGAAGGCATTCGGGATGCGATAGTCCCAAAATGTGTAATGTCCGCCTTCGGGATGAAAAAGACGAAATAGGTCTATAAAGCCCCATTTTATCACATCCTCAAGTGCTTCCTGGACGGCCTGACAATAGCAGACATGTCCCCAGAGTCCCTCGGGATCGTAAACGTCGATGGGTTCTCTTGCCGTATTCAAGTCGCCGCACCATAAGAGAAGGTCTTTTTTGGGGTTATATCGCTCGCTGAAATAGGATTTTAAGAGGCGGAAATACTTTAATTTGTATTGGAACTTGTCTGAATCCACCTCCTGGCCCTGGGGGATGTAGGTGTTGACGACAGTTACTTTTCCCGCTTTTGCCTTCAGAAAACGTGCCTCATCAAAAGGGTCGTTGGGAAGTTTTGTCTCTACATCCTCGAGGGGCAATCGGCTGAAAATAGCAACACCGTTATATTTTTTCTGGCCGCGAAAAACGACTTCATAGCCGGTTTGTGCAAACTCGTGAAGGGGAAATTCGTCATCCTGAACCTTGGTTTCCTGAACACAGAGGACATCCGGTTTGCGGCTGGCCATCCAGTTTTTGAGCAATGAGATTCGGCTTCGGATGGAATTGACATTATAGGTCGTAATTTTCATAAAATTTCTCTTGTTTCTAAATAGGCCGCTTCTTCTTATACCCTCTTTGCGGCAAAGGTGCAATCCCTAATCGTGCTGAGAAGTCTTTGCTATAAAGAATAAGCGTATCTACTATTACCTGAAATAGTTGGTCTTATTCTTGATATACATTTAAGAATATTGTATTTTAATACGCACAAGTGAGAGGTTTTTCGGTATAGAAAATAAAACTATCTATATAGGAGTTTGCTATGAAACTGTCATCTCGTACAAGGTATGGAATCCGGGCGATGCTCGAGTTGGCTTTTGAATACGGCAAGAAACCACTCCAGATTAAATCTATTGCCGACCGGGAGAATATTTCTAATAAGTATCTTGAGCAGCTGATTGCCATGCTGAAAAGTGCCGGGCTGGTCCGAAGTGTTCGGGGACCGCGCGGGGGTTATATGCTTGCTAAGCCGCCTCAGGAAATTTCATTGAAAGACATTTTTGTAACGCTCGAAGGCCCTATTACTCCTGTGGACTGTCTGAAGCATTCTGAGTTTACTCCCAATTGTACGGATTGTGCAACGCGTCAAATCTGGAATGAGATTCAAGATGCTATCAGTAATGTTCTCAGTTCCAAAACTCTCAGAGACCTGCTTGAACAAACAGGCCAGGAGCAGGGGACAAAAACCTTTCAGAATTAACGGCTGGCTTGAAGAGGTCTGGATTGATGGGCCGGGTTTATAATGATATTACGCAGACAGTAGGGCAGACGCCTTTGGTGCGTTTGAATCGGCTGGGGGGACCTTACGGAACGATTCTGGCCAAGATGGAGTCGTTTAATCCCTGCCACAGCGTGAAGGACCGGGTTGCGGCGGCGATGATTGAGGCGGCGGAGAAGGAAGGACTTCTCAATCCGCAGACCACTCTGATTGAGCCGACCAGCGGAAATACGGGCATCGGGCTGGCTTTTGTCTGCGCTGCCCGCGGGTATAAACTGATTTTGACGATGCCGGAATCGATGAGTATTGAGCGGCGGAAACTGCTGGCTATGCTGGGGGCGCAGGTGGTTCTGACGCCGGCGAAGCTGGGGATGGGCGGGGCGATTCAGGAGGCCGAGCGGCTGCAGAAAACTATCGCCAATTCCCTGATTCTTCAGCAGTTTAAAAATCCAGCCAATCCTGAAATTCATCGGCGAACGACGGCGGAGGAAATCTGGGACGATACGGACGGAAAGATTGATATTTTTGTGTCGGCAGTGGGAACGGGGGGAACGATTACCGGCTGCGGGGAGGTGCTCAAGCAGCGAAAGCCGAGCGTGAAAGTGATTGCAGTTGAACCGGCTGATTCTCCGGTGCTTTCGGGCGGAAAGCCGGGTTCTCATAAGATTCAGGGGATTGGGGCCGGATTTGTTCCGGAGGTTCTGAATACGGGCATCTATGATGAGGTGATGACGGTCCGCAATGAGCAGGCCTTTGAGACCGCCCGTCAACTGGCTCGCCAGGAGGGCATACTGGGGGGTATCAGTACGGGAGCGGCTTGTTATGCGGCTGTCGAGTTATCGAAACGAAAAGAAAATGACGGCAAGACGATTGTCTTTGTTCTGTGTGATACCGGCGAGCGGTATCTTTCAACCGATTTGTATGCCCAACTGTGAATTTTCCTATGAACTGTGAACGAGTTTTCAATTATGAGGCGGCGGCTGAACAAATCGTCCGGACCTATGAAGACGATACGGGCATTAATTTTATTGACATCAAGAATCTGCCTGTTCGTGAGCATATCATTGGCGTTGCGGACCTTTTGTTTGAAATTCTTTTTCCGGGCTATACCGGCAAACGGACGGTTAAGCGGTCCACGATTTTTTCTGTGGTGCAGGAGCTGCTGCTGACGGTTCGTCGTGAACTGGCTGAACAGATTGAACGGGCACTGCGTCATAACTGCCGTTTGACGGATTGCCCGACGTGCGACTGTCCGCGTCTGGCGGCGGAATGTACGGACCGGCTGCTGAGCCGTCTTGCAGAGATTCGGACGATTTTGAAGACGGATGTTCAGGCGGCCTATGACGGCGATCCTGCTGCTCAATCGCTGGAAGAGGTGGTGATCAGTTATCCTTTTATTACAGCCATTTCGGCCCATCGGATTGCTCATGAGCTGTTTGAGATGCAGGTGCCGCTGATTCCGCGCATTCTTTCTGAATGGGCTCACAGCCGAACCGGCATTGATATTCATCCCGGTGCCAAAATCGGCAAAGGGTTCTTTATTGATCACGGCACAGGTGTTGTGATTGGCGAGACGTCGGTTATCGGAAACAATGTCAAACTGTACCAGGGGGTTACGCTGGGTGCGCTGAGTTTTCCCAAGGATGAACGAGGCCATTTGATTCGCGGTCAGAAGCGTCATCCTACGCTGGAAGATGATGTAACTGTTTATGCCGGTGCAACTCTTCTCGGCGATATTACCGTCGGGCGCGGGGCCGTCATCGGCGGCAATGTCTGGATACGCGAATCGGTGCCGGCCGGGGCGGTTGTGATGGTTGCCAAGCCGGAATCTCTTTATGTAACCCGAAACCGGGAGCGGTCAAAATCTCAAACTCCCGAAAAACAATGAATTCTATTGAGGAACAAATTCTTTTTTGGAAGCAGAAGAGGAATGCGGTAATCCTGGCTCATAATTATCAGCCGGGTCCGATTCAGGATATTGCTGATTTTGTCGGCGATTCGCTGGGTCTGAGTATTCAGGCGTCCAAAACCGAAGCGGATGTGATTGTCTTCTGCGGTGTTCTTTTTATGGCGGAAACAGCGGCGATTCTTTCGCCGGAGAAGACGGTTCTGCTGCCGGATATTACCGCCGGCTGCCCGATGGCCGATATGATTACGGCCCGGCAGCTCGAAGAACTGCGGCGGAAACATCCGGATGCTTTGGTGGTTTGTTATGTGAACTCTTCTGCCGAGGTGAAGGCCCTCAGTGATTACTGCTGCACCAGCAGCAATGCGGTTCCGCTGGTGAACCGGCTTCCTTCGGAGCGGCCGATTCTTTTTGTTCCGGACCAGCATCTGGGGCAGTTCACCGCGGAGCGGACAGGCCGCTCGCTGATTCTGTGGCCCGGCTACTGTCCGACGCATTTGAGGATTACGGCAGAAGAGATTAGGGCGGCTCGCCGGAAGTACCCGGGGGCGCTTGTGCTGGCTCATCCGGAGTGCGGGCCGGAGGTTCGGCGTCTGGCGGATGAACTGCTCAGCACGGGGGGAATGATTCGGTTTGCCGGTCAGAGCCGAGCGGAGAGTTTTCTTATTGCAACTGAAGAAGGGATTTTGCATACCCTTCGGAAAAAGTATCCGGAGAAAACTTTTGCGGCGGTCAGCGAGTTTTCCGTCTGTCCTAATATGAAGAAAATTACGCTTGAGAAGGTGCTTTGGTCACTCCAGGAGAGGCAGGTTCGTGTTGAGGTGCCTGAACCTACCGCCCAGAAGGCCCGAAAGGCCCTGGAGCGCATGATGGAGATTTTGCCTGAAAGTTAGAAACCGAAGGCGAAACGCCGTTCTATCGGCGGCAATGGAGAAATACAATGTGGGATTATACGGAACAAGTGATGGAGCATTTCCTCCATCCGAAGAATGTGGGGCGGATTGAGAATCCGGACGGTATCGGCGAGGTTGGCTCGCTGGCTTGCGGGGATGCTCTTACCTTTACTTTCAAGTTGGGTCCGGACGGGCGGATAGCCGATGCCAAGTTTCAAACCTTCGGCTGTGCCAGTGCCATCGCCTCCTCCTCTGTTCTGACGGAAATGGTGAAGGGATTGACGCTTGAAGAGGCCGAAAAAATCACCAATCGTGATATTGTGGAGCGGCTGGGGGGGCTTCCCGAACAGAAAATGCACTGTTCGGTGATGGGACACGAAGCGCTGATGGCTGCTATTGCCAATTACCGGTCTAAAGGGAAGGTGCCGGCGTCGGCTCCGAAAACCGGACGCATTGTCTGCACGTGTTTTGGGGTGACGGATGACGAGATTCGACGGGTGATTCGGGACAATAACCTGATGACGGTTGAGCAGGTGACCAATTACTGCAAGGCCGGCGGCGGCTGCGGCGGCTGCAAGGGCCAGATTGAAAAACTTATTGAGGAAGTTCAGGGGGAAAAGGTTCGCAAACTCCGTTCTCATCCGGAGCCCCAGCCGCGAAAACTTACTAATATTCAGAAGATTGCGCTGATTCAGGAAGTTCTTCAGCAGCAGGTTCGTCCGGCTATGCGGGCGCATGGAGGGGATATTGAATTGATTGATGTTGTGGGCAATCGTGTTCTGGTGGCGTTTCGCGGGATGTGCGCCAGCTGCAAACTGGCTGATTATACTTTGAAGGAAATCGTCGAGGCCAAACTTCACGAATATGTGAGTCCGGATCTGACGGTTGAGGAAGAAACAGATACTGCCGAGCGGCCTGCCGCCGGGGGGGAGAACTGATATGGAACGTGTGATTTATCTGGATAATAATGCTACCACGAAGGTAGATGATGCTGTGATTGAGGAGATGACGCCGTATTTTGGACAGTGGTACGGCAATCCGTCCAGCATGCACAGTTTCGGCGGCCGCGTGGCGAAAAGCATCCAGGAAGCACGGGGACGGATTGCCGAACTTCTTGGCTGTCAGGCCGATGAAATTATTTTTACCAGCGGGGGCACGGAGAGCAATAATACGGCGATTCACGGCACGCTGGCGGCTTATCCCCGCAAGCGCAAAATCATTACTACGCGTGTGGAGCATCCAGCGGTTTTGAGTCCCTGCCGACAGCTCGAACAGCAGGGCTATGAGATTTATGAATTGTCTGTGGATCGGCAGGGTCGGCTGAATGCGGATGAGCTGGCCGAGGTTCTCGATGATAACACGGCGCTGGTGTCCATTATGTATGCCAACAATGAAACGGGGGTGATTTTTCCGATCGAAGAGATTGGAGCCCTATGTCGGGCACGTGGGGTGCCGTTTCATACGGATGCTGTTCAGGCGGTCGGCAAAGTTCCCATTCGCCTGAAGGACAGCACCATTGATATGCTCAGTCTTTCCGGTCATAAGATTCATGCTCCGAAGGGGATTGGGGTTCTGTTTGTTCGACGAGGGGTGCGATTGGTTCCCTTTATCCTTGGCGGCCATCAGGAGTCGGGACGGCGCGGGGGGACGGAAAATGTCCCCGGGATTGTCGGTCTTGGCAAGGCGGCTCAATTGGCTCAACAGTATCTGAACGATGAGAATACGCGGGTGCGGGCTCTTCGGGATGCGCTGGAGGCGAAAATCCTTGCTACGTGCCCGGACAGCATGGTCAATGGAGACCGGCGAAATCGTCTTCCAAACACGCTGAATGTGAGTTTCGAGTATGTGGAGGGCGAATCAATTCTGATGCTGCTTAATCAGTTCGGCATCTGTGCGAGTTCCGGTTCCGCGTGTACGTCCGGCTCGCTGGAGCCCTCTCATGTGATGCGGGCGATGGGGGTTCCTTTTACTGCTGCTCACGGCTCGGTGCGTTTCAGTTTGAGCCGGTTTACTACGCAGGAAGAGGTCGATTTTGTTGGAGAAAAAATCGGCCCTATTATTCATCGGCTTCGGGAGCTGAGCCCCTTTGTCAAATCCGCCTGATTGATTTTTGCTGAGGAAGGGCCGCAGAAAAATACTTGAAGAATCCTGATTTTTGCGGTACAAGCGGTCTGGGCAAAAAAGTTAATTGGTTTGTTTTTGAAAAGGAAAGGGTGTCTTCATGAGTCTTGAGCTGCGAAAAGATTGTCAGTATCACCTTGTTGTTCCGTCGAGCATGGGGGTTCGCCTGACCCCTCTTTACAGCCAGCCCATGCATTGTGCCCGAACACTTCTGATGCAGGCCACCAGTGCGGAAACGAATGTCGCCAGTGTTTCTTCATTTCTTGGGCTTCGAGTGAAGGTTTTGACTACATTTGTGAAAGACAGCCCGATTGCTCAGTTTATCAAAGACGACTTGGCGTCTCGTCATATGGAATATGAGGGCAAAGAGGTTCCGCAAGGGGGGCCGTGGGGCTATCGTCATCAATTCAATCTGGCCGACAGCGGCTGGGGCAGCCGAGGTCCGCGAGTGCACAATGACCGAGCTGGAGAGGTGGGGCGGACGCTCAATGTAAAGGACTTTGACCTGAAGCGGCTTTTCGGGGAACAAGGGGTTCAGATTATTCACCTATCGGGTCTGATTGGAGCGTTGTCGCCGGAGACAGGTCAGTTTTGTCTGGAGTTAGCCCGGAATGCCAAAAAGTACGGCACCCGGATTTCCTTTGATCTTAACTACAGGGCTTCTTTCTGGAAAAATCGTGAAAAAGAATTAAGGGAGATTTTTACGGAAATTGCTTCTGTGTCGGATGTTCTGGTCGGCAACGAGGAGGATTTCCAACTGGCACTGGGCATCGAAGGCCCTGAAGCGGGGGGCAAGGACATTGCCGCAAAAATTGACAGTTTTAAGGGGATGATTGCGTGTGCGAAAAAATCCTTCCCGAATGCCTCTGTTTTTGGAACGACCCTTCGGCAGGTTCTTAGCGCCAACAGCCATCTTTGGGGTGCTATTCTGTCTGAAGGCAGCCACTGGCATGTGGTTGAGCCGCGGGAAATTACTGTGCTGGACCGTATCGGCGGGGGTGACGGCTTTGTCGGCGGTCTGCTTTATGCGATTCTAAAGGGCTGGGAGCCGGCCAAATGGGTGCAGTTTGGATGGGCGGCCGGTGCGCTGGCAACGACGCTGCTGACGGATTATGCCCAGCCGGCGGATGAAGAGCAAATCTGGAGTATCTGGGAAGGCAACGCACGGGTAAAACGCTGATTTTGGGGTTTTCCGGCAGGCCAATCAGCCGGCGGCGAATGCCAAGGAGCAGGAGCAAATGGATTTTGCTGTACTTATGGCAGGCGGGTCGGGGCAGCGGCTGTGGCCTTTGAGCCGGCAGTCTCGACCGAAACAGATGCTGAATCTGCTGAATGGGCGAAGTCTTCTTCGTGCGTGTTTTGAGCGGCTGAATCGGGTTTTTGACCCTCGGCATATTCTGGTCTTGACTAACGCGGAGTACGCGGAGCAGATTCGTGAAACTTTGCCAGAGGTGCCCGAAACCAATATCATTGCGGAACCGTGTGTTCGGGATACGGTGGGGGCTATCGGGCTGGCGGCGTCTGTGCTGACGAAGGCGGATGCGGAGGCCGTGATGACGGTGGTGACGGCCGATCATATTCTTGAGCCGGCAGAGCCGTTTTTGGATGCTCTGAAAACTGCCAGCCGTTTTGTTCAGGAACATCCGGATGCCATTGTTACTTTTGCGATTGAGCCAACCTTTGCGGCCACTCAATACGGGTATATTCGCCTGCCGACAGCGGCAAGCAAAGAGCAAAGGGTTTTTCCTGTCAGTGCGTTTCGCGAAAAGCCCGATGAAGAAACCGCGAAACGGTATCTGGCCGAAGGGGGATACTTCTGGAACTCGGGGATATTTGTCTGGAAGGCGAAGACGATTTTGAACCTGCTGAAGGCCTTTTTGCCTGAATCTGCCGTACCGCTGGAGGAGATTGGGCGCGGCTGGGGAGGGCCGCAGCAGCAGTCGGTGCTGGAGGAGTGGTTTCCTCATCTGCCTAAAATCAGTATTGATTATGCGGTTCTTGAGAAGGCATCGGAGGTTTACGGGATACCGCTTCCCTGCCGGTGGGTTGATTTGGGTTCATTTGCGGCGCTGGCTGAGTTTCTTTCGTCGGACCCCAAGCAGAAGGGCGTTCTTGCCGGCCAGCAGTGTCTGCTTGACTGCCGCAACACGATTGTGCTTACGGAGGCGCCGGAGCATTTGATTGCGATGATTGGGCTGGAGGATATGATTGTGGTTCACAGTCCCGACGCAACGCTGATTTGTCCGTTTCATCAGGCCCATCGCATTAAGGAGATGCTGGGGCGGCTCGAGCAAGAAGGCAAAAGGGATTATCTCTAACTTCGGAGCCGTCGGGGATGCGTTTTTTGGCGATTGATCACGGGGAGCGGCGTACGGGGCTGGCTGTTTGCGATGCTTCTGAAATGGTGGTTTCCCCCTTGATGGTGCTGACGGGGGCGGATAATTGCGTTTCGAAAATTGCGAATGCCGCCAAGGAGTATCGGGTTGAGGCGGTTGTTATTGGGCTGCCGTACAATATGGATGGGACGGAAGGTCCCCGTGCGGCTCAAGTTCGCCGTTTTGGGGAGGAATTGAAGAAGCACCTTGCGCTTCCGATTGTTTTTTTTGATGAACGGCTCAGCAGTTTTGCGGCGGAGGAGAAACTGGCGGCAATGGAACTCACCCGCAAAGGCCGCAAAAAACGGCTGGACGCTGTCGCGGCGGCGGCGATTCTGGAGGGGTTTTTGGAGGCCCGGAAAGCAGCGATTTCTTCTTTTTCGGGGCGATTGCTTCGTGCGGCAGATGCTGAATCGCTGGCCCGGCTGGCGTTGTCAGAGTTTTTGAGTCAAGCCCGGCAGTCGCTTGAGCGGAGCGGGCGTTTTACGGCTGCTCTTTGCGGGGGGCGGACCCCTCGCCGTTTCTTTGAGATGCTCGGCGATTGTGCAGAAGCCAAGGAGATTGACTGGGGCCGAGTTCACCTGTTCTGGACGGATGAGCGGGCGGTGGGACCTGCCGATGCGGCCAGCAATTATCGCCTTGCGGAGGAGACATTTCTAAAGAAGCTGCCTATCCCGGCTGAGCAGGTTCATCGGATGGAGGGGGAAGCAGCTGATTTGGAGGCGGCTGCGGAACGGTATGAAAAGACTTTGCGGAAGGTTTTTAGTGTGGACGAGGGGCAGATTCCTTCTCTGGATTTGATTGTGCTGGGTGTGGGGCAGGACGGTCATATTGCTTCTCTTTTTCCCGGGTCAGATGCGCTGGGGGAAAAGCGTTTGCTGGTTCGAGTCGTGAGGGGGCCGGACGGATTGAAGCGTCTGACGCTGACGGTTCCGGTTATTCAGGCCGCCGACGAGATACTTGTTCTTGTGAGCGGTGCTGAGAAGGCCCCTATTCTTTGCACGCTGCTTACGCATTCGCCGGAGGGGTCCGGTTATCCGGCTCATCATCTCTGGCCGGTGCTGCATCGGACTGTTTGGGTGGTCGATTCGGCTGCGGCATCTTTGCTGGGAGAGTTTTCTAAGGAGGCAGAGGCGGGCGGTTTATAGCAGCCGAGGATTTTGCATTTCTGACGGCGGCAGAGCGCTGTCAGGCGGCGAAATTGCGGTTCGTCCCTGGCAAAGAGAAAGGCGCAGCCGGCAAAGGAGGCGATGAGATTGCGGTCAGGATGGCCGTCTAAATAGGGGGTATTGATGAAAATGTAATCGAATTGTTTTTCGGCATTTCGCAAAATAGGGCCAAGGTTCATCTGCCGACTTTGCTCGAAATAATGCGCCGGTATGATGAAAAGATTCTCAAAGCCGGAGGGAGCCGGCAGAGAGGAGAAGGTGACGGGGGAGGTATTTCCGAATGCTTTCCAGACGGCATCTCGCCTGGTGTCCAGGTCGATCAGCAAACAGCGGTGTTTGCGGCTGGAAAGCATTGCCAGCCGAATGGGTATGGTGACGGGAAGGCAATCCAGCCCGGCGGCGGCCAAAAGGACTGTCAGCGGAGGTTTGCCCACTGTCTGCAATACCTGAAACAAATGTGTTTCGCTGTCGGCGGATAAATATGAGAAGGGGGAGGGTTGTTTTCGGCGGGGTTTACTTCTGGAAAAAACACCGGTGCGAAGTAAGCCAATCAGCATCCCTGTTAAAAGCACGGCAAAGAAGGAGCCAACAAAAATGTAGGTCCAAACCGCTGCGAAAATTGTCTTGAGCCATCCTTGGGATCCGCTTAACAGGATGAGTTCAGACATAATTTTTATCCGCTGGGGAACTCCACATAAACCCATTGATGATTGCGGCAAAACTCCTCAATATCCCTGCGAACGATTTCGGAAATGAGGGATTCCGGTGCGGTCTGTGCCGGCGGTGCTGGAATGGGTTTTGGTTGGGGCGTCGGCTGAGAGGGTTCTTTGGCAATGGCCGGTTTGGGGGTCGAGGGCGGCTGGGGGGTGCTGACGAATTGCCGAACCACCTGGCGCAGCGACTCGTTGGAGTTTGCCGTATTGTTTGAGGGCGACTGTCGGCGTGTGCCGTTTATTTTGCGCTGGGCGAAAAGGATCTGCTCAGAGAGGTTGAAAGAAGGGATCGAGAAGTCGGTTTTCGTTGGGCGGCTGAAAATTTCAGCGGGTTTCAGCGGCTCTTCGGCGGATTTTTTGGAGTCTGAAAAATCCGATTCTTCCGGCTGAGCGGGTATTTCATCGGGCAAAAAATCTTGCGGTTCCGGCTCGGTTTGGATAAAGGCAGACCGCTCGCTGAGGCGGGTATATTCTGCTTTCCAGTATTCGATCTGTTCTGTTTTCGTATTCAATTCTTCGCGAAGAGAAGCCGTCGTTTTCTGAAAATCGGTCTGCTGCCGGGCGATGCCCTGCTGGAGCAAATGCACCTGCTGCTGAAGCGAGGATTTTTCCTGCCGGAGATGTTCGTTCTCCTGATTTAGAAGAGCCACGGTCTGCTGGAGTTCGCCGTTCTTCTTTTTGAGAATGTTCATTTCTTCCTGCATTGCCGTTTGTTCACATTCGTATGCCTGCTTGTGCTGACGCTCGAGTTCAAGGGTCTGGGTGAGTTTGCTGTTTTCCTCGGCCAGGCGGGCGTTCTGCTGTTCGAGTGAGAGAATCCGGCCCCGCAATTGTTCAAGGTCATGCTGGGTCTGTTCCAATTGCGTTTTGAGCTGTTCGGCGAGTTCCTGAGAGGACTGCAGATGGGCAATCCGGGCTGAAAAGTCGGCATTGGTCTGCTGGGCCTGCTGAAGCTGCTGTTGAAGATTCTGGATTTCGTCGGCGAGGCGGGCAATATGTTTTTCCTGTTCCTGGCAGGTTTGGGAAAGATTTTCTTTTTGTTTTTTGAGTATGCGGAGTCTTTTTTTGAGGGATTCGATCGCTTTCGGCAGCGAGAGAGATGTTTGCTCTGCGATGGGCGGATGATTTTCAGCAGGACTTGAAGGATTTTCTTTCTCTTCTTTTTCGGCTGAAAAATCGGTCGAGCCGTTGGCGGAATCGCTGTTTATAGGGTCTTCTTTGTCAGGAAGTGATATGTTTTCAAAAGAGCCCGAATTTGAAAGGGTCTGGTCTATCCAGTTTTCCGTTAGGGATTGTTCAGATAGGGGAGCTTCCGTCTCGACAGGGTCTTGCTCCGGCCGAAGAACAGTGTTTTCTAAATCGGAATTATCTTGATTATTATTATTGTTTTCCGGTTTGTCCGTCGCTTCGCTTTTGCCGTCCTCTTTGCCGTCCTCGTCGGGTTTTCCGAGGGCACGCAGAATTTCTGCCCTGCATTGGAGGATATCTTCGTCCAGATTATTCTCTTGCGTCATCTCAGAACTCACCTAATTATTTTGCAAAATAGGCAATATAGCAAAATAGGGCAATATTTTCAAGATGTGTTTTCGTTTTATGTTTTATGGCTCTGCAGGTCCTAAACTAAACTCGGTATAGTTCTGAAACGGATGTTCTCGAATTAACTCATTGATTTGGTCGGCGGTGATGGCCTTTACTGCTTGAACGTCTTCGGATACAGAACGGTAAGTCTTTAGATAAGCCCAGTTAAATCCAAGACTTACAAGGCGTCCCATCGGCCGTTCGGATTCGATTGTCAAGGCACTGAGGGCTTTGTTTTTTGCGGTATTCAGTTCCTGTTCCGTAACGCCTTTTGCCAAAAGTTCATCGAAAATATCCTGAGTGATGCGAAGTACCTTTTCCCTGTTTTCGAGGCGGCAGTGGAAATAACTTGCGAATATTCCTACCCCGTCCATTGCCTCATACTGCATTGTTGCGGTATCTGCTATGGCGGGGTCAACCAATGCCCAAAAATACCGAGAGCCGCTTTTGTCTCCTACGATAAGGGAGAGAAGGGACGCGGCATAGCGGCGGGGGTCCTGCATAGAGACGGAAGAACTCATCAGGCAAATATGCTCTCCAGTGAGGCCCTCTTTTGTTTTTCGCTGTTTTTGTGCGGTTCCTCTGAAATCGGCGAGGAGTCGCGGGGCTTCGTTCGGCTGCCAGGAAGCGCAGAGGTCTTCAATGAGGCGGCAGGTTTGGCCGAAATCAAACTGTCCACAGCAGACCGCCACAACATTGTTGGGGGCATAGCGCTTGGCAAAATAGCTGCGCATTTGTTCGGCAGTCAGAGCACGGATGCTTTCCTCTGTTCCGAGCACGCTGTTGGCACAGGGATGACTGCCGAAGTGCAGCTGTCTGGCTCGGTCGAAGACTTCAAATGTGGGCAAATCTTTGTACATGGCAATTTCTTCGAGGATTACCTGCTTTTCGACGTCAAAATCCTCCTGGCGGAGTGCCGGGCGCATCAGCTGGCACCACAATTCGACGACTTGGGGGAAATATTCCGGCAGGACAGCCGCATAATAAACTGTATTTTCTTCGCTGGTGAAGGCATTGAATTTGGCTCCAAGGCGGTCAAAGGCCTCGTTGACCTCCAGTGCAGACAGTCCGTCTGTGCCCTTGAAAAGCATGTGTTCGAGAAAATGAGACACACCGCTAATCTGAGAATTTTCGTCTCTGGAACCGGTTCGCACAAAAAAACCAACGGCTGCCGACTGTGCAGTCGGGCTGACTTCGCCGATAATCGTCAGACCGTTTTTCAATTGGGTTTGCTGAAAATGCATAGCAGATTTTATCCATTCTCTTGAGATATCTGAAGCGGTTTTGGGCCGAGGGAAACGAATGTAAACTGTTTCAAAAAGGGACCATCGAGGAATTCCTGAACCGATTGGGGTGTCAGGGATTCGATGGCCTGGCGGATTTCTTCCAAGGGGCGGATGCGATTGAGGAAAAACTTATCGGCCGCCAGACGAAAGGCGGTGGCGGCGGTAGATTCATTCTGCATAATCATGGTGCTTTTGAGGCCGGTTCTGGCGCGGCTGAGTTCGTCTTCTGTGACGCCGTTGCGGAGCTGCTGAAATTCGGACAGGATTACGGCAAGTGTTTCGTCGGCTTTGTCGGGGGTGGTTCCAGTATAGCCGACGAGACCGGCTCGGGAACGAAGCGAGTGGTATCGTGTGCCTACGGCGTAGCAGAGTCCCCTTTTTTCACGCACTTCGGTAAAGAGGCGGCTGCTCATTCCGCCGCCGAAGATGGCGGAAACCGCCAGAATCTGGTAACTAAGCGGCGAACCAAAGGGCGGAACTTCTGTCATAAAGCCGATGTGTACCTGAGCACCCGGATTGGGAATATGCTGGTATCCTCCGGCAGGAGGGCGCAGAGAAAGCTGGTCGGGCTTGGAGGGCGGTGTTTGTCCAAATAAAGATTCGATGCGGCTCAGCAGGGCGTCGGTGTCGATTTTGCCTACGACGGCCAGCACAGCACCAGACCAGTTGAAGAGGCGGCCTTTTACCTGGCGGGTCTGCTCTGGTGTCAGACGGCGCAGGTCTTCTTCTTTTCCGAGAGGCGGCCGTCCCAAGGGGTCCGGATAGAATCGCTCGTAGAGGCAGAGACTTACTTTGGAAGGGGGGTCGTCCTCCATGGCTTCTAATTCCTGCAGGGCCAGCTGCCGGCTGGGCTCAAAGAGAGTGCTGTCCAGATGAGGACGGAGAAGAATATCTGCATAAAGTTCGAGGGCCTTGAAAAGATTTCCGGATTCGAGAGAGCCGCCGTAGGAAAGATAATCGGGACTGGCACCGCTTTGACGATGAAGGCCCAAACTGTCGAGGGCGTCAATGAGCCGGCGGCTGTTGTAAGGGCCTGCTCCCCGAAACAGCCAGTCGTTGAGTACAGCGGCCGCTCCGCAGCAGCCGTCGGGCAGGAAGGCACTGCCGCCGGGCAGAAGAAAAGTAAAGGAGGCCGATTCCACGTGCTCGACGGGCTGGACAATCACATTCAAACCGCTGTTTAGTTTAATCTGCTCAATAGGTTCTGTCATTTTCTGTTCCGGTTTCCTGTTAAATTCGCTCTTCGAAGGCGAGCTGATGTTTCCTCGGCTGGTTAGGCCACAGCGGTCCCGACTGTTTCATCGACGTTTTCAAACTGAACACTGATTTTTTTGCTGACCCCCTGGGTCTGCATGGTAATGCCGTACAGGATGTTGGCGATGCTCATCGTCCGTTTGGAATGGGTGATGATGATAAACTGGCTGTGTTTTTTGAATTCCTGCACAATCAGATTGAAGCGTTCATTGTTGGCCTCATCAAGGGCCGCATCCACTTCGTCGAGGATGCAGAACGGCGAGGGCTTGCTTTCAAAGACAGCAAAGAGGAGGGCGATTGCCGTCATGGTTTTTTCGCCGCCGCTGAGGAGGGAAATGGTTCGTGTTTCCTTGCCGGGCGGGCGGGCGACAATTTCAATGCCGCTTTCGAGCACATCCTCCGGATTTTCGAGGAAGATGTCGGCTTTGCCTCCGCCGAAGAGTTTTCGGAAAATCTGCTGGAAATGCACCCGCACCTGCTCAAAGGTTGCTGCAAAGTTTTCGCGGCTTTCGCGATTGATTCGTTCAATGAGTTCGAGCAGGCGGGTTTTGCTCTGCTGCAAATCCTCCACCTGGGCGGTCAGGAAGTTTGCTCTCTTCTCGAGTTCCTCCTGCTGGTCAATGGCTTCGACGTTCACGTGGCCGAGCCGTTCGATTTTTTCCCGCAGGAGACGTATTTCTTCCTGAACGGCCTGCCAGTCGGTCTCATCTTCCTGGTAGGTTTCGTATTCGGCCGCCAGATCCATTCCGAGCTCTTCTCGGACTCGCTGGAGAAGGTCGTCCTGCCGCACCTGAATCTGGCTTAGGTCAATCTGAATTTGGTGCATTGCCTCTTCAATTTCCTGCTGCTGACGGCGGCTCTGACGCAGCTGCTGTTCGTTCTGCTGCTGTTCTTCCTGAAGTTTGCGGACTTCCTGGTGGAGCCGACGGCTTTGCATTTGGGCTGTGTCTTTTTCGAGATAGAGGCGGTTCAGTTCCGACTCGGTGCTTAAAATGGAGCGTTCCGTCTGGAGTGCCTGTTCCTGGCTGCTGCGCTGCTGTGTGCGTGCGGCCTCCAGCGCCATGCGAGTGTGCTGAATCTGGCTTTGGAGAGAGGCCATCTGCTGGCGAATGGACTTTTGCTGTTCGGTGAGCTGCCCATGCTGAATCTTGAGTTCTGTCAAGGCCGACATCTGCTTTTCGAGTTCGGCTTTCTTGCTGTCCAGCGAGCTCTGAAGGGCGGCAATCTGTTCGGAGCGCTGCCGATTGAGTTCCTCCAATTCTTTCAGTTTGTCCTGGGATTCGTGCTGGCGTCGAACGGACTGCTGGATTTCCTCCTCGAGCATTCTCATTTCTTCGGCGAGGAGGGGCTGCTCTTCCGTCATCCGCTTGAGGTTCTGTTCAATCAGGCGAAGGCGCGACTCTGTATCGACCCGTTCGGTTGCTGCCTCGTAGATGCTGGTGCGAAGGTCCTGGCAGAGTTTGGAAAGGTGCAGATACTTCTGGTCGGCCTGCTGAAGATGCTGTTCCTGAACGCTGATACGTCCCTGAAGGTCTTCGAGAAGGGTCTCAATTTGTTCGATTCGGCTTTTGCGGGAAAGCAGGCCTGCCGAGCGGCTCATCGACCCGACGGACAGAAGCATTCCCCCGCTTAAAAGACGGCCGTCTCGTGTTACAAACTGATAGTCCCTGCCGAGGCGTCCGGCCAGGTCCAGGGCTGTTTCGATTGAATCGACCAAAAGCACTTTTCCGAGGAGGGACCAGCAGAGGGGTGCGTATCGTGCTTCGAAACGGACAAATTCAACCAGCCGGCCTATGATGCCGCTAAATTCACGAATATTGAGGCGATCCTGGAACGGCTTGAGCTGATCCATACAGAGAACGGCGACACGGCTGCTGAGTTTGGAAAGCAGCGATTGTTCCTCCAGGAATCGGCGGGTATTGTTGACCAGGAGGGCCTGAAGGGCGGGCCCCAGCGCTGCCTCTACAGCGGGAGCATACTGGAGATCTGTGTGCAGAATGTCCGCCAGTACCCCTTCGATGAAGTCGGTGTTTCCATTCTGACGGTGCTGCTCCAGAATGGATTTGACGGTTTCGCTGAGTCCTTCCCGCCGGTTTTCCATTTCCTGAAGGACGTTCAGTTCGGCGATGAGTCCTCCCCGCTGCTCCTTCAGCCGTTCGAGGTCCTCTCGGAGAGATGCTTCTTCCTGGCCGATGGCTTCCATGGCCGTTTTTTTCTCGGCCAACGTCCCGTTCAGCTGATGCAGCAGTGTTTGGATGTCTTCCAGGCGGGTTTGATGCTGAGCTTTTTCGGTAAGCAGGCGGGCTGTCTGTTCCTGGGCCTGGGCGGCCTTGCCGCTGAGACGGCTTTTTTGGCCGGCGAGATTGTTTCGATAGGTATCCAGACTCTGGATTTCGTTGTGCAGCTGAGCCGTTCTTCGCACGATGTCGAGGATGCCGGATTTTTCGTCTTCGAGCTGGGCCTGGATTTCGGCACAAATGCGGCTGTCCTGCCGAATTTGTTCTTCCTGCTGGAGGAGCCGCTGATTCAGTTCCGCCAGCTGTGTGTCGCTGTTTTGCAGGTGTTTGCGGCAGGTTTCCAATGCCTCAATAGATTGTCCGCACTGACGGCTCAGCGTTTGAATCTGTTCGTCGGCCTGAAGTTTTCGTTTGTGCAGGTCCATCTGCCGATCTTTCAGGAAGCGAATCCGTTCGAGCTGCTGTTCAATGCGGCTGCGGGCGGAAATGAGGGTATTGTCCCATCGGGTAATTTCCGTTTCGAGCTGGAGGATTTGGTTCTGGAGCTGGCTGGCGACGACCTCACTTCTCGAGACGTCAGCGGCCGTTTGGGCAAAGCGCTGCTGCCATTGGGCGAGGATTTGCTCTTTTTCTTTCTGCTGGGTTTTGTGTTTGTGAAACTCCGAAAGGCAGAAGCGCGCGCGGAGTTCTTTGAGGCGCTGGGTATATTCGAGGTAGCTTCGTGCCTTGCCGGCCTGGAGTTTAATACTTCGCAGCTGGCGCTGGACTTCATTGACGATGTCCGCCAGCCGGAGGAGATTTTGTTCGGTCCGCTCGAGTTTTCGTTCGGCCTCTTTTTTGTGGACTTTGAAGCGGCTGATTCCTGCGGCTTCCTCAAAAATAATCCGGCGGTCCACTTTCGAGGCCTGGAGCAGCTGATCAATCTGGCCCTGTTCGATGATGGAATAGGCACTGACACCGATGCCTGTGTCCAGGAACATATCCCGGATGTCGCGGAGCCGGCAGGGTTTTCCATTGAGCAGATATTCGCTTTCTCCGCTTCGATAGAGTCGGCGGGTTATGGTCAGTTCGTCCTGCTCGAGTCCGAGGGTGTGGCCTTCGGAAAAATGGAGAGAGACCTCTGCCATTCCGCTTGGCTTTCGGCTGCCGGAGCCGCTGAAAATTACGTCGGCCATCTGGCCGCTTCGCAAACTTTTGGGACTTTGACTGCCCAGAACCCATTTAATGGCATCGACAACGTTGCTTTTGCCGCAGCCGTTGGGTCCTACCAAGGCCGTGATGGGCTGGTTGAATTGAAATTCTGTTTTATCTGCAAAGCTTTTAAATCCATTGATGACAATCTTTTCCAATTTCATCCGTTTTCCTCGGTATTCTATAATTTCTATCGGATATATCCTTATTTAATAACAGCTCTTTTCTGTTATTATCGGTCGCTTTGTGTCAAATTCTGCAAGAAAGAGCCGGCTTGCGTCATTGGTCCTGCCTGGAAATCGGCGTTGACCAGTTGATTTTCGGACAGGCGTTTGAGCAGAAGGATAATATCTTGATAGGGGACAGCCAATCCCGGCTGTCGTCTTGGGTTACTGCTTGTGTCGGCACTTTCACCGAGCGTTCGAATGAGGAGCGACAGTTCGCGGCCTGAATAGATAGGTCCGATGAGTCGGGGACGTGCCGGATGGCGGCGTGATACGGCAATCATTTTATCTTCAGGTTTTGCGTTGAGGAGAATACTGCCGTCATCTGATTGAAAAAAGAAATCAGGTTTGCAGTGGATAGGGCTTCCAAAGAGGACAATTTTTGGGGAGTCGGCGCGAAAGACATAAATCAGAGGACGTCCGCCGCAAAACACGCGGTCAATTATGAAACTGTCGGCGATTAAGTCGCGGGAAATTGCCGGACTTTGAATCAGTTCCAATTGTTTGTATGCAGTCAGCCGTACAGGGATAGAAGCATTTTCCGCTGCCCGCAGGAGAATGGGTTCCGATTTGCGGGGACGCACCGTCAACCCAATTGCTTCCAAAGCGGGGATACAATAGGGACTGTTCGTGTCCCTGCAGAATTTCTCAAGGGTCGGAAGGGCCTCTTCATTGCCCAAATGAATCATACAGCGGGCGGCATGGAAGCGAACGGCCGGGTCTTCGGAAGTCAGGAAGGGGATGAGTTTGTCAACCACCGATTTTCCGGCGGCTTCCAGGCCAAGTTCGGCTTCCAGTTTGTTGTCCTGGTGTGTCAGATTGTCCACCAACTGCTCAATATGGCGATTGACTGAGAGTTCGTCATTTGGGAGATAGAGCCGCAGGACCATCTGAAGGAAACGCTCCTTCTGGTGCTGAAAGCGGGTTGGGATTTTTAGAGAAATCTCTGCTGGGGAGATGGCCGCTGCCGTTTGGGGAGCGAATCGCTCGTTAATTCTGTTTCGAATGGCATTGGCGGCTTCAAAAGACGGCTTTTTGAGGATGAGAGAAACAGACGCCTCATTCTCTACAATGCCTCCTCCGAGCAGGTACCACTGGGAGGCATTTTCGTCGTCGAGGGTGTTTCGAAAGAGCTGTCCTTGTGCTGTGGCAAAGATTTTGGCATACTGGTCATACCGAACAAGGGTGCTGCGTTCTTTCAAGGGGGTGGTATAAACATAGCCCCCATCCAGTGAGGTTGTTTTTGCGCGGTCGATAGGAAACACGAGGAGGTCAAAGGTTTCTTTCCGTTCGGCAAAGGGGGGGATAGTCCCGTTGATTTCCACTACGGCTGTGTTTGGGCTGTCCAGGAACTGGCGCGGGCTGATTCCTCTGGCTTTGGGCAGCTGCTGTCGGATGTACCTTTCCAGTTCTGCCCGCAAAGCCGGCGGACATTCAGAAGAGCCGGTACCGTTCAGCCCTGCTGCTACCCCAAATCCTCTTACCTGGAGGGCATTAAAATGGTAGATTTCAGCAAGGGTTCCTATGGTGGTATTCAGGTCAACCGGTGCCTGGAGCGGAGAAGCGGGTTTCGGGGCCGGGGTACAGCCGAAACCTGCCAGTATGATTGCTGCGGTGAAAATAGGCAATCTGTTTTGGGCAGAAAAGAGTTTTCTCTTCATAATGCCGCTTCCTGAAAGGATGAACAGGCCCTTGAGGGGTTGTCCATCTCCATTTTCTAATCTACTTTTTCTATTCCGGGAATGGGAAGATAGGATAGATAAAATCCGCTCGAGCGTCAAGCACAATCTGTATTTATAAAAAGGAACCGCAGACACAACAGATTGCGTTGTATCTGCGGCTTATGTATTATTAGTATCCCTGCGTCAACCTTCGCTGCTGGATGTTCAGGAGGGTTTGTGCCGAAACGAGATTTTTCTGAAGTGTATCGAGGGTAACGCCTGGGGGCAAGGCGCCCGGCCAGCGGCGGGCCAGGCCGATTGCCTGCTGATAATTGGCGATCAGTTCTGCTGTCAGGACAATTAATTGCCTTCGGACATCTGCAATGTTGCCGGCGGGCTTCTCTTCGGTGACCTTTTCCCTGCCGGTGAGTCCGCGATCCCTCGGTCGAATATCGCGTCCGTAACGGTCTTGGAGAGGGATATCGTCGCTGATGTAGTCTCGTTCGTTATAGTAGCGGTTCCAGAAACGGTCGGGGTCTCTGAGCTGGGCGCGGCCTCGACGGTAGCTTTCATATTGTCCCCCTCGTGTTACCTCGCGTGTGACAGTACCCGTTAAAGCCATTTTTTCCAGTTCTGCCAGCTGGCTTTCGAGGGTATTGACCCGTTCTTCTTCTATTTCGATCTTGGTGATGATTTGCTCCAGATTTCTTTTGGCTGTGGAAAATTTTTGAATGGTGCTTGTCAATCCTGCTGAGTTCACGACGGCAGCGCCGCTCACTCCCATATCGGCAATCATTTCCTCAAAGGAAGAAACCTGTTTATCGGCCATCTTCCAGCGAATTGCTTCGGCGGAAGGAAGGGAAAGCAATTTTCCGACGGCACGGATGGGCGATGCATCGGAGGAGGAGGACTGGGGCAACCCTTCGACAATCATTCGTACTACGGTTTGATTTTCCTGTCTTTGGCTTAATTCGACGAGGGAGATTTTTCCGTCCGGCGTTCGAACCTCGGCAATAGACAGATGCTTATCGACGAGGGCTCGAGCCAGCAACTGGGGACGGTTCGCCCGTTGTGCCAGCGTGGCCGCATACACACTGAATGATGCGAGGCTATCGGGTGCGTATGTTTCCAGGAACTGGAGATATTCCTGGTCCGTTTTGCCCCCTTGGCTTCCCATCGGACCTACGGCACCTATCGCGGCGGTAGGGGAGATGTAAATGGTTTCACAGGCAAGGGCAACGATAGCAGCGGCAGAAAAAGCCCCTCCATAGGGCCCGCCCGGCAGGTAAGCGGCGACGCGGCAGCCGGCATCGTCTATGGCCGTTGTGATGGCCTCGGTAATAAGACGCATGGGTGCGCCCTGGCCGCCGGGCAGATCAATCTGAATAATAACAGCTTTGGGGCCCTGATCGGCGGATCGGAGGATAATATTGGCTGCTTCCTGGGCGATAGTTTCTGAAAGCAGGATTTCGGGCTGCTCGATTCTGACAACTATTACGGTGTTTCGACGTCCGTTATCATCGCGGATGATTTCATACTCTGACAGGTCCATCGGAATCAATTTGTTTTGGTCTGCGTTGAAGACTAAGACTTTTCCGACGGATTTTTTGTGAGTACGAAAACCGGTGAATGTCTCGCCGGTGGTGCGATGGCGGAAGGTATCTGCCCAAGAGGGCATCGCCGACAACATAAGAACTACTGCAAGTCCCATCCTGCGTATTGCTTTCATAACGGCCTCCATGTCTATTGAATCTTGTTTCACTTTGCCGAGCCGGCGGCGGTTACCGCATCGTTCGGATATTTTCATACTCTGCTTTTACAGTATTTCTGAACTGAATGAGTTCTGTTTCCTCTACAGGCACATCGGGGTATTTTTGTTTCAGGCGAAGCAGTGTTTCTGTCTGGCGAAGAATGTCCTGAAGCGCTTTCATGGCCTCGGGCTGAGAGAGGTTGCCCTGCTTTGCTTCCAGCTGCTTAAACCGCAAGTCGAGTGTTTCCATGAGCTTGTTAAAGCGTTTGATAACCATGCCGAGTTCCTGGCGGGCCTTGAGGATGTCCTGATTGACTTGAATCTGAGCATCGGAGCAGTTCAACTTGGCCAGGAGATGGATTCGATTGTCGGCGATGCCGTCGGCCATTCCGCAATGGACGGCTCTTTCGGGTGTAAGTGTGAGCAATTCTCCTTTTTTGCAGAAGATTTCGATTACCGCATCGGCGGGTTGTTTATCTTTGGCTTCGATAAAAAGTGTCTGATTGCCGCGGTGAACTTCGAGGACCTCTATCTCCATATTTTCCATTGCTTTGGCTAAGATACCCGGGCGGTTGTTTTTTTCAGCGAGGGCCGCCAGATAACCGCGCCAGGCGGAGCCGAATTTTTCGCCGATGGCTTCCCCGTAAACCTCTTTCTGAGTTTTATAGCCGCTGTCGGTTTCTACGATGGCGGTTACCGCACCCATGGCGGTATTGGGGGCCATATAAATCTTATTGCAGGCCAGTGCGATGGCTGTTCCTGCCGAGTAGGCGCCGAGGTTCTTTTCTCCCTTGATAAAAGCGACTGTGGGACAGAAACGAAGTTCAGATAGAGCCGCACAAAGCCGGCGGGTCAAATCCATTCTTCCGCCTGGGGTATCAATCTCGATGAGGATAAAAAGGGGACCTCGCTGGGCTTCTTTCTGAAGGGCTTGCTCGAAAGCGGACGTCTCCAGTTCATAGGCAATTTCATCGCAAATGGAAAGGACAGGCACAATCCGGTTTCGTCCCTCCGGGTTGATCTGAACCTCAAAATCGGATAAGAGGATTTTTTGCAGGCCTGCTTCCTGAGTTTGGATGGAAGTCAGGCCATTTTCATCGGTAGAAATGACATAACCGTGAAAAACGGTCTCTTTCTGCGTCAAATGCTTGAATGTGTCAGCGGGAGCGGCAAGAATTTGCCATCCCAGCAACAAGAGCGGCCACATCCATTTCTTCGACATACTGAACTTCCCCGTATTTTTTTAATTTCTACGATTATTGTATCGCAGATGGCGAAAGAAAACCAGAGGTCTTTTGACAAGTTCACAATGGAATTGAGTGAAAATGGAAATTTTTCAGCCGATTTTCTGATTTTCGCCTTTTAATGTCTGATTTTCGGAGAATCTCCTGTGTCCACTTTTTGGCCTGAGGAGTCCATTTTGAAATTCCAAGATAGGCAAATAAGAATCGGAGTTTGTCAGTGCGGCTGACGAGGCGGCTGCGGTTGTTCAGACTTGCCAGTTCGGCCTGGCGGTTTTTCCGAAAGGGGATAAACCGGCGGACGGCTTCCAAGTCGATGAACATAACTTTCGCGGGGGAGCAGGCGGGGTTGAGCAGGATATGCTTTGGGACCAGATGGCGATGGCAAAGCCGAAGGTGATGGAGCCTGCGTATCTCAAGGGCGACGGCCTGGATGACTTTCTTTTTTGCGGAGGGGTTAGGGGTTTCCTGCTGCCACTGGGAGAGCAAGGTTTTGAGGGAGAGAAAATCGGAAGCATATTCCGTAATCAGAATGGCTTGAGAGTGTCTCCTCCTGCGGCGACGGCCAAAATAAACAGGAGTGGGGGCGGTAATGCCGATTTGCCTGAAAAAGAGCAGATTCTGAAACTCCCTTTCTGCGGCAGGAATGCCGCAAATGGGGCAGGAAGGATTTCTTGTTAAATAATCTGATTGTTTTTTTACGATCAGCCAGTGAGGTTCCGTCTTCCAGAGATAAACCCGGCTTTGTCCCTTGCCGCGATAATTGGGCTGGTCAACGGGTTCGAGAGGCATTTCCCATAGGCGGTCAAAGGTGTTTTCCTGAACTGCCGGATAAAGGGGTTCCTTGAGGCGGTATTCTTCCAGCCCTTTCCGTTTGGTTCGGCTATACAACTGACAATTCCTCGGCGGCAGCATTTTACAACTTCAGGAAAAATTCCATCAAATCTGCGCCGCAGGCAATCTCAAAACCGGACTCAAAACTGTTCGGTTCGCTGAAGGGGGCATCAAGAATGTTTTTGATTCCGGTGCCGGCCATTGCGAAGGGGACTGGTTCGCCGACATGGGAGCGGATGTCGCAGGGGGTTGGATGGTCGGGCATTACGAGAATCCGCCACTGGTCGAAGGTTTGAATGGCTTCATAGACGGGGCCTACGATGAACTTGTCGATGTTTTCGAGGGCTTTTTTCTTCTGGAGAGGATTACCGCTGTGCCCGGCTTCGTCTGTTGCTTCGATATGAACCAGTACGAGGTCGTATTTGTCCAGTGCCTCGAGGGCGGCTTCTCCTTTTCCGGCATAGTTGGTATCCAGATAGCCGGTTGCGCCGGGCACTTCAATCAGGTCGAAACCTACTAATTTGGCCAGCCCGCGGACAAGGTCCACGGCCGTAATGGCAGCTCCTTTTTTGTTGTAGCGGGTCTGGAACTTTTCCAAAAATGCCCGACGGCCCTGCCCCCAGAGCCAAATGGTGTCGGCGGGGTTTTCCTTCAGGTCGCGACGGACTTTGTTGATGGGGTGGTCTTCGAAAAACCGCTGGGATTTGGCCATCAATTCCTTGAGCAGATCGGCTCCTTTGCCTTTGGGCATGATTTTGCTTAATTTCTGGCCGATATAGTCATGGGGCGGATAAGTTGTAACGGCAAATTCCTGGCCGCTGATTACACACAAATGGCGATAGCTGACGCCCGGATAGAAGCGGATGGTGCTGCTGCCCACAAGTTTTTCAAATTCCTGAATGAGAGCGGTTGCTTCTTTGGTTGTAATATGGCCGGCGCTGTGGTCCACCATTCTGCCGTCCGCTGTTGTTACCAGATTGCAGCGAAACACCCAATCGGACTCCTGAAGGGGGATTTCCTGAGCGGCCGCTTCGATGGGGGCGCGTCCGGTGTAGTTGGTTTTGGGGTCGTAGCCAAGCAGACTCATCATCGCCACATCGCTGCCGGGCTGCATTCCTTTGGGGACGGTGTGGACAATTCCCTGTCTTCCGGAGTGGGCGATTTTATCGATGTTGGGGATGTCTGCGGCTTCAAAAATAGTTTTTCCGCCGAGCATCTCCTGCGGATTGTCGGCGGCCCCGTCCGGGACAATAATGGCGTATTTGGCAGTCATTCGGAATCCTCCGGAATATCGACAATACGGATGCAGACCGGACGCCCGCTGATGACTTTCAGACGGCTTAATTCCTCCAGCGCATTGGACATATTCCGTTCCAGGGTCGGATGGGTTGTAATCACCACGGGCACAGTATTGTCCGGTCCGCGTCCTTCGTGCTGAATTGCGCCGCGAATGCTGATTTTGTGGCTGGCCAGAATCCGTCCGTATTTGGCGACTACACCGGGTTCATCTTTGGCCATCAGACGGATATAAAAGCGGCATTCGATGTTTTCGATAGGTTTGATTGAGATTTCTTTGTATTTTCCGGTGACCATCGGTGTTGTTCGAAAGATGCGCTGGATGCTGCCCAGTCCTATCTCAATTAAATCGGCGACGACAGCACTGGCGGTGGCCATCATTCCTGCGCCGCGTCCGTAAAACATGGTTCGTCCGACAGCATGTCCGTGAACACTGACGGCGTTAAAAGGTCCGGAAACAGCGGCTAAGGGATTGTCCTGGTGAACCAGCGATGGATGTACCCGCAGGGACAGACTCCCATCGCCGTTTTGTTCGCCGATGGCCAGGAGTTTGATGACGTAGCCCATTTCGCGGGCATTGCGAATATCCTCGATTTCAATCCGCTCGATGCCTTCGGTATAAATCTCGTTCATGGAGATTCTTCGACGGAAGGCCAGGCCGCCGAGGATGGCCAGTTTGTGGGCGGTATCCGTGCCGTTGATGTCGAGGGTGGGATCTGCTTCCGCATATCCTTTGGCCTGTGCTTCCGTCAGGACGGTTTTAAAATCGGCGCCGCTTTGGGTCATTTTGGTGAGAATGTAATTGCAGGTTCCGTTAAAGATGCCGTACAAGCCGAGGATTCGATTGGCGGCAAGGCCGGTTCGAATAGCCAGAATAATCGGGATTCCGCCGCAGCAGCTGGCTTCAAAGCCGATGCACTTGCCCGTTTCGAGAGCGGCTGTGTACAGTTCCGGTCCATACTCGGCCAGGAGGGCTTTGTTGGCGGTGACAATATGCTTGCCGGCACGGAGCAGCTGATGGTGGATTTGGCGGGCGGCTGTTGTGCCGCCGACCAGCTCGATGCCGACATCAATTGTTGGGTCGTTAAGAAGACGTTCTATGTTGTCGCTGAGCAGGCCGGCCGGCAGTCGGATTTGGCGGAGGGCAGCTGTGTCTTTGTCAATCACACAGGCCAGTTCGAGCCGGACTCCGGTACGGGCGGCAATTTCATCGGCTTCTTCGAGGAGCAGTTTGGCGACACCGGTTCCCACAGTCCCAAAGCCAATCAAACCAACTCGGAGTTTGCTTTCGTCCATCGATTCCTGTCTCACGGAGGTGCATTCTTTGGTTTTCAATCCGTCTGATGCGGAAAAGGTTTTGTTTTTCAGCACAGCGGAACGGTTAATCCTTTATTTTCTGGAATCGGACTTGTCGGCTTGGGAGAGTTTTACAGACTTTTTTGACTATTGCGAGCATTTTTTCTGCTTCATCAGGGGTGAGGAGATTTCCGGCGGCCCCGCCTGCAACCCCGCCGACGACGGCTCCGAGAACTTGGTCATCTTCGCCGGTGGAAGCCCATCCTATGGCTGCTCCGGCAGCGGCTCCCAAAATGGTCCCGAGTGCTTTTCCGCCTTTCCCCTTGCCAGTGGACATCCATAAGATACTGCCGTCTTCCACGTTGACCATCTTGGCTGTCACTTGAATATCCGCACCAAATTTGGGAACATTAACGATTAAGACGACAGGGACATTGAGAATCCGGCCTGCTTTGGCTGCATCCTCGTCGCTGGCGATGGCTGATGCCTGAAACTCCTGCTCCTTCAAAAGAATGTGGACTTGGGCCCGTTCAATAGGGGAGTACCCTTTTTTCAGCAGTTCCATTGCAAAAAAGTCAGCGATTTGGTTTCGTGCGGCTTCTCCGCCGACCGGTCCGATGACGTCCACTACGGCAATCTTTTGTACGGAGGAATAATCATAATCCTGACGATAATATCCTTCTCCGCTGGTACAGCCGGCGAGGAATACGGCCGAGACGGCTAATCCTGCCCAGATGATAGGTTTCATTGTTCGGATTCCTTTCTAAAAGAAGGGTTGTCTTTTTCTGCATTGTCCGAAAAGCCGCTTTTTTGTCAATTATTTTCTCTCAAGGTTTTTCCTGAATTGGGGCGATTTATAGAAAGATATTGACAGGCCTTTGTTTGCGTGGATAATGCGCCTAACTCTTTGGAATAATGATTCTTAAAAGGACTTGGACGGAGTTGTTATGGAGCGATTTCGATTGGCGGTGTGGGGGATTGGGCTGTCAGCGGCCTTGCTGACAGTTGGTTGTAAAACGGCTCGCGAGCTGGAAGCGCCGCAGTATGACCGGCCGCTGCCTCCCGGGCAGTATGCTCTTCGGAAGATTACCGACCCGGCGATGATACCGGATATTACCCTTGCCTGTTATGATACGACGGATTTGCGAAAGGCCATCGACCACAGTTTGAGTTATCTATCCAAACCTTCCAGCAAACGGTACTATCCGATGGGCGAGATTACTCATGAGATGGCGATTTCGTCTGTGCGTGCGATGGCCGAACTCCTGGATGGGGGAATGACCGGTCGGAATCTTCAGAAAGCCATCCTTGACCGTTTTGATTTTTATCAGTCTGTGGGCTGCGATGACCGTGGAACAGTGCTTTTTACCGGCTATTACACTCCCATTTTTGAGGGTTCTTTGAAGCCGGATTCCCGTTTCCGGTATCCTTTATATAAACAGCCGGATGATTTGGTGAAAGGTCCCAACGGGGAAGTCCTCGGACAGAAATTGCCGAATGGTTCTATTGTGCAGTATCCCTCCAGACGTGAAATTGAGCAAACGGGCATGCTCCGCGGTCAAGAAATTGCGTGGCTGGCGGATCCTTTCGAGGTTTATATTGCCCATGTACAGGGGTCGGCGATTGTGCGTCTGCCCGACGGCAAACAAGTAACGCTGGGGTATGCTGCGAATAACGGACATGAATACAACAGCGTGGCTCAGGAAATGATTCGAGACGGGCTTGTGCCTGCTTCGGGAATGAGTTTGAAGGCGATGATTGATTATTTCAAGGCCCATCCGAACCAGATCGAAAAGTATGTCTATCGCAATCCTCGTTATGTTTTCTTCCGGCTGGATGAAGGCAATCCTCGGGGGAGTCTGAATGAGCCGGTTACGCCGCTTCGCACAATTGCCACCGATAAGTCGATTTACCCGCGTGCGTGTCTGGCTTTTCTCAAGACGGTTTTGCCGCGTCCGACCGGGAGTCGGATTGTCAAAGCGCCCTATACCGGTTTTGCCTTGGATCAGGATACCGGCGGAGCAATTCGAGCGGCGGGGCGATGTGATGTCTATATGGGTATTGGCGAACAGGCAGGCGAGATGGCGGGGCAGGTCTATGAAGAGGGGCAGCTGTACTATCTGTTTCTTAAACAGCCGTCCCCTTCAGGAACGCCTTCGCCGGCAATCCCTCTAACTACTCCAAAAAGGTAAAAAAATGGGGTTTCGCTCTTTTTGGGCCGGAAAAAGGACACCAGAAGTCCGAAAACCGTTTGCTAAACTTCGGTTTCTCGGTGCGGCGGGCAATGTTACCGGCTCGCGGCATTTGCTCGAAGTTGACGGGGCTAAAATCCTAATTGACTGCGGCCTCTATCAAGAACGCCAATTTCAGGGTCGGAACTGGGAGAATTTTGGATTTGCCCCCTCTTCTTTGTCGGCTGTGCTTTTGAGCCATGCTCATCTGGACCATTGCGGTCTTCTTCCCAAACTAGTCAAAGAGGGCTTTCGAGGCAATGTGTACTGCACGCCTGCCACGGCAGAGTTGGCTCAAATTATTTTGCTGGATGCCGGCAAACTGCAGGAAGAAGATGCCGAGTTCAAACGCAAGCGGCACAAGCGAGCCGGCTATACCCCTCCTCGCCCTGTTGAGCCGCTTTATACGATGGAAGAAGCCCAGCACTGCTTTGGGCAGTTTCGACCGGTTGGCTATCATCGTCCGGTTCGTTTGGGCCGCGGGATTGAGGCGAGTTTCCACGAGGCGGGGCATATCCTGGGTGCATCCATTATCCGTATCGCTGTGCGTCAGGAGGGACAGGAACGGATTATCATCTATACCGGCGATTTGGGCCGTACCGGAAAGCCCATTCTTCGAGACCCTGAAACCTTTGACAGGGCTGATTATCTGCTGGTTGAATCTACTTACGGCGAACGGGAACACCAGACAACTGAAGATATCAGGCAGCAGCTTGCCGAAGCGGTGGATCGGACATGGAGGGCGGGCGGCAATATTGTCGTCCCCAGTTTTTCCATCGGTCGAAGCCAGGAAGTGCTCTACTATATGAATCAGCTTCTTCTGGAAGACCGTATCCCTCATTTGATGACTTTTCTGGACAGTCCGATGGCCGTTCGGGCAACGCGGGTATTTGAAAAGTATTCCGATTTATATGATGCTGAAATGGTGCAGCTTGTTCTCCGTAATGAATCGCCGTTCAGTTTTAAAGGGTTAAAACTTGTTGAATCTCCGCGTGAATCGAAGGCAATCAATCACATCAAAGGGACGGTGATGATTATTGCCGGCTCGGGGATGTGTATGGGCGGCCGCATCAAGCACCATTTGGTCAATAATATTACTCGTCCGGAAAGCACCATCCTGTTTGTCGGCTATCAGGCCCAGGGGACCCTCGGCAGAAAGATTCTTGATGGGGAACCTGAAGTGCGGATTCTGGGCCAGATGTTTTCGGTGAAAGCGGCTGTCGCCAAGGTGCATGGCTTTTCCTCGCATGCGGATCGGCGAGAAATCTTCCAGTGGCTTCAACATCTGAAAAACACGCCTCGCAAGGTGTTTTTAATCCACGGTGAAAAAGAAAGTTTGGATGGGTTCAAGGCCTATTTGAGCGAGCGGACCGGCTGGGACGTTTGTGTTCCTGAGTATTTGGATGAAGCGGTTCTCAAATGATACTTTTGAAAAGGGGCTAAACTGGAGAAGGCGACTCCACTTCTTTCTCTTTCCTGCTGCTTTGGAGAGAAAAATTCTTTCTTTTTCTATGCGAATCGATATACTTGAGGCACTGAATCTTTTTGGGAAGGGAAAGACAAAACGATGGCAGAACGGATTCCCAAGGTAGTGATTATCGGGCCGGCCTATGTTGAAATGGCCGTCAAATGTGATTCGTGTCCTGAGCCCGGGCAAGTCAAGGAAGGAATGGGGTTTACCTGTATCCCGACGGGCCAAGGTGTGAATCAGGCGCTTCAGGCGGCGTTGTGCGGATGCGATGTTTTTGTGCTTGGTCGTGTTGGGGAAGACTGCTTTGGGGAGATGATCAAACAGAATCTCAGCCGGTATGGTATTTCCACGGATTTGCTCTATGCCTCGCCTGCTATCAGTACGGGTATTATTCTGACGATTGTGGATGGTCGCGGGGCGAACCGTTCGTGCCGTTCTGCGGGTGCTAATAAGGTATTTGGAAAAGATGAGATTGAATATGCGGCGGCGGAGCAGGCCATCAGCTCGGCTAATGTCTGTGTGATTCATGACGGCTTTTCGCAGGAAGCAATTGTGGCGGCGGTCCGGTGTGCTCAGGTTCATAAAACACCTATTATCGTTGAAGTCAGTCTGCCGATTCCCGACAGGGGCCTGGTGCATGCAATCGATTGGCCGGTAGAGTTCTATAATGCGGATATTCTTGTCTTGTCTTTTTCCGGGCTGGTGAGCCGAGCGGAACTGGGCGCCGGCGGTGATCAGGATATCAAGTTTATTGCAACCGAACTGGTGGCTAAAGGGGCCAAGTGTGTGCTTGTCAGTTTGGGTACGCATGGGGCTTTGCTCGTGGATCGGCAGAGTACGCATTGGCTGGGGGGTATTCAGACGGAACTGGTGGATTATACCGGCTGCGAGGATGCTTTTTGCGGGGCCTTGGCTGCCTGTTATGCCACAGGAGACAGTCCCTTGTCTGCGGCTCGTTTTGCGGTTGCGGCGGAGGCCCTTACCCGAAGCCGTTTCGGGCTGCAAGATGCTTTACCGGTAAAAGAAGAGATTATTACTCTTCTTCAGGAACAGCCGGACTGAGTTCGAATCCTTCGGTTCTTTTTTCTGCATTTTCCCAATACACCCTATTTGCAAGGGTTGCGCTGCCGGTTTTATAGGGCATAATTTCTGGATCTTCTTAAGAGGGGCTTTCATTTTGTCGATATTTCTCGAGGAAAGACGCCTGTTTTTAAGGAGAAAGATGAAACCGAAGGGTTTTACGCTAATTGAAGTGCTGATTGTGGTAGCGATATTGGGGATACTCGCTGCAATTGTGATTCCGCAAATGCAGGGTCAGACCCTTGCGGCGAAGGAAAGTACCGCCAAAGATACGCTTCGTATCTGGCGAACCCAGATTGAACTGTATAAAATGCAGCACCAAGGCCTTGCACCGGGTTATATAATTGGTTTTACGGGAAACAAGGAGGACGCCCCGGTCAATGATCTGGTTAACCAATTTGCGGGTACCTCTACAGTGAGTGGAATGGCCCGAAGTTCTCCGATACCGGATGGGGCTTACTTATATGGGCCCTATCTGAAAACGATTCCCAAAAATCCTTTCAATCAATTGAGTACCATTGATTATGTTTCTGATTCTGGTTCTTTCTCGTCGCGGGCAAACGGCTCCACCGGCTGGCTCTATAAGCGGTCTACAGCCGAGATTCGGCTGGACTGGCCTGGGTCAGACAAGCAAGGTTTTCCTTATACGGATTATTAGGCCGTATGCTGGGCGGTTTTATTCATCCAATGGAATGACGATGCCTTTTGTTTCCTCTCCGGCGGCTGTTCGGATGCCTGTTTCCGTAATCAATTCCACACGGATCGAGCGCGGAGGACGAGGTCTTCGGCCTTCCTGCCGGCTGATTTGAATAGAGACGGTTCTGCCGTCCTGCCGAGCGGTGTATTCGGTGAGCAGATAATCTCCGCTTTCGTATTCATAACCGTCGCCGCCATCTTCATACAGTGTTCCGCGAGCCGTTCCGTTTTTATCCAGGCAAACCAAAAGGGTTAATTCATCCAGCGAGTTTTCTTCCGTATTTTGTGTGATTTTTCCCAGCGGCAGAATTGCCCCGCCGCGAAGTTTCAGTTCGCATTGGTAAGGGTCGCCGGCTTCTTCTGGTGTGAAAGCAATCTTTCGCCAGATGCCTGAGGGCAAGGAAGGGTTGACAGCCCAGCGGGGGATTATCAGCAGGTCTTCTCCGAGTAAAAAGGCCTGCTCTTCCATCCGAAGCGACAAATCTTTCGGCTCGGCAAAGAGTACAGGTCTCATCACCGGCAGGCCGGTCAGATGGCTCTGGCGAAACAGCGTATAAAGATAAGGAAGAAGCCGATAGCGTCTTTGAAGGGCGATACGTGCGGCCTTTTCGGTTTCAGGACCGAAGGCCCACGGCTCCTGAGCGTCGGACTCTTTGGTTGTATGGGCCCGGCTGAAGGGATAAAAGGCGCCGACTGAAATCCAGTGAGCCCACAAGTCAGGTGCTGCATTGCCGTCAAATCCGCCGATATCCGGCCCGTTAAAGGGCTGGCCTGAAAGTCCGAGGTTCAGGGACATCGGAATAGACCATTTCAAGTGTTCCCAGACGGCTTTGTTGTCGCCGGTCCAGGTGGCGGCATAGCGATGCCCGCCGAGGAAATTTGCCCGCGAAAGGATAAAGGGACGCCTGTTCGGCCGGGCCTGCAAGATTCCTTCTCGAGAGGACTTGACCATGAGGAGCCCATAGACATTGTGATACTGGATATGGGGTCCGGCCGGCAGGTTATCGCCGCCGCGGTGGAAACAATCGGGCGGCATGGTTCCGAGAGCATTGAAGACCGCCGGCTCATTCATATCATTCCATATCCCGTCGATTCCCTTTGCTAAAAAGTCCTGATAGAGTTGGGCCCACCAGCGGCGTGTTCTGGGCATTGTAAAGTCGGGAAAGACGCAATCGCCGGGCCAGACCGGCCCGATAAAGGGTTTGCCGGCGGGGTCAAGTACCCATACATCTTCTTTGGTTCCGCTGTCGTACACAAAATAGCCCGGCTCGTATTTGACGCCCGGGTCAATCATCCAAATGCTTTTAAATCCGAGCGAATGAAGATAGGTATTCAGTCCTTTCGGGTCGGGGAAACGGGCAGGATCAAAGGTGAAAATCCGGAATCCATTCATGTAATCGATATCCAGCCAGATTACATCACAGGGAATCTGCTTGGCCCGGAATGTGTCGGCAATTTCCCGGACGCGGGCATCCGGATAATAGGAATAGCGGCATTGGTGATAGCCCAATGCCCAGCGGGGCGGCATCGGCATTCGGCCGGTTAGTTCCCCCAGTTGAATCATCACTTCCTGCGGACCAGCCCCTTCAAAAACGTAGACGGGGAAGTCCGGGGCCTGGAGAGGCGTTGAAAAAACAATGGCTGTCTTCAGGTCGAGCTGGGCCTGCCAGGGTGTGTCGAAAATCACACCAAAGGCCGAGCCGTCCTCCCGAAGGCCTAATACCCAGGGATGAGACTGATAGAGCTGGTCCGGTTTGCCGTACCCGTAATTGTCTTTGTTGTAGAGGATGATTGTATAACCATTTCGAAGCAGGCCGCCGGTGACCTCGCCGGTGCCGTAAAGGTCTGTTTCCGCCGGCACTTCGAGGATGACGTGCTTGCGTTCTTTTTCTTTTGAAAACCTGGGTTTCAGTTTCCAAGAATCCGGGACTGGGCCGGTTGGTGTGCGGGGCTTTTCGATCGCGAAGGACGGCAGCGCCTTTGATTCATCGGCTCCAGCCGGCCAAAATCGTGCTGTTCGCTCGCCGACCATTTCTGCTTTGCCCGGCTCGGCGGCTGTTTTCAGGATTGTGCCCAGATACTCTCCCGGCGCGGTGTCGGGCTGGGTAACGGATTCCCAATCGGTTCCAATTCGGAGTTCATCAAACTCCCAGGTATTATCCCGATCTCCTGTGCGGAGGCGGAGTTGGTTAAAAGATAACCCCTGTTCATAATCGGTGATGATGTGAGCGGGCTGGCGATGCTGCGGGCGGGGGCAGATGGGGTCGAGCCAGATTCGGATGTGTTCCGGTCCGTCCGGGTTTTGCCTGATTCGGATTACGATTTTGTGAATGTTTTTATCAACCTGGGTGGGAACCTGCCCGATGGGGATGCCGCGTCCATCCGAACTCCAGAAACTGAACTTGTCCGAAGCGTAGTCATTGCCGACCCCGAAGATTTCCTTGTCATCCTGATACAGAAAAAGCCCTGCGTATTTGTCTTTACTGCTGTCGTTGAGACTGCGGAGCAGGAAACTTATGTAGAGGGTATCGATAGGAGCGGTCTCTTTTTGGCGGAGAAAATCTGCCGGATAAATCAGTCCGTGATTGCAGTCCCGAAGACGAAGTCGGCCGCCGCTTTCCCGGTGAAAGTGAAAATCCAGACTGCCGTCGAGAACCTGGGCCTGGTCTGACGGCTCCAGAAGGGCGGTTGAGGGGAATGGCTCCTCCCAGAGCAGTTGGGGGAAGGCGGTTGAAAACAGAAAAAGGAAATGAATCAGAAAAAAGCATTTTTGTTTCATTGGTTCCATCCTTTCTGCTTTTCAGGGACTGGCTTGAATGAAAAGGCAGCCGTCTTCCCCCGGCTTTTTAAAGGTTTTGCTGACTTATCCAGTGTTGAACAAAGATTGATAAATCATCGAGGTCCACGCGGCCGCTCAGGTTAAAATCAGCGCCGCCGCAGGCGTCCCACGAGTCGCAAGTCTGCTGCCACCAGGGGGCAAACAGGGCAAAGTCGTCGAAATCTGCGCTGCCGCTGCTGTTGAGGTCTGGGGTTGTTCCCTGGGAGAAGATGACAAGAGAATAAGGTCCGATACTGATGTTTGCATTATAGGCCAGGTTGTCTTGGGGGCCTGGGACGGCGCTGACGTCGGCTGTGTTCCAGTTCGTGAAGCTTTCGTCGTAGCCGTTCCAGTCGCTGTTGAAACGGAGCCGCCATCGGCCTGGGCGGGGCATGCCGATATTGTAGTTTGAAAGGCCCTGATAGGAAAAATTGGCGACAACAATCACATCGTCCCCTGGTCCGCCGTTCCACCAGCGATGAAAGGCGATAACCTTGCTGGTATGGTTGACGTGAAAGACGTTGACATTTTTGGCCGGAAGACCGCGGGTGAGTCCGGCTTTATTGCGCCGCAGGGCGATTAAATCCGTGTAGAGCTGTTTGATGCCTGCGAAGGTTGTGCTGTTGGTCCAGTTCAGCGGGGTTCTGTCGTGCCAGGCGCCGGTTTCGAGAAATTCCTGTCCCATAAAGAGCATTGGAATGCCGGGACTGGTAAACACGAGGCCGGCCCCGAGGGTCGAGCGTTTCTTGGAATAATAGCTGGTCGGCTTCTCCCACCAGATTTGCGAAGGCAGACGGCACTTTCCGCTGGCGGCGCCCGCCTCGTCGTGACTTTCGGTATAGATAACCCGCTGGCTGTCCCAGCCGTTGTAAAGGTGCACAATGGCATCGCGGACATCTCCCATATTGCGATACTCATCGTCAGGTGTGGCCAGGGCTGATGTGATTTTGTGATGAAAGGCAGCGTCCCACTGAGAATCGAACCCGGCTCCGCCGGCGCCGGTGGGCTTGGTGAGCCACTCGTTGTCGCGCATATCTTCAGCAATGGAGATTTTTTCGGGGAAGGCGGCGTCGATTTCGTTGTTAATCCATTGCATCAGCGACCAGCCCTCGGGGATTTCGGGCCCGCCGATATCCACCTCCCGAATATAAGCGGTTCCGTCCATCCGGATGCCGTCCATGTTGTGTTCCGTAAGCCAGTACATTACATTGTCGCGGATGAAAGACCGCACCGGACCGCTGGAAAAATTGGGGCGGGTATCGCCCCAGGGCGTATAGCGATAATCATTTTCATAAAAATAGATGCCCCCTGTGTAATCGAAGGCACTATAGCCGTCAAATTTCCATAAGGAATAGTCCAGGTCATTGGGGCCGAGGTGGTTATAAACCACATCCAAAATAACGGCGATGCCCCGCTGGTGGCAGGCATCGATAAACTGCCGCATTTGGGCTGGTGTTCCATAGGCGCTTTCGGGGGCATAAAGATTGGACGGATTGTAGCCGAGCGAAAAATCTGTGGGAAACTCAGCAATCGGCATAATCTCGACAGCGTTAATGCCGAGCGATTGGAGATGGTCCAGTTTTTCGACAGCTGTTTGCCATGTGCCGGGACTGTCGTCGGAAGGGTTCGAGTCGTAAAAGGTTCCGATGTGCATTTCATAGAGGATCATCTCGTTCCAGGGCGGCGGGGTAAACGGGCTCCAGGTATAGGCGGTGCTTACGATGATGCCGTTGCCGGCTGAACTGACGACGTCCCTCGCCCGCGGGTCGATTTTCCAATGAGTGCCGTTGTTGGTGATGACATACTTGTATTGCTGGTACAGTGAGGCCCCTGGTATATCGGCAGACCAGATGCCGCTGCCTTCGGCGGCCAGAGGGTTGGCTGTTGTGCTCCAGCTGTTGAAGGCGCCGGCGACAGAAACAGCGGCGGCGTGCGGCGCCCAGACGCGGAAGGTGGTGCCTCCCGTGTAGGGAATGGCTCCCATCCCCGGGCGGGCGGACGGAACGACCGCGAATAAGGCCGCTGGTAAAAACAGGAGCAGCGTATACCAAGATTGGCGGAGCATGAACAAGCCCTTCCGATTAGAAACCGCCAGCATGTTTTAAATTGGGTTCATCGCCCCTCCCGGCTTTGAACCGGGAGGGCGATGAGTTTTTCTTAACAGCAGAAACGGCTTATGCTTTTTTGCGGATTGCCAGCACCAGTCCGCCGAGCCCAAGCAGAGCTGCTGTAATTGGTTCGGGAATTAAAATGCCGTCCCCCAAAACGACTCCGAGTCCTGTATAGCCGCCCGGCCAGGAGGCGTCCACATAATCATAGACCCCTTCGCGAGTCATCCAGCCCCAAACCATTACCTGAGGGGAGCCGCCAATGGCGGACAGGGGAATGGTCATTTCATCATCCGGATTTGATTCATTCCAGCCGTAGTAGGTTCCGGCGTTGGTCCATCCGTTCCAATTCCAGCCGCTTCCGTTCCAGGAGCAGGTTTCATACCACCCGGAACCGCCGGCATAGCAGTAAATCAGGTCGGGAAGCATCGGGCCTGCAAATGACAGAATGCCGTAGCCGTCCTTATTGCTTCCGCTGTTGGGCAGACCGTCAATATCGATCGCCAGGAAAAACGAGTCGTCTGTCCAGTAGTTGTCACCGAGGTAGCGGTCGGTGGAATTGCGATTCACAGCGATATAAAGATTGTCCGCATCCCAGCCGGCCAACAAAGTATAACTTCCCATTTCGATGCCCGGCTGCGTTCCTAAGTTTAGTACACCGCTGCCTGTCCATTCGTCGAGCACCCCATCCAGCGAAGCTGTTAGTGCCCATGTCTGCCCGGCGGCTGCCAGCAGGCAAAGCAATCCAATCATGTTTCTTTTGTTCATTTTCCCGTCCTCTCAAAAAATGTTTCTTTTTATTTGAAGGATTGTCCGCTTCCTTTAGGAAACGGACAATCCTGTACCGTCTTTTTAGCTGAGCGGATAGACAATGGCGTCCAGCAGCCATTCAGCGGCCAGCATGGCCAAATCCTCCAGGTCAATTCGGCAGTCTTTGTTTATATCCGAAGGGAAGAGAGAAGGATTCGGACAGACTTTCGTTTGAGTGGTATTGGCATATTTTTGGGCGATGGTCTGAGAGTCGAGGGCGTAGTTGTAGATTTCTACTTCGTCAAGAATACAAGCTGTCACATCTTCGAAAATCAGACCATTGAGTGCATCGCCGCGGACACGGCCGGCAAGAGAAACCGGCGAAAGAGTGGGGCTGATTTGTCCTGAAACAGCGTCATATTCCTGAGCGACCTGCCCGGTATCCTGGTTGTACAGCCGGCTCAAAATCCCGTCAATATAGACTTTCTTGGTGGTTCCATCAAACGTTCCGACAGCCCAGTGCCATTGGCCGTCATAGACCGTGCGGTTGCTGGGGGTTCCTTCGTCGTTGCCTGTTCCGCGGGTAGTAAAGCAGATTCGATCCAGCGTAAAGCCGCTGTGACGCAGCTGCCAGCCCTCACCAGACTCGCCGTTGCGGGCGACCATCGGACCCCAGGTGGCGGCAGAAGGGGCTTTAATCCAGCAGGCGACGGTCATCGAGTGATTGCAGATGTCAAAATAGGAAACCTTTTCCGGATCGGTGTACAAAAGGTCCTGGGCATCTGTATCCGCATCAAACTCCATCGCATCGCCGACAATTCCGTCGGAGGTGAAGGCAGGGTCGCCGTACAGGAGCGAAGTTGGACTGCCGGGGACAATGCTGTCGGGATTATTGCCTTCGAACGGCCAGTAAGCGATCCGCCGTTTGACTCCCAGAAGGCCGATTGCCGAAGTCGTCGGGATTCCGGATTCATTGTTGATGATGCAGTAATAGCCGCCTTCGTCTGAGAGTTGTACATCAGTAATGATTAAGGTATCTGACGTTGTACCGGAATACTTGGCGCTGTCTGCCAGGGCAATATCCGAGCCGCCTTCTACTGCCCGATACCATTGGTATGTTTCCGGTGAAGGGGAACTGACGGCTACCGAGAACTCGGCGGTACTGCCGGCCTCGACAACTTGGTAAGAGGGCTGTCTGGTGATTTTCGCAGAGCTCAGCTCTGTTGAGAATCTCCACGTATTGCCTTCGACAACTTCACCGGTGTCAAGGATTGTATCCACCCGCCAGTAATAGGTGGTGTCTTTGTGAGCCCCGATGAAAGGATAGGAAGCTCGCAAGGTCTGGCTGTCCCAGGTGGTTACTGTTCCCTGAAAGACCAGGTTGGGATCTGCCCCTGTATTGAGGTAAACGTCAAAGGCGGCTAAATTCGGATCGGGCATTCCATTAGGGTCAACAGGGATGCTCCAGGAAAGAATTAGATTGCTGATTGGCACATCTATCTGCCCATTTTTTGGTGTTGGATTGGAGGCGAGACGGTGAATATTTTCCCGGATGATAATGCCGTCCTCAAAAACAACACCGTATCCTGTATAACCGGCCGGCCAGGAGGCGTCCACATAATCATAGACCCCTTCGCGGGTCATCCATGCCCAGATTTGCACATGGGGAGAGCCCCCGATAGATGCAAGGGGGATAGAAAATTCATCGTTCGGATTTAATGCACTCCAGCCGTAGTAGGTTCCGGCGCTGATCCATCCGTTCCAACCCCAGTCGCTTCCGTTCCAGGAGCAGGTTTCATACCACCCTTCGCCGCCGGCATAGCAGTAAATCAGGTCTGGAAGCATCGGGCCTGCAAATGACAGAATGCCGTAGCCGTCCTTATTGCCTCCGCTGTTGGGCAGACCGTCAATATCGATTGCCACAAAAAATGAATCATTCGTCTGTTCAGTATCTCCCAGATAGCGTCCGGTTGTTTTGCGGTCCACTGCCAAATAAAGATTTGTGCTGTCCCATGTTGCCAGCAATCGATAGGTACCAGTGCCTCCTATCCCCGGCTGAGTCCCAAGGTCAGCAACCCCCGGCCCCGTCCATTCGTTTAAAATGCCGTCCAGCGGCGGTGTGAGTGCCAAGGCCTGACTGCTCAAAAGTGCGGCTGCTGAAACAATGAAAAGAAAGATTCCTTTTTTCATCATAATGTTACCCTTTCCAATAAATTGTTCTCATCCCTTTCCTGTCTTTGCGGAATTATGGATTTCAATTCTGCTCGTGAGTTTTTTCTTCACCATCCGCTGTTACCAGGTCCCACTGTGATTTGATAATCCGGATTATTTAATAGAAGCCCGCCGGCTTGGGCATCCTGAACCTGGACGGCCTCAAAATAGCCGCTGCCTTTGACGTTAATTTCTATTCCGTATGTTCCAGCGGTTTGAATGGCAAGTGCCTGAAAACGGCTTGCTGTAATTTTCCTTGTACTTAGCGGACCCCCAAGCAGGATTCCCTGATAGGTACTGTCCGCCAGCACGTTTGAAAGAACGGCAACCGGGGCGGTCATGTCTCCGTCTGCGGGGAACAGCCATAGAGCCCCTGCATTCAATTCGTAGTCGATGCTGCGGCTGCCTGTTCGCTCCAGCCGATTGTTTTGGATTGTTGTGGTTCCGGCAAACGGATAAGAAGAAAAACGGTTGGCGATCTGAATGCCGGCGCCGTTGACAACTGTATCGCGGATCCAGCAGCCGACGATGGAATTGCTGCTGCCCCCGTAAAGCCCGATTCCATTGGCCAGCAAAGGCATCTGAATGGTGTTGCAGCGAAAGAGATTGTTCTGATTGGGGCCGGGCCCCCATTCTGTATAAGACCACATTGCCATGCCGTCATCGCCGATGTTGCGGATAGAACAGTGCTCTGCGGTCGTGCTGCTGACACCGTAGGCAAGATTCAGTCCATCGGCAAAGGTGTTTCGGATACGGCAGCCGGTAATCAAGAGGCCCTCGGTTGGGCCGCTGATCCAGATTCCGGCTTCGGTATGCTCCACCCAGACCTTTTCTATGCGGGAGCCGGGGCCGAATTGACCTTCAATACCTGTGCGCTCTCCGACGGTTCGATAGGTGCTCAAGCCGTCGATTTTGAAATCAGACAGGATGATGGTGCCGCCGCGTCCGTAGAGGCGGCAGCCGAGCCCTTCGAGAACGGAATACCAGCAGCCGGCACCGCGAAGGGTTATGTTTTCCAGGTTCACTCGAGCGGTGATGAGAAAACGCCCCGGCGGTATCCATAATCCTTTGCCTTGGGTTTGGGCTGCCAGGACGGCGCTTTTCATGGCTTCGGTGTCATCGATGGAGTCATCTGCGGCGGCTCCAAAATCGGTTAAACAAAGGAAGTCCGCCGGTCGGCTCAGCGGTGCGGGAACCAGCTCAAAATCCGCCAAATCAATCCGGTAGTACTGGGCTGTGTCTGTGCTGTCTTTTTGAAGACGAATGCGGGTTCCTGCCGGCAAGGTTTGGCCAAGCAGAACGGCTGCTTCATCATAAAAGTGGTGGCCGCTGCCGTCTGCCGGATTGTTTGTATAAGGATAGGCACCATACACCCAGCTGTAAGCAGAGGTTAGCATGATATTGCAACTGTGGATGCCGTTGATATAGACACTGAGGGTGTGCTGTTCGCCCTTGCCGTCTGCAGAATCGGGGATGCTGAAACGGAGGACCATCGCATTGGCCGGTTCCAGGAGTGTAAATTCGACATAATGGCCGACATTGACAAGTTTTACGGCTTGTCGGTCGCTTGCTTCCGAGGCCGGAGTCAGATAGGTTCGGTTGGGTCCGATGAGGATTCCACTTGAGTTTGCCTGTTCTGCTTCATATTCCCGATAAGGCGGCTGCGCTCCGACGGTCGGCACGGCCGAGAGCCACTGAGATGCCATCGCACTCAAATTGCTGAGGTTTTTGGTCTGAAGCCAGCTGGAAGCCATCTGCGCAAAATCGGCCAGATCAATGCGGCAATCGCTGGTTAAGTCCGATTCCAGACACGTCAGGCACGTGTGGGGTCTGGAGATGCCTTCGTCAGCCCAGCAGAAAGCGGCTCCCCATAAAATGGCGAGAAACGCTGTAAAGAAATCTTTCATCCACCTCATCCGTTCCAACTTGCCGGTCGGCCGGTATCTCTGCACGCCGGACCGGTTCATTCATTCTTTCTTTACTTGGGAAGATACCCGCGAACCATCCAATGCAGGTCTTCATTTTCCAGCGGTCGCGGGTCCGGCACTCCATTTTTGGCCAGGTTAATTGTATCGGAATCCGCCCAGCGATGCCGTTCGGCATGTCCGTCTGAAAAGCCGATGGTACTGGTATTGTTGTGGAAATAAGCCGGTACATCCCACCATGTATAGGAGGAACCGTTCAGCAAAACAAACCCGCCTGCATTGACATATTGTCCTTTGGGGACTACATCTTCTTCGACAAAGACATGTTTATTAGATGGAGCAGTAATTTGAGTCAGTTTCTCAGCGACAAAGAGCTGTTTGGTTATGCCGGAAGGGGTAACGACCGCGGTGCGATAGGTGGCAATCGGAGAATAGAGACCCGAGACACGGCTGACAAAATCTTCGCCGTTCATCAGGCCGGTAATCGCATAACTGCGGAAAACGGCTTTTGGTTCAGCATATTTGGCAACGTTTTTGTCACCCGGACAATGATAAACATCTTCTACCCCGACATAGGGAAAGAGTTTTCCGGCACGAATGCCGTTTTTGCGGGTGGTTATGGAATATTCCGCTTCTGTGGCCGGTGAAGTAGTTTCCGGATTGTCCGTATCCTTTCGAAGAGGTACCTCCACCCAGCGATAGGGAGTGGGGCGAGAGCCGTTGTAATAGTTGGAGCCGCCGACCAAATACCCATCGTTCTCGTTGGCGTAGGTGAGCCAGGCGGTGCCAAGGTTCTTCAGATTGGACAGGCACACTGAGCCGCTGGCCAGTTCCTTCGCAGCCCGAAGAGAGGGGAGAAGAATGGACAGCAGAAGGGCAATGATGGCAATCACAACCAGCAGCTCAATGAGGGTGAATCCTTTCCGAAAGGGCAGGACAGACAGTTTCTTTGCACATGTTTTTTCCATAAAAAATCTCCTTATAGTTCTCCTGCTGATTCAAGAATTAGTTGAGGATGGGCAAACAAGGCCCAGTCATAAGCAATTGTATCGTCCGACTCGGTAACTGCCAAAGTCAAGAACCGGTCTGTTTGAGCCAGGGGGATTCGAATCGAGCAGCCCTCCTGGGTGCTGGTTCGCTCCTGGTGATAAACGAGCTTGCCGTCTACGAACGCCCAGAACTCGACTTTTGAAAAGCCGTTGTCAAATACTTTTTTAACCTCGGGAAAATCATCAAATGAACGATTTTTCTCTCTTTCTAATGATTCGGGAACTGTTTGAGAAACTCCTGCCGCGGCTTCAAAGGCACGGATTCGCAGTCCGGGGATGCTGGCCCGGATTCTATCCAGGTCGAAGGTGATACCGAGGTTGGAGTGGATGGTGAGCGCCGGGTTTTCGGGGGTTCCGCAAAGCACTCCGTCCAGCCGCAGTTCGTGGCGCGGCGATGTAATGCCCTGGTGAAAAGCGCCGTTGAAAAGATAGCCCCAGTATGTGCCCGATGTTTTCGCAAATGCGTCGGTCTGAAGACCGGTTGAACTGATGACGGTTTTGTCGGGAAGTATCCCCGGCACAAAAACACCATCTACAAATTGATTCTGCGGGACGGAGCGATACGAGTCTGTGCCGGTGTGGATGCTGCCGTCGTGCAGTTGGGTGAGCACCTGTCCTGTGGCGGGGTCGATGCCTGCATAGAGCTGGCCGGAGCCGAAGCCGCTGCCGCCGCCGACAAGGTCTGCCAGACAAAGGGGCTGACCTTTCCAGATAAGGTTGGTTTTCGAGCAAACAGCCCGCACCAAGGCAGCGGGGTCCAGGCGAATTTCTTTGATAGCCGAATCTTCTGAATAGACTTTGCGGGCACTGCCGGAAGTGAGAATTTGGGAGGTTTTGCTGCCGTTTTTCTGGCCGACTACCAGATTGGTTTTTCCTTTATAAACGAGCACTTCCGCGTCGCCGTTGGGATGGCAGAGAACACCAAATTCAGTGCCCAGGTCGATGATTTTGGAATGGGGGGTGTTGACGGAAAAGCCCAGCCCCTGGGGGGATACACGGGCAAAGAGTTTGCCGTGCCGCATTGAAAGAGCAGAATAGGTATCGAAATTGAATTCTGTGGGGCCTTCGAGCACAATCTCAACATTTTCGTCTGTCAGCAGTTTGATAATGCCGTGTTTGAGCAGAATGGGCTCGGCTTGGCAGGGGATTCGGGTGCCCGGCTCCAGCGGCAGACGGCAGGACCATTCCGCGTTCAGACTGTCGTAGAGGGTGGCTGCTTCAGGCGGAGGGGCCGGCATCAGGTGTACCAGCACAAGGATAAAAATCAAAGCGGCGGCAGAAACCATCGCGGCCGCCAGCGAGAGCCGGCTTTGCGGTCGAAGGGCTGGTTTCGGTACAGACACAGGGACAGGGGAGCGCTGGAGCGGTTTCTCTTCAATCTCAAACTGCTCCAGGGCCGGAGCATTCTTTTCCTCTTCAATCATTTGCCTCCAGAAATGCTCTCCGAGGATGTCTTCCCGCTCCATCGGACTCTCTTCAACGTCTGCTATGCCTCGCAGGGTCAGAACGCTGATGTCTTCCATGAATCGGCAATAGTACATCTGTGCCTGCGGATCTGTGGTCAGCCGATGATTGAGCTGTTCAAGCTCGGGGCTGGTCAGGCTGTTGTCCAGCAGCCGAAACATCTGCTCATTCAGCAGGTTCTGTTCCTGGAGATTCATGCCTGCTCTCCATGAAGCAAGATTCGATGAATGCAATTATAAAGACTGCTGTAAATGCGCGAGATTTTTTTGTAAAGTGCCTGCGGGGAGTAGGGGGAGTTCTGAGAAAGTTTTTTGATGGGAATCCCCTCTTCGAACCGAAGCCGAAGCAGCCGCTGGTTGTCAGCCGAGAGCTGTTTGATACATGTTCGAAGTGCCAGCAGCCGGCGATCCACATTTTGCGATTCTTCTTCGGCGAGGGTGGACATTTTTTCGTAGAAGGAATCGCTGAACATCGGCCGTGTGGTTCGTTTCTGTCTTAAAAAGTCGATTGCTTTGTTGCGGGCGATTCCGATGGCCCATGCGGCGAAGTTTCTGCCGGGGTCGAACTGCTCGTATTGTTCCCAAAGAGCGCTGGCGGTTTCCTGGAGGAGGTCTTCGGCATCGCTGTGATTGTGAACCATCATTAACAGGTAGGCGTAAAGCCTTTTCTGGGCTCCATTGTAGTAGCGGAAGAATTGTGCGCTTTTTGGCTCTTTATTGTCCATATATCGCATCAAACCCAAAGTTTTATTTATTGTACTATTTTCGAACTCAAAAAACACCCTATCTCTATTAAATTCTTCGAATTTGTATGGAAAATCTGACCTAAAAAATGTTTTTTTCTTAAAAACAGTGGTTTTTGTCCGTAAAAGAGAGGATAGGGAAGTAAGCCCCTTTTTTTCTTGAAGCAAAAAAGGAAGAACTTGATAATCATAATGGTTCTCCGCGCTCGTAGCTCAGCAGGATAGAGCATCGGTTTCCTAAACCGAAGGTCGCAGGTTCGAGTCCTGCCGGGCGCAATCTTGCCGATTCTTGTGGAAAAGTGAATCGTGTGCGGCAGGGCGGCTTGACAAAACAGAGGGGAGCCGCTATTTTTAAGCCAATGAAAGGTGGTTTCCCCGTTATTGGACTGCTTGGGGGTATTGGTTCAGGCAAAAGTACGGCGGCTCGATGTTTTGCGCGGCTGGGTTGTGCGGTTATTGATGCTGATGCGATTGCTCACCAGGTTCTCCGTGAACCGGCTGTAATCAGGGAAATTGCCGAACGGTTCGGCCCGGGTGTGCTCGGAGCGGATGGGCAGGTTGATCGAAAAAAGCTGGCTGAAATGGTTTTCAGCTCGAAAGAGAAGCTGGAAATGCTGAACCAGATTGTTCATCCGCTTGTGCTGGGCCGCTGCGAGGAACTGCTCCGCCGGTATCAGCAGGAAGGAAAGCCGGTTGTTATTGATATGCCTTTGCTGGCGGAAGTGGGTTGGGATAAACGATGTGATGTGCTGGTTTTTGTTGACTGTCCGGAAGAACTGCGGCTGCAGCGGATTCGTCAAAGAGGGCAGGGAGACGGCGGCGAACAAAAAAAACGAGAAAATTTCCAGATTTCTCTGGACAAAAAGAAGAAAATGGCTCAATATATACTCGATAACAATTCAGAAGAATCCGAATTGTTTGAACAAGTCGAGAAAGTCTTTTCTGCTATACGGGACCAGGGGAGATTGTCTACGATTTAGGTCGGCAATCGACATTAAAGGGTTCCGATCATCATTGGTTTTTCGTTAAGCGACCGGAACAAATCTAAGGTTGGAAAGGTTTCAAAGGCGAACAAAATTTGAAAAAGAATCAACTCTAAACAGGAGAAGGCGAATCTTAACTGCCTGCACCCCCGAAATAAGAAGGAGCCGGACCTCTCGAAAAAGGTGCAGAATACTACTGAACAACCTTCAGGAATACCCTTACTTGTTGTATAAATCTGTTTTCTGTATGGAATCCATAGACCATAAAAAGGAAGAACGAATGGCAAAGACAACCACGAAACAAACTGAAAAGAAAAGAGGCCGAAAGAAGAAATCTGAAATCTCTGCCGAAAGCGGGCCGGAGATGACAAGTCAGCAGGAGAACTCGGAGGGTACGGCTGCCCAGGCCGAAACGGCCGCAGCGGCTGTAGCTGAGCAGCCGGGTCCTTCTGCGGGGGCTGCTTCGGTTTCGCAAACCGCGATTCAGCAGCCCGAAGGCGAGACGGCGGTCGTTGCGGCTCAGCCGGTTAAGGAAGAGTCGATTCACGAGAAATACGAACGTATCAAAAAAGGCGATCTGCATATCGCAGATTTGCAAAACCTGGATGCCAGCCAGCTTCACCGGATTGCCAAAGAAGAAGGTGTGGCTGATTATATGGGGCTGACCAAGCAGGAACTGATATTCCGGATTCTTAAACAGCGGATTCAGCAGAATGGTTTGATGTACGGGGAAGGCGTGCTGGAGATTCTGCCGGATGGGTTCGGATTTCTGCGGAGTCCGAAATATAACTATCTGGCCTCGCCGGATGATGTGTATGTTTCGCCGTCTCAGATTCGGCGATTCGGGCTTCGGAGCGGCAATATTGTTTCCGGCCAGATTCGCCCGCCGAAGGAAAGCGAGAAATATTTTGCTCTGCTTCGGGTCGAGGCGATCAACTATCAGCCGCCGGATAAGTTGGCTGAAAAGATTGTTTTCCGTGACCTGACTCCGCTGCATGCCGAAGAGCGGCTGGTGCTGGAGACGACGCCGGATGAGATGAGCATGCGGATTATGGATTTGATTACGCCTATCGGCAAAGGCCAGCGCGGTCTGCTGGTGGCTCCGCCTCGCACAGGCAAGACGGTTCTGCTGCAGAAGATTGCTAATGCTATCAGCGTTAATCATCCCGAGGTGCGGATGATTGTGCTGCTGATTGATGAGCGTCCGGAAGAAGTGACAGATATGCAGCGCAAGGTCGCCAAGGATGTGGAAGTAATCAGCTCGACATTTGATGAGCCGGCCTCGCGGCACTGTCAGGTGGCCGAGATGGTTATCGAAAAGGCCAAGCGAATGGTTGAGTACGGCGAAGATGTGGTGATTCTGCTGGATTCAATCACCCGTCTGGCCCGTGCGTACAATACGGAAATGCCTCATTCGGGCAAGATTCTGACCGGCGGTGTGGATGCCAATGCAATGCAGATGCCCAAGCGGTTTTTCGGAGCTGCCCGCAATATCGAAAACGGCGGCTCTCTGACGATTATCGCCACAGCTCTGATTGATACCGGCTCCAAGATGGACGAAGTGATTTTCGAAGAGTTCAAGGCCACCGGCAATATGGAACTTCATCTGGACCGCAAACTGGTGGAGCGGCGGACGTTCCCCGCGATTGACATCAGTAAGAGCGGCACCCGGCGTGAAGAACTCCTGCTGGACCCGCGGGAGCTGGAACTGGTCTATCGGCTGCGGAAGGTGCTCAGCGAGATGGGGATGGTGGAGGCCGTCGAACTGCTCAAGACCCGCCTGGCTAAGTTTCGAACCAATGCGGAGTTTCTGATGAGTCTGAAACTGGATTAACAGACAATCTGAAACGGCTTTACAGGAATTTGGACTGTGATACAATAAACGTCCCGGGTCGATTTGCTGCGGCCCGGGACGTTTTTCTGTTCAGAAGACTGACAGCGGGATGAAGGATTGAAATGACGGACGAAATTGCGAAGATTTATGACCCGAAAACGGTTGAGCAGGAGGTTGAAAAACTGTGGGAGCAGGGACGCTACTGGCATGCCGAAGCCCCCGCTGCCAATCCCTCAAGAACCTATACGATTGTAATCCCGCCGCCGAATGTGACGGCCGCTCTGCATCTGGGGCATGCCCTTAACAATACACTCCAGGATATTCTGATTCGCTGGCGGCGGATGCAGGGGTTTACGACCTTGTGGATGCCGGGAACCGACCATGCCGGCATTGCTACGCAGACAGTGGTTGAAAAACGCCTTCTGGCTGAACAGGGCAAGCGGCGCAAGGATTTTTCGCGGGAGGAATTTGTTGCCCATGTCCAGGCCTGGAAGGACGAATATGAGGCGCGCATTCTTGCCCAATTGAAAAAAATGGGCTGTTCGTGCGACTGGGAGCGGACACGGTTTACGATGGACGAGGTCTGCGCCCGGGCTGTTCGTATGACTTTTTTCCTTCTGTTTCAGGATGGGCTGATTTATCGGGGCAAGCGGCTGGTCAACTGGGACCCGGCCACCCAGACTGTACTGGCTGATGACGAGGTTGAATATGAAACAGTCCAGGGGCATTTCTGGTATTTAAAATATCCGCTGGCCGAGCCGGTAAAGGTTGGCGGGCAGGTTCTGCGGACGATTACCGTTGCAACGACCCGGCCGGAAACAATGCTCGGCGATACAGCGGTGGCGATCAATCCTGCCGATCCGCGGGCTTCCGCGCTGGTCGGCAAATGGGTTCGTCTGCCGATTGTAGGACGGCTGATTCCAATTGTGGCTGATGAACATGTTGTGCTGCCCGATCCTAACAGTGAGGACGAAAAAGCCCGCTATTCAACCGGTTTTCTGAAGGTTACTCCTGCTCACGATCCGGACGACTGGGAAATCGGCTGCCGGCACAACCTCCCCGTCATCAACGTCATGGCCCCGGATGGAACCATCAGTGAAAAATACGGCTGGACGGATTGGGAGCAAATCCGCAATCCGGATGTGGAAAATCTGCTTGGGCTGGATCGGTTTGAAGCGCGGGAGGCAATTGTCGAGTGGTTTCGCCAGGAAGGGCTGCTGGAAGATGTGCGGGATTATGTTCATCAAGTCGGTCACAGCTATCGCAGCCATGTGCCCATTGAGCCGTATCTGTCAGACCAATGGTATATTGCGGTCAAAAAGCCGATGGAGCGGCTGGCGGAGAAATTCGGCAGCGGGCTGATCGAGGGGACGGATGTGCCGGTCAATTCGCTGGCCGGGCTGGCACTGAAGCCGCTGCTGGACAGCCGTCTTCGCTTTATCCCCGAACGCTATGCCAAAACCTATCAAACGTGGCTGGAAAACCTGCGCGACTGGCCAATCAGCCGCCAACTCTGGTGGGGCCATCGCATTCCGGTTTGGTCATCTGAAAACCCGCCGCCTCCGTTGGATGGGGAACGGGCGGTTGTTCAGAAACGGACGGCTGAAGGCGGGCAAACCCGCTATTATGTTTGTACGGCGGGGGGGGCCGAGCGGCTGGAACGGCGGCTGGAAGAGGCGGGGTTTGTGCGTGATGAGGATGTGCTGGATACCTGGTTCAGTTCGGCCCTGTGGCCGTTCAGTACAATGGGCTGGCCGGAGGAAACGGCTGAGTTGAAGGCATTCTATCCGACGGATGTGCTCTGCACTGCTCGCGAGATTATTACGCTGTGGGTTTCTCGAATGGTGATGATGGGGCAGTATTGTGCCGGTGATATTCCTTTCTATGATGTATATATTCACGCGATGATTCAGGATGGCCAGGGCCGCAAGATGTCCAAAAGTCTGGGCAACGGCATCGACCCGCTGGTGATCATTGACAGCCATGGTGCCGATGCAATGCGGTTTACGCTGGCTCAAATGACGACGGAGACGCAGGATATTCGGATGCCGGTTATTCAGCTTCAGCTGCCGGACGGGCGGATAGTGAACAGTTCGCCGAAGTTTGATATCGGCCGCAATTTCTGCAACAAACTGTGGAATGCCTCGCGGTTTGCGCTGATGAATCTGAATGGGATGGAGCCGGCGGCGCTTCCGATTGAGCAGCTGGATATAACCGACCGGTGGATTCTCTCGCGGCTGACACGAACGATTCAGGAGGTAAGCGGACAGCTGGAGCAGTTCAAATTTAATGAGCCGGTCAATGCGCTGTACCGGTTTTTCTGGAATGAATTTTGCGATTGGTATCTCGAATGGCTCAAGCCGCGAATGGCTGATGCCGGCCGAAGAGCAGCGGCGCAGAATGTGCTGGCCTTTGTGCTGGAGGAAACTTTGCGGCTGCTGCACCCGTTTGTTCCTTTCATTACCGAAGGGATTTATCAGGCCCTGCGTCAAACGGCGCCGTACCGAGGTCTGAAGGGAATTGCCGAATTAGCCGATGCTCCCTCGCTGATGGTTGCCGACTGGCCGGAACCGATACCCTCTCTGCTTAATGAAGAGATTGAGCGAAGAATTGAAAAAGTCCAGGATATTATCCGAGCGGTTCGGGAGATACGGAATCAGTACAATATTGCTCCTTCCCGCCTGCTGACGGTTTCGATTTGTGCATCGGCTCAGGAGTCTGCACGGCTGGAAGAAGATTCGGCACTGCTGAGGGAGCTGGCGGGCATTCATACCCTTCAGGTAGGGCCGACCCTGACTAAGCCCAAGAGGGCGGCCGCCGCCATTGTAGGGGATTTGCAGGTCTTTGTTCACGATGTTGTGGACATAGAGGCCGAACAGGCCCGTCTGCAGAAGCAGAAGGAATATCTCGAAAAAGGCATCGAGCCGCTTCGGGCCAAACTGAGCAATGAGCAGTTTTTATCCCGTGCCAAACCCGAAGTGGTCGAGCAGAGCCGGAAAAAACTCGAAGAACTTAGCGAGCAGCTTCAGCAGGTTGAACAGCTGCTGCGCGAACTGATGTAAGAGAGGTCATTATGGAAATTCCGGTCGAATTGTCGCAGATTCTGATTAATGAGGCGGTGGATCAGCAGATTATTGTGCTCAAAGAAAAAGAAGGCCCTCGCAGTTTTCCCATCGTGATTGGAATGCCTGAGATTCTGGCGATTGATCGGCGTCTGAAGGGCTGCCAGATGCCTCGTCCCCTTACCCATGATTTGCTGGCTGGGGTGATTAAACAGATGGGCGGGGAAATCCTGAAAGTGGTTATCCATGATCTGCGGGAGCATACATTTTATGCGCGGATTCACATCCGACAGCAGGGCAGAGAAATTGAGGTGGACAGCCGCCCCTCCGATGCTATTGCGCTGGCGAGCGGTTTGCAGGTGCCTATTTTTGTGGAGGATTCTGTTTTTGAAAAGCTCCAGTTGTGAAGCCCGCCACCAAAATCAGTCCGCCTGCTGTGCACAGGAGTGCATCAGCAATATTGAAGGCAGGCCAATGGTACGAACCGATATAAAAATCAAGGAAATCCCGCACCTGGCCGTCATTAAAGAGCCGGTCATATAAGTTTCCAAGAATGCCTGCTGTGAGGCAGCCGGCGGCAATCTGGTAAATTCGTTCCTGAAATTTCCCCATGGCAAAGACAGCAGCAACCGCCAGCAGGGTCAGGACGGAAAAAGCAATCAGATAGATGCGCTGCCCCTCGAAAATCCCAAAGGCCGCTCCGGAGTTCAGGCAGCAAACCAGACGAAAAAAGCCGGGAATAACGTCGTAGGTTTTGCCGCTGTTAGGGGGGCCCAGCCAGTTAAAAACCGCTTGTTTGCTCCAGAGGTCGGCAGCGGTGCCTGCGATGGTAATGAAAGCCCACAGGAACCAGGCCGTTTTGTCCAGCGGCTGAAAGCGCCGCTGACGGTCGGCGGAAGACTCGTTCGGCTGAGAAGATTTTGCATTCATCGGGGCCGCAAAAAACTCACTGATACTGTTCGTAAAATTTCTGCAGCTGGGGCTGGTCGGGATTCAGATGAAGGGAGATACCCCATGCCTCCAGTCCGCGGGCTTTGGTGGCGGGGTTGCGATCGGAAAAGTATTGAATCATATACGCCACGCCAAGCGATTTATAAGCCATATAATCGTTGGGGTCGGCTTCGACGGCTTTTGTATAGCTGGCAATGGCCTCCTCCGTCTCCTTCAGACGCAGGTGGGCAAAGCCCATGTATTGATGTGCCAGGGCGTTGTTCGGTTCCATCTCGAGCACGGCTGCCAGCAGTTCCTTGGCGGCTGTGTACTGCCCGGAACGCAGATACACTCGAGCCAGCGAAATCATAATCTCGCTTTTGTTGCCTTCCAGTTCAAGGGCGCGCCGATAGGCATCAATGGCCTGCTGATGATCTTTCTGAATTTCATACACGTCGCCGAGCAGGATTTCTACTTCGGCTTTTTGGGGGTCGAGGGTCTGGGCCTTCTTGGCGTACTCCAGGGCCTGGTTGTAATCTTCGAGCAGATAGGAGCATTTGGCGGCGCGGTAATGGGCTTCATAGTGAGTGGGGTCGAGTGTGCAGGCCGAAGCATAGGCGTGAACCGCTTTGGCGAACTCTTTAAGCGCCTCATAGACTTTGCCGAGGTTGAAAAAGTCCTTGAATGACCAGGGGTCCAGCTCTGTGGCCTTCTCGTAGGCGGTGGCGCTGTTCTGGTAGTCTTGGAGCTGCTGGTAAATATCTCCTTGCAGGGAGAATGCTAATGCAAATTCGGGGTCCAGCTCCGCGGCCATTTGCAGTTTTTTGAGGGCTTCGGCATGTTCATTCAGCTCCAGCAGCATCATGGCATCGACATAAAGGGCCACAGCCATCTCTTTCTGCTGCTGAATCTGCTGGGCCAGAAGGTCTTCCGGGCTGGGGGCGGGGGTCTGGGGACCGGCCTGTTCGACTGGAGGCATCTGACAGCCGCTGCTGCTGAACAAGCCCCATAAAACAACTGCTGCAAAGGCAAACCCGACAACCTTCTTTGCTGTGAGCATAAAAACCCCTTTCACCTGTCCGCCTGCGGCGGAAATGCAATCCTGTTGGTCTCCTCATCCAGCGGACTTCTTGGGTCTGCTGAAAAAAACCGGCGGTGATTATAACAGATGACCTACCCCTGTCAAAACGTTTTTTAAGAGGTTTTCTGCAAGGCAGTTAAGAAGCAAAGTGCGGTTTTTAAGAGGAAAAAGCCCTTATCTTGCACCGGTAAGCGAAAGGACCTGTCCGCTCCTTTGAGGTGTAAAATCATTGACAGAATGAATTTGAGACCTTACTATGCCTTTCTTTCAATAGCCGTGCAGAAAGAACCGAATCTTTGGGAAAAAACAAATGGCAGATAAAAAAATACAGATGCGGAAAAGGCCCTGTGTGATGATTATTCGAGACGGGTGGGGGTATAATCCCAACCCTGCCGAAGATGCCTATAATGCCGTCAAACAGGCCCATGTGCCCGTCGATACCATGCTGATGAACGAATATCCGAATTGTCTGATCCGAACCTATGGAGAAGATGTTGGGCTGCCGGCGGGGACGATGGGTAACAGCGAAGTAGGTCATCAGAATATCGGAGCCGGCCGCATTGTTTATCAGGATTCTGTGCGGATTAGTCTGGCGATTCGGGAGGGGGATTTTTTCCGCAATGAGGTGCTTGTGAATGCCGTTCGGCAGGCCAAACAGAAAAATCGGCGTCTGCACTTGTTCGGGCTGTGCAGTGATATCGGCGTTCATTCTTTGCTGGAGCATGTGTATGCCCTGCTGAGACTGGCTCGCCGGGAGGGCCTTCAGGAGGTTTATCTGCATGCCTTCACTGACGGACGTGATTCACCGCCGACCAGCGGAGCCGGCTATCTGAAAGATATTGAAGCCAAAATGAAGGAAATCGGAGTTGGCCGGATTGCCTCAGTGATGGGCCGGTTTTATGCGATGGACCGCGATAAACGTTGGGAACGTGTGCAGGAGGCGTATGAATGTTTGACGCTCGGCAATGGGCAGAAAGCCCGCGATGCTGTGGCGGCCGTGCAGGAAAGTTATGCCGCAAATGTAACGGATGAATTCATCAAACCGATCAATATTGTGGACGAAGAAGGAAAGCCGATTGCTTTGGTGGAAGACGGCGACAGTGTGATTTTCTTCAATTTCCGCGGAGACAGACCGCGGGAGCTGACAAGAGCATTTGTGGAGGAAGACTTCAGCGGCTTTCCGCGTCAGGTTCACCCGAAGGTGCATTATGTGTGCATGACGGAGTATGATGCCTCCATTCCGGCGCCGGCGGCCTTTCCGCCCATTCGGGAAATGCCTAATATCGCCGGGGAGTATTTCAGCCGGCTGGGACTGAGGCAGTTTCGCTGTGCAGAGACGGAAAAGTATGCTCATGTAACGTTTTTCTTCAACTGCGGACGGGAAGCGCCTTTTGAAGGTGAAGAGCGGCAGATTGTTCCCAGTCCGAAAGTTAAGACTTACGACCTTAAGCCGGAAATGAGCGCCAATGAGGTTTGCGAGGTGATTCTGGAGAAACTGGACTCAGACCGGTTTGATGTGATTATCTGCAACTTTGCCAATCCCGATATGGTTGGTCATACAGGCGTGCTGGCGGCGGCAATCAAGGCGGCGGAAACGGTTGATGCCTGTGTCGGCCGAATTCTGGAGAAGGTGCGTCAAAAGGGGGGCAGTGCCCTGGTGCTGGCTGACCACGGCAATTTTGAAAAAATGTGGGATTTTGAGAACAATATGCCGCATACGGCTCACACTGTCGGCGATGTTCCGATGATTGTGTTTGACGAAGATTTTAAGCATCGCAAAATGGCCTCCGGCGGCCGGCTGGCAGATGCGGCGCCGACGTTTCTGGAGGTGATGGGGCTGTCCAAACCCGAGGAAATGACCGGACGAAGCCTGCTGCTGTGAACCGGCCTTGGCGGCTGCAGGATGGGAGAGCAAGTCCGTGGGCAAAATTGCAGTCCTCGATGACAATCTGGTGAATATGATTGCGGCCGGCGAGGTCATCGAACGGCCTGCCAGTGTTGTTAAGGAACTGCTCGAAAACAGCATCGATGCCCAAGCCCGCCGAATTGTTGTCCAGGTCGAGGAGGGGGGCCGAGAACTGATTCGCGTTAGTGATGACGGCTGCGGCATTGCCTTTGAAGATATGCCGTTGGCCTTCGAGCCGCATGCTACCAGCAAGATTCGCACCCATGAAGATTTGCTGAAGATTTCAACGATGGGCTTCCGCGGGGAGGCGCTGGCGAGCATAGCGGCGGTTTCTTCTCTTCAGATGGTCAGCCGGCTGGCTGATTCTCTCCAGGCCGGACGCATCGAGATTGACTGCGGTCAGAAAAATCCGCCGATACCCGCTGCCGGTCCTGTCGGAACGACGGTGGAGGTTCGCCGGCTGTTCTACAAATTGCCGGCACGCCGCCGGTTTCTTCGCTCTGCCAATACGGAGATGACCCATATTATTGAGCAGTTTATCCGGATTGCGCTGGCGTATCCGGAACTGGAACTGGTCCTTGAGCACGGGGGACGGCTGGTCTATTCCCTGCGGGCAGGACAGTCGCTGGCGGAGCGCATCGGGATACTGTTCCCTTCTGCGGTCTCGGAAGATTTGCTTGAGGTGGAGCGGAAAGAAAAATCCTTTTCTCTTCGTGCTCTGCTTGGAAGACCCGATCGGGCGCGGACCAGCAGCAGCTATCAGTATATCTTTCTCAACCGGCGGTATATTCGGGACAAATTCATTTTGCATGCTCTTAAGGAGGCCTACCGCGGGCTTATCGAACCCCACAAGCATCCGGTTGCCTTTCTTTTCCTTCAGGTACCCGCGGAGATGTTTGATGTGAATGTACATCCGACCAAGACGGAGGTGCGGTTTGAAAATGCCAACTGGATTTATTCGCAGGTGCTCTCCGCCCTGCGGGATAAGCTGCTTTCGACAGACCTGCCGACAGCCGGCACGGTGCCGACTTCGGCGGCTTCCTTCCACCCGGAAGACCCGCTGGAAGAATTGCTCCAAAAGGACCGCGAAAGCCGCATTCATCAAGCGATGGACGGTTTTTTTAAGTCGCATTCGGCTTTGGAAAGCAGCCAGCGCCGCCTGCCTTTTTCCGCTGCTATGCCGAAAGGGACACCGCAGAAACCAAGTGAATCGCCGGAGGAATCTTTTCGGGATGCTGCTATACCTGCGGGGTACCTTCAAATTCATAACAGTTATCTTTTGATTCCGACGGCGGACGGCTTTGAAGTGATTGATCAGCATGCTCTTCATGAGCGGATTCTTTATGAGAAAATGCGGGCGGCCGCAGAAAAAGGACCCTTGAGCTCCCAGCGGCTTTTAGTACCCGTGATTGCAGATGTTACGGAAGCCCAGCTTCAGACCCTGCACAAATTTGCCTGGCTGGCCGAAAAACTCGGCATTGAATGGAGTCCGTTTGGGCCGAAAAGCATTGCGATTCATTCCTTCCCCGTCTTGCTGGAAGGAGCTGAACCGGCCCAGTATATTCAGGAAATGCTCGATGTCCTCACAGAAAAGCCAATCGGGGCGGATGAGGAAACCCTGCTTCAGACGGTTTTGGAGCGGGCGGCCTGTCGAGCGGCTGTGAAGGCAGGCCAGCCCCTTTCTGTACCGGAAATCGAGCAGCTGCTGGCCGATCGAAAACTGACGCAGACGCCCGGACGATGTCCGCACGGCCGGCCCACCTCACTTTCCTTTCGTTTGAAAGACCTTGAAAAACAGTTTAAGCGAACCGGTTTTTGACAGCATTTGATGGCTCGAAATCCTTTCACAATATGGGTGTCCTTTTTCGGCCTGCTGATTGGGCTGATGCTGGCGGCCGTTTTACTGTCGGGCAGAGGGCGGCTTTTTGGGGAAGCACCGGTTCCAAGCCGGCCGGATTCGCTTCGGATTGTGTCGCTGGCGCCGAATCTGACGGAGATTCTTTTTGCCCTGGGTCTGCAGGATAAGATTGTCGGCGTCAGTTCGGACAGCAATTTTCCCCCTCAAGCCGCCCAATACAAAAAGGTCGGCAGTTTTTGGAATCCGGATGTAGAGGCCGTTTTGTCTGTGCGCCCCTCGCTGGTCATTACGCTTGGCTTTGCTCAGCAGGCCAATTTGGCGGCTCTGCTGGAGAAAGCCGGCTGTCAGACACTTCAGGTGGATATTGACACGATTGAGCAGTTATATGAAGCAATCCGGCGGATCGGCCGGGCGACGGGTTCTCAGGAATCTGCGGAACGGTTAATAAAAGAAATCGCGGATGGGCTGGAGGCATACCGCGGGCGGGCAGCGAACTGCGGCTGCAAAGTGCTCTGGGTTGTGCAGCGTCAGCCCCTCCGGGCCGCGGGGAAAAATACCTATTTTACAGAACTGCTCGAGACAGCCGGAGCAGTCAATGCCGTCCAGTCGGTGATGTTTCAGTATCCGCCTTTAAGTGAGGAACAATTTCTCCTGACAGGGGCGGATGTGATTATTGAAACGGCTGACAGTTCGGATGATTGGCAGCGTCAGAAGGCATCGGCGGAGATATTTTACAGCCGCTTCAAGGGGATTCCTGCGGTTGAGCAGAGGCGAATCTGCATTGTGGATAGTGATTTGCTTTGCCGGCTGGGACCGCGTTTACCTTTGGCGATGGAGGCGATTGTAAACTGCATTTGCAGGCAAAAACTTGAACAGGGAAAGCCCCAATGATAACCTCCAGACAACTCCTCAAAGAGATTGGTTTCGGCGTCGGCGGGCTTGCGGCGGTTGTTCTTTTGTGTGCGTTGATCGGCTCAGAACCCTTGTCGCTGGAGGGGATTGTCAAAGGGCGTCCGGATGCTCAGATTTTTTTTCAGGTTCGTCTTCCCCGGCTGATGCTGGCGGTTCTGGTGGGAGCGGCTCTGGCTTCTTCCGGCGCCGTCTTTCAGGTACTGCTTCGAAATCCTTTGGCCGAACCCTATATTCTCGGCATTTCCAGCGGCGCAGGTCTGGGAGTGATGCTTGCTGTACTGGCCGGTTTTCAGTGGAGTTGGGGAGAGCTGTCCGCCCAGTCGCTGTTTGCTTTTATCGGGGCGCTGGCGACAACGGCGCTGGTGTGGTGGATTGGCGGATTTACAGGACGCACCGGTGGGCCGGGGATGATCCTGGCAGGGGTTGTGGTAAATGTGTTTTTTTCCGCGGTCATTATGCTGCTGACTGCCTTGGCAAAGGCCGGACAGATTCAGACGACACTCTTTTGGCTGATGGGGTTCTTGTCTTCCTATACTGAGATGAAAATCTGGGTTGTTTCGGTTTTTCTTGCCGGTGCGGGTTTTGGGATCTTGCTGTGGTTGAGCCCTCAACTGAATATTCTTTCCCTGGGAACCGCACAGGCGCGGAGTTTAGGAGTTGTACCGGAACGGCTTTTCCCCATCGCCTTTATCGCTGCTTCCCTGCTGACCTCTGCGGCCGTCAGTTTAAGCGGGCTGATTGGTTTTGTGGGGTTGATTGTTCCTCATTCGGTACGTTTAATTTTCGGGCCGGACCATCGACGCCTGCTGCCGATGTGTGCTTTGTTTGGGGCGATGTTTTTGGCCATTGCCGATACCATCGCTCGGATTCTAATTCCCCAGGCCCAACTGCCTGTCGGGGTCATCACAGCCCTGGCGGGAGGGCCGTTTTTCCTGCTTTTGATGATTCGGCAATCGAAGCCGGTTTATGGGGGGGGCTTGTGAGTTTCATTCAGATACAAAACCTCGCTTTTTCCTATGGAGGGCTTCGAGTTTTCGAGAATCTGTCTCTTGAAATTGAACAAGGGAGATTTTGCGGAATTGCCGGCCCTAACGGAGCCGGCAAAAGTACGCTGCTCGAACTTTTGGCTGGTCATCGAAAACCCTCCTCGGGCAAAATTCGGATTGGGGGGCTGTCGCCGGCGGGGGGCGGTTTCAAGCGTTCCATTTCACAACTGGCCGCTTTTGTGCCGCAGGAATCAACCCCTGTATTTGGATATACTTCCTATGAAATTGTCATGATGGCTCGCTATTTCCGCAACAGACGATTTTTCTTTGAACAGGAGGAAGACCGAAAAATCGTTCAAGAGGCGATGCGCCAGACATTTACGGAGGATTTGGCTTCTCGTCCGATAACCTGTTTAAGCGGCGGAGAAAGGCAGCGAGTGTATCTGGCTCGTGCCATCGCTCAGGAAACGCCTCTTTTGCTGCTGGATGAACCGCTCAGCCATCTGGATCTCAAGCACCAGATTCTGATCTATGAGGCGTTAAAACGGCTTCATCGGGAGCAGAAGACCATCCTCATGGCGACCCATGATTTGAATCTGGCAGCTCAGTATTGTGATTGGATGATTCTGATGGGACCGGGGGGGCGGCTGTTCAGCGGACCGGTGCAGGAAATTCTTACGGAAGAAAATATTGGTAGCATTTACGGTATAGAATGCCGTGTTTATACAGTGGAAGGAATGCGTTTTTTTATTCCTAAGGCAGCGGAAGGCGAAGGGAAAAGAGCGGAGTATTGAAATCTAACTCTGTGTAAACAAGAAAGATAGTTTGCGTTCAGCAAAACGGATTTCCTGCCGATAACAGCCGATGGCGATGGAAGAAAAAATTGCTTTCTTGATGGGGGGAGTTTAAAATAGCAGCGTTTCGGACAGTGGTGGTTTGAAAGAGAGGGTAGAGGTGGCCAAGAAGACAAAACAAAAGGGTGGGGGAAAAAGCAGCCCCTCCAAGGCCAAAAGGTCTTCAGTCAAAAAGACAAAGGCGGCTTCATCCGCCAAGACCAAAAAGGGGAAAAGCTGCCCTTCAAACCCCTCAAAGATTTCCTCCCCGAAAAAATCAAAGTCCCAAGATTCTTCGGAGGCCAAAGTTGTTTTAAGACCTCGCAGTCAATTAACTTCCGAAGAATTGATTCATTTTCGCCAGCTCCTTTTGGAAAAGATGAAAGAACTGGTGGGGGATGTTCACTGGTTTGAAGATGAGGGGATGCAGGGGTCGCGTCTGGATGCGGCGGGAGATTTGTCGGCGATGCCGATTCACATGGCGGATATAGGAACGGATATCTATGAACAGGAATTTTCGTTGGGGCTGATGGACAGCAAGCATGTGCTGGTTCGGGAGATTCTGGATGCGTTAAAGCGTATTGAGGAAGGGGTTTACGGCATTTGTGAAGGAACAGGAAAGCCGATTTCCAAAGGACGCCTTGAGGCCAACCCGTGGGCACGCTATTGTGTCGAATATGCCTGCCGGATGGAAGGGGGAAAGGCGAGCGGGCAGCAGCGAGCGGAACAAGTCCTGTTTTTCGATGAACAGCAGGGGGAAGGTCGGCAAAAAGAGGGAGAAAAACCGGCTCCTGATGAGGTGGAGAAAATGGAAGAGATTGAGTTGTCCAGTGAAGAAATGGATGCGGATGATACGCTGGAGGAGGAAGGTTTGGAAGAAGAGGATGATTCGTTCTTTTAGTCAGGTACTCAGCAGAGGCAGGGTGCTTTCTGACGGATGGCCGGAGAGAAGGGGTGAATGAACAAGACGGTTTGTCCAATCTGCGGAAAGGAAACTTTTTTTCAGCAGGGTCAGCAGCAGAATCGGTTTTTTCCGTTTTGCAGTGAACGGTGCCGATGGGTTGATTTGGGAAACTGGCTGGATGGGCGGTACAGGATTCCTGCGGAAGAGCAGAATGTATCAGAGGAGGAGCCGCCAACAGCCGCCGAAGAAACAAGCAATGAATAATTCGATTGCTCGCTTTCAGAAAAAGGAGATAATGAAAAAACTAAGGATTGATGGTTTTAGTGAATCGGGACGATTTTACCTGGAGCTGTGATGGTTCGGGGTGACTCTATTCGTCAACTGTGGGATGATTTGGCTCTTCCGGAGCTGACGCAAACGCTGAAGCTGGCAATCGGGCCGGCCAAAATCATTCTGGCTTTTCTGCTGGTTCTGCTGGTGTGCGGCGGCGGCGTGATTCTGGATTTTTTGACGCGTTCTGTAACGGTGCTGCCGGCACAGACTGCTGCGCTGGTGGTGCCGGAGGATTCGATTTTCCGAAAGCCCGATGAGCTGGCTGTCTATCTGGAAAATCCCTCGATGATGCGGGAATATATTCGGGTTTACCGGGAGCATTCAGAAGGTCGCGGTGTGTTCAGCACGCTGTGGAATTTCACTGCGGCCCGCTTTAATGATGCCGCTACGCATCTTTTTAAGTTGGGTTCATCCAACTTTTTTGCCAATTTGGCTAATGCCGGATATAATTTCTGGCTGTGTGTACGGGCACTGGGCTGGGCGGTGATTTATCACCCATTTTACAGTCTTATTTATTTTACGTATGCGGGTCTTTTGTTCTGCTTTTTTGGGGGGGCCATCTGCCGATGTGCTGCACTTGAGTTTGCCCGGTTGGAAAGACCCGGCGTCGGCGAGGCGCTCCAGTTTGCACGGGAGCAATGGAGACCGCTGCTGACGGCTCCGCTGATTCCGCTGGGGATGCTTTTTTGCATCGGATTGGTTATTTATCTGGTTGGGCTGGCAGGCAATATTCCCTGGGTTGGGGAACTGCTGATTGGTGTGCTGATTGGGTCTGGGTTTCTTTACCTGCTTGGACTGGCGATGGCCATCCTGCTGTTTGCGATGTTGACAGGCGGTTGGCTTTTGTTTCCGGCAGTGGCCTACGAAAAAACCACCGGTCTGGATGCTATCGGGCGCGCCTTCAGTTATGTGATTAATCAGCCGCTGTGGATGATTTTTTACGCCGTGGCAGAGCTGATTTTGGGGACTCTGTTTTATTTGTTCATTCGTCTTTTTGTGTTTTTGTTTTTGCGGCTCACGTATGCTCTGCTCAGTTTGGGATTTACGGGCGAGCACATTGAGAAACTGCATCGGATTTGGGCGAAACCCACATTCTTTCATCTGCTTCAAGGTCCTATGAAGCCGGCGAACTGGTCTGAAAAGGCGGCTTCATGTCTCATTTCTTTCAGTCTGCTTTTTATTGTCGGGCTGGTGACGGCACTGGTTGTAAGTTATTTCTTTTCGGCTATTACCGTTCTCTATGCCCTGATGCGCAAAAAAGTGGATAAGGTTTCTATTACGCAGGTAGAGGTTTCGCTTGAGAGCTACCGGGGGGATTCAAAGGGTTAACCATGACTTCAATGCCGCAGGATCCGCAGCTAAGCCGGCAGCAAACACCGGAAACGTTTACACGACAGCCCAGCGACGGATGGAAATCTCTGCTGGTTCGCTACCGCAAATGTCTGGTTATTCTGGCTCATGGGTTTGTGTTTGTCGCGGCCCTGACGCTGGCTTTTCTGTTTGCCTTCAATATGCAGGTGCTCCGACGGTGGGTGGTCTATCCGTTTCCGCTTCTGCTGGCGGTTGTTCTGCCGATTAAGTTTTTGGTTTTCGGCTGGTTTGACCAATACCGCGGGTGGTGGCGTTATGTGGGACTGCTGGACTTGCTGCAGATTGCCAAGGCCTCTCTGCTGAGCACGGTGATTCTGATGGCCCTGTGGTATTCCTATGGATGGTTCGGGGCCTCGTTTGTTCCTGAATCTGCTGTTCAGACGCTTAACGAGAAAGTCCGTGCGCTTGAACAGGAAATGGCGGAAGCCCTCAGCAGCGAGGAGACTCTCCAGGTGCGTCAGCGCTATTACAATCTGAAAGGACTTCGGGATTTTCTGGCGGTTACTCAGGTCCCTGTTCTGCGCAGGCAAAGCCAATCGCTGCCGGTTAACAGCCAGGAGCGGCTGCAGCTGGAACTGGAGATAGAAAAAGATCTTGAGTTTCAGAAGACCATCGAAAGTGTGATTATGCTCGATTTGTTCACGACGATCATGCTTTTGTCCGGTGTTCGAATGTTCGTTCGGCTCTATCATGAGGAATTTTTTGCGGAAAAAAGGAGGGCGGCACGCCGATTTCTGATTATCGGGGCCGGCAACGCCGGTGAGGCCCTTCTGCGTGAAATGATGCGGCGGAGGGATACACCCTATCATGTTGTGGGCTTTGTTGATGATGACCCGGACAAATACCGAATGCAGATTCACGGGGTTCCGGTGCTGGGGACGGTCGATCAGCTGCCTCAGCTTTGCCAGAAATATAGCGTGGATGAACTAGCCATTGCTATTCCCAGCGCCACCCCGAAACAGATGCGCCGGGTGGTTCAAATCTGTCAGGGGACCAAATTGCGGTTCAGCACGGTTCCTTCTCTTACGGATATCGCCTCCGGCAAGCTGAAGGTTTCTCAGATTCGTGAAGTGGAGATTAATGACCTGCTCGGACGAGAAGAGGTCAAGTTAGACTTGGAAGGCATTCAGCGATTCCTGCGGGGCAAAACCGTGCTGGTGACCGGTGCCGGCGGCTCGATTGGTTCGGAAATGTGCCGGCAGGTCTGTGAATTTGAGCCGACTCGGCTGCTGCTGGTTGAGCAGGCCGAAAATCCTCTCTTTTTTATGGAACGGGAGCTGCGGAAAGAACATCCGGGTGTGCCTCTTGAAACCCTGATTTGTGATATTACCGACCGTGTGCGTGTCGATCAGATTTTTGACCGTTTTCGGCCGGAGGTGGTGATTCATGCTGCCGCTCATAAGCATGTGCCTTTGATGGAAATCAATCCCGGAGAGGCCGTCAAAAACAATGTCATCGGAACAATGAATGTTGCGGATGCAGCGGATCGAACCGGTGCCGAAAACTTTGTGATGATCAGTACCGACAAGGCCGTCAATCCCACCAGTATTATGGGCTCCACCAAACGGATTGCAGAAATGTATATTCAGGACCTTAACAAAACCAGTCAAACCCATTTTGTAACGGTCCGATTTGGAAATGTGCTCGGCTCCAACGGCTCAGTGGTTCCGATTTTCAAAAAACAGATTGCCGAAGGAGGCCCCGTAACGGTAACGCATCCGGAAATGCGGCGGTATTTTATGACGATTCCCGAAGCCAGCCGGCTGGTGCTTCAGGCGGCCGCCATCGGCGAAGGAGGGGAAATTTTTGTCCTGGATATGGGAGAACCGGTGAAGATTGTCGATTTGGCTCGTGAACTGATTACGCTGAGCGGCTTCCGGCCGGGCGAAGATATTGAGATCGTCTTTACGGGGCTCAGGCCTGGGGAGAAACTGTTTGAAGAACTGTCCATTGCAGGCGAGGATATGATTCCAACGGTGCATCCCAAAATCGCCGTCTGGAAGAATATCCCGAAAGATCGGCAGTTTTTACGGGCGAATATCCAGCGGCTGGTTGAGGCGGCTTACACCCAGGATTACCAAAAAATCGTGGAAGTTATCAAGGTGTTAATCCCTGAATACATCGGCTTTCAGGGGTCCAACTAAGCAGGAAACATCTTGATTGCCGTCAGGGGGCGGCAGAGAATCGAAGAAGGGCGGTGTTCTTTCTATCGTCCTATTGTGCTGTGAATTGAACCGCCTCTCGCGGATGGGCGTTCTCGTACTGCTCTTTCATCCGGCTGGTCGTAACATGGGTGTAAATCTGGGTGGTTGAGAGCGACTGGTGTCCGAGCAGTTCCTGAACGCTTCGCAGATCGGCTCCATTGTTGAGCATATGCGTGGCAAAACTGTGCCGCAGTGTGTGCGGGCTGATAGCGGGGTCCAGCCCGGCTGCAATCAGGTATTTGTCCATCTTGCGGCGGACGCTGCGTGTGCTCAACCGCTTGCCGTGCTTATTGGCAAAAAGCACCTTGCTGTCGAACCCCGGGTCGGCCTGAATGCGCCTGTTGCGGTATTCAATATAGTGCTGAATGGACTGCAGGGCGCTGGAGCCGATAGGGCAAATCCGTTCCTTTTTGCCTTTGCCGCGGACGTGAATCACTTCGCCGAGGAAGTCCACATCTTCGAGATTGAGAGCTACCAGCTCGCTGACCCGCATGCCCGTGCTGTAAAGCACCTCGAGCATGGCTCGGTCTCTGGCCCCCAGCCAGTTATCTGTTGGGGGGGTATTCAGCAGCTTCTGAACCTGTTCATATTCGAGAAACTTAGGCAGTTTTTTGTCCTGTTTGGGGGTTTTGATGGAAGAAACAGGGTTGCTGCCGAGTTGTCCTCGCTTGACCAGGAACTTATAAAAGCTGCGAAGGGTTGCCAGTTTTCGAGCCGTTGTGGATTTGGTGTATTGCCGTTCGCTGAGAAAGGCCATAAACTTTCGGATGGTTTGGACATCCGCAGCCAGCAAAAGATGATCGGCACTTACCGAGGAATCCGTCGTATTCGGATTGGCACGATGTTCATCGAGAAGGAACTGAGCAAATTGCTCGAGGTCTGCCCCATAGCATTTGGCCGTATGGTCCGAGAAATGTTTTTCGAACTTAAGGTATCCAATGAACTCCTGGAGGGTCGTTGTGTCTTTCATCATAATCGTTCCTTCTCTCGTAAGGGCTTGCCAGTCTTTAGTCCGGGTCTTCACAGTCGCCGTCAAATTCAGAAGACTGCGTGGGCAAGGGGAGGTCTTTGTACAAAAGTTGATCGGCCTGTCCAATCAGAGATTGGGTCAGCCGGAAGCTGAGAACGGCAGCATCAAACCAGTCGAAGTCGGTCCGGGGGTCTGTGGCACAAGATACCAAAGCATCCAGCAGAGGCCCTTCCTGGCCGGCTTCATAACGGAAAATATACTTTTCTCCACCTTTATTAAGAACCAGTTGTTTTTTTTCTGTATTCATAAATTACGTTCCGATAAGTGAAAATCACTACATCTTTTATCGGTCGAAAAGACCATTTCTAAAGTATTTTTTTGTTTTTTCTCCTGCAAAACGGACAGGTGCATCCTGACGTGAAAAGGCAGGACCGATAATAAAAGCCCTTTGAAGACAGAGAATCTCAGGAAAGAAAAAGGAAAAGGTTGCTTAATTTGTACAAAAATAAGATTTTCCATCTCGGTTTTCCACTCGAATGAGATTCGTTTTGAGAAGATGCTGAAGATGCTTAGCGGCCAAAGAAGGGGCAATCTGAAGACTGGCTGCCAATTCCTCAAGGCCGCAGGGCCGGCGTCTGAGAGTATCCAGAATCATCTGTTCAGAAACAAGAGTGTGTTCAGAATCAGCATGTTTAGGAAAATCAGCGATTACTTCTGCATCGTTGCGAAGCTGGGGGGCAATTGCCTGAAGGATTTCCGCCGGTACGGCCTTAATCTGAGGATGAGCGGTAGGGCGGACAGCCGTATTTATCTGAACCTTGTCCGGATTGATTTGCCCAATCAGACGACGGAGGTTGGAAATCGAGGCGGAATCGGTATTAATCCCGTCGCAAAGAAAGACTTCCAGCCAAATCGGTCCGCAATACTCTTTTCTGAACAGACAAAGTCCCTCAAGAAACAGTTCAAAAGAAAGGTCTTTATGCGGCTGGTTGAGTTTCCTGAAGGTTTCCGGATCTGCCGCATCTAACGAAGGAAGGACGACATCGGCAAGGACGCTTTGTTTTCGGACATCCGGCTGCCAGAATAAACTGCCGTTGGTAATCAGGGCAACCGGAATATTTGTGCATTGATGAATGCCATCGATAATCTTGTCCAGTCGGCTGTGGAGGGTTGGTTCGCCTGAACCGCTGATTGTAATATAGTCGGCGGCGATTCCTTCAGTAAGCCATTGCTGAATTTCTGCGATGATTTGTTCCGGAGGAACATAAACTTTTCGTTCGAGCGTCGGACAAGAGTCCCTTCCTAATTGGCAGTATAGGCAGTTTTGGGTGCAGGTTTTGAAGGGGACAGGGTCCACGCCCAGACTTCGCCCAAGTCGCCGCGAAGGGACCGGCCCGAAAAGATAGCGATACTTTGGAGGTTGTTTATTCATTTTTGGTTATGAACCACCTGAAAAATGGTTTGGCAAACTTGAACTGTCGATTGAACCTGAGCAAGAGGAAGCATGCAGTCTGCGTCGCAAAGGGCTTTTTCAGGAGTGGGGTGGACTTCCATAAACAATCCATCGGCGCCGGCGGCAACGGCGGCACGAGCAAGAAGGGGGGCCAGGTCGCGTCGTCCTGCACTGGCATTGCCCAGTCCGCCCGGGCGTTGGGTGCTGTGGGTCGCATCAAAAATAACAGGACACCCCAGATTTTGCATGGCCGCAATTGCAGTCATATCGTTCACCAAACGGTTGTAGCCGAAGAACGTGCCTCTTTCGGTAAGAAAGATTTGCCGGTTTCCGCCGGCACGGATCTTCCCGACAGCATTTTTCATTTCTTCCGGGCTGACGAATTGGCCTTTTTTGACATTGATGGGTTTTTGCGTTTTCGCGCAGGCCGCAAGGAGGTCAGTTTGACGGCACAGAAAGGCAGGAATCTGGAGACAGTCCGCCACTTGTGCAACGCGTTCGGCCTGCGAGGGTTCATGTACGTCCGTCAAAATGGGCAAGCCGGTTTGGCGGCGGACTTCTTCGAGTATCTCAAGCCCTTTTTCAAGTCCGGGACCGCGGAAACTTTCAATACTTGTGCGGTTGGCCTTGTCGAAACTGGCCTTGAAAATAAAGGGAATACGGGTCTGGTTCTGAATTTCGAGCAGTGCGGCTGCTATATCCAGACAGAGCGACTCGCTTTCAATTACACAAGGACCGGCAATGACAAAAAGGGTCTTGCCGATTTCGAGCGTTGTCGGGCCGATTTTGTATTGAGTCTTTTGCTGAGTTTCCGATTCCATAGTTTATCCAATCATTCTTCGCAGTCGGGTACGCATGCCGGCGGGTTTGGCCCCGGGGGGTACGAGAACTTTGATGGCCTGCGGAATCAGTTTGATTTCCGCAGGGGGCGAAGGGCCTGGGTCGCCGTCAATTTGGCAATAGACCGGACCGTCTTGGAGGGCTTCAACGGTAATCAGCGTCCCTTGCCTGTAAATTACATCTTTTCCGCGAGTATGCTGCTTGAAAATGGTGGCGGCGGCGTGTTTGAGAAGATGGGCCTGGTGTCGGCATTTATAGATACACAAGTCCAGTTTTCCGTCGCCGTACTGAGCATACTTGCATATTTGAAGACCGAGGGCGTAGCGGGAAATATTGCCGACAAAGACCAGCCCTTGTCCGCTGAATATCTCCTGCCCGTCAAGACAGACCCGCATGGGAGGAAAAGAATGAGACCAGAAACATCGCCATATCGGCCAAAAATAATCGAGATGGCTTATATGTCCGGTTCGCCAGCCGTGGATTCGATGAATTACCTCGCCGTCAAATCCGAAGCCGCAAATTGAGGTAAAGCATTTGCCGTTAACGGTTCCCAGGTCAAGCGGGCGAAGCTGCCATGCCTCGTATGCCTGAATAAGGGTTTGGGGGCGAAGGTCGAAGCCCAGTTCATTGGCCAGGAGATTTTCCGTTCCTGCTGGGATTATCAGAAGCGGTTTGTCGCTGCCTTCCAGGCCGTGAATGACTTCGCGAATGGTTCCATCGCCGCCGGCGGCTGCAACAAGCGAGCAATTGTAATCGACCGCTGCCTGCTGGGCCAGCTGGCAGGCATGGGGAAGAGATTGAGTGAAAAAGGTTTGAACCTGCTGGCCGGACTGATGAAAGTAATCCCTCATGCAGTCCACAAGATGTTTGCGGCTGCTGGCTCCCGATTTGGGATTGATAATCAAAAAAATGTATCCGTCTGTTTTAGCCATTTTCTGCTATAAAACCGCTCTTTTTCGGGTTCTTTGGGTAGGAAGGGCCTTTGCTAACAACTTGGCGTATCCTTCTGAAATAAGGTGTTCTTTCTGAAGGGATAGTTTTCGTAAGGCACTTTCAATTTCCTTTTCCGTAGGGGCCTCCACTTCTACAAAGCAGCCCAGGGGAGGCACCCGATCCAGACAAATCTGGCATCGCTTCCACGTCCAGATTTGCCTTTTTTTGCGGACGGTAATGGTGGGGGCAAAGCCCAGCTCCGAGAAGATTTTTTGGGCCGATTGAAAATCACCCACCTGGGTTTCGGCTTCAAAGCGGGTTTTGAAGCGTTTTTTCTGTTTAGGGCCTTTGAATGTCAGGAAGGCCTTTTCGCCGTGCGGCCCTGTCTGCCTTCGAAGCCGCAGGGCGCAGCCGCGTTTGAGGGGGTGGTCCGTCCCCTGGAGGTAAAGGTCTGTTTCCTGCACTTCCTGAAGCAAAGAAGCCCCGATTCGGCGAAGTTCGGCCATAATGGGGTTCAGTGTCGGAACGGCAATCTTTGCTTCCTTTTCAATTTTCACAAGTATTGCTCCTGTTTGCCGCTCTGGTTTTTATCAGACAATCACATTGACCAGTCGAGATTTGACAATGATGACTTTTTTAGGTTTTCGCCCGTTCAGAGCGGCCTGGATTTTCGGATGAGCCAGCGCCAGCCGTTCGATTTCCTGTTCGTCTGCATCGGCACGGACGCAAAAGCGGTCCTTGATTTTGCCGCACAGCTGCAGGGCTAGTTCCACTTCTTTTTCCTGCGCCAATTGCGGGTCAAACTCCGGCCAGGGTTCATAAGCCAGCGTCTCTGTATGGCCCAGCCGCTGCCAGAGTTCTTCGGCAATATGAGGAGCAAAGGGTGACAAAATCAGGATAAACGATTCGAGCACTTTTTTAGGGCGAACCGTTTGCCGGCTGAGATGATTGACAAAAATCATCATCTGGCTGATAGCCGTATTAAAGGCGAAGTTTTCAATGTCGGATGTGACCTTTTTAATGGTTTGGTGAAGAAGACGCAGCGTCGCTTCGTCGGCTTCGGCGTCCCGAACAGAACTGTGGACGGCCCCTGTTTCAGGGTCAACCACCAGCCGCCAGACTTTGTTCAGGAAGCGATGAACCCCTTCCACACCCTGCATGCTCCAGGGCTTGACTGCTTCCAGCGGCCCCATAAACATTTCGTAAAGCCGCATCGAGTCGGCTCCGTATTGGCTGATAACCAGGTCGGGATTGATCACATTTCCGCGAGATTTGCTCATCTTCTGGTTGTCTTCGCCAAGAATCATTCCCTGATTGATAAGTTTCTGGAATGGTTCCGGCGTAGAGACATAGCCGAGGTCATAAAGGAGTTTATGCCAAAAGCGGGAATAAAGCAGATGAAGTACGGCGTGCTCGGCCCCGCCGATATACAAGTCCACGGGCATCCAGTATTTCTCCGCGGCAGAGTCAAAGGGGGCCTTGTCATTGTCGGGGTCCAGATAGCGAAGATAATACCAGCAGCTTCCGGCCCATTGAGGCATTGTGTTGGTTTCGCGTTTGGCGCGGGTACCGTCGGGCAGGGTCACATTGACCCAGTCCACGGCCTTGGCCAGCGGCGGTTCGCCGGTTCCCGTCGGCTTAAAGTCATCCAGTTTCGGCAGCGCCAGGGGCAAATCGGATTCCGAAAGAGCGATTGTGCGTCCATCTTCCGTGTGGAGAATGGGGAAGGGTTCTCCCCAGTACCGCTGTCGGCTGAAGAGCCAGTCGCGCAGTTTATACTTGACGGCCTTTTGGCCCAGCCCCTTTTCGCGGAGCCAGGCGGTGATTTTTTCTTTGAATTCCGGTGTTGACAGCCCCTCAAAGGGCCCGGAATTGATGGCGGTACCCTCGCCGGTAAAGCAGACCTGCCCTTGTTCAACCTGGCGGGCCAGCGATTCATCTTCGGGTTTGACCACGGGAATAATGGGCAGGCCGAATTTTTTGGCAAACTCGAAATCCCGCTCGTCGTGGGCAGGAACGGCCATAATAGCCCCTGTTCCATAACTGATGAGCACATAATCGCTGATCCAAATGGGGATTTGCCGCCCATTGACAGGATTGACAGCATAGGCACCGGTAAACTGACCGGTTTTTTCTTTGGACAGTTCCGTTCGGTCCAGGTCGCTTTTTCGGGCGGCCTGTTCTTTGTATTCTTCAACGGCCTGCCTGTATTCGGGTGTTGTAATTTGCTCGACCAGCGGATGTTCCGGCGCCAACACCATATAAGTTGCCCCAAAAAGAGTATCCGGCCGGGTAGTGAACACCCGCAGGGCGGTGTTATGGCCGACCACCGGGAAATCCACTTCCGCTCCAATGCTTTTTCCAATCCAGTCCTGCTGAAGTTTTTTGATGGACTCAGGCCAGTCGAGATGTTCCAGCCCTTCCAGAAGCCGCTCAGCGTATTTGGTAATCCTCAGCATCCATTGCCGCATGGGCTTCCGAATGACCGGATAGCCGCCTCGCTCGCTCACACCGCCGACGACCTCTTCGTTGGCCAGGACCGTGCCGAGGGCCGGACACCAGTTCACGGGGGCCTCGGCTTCATAAGCCAGGCGATGGTCATCGATGTATTGGCGGACGGCCTGCTCACCCTGTGCAGCAATATCCGGTGGTATCGGCAATTCTTCAATGGGACGGGCCTTTTGAAGGTTTTCGTCAAACCAGCTGTTGTAGAATTTCAGAAAAATCCATTGGGTCCATTTGTAATAGCGGATGTCAGTCGTATCGACCTGCCGGTCCCAATCGTAGCTGAAGCCCAGCGATTGGATTTGACGCCGCATATTCTCGATGTTTTTCTGTGTGGTCACAGCGGGATGAGTGCCCGTCTGGACAGCATATTGTTCGGCGGGCAGGCCGAACGCATCCCATCCGATGGGATGAAGCACGTTATAGCCCTTCATTCTTCTATAACGGGCGACAATGTCGCTGGCGGTATAACCTTCGGGATGGCCCACGTGAAGTCCTTGAGCCGACGGATAGGGGAACATATCGAGTACATAATATTTGGGCCGCTGTTCAAGCGGAGCTTTCGGATTGGGAGCGGGGGGCTGCTGAGAGGGCCGGAGTGAGGAGCCATCAGGGGCTTTGAAGGTTTTATTTTGGAGCCAGTAATCCTGCCATTTCTTTTCAATGGCATTAAAATCATAACGGCCGTTTTCCATTTTTGCTTCCAGGGTTCAATATCAGTAATTGTCTGTCTGTAATGACTGTTTCAAATTGAAAAGCACTATTATACCCTACTTTTCGGCTCAAGCAACAACTCAACAGGAGAAAGTGATTACGCCGATGGGGCTGTCGAGGTACTTAAATCGATGAGAAATAACGGTTTTGGGGAAGGAGAAATGTTTTGGAGCGCGGTACGGGACAGGTTAAACCATCGGCAGCATTGGTCGAGGACGGCACTGTCACTTGTTGAGACAGGTTCACTGGTTTGGCGAAGAATCAGGTCGGGATTGGGGTGAATTTCGACCTGCCAATGGAGATTCTGCTGCTCGAAATACTCTTGAAGAAGGGCTTTGAGGCGGCCTGAGTTGGAGACAGGTCGATCCAAAAGCCACACGGCCTGGCGGGGGTTTAGTCTTTTTAAGGTGCCGGCGGCCAGTTCAATGGCCGCAAGAGTCTCACAAACCTTGCGCCAGCTGCCGTGCAGCCCGGACAGATCGCGAATACACCCGTCTTGCCCGACAAGGAGAACGGCCCCGCTTAAGGCGGCCTCCAACGTGATAAGGATGTTATAGCCGTCGAGCAAAACGGTCTGTCCGGCGATGGCGGAAGCGGGGATTTCTTTTTGTCGTCGGTTGGCCAGCCGGGTTGTTGAACAACTTGAGCGCATGACAGCCAGCCGCTGCCGGCTGTCCAGACTGAAATGGTCGCCTACCAACTTCAGAGCACTGGTTTCCGCATATCCACGGCTCAGCAGCCAGCTGTAGTCCATAACCGCCTGACGCAGAACAGGAATTTGGCTGTCGGAAAACAGACGGCTGTCATCTGGATGAGGTCCGCGATGGAGTCGTTTATCGGACATAAAGACAGGATACCCGACAAAAAGGATTCCTTCAAGAAAAGGAAAAAGTTGACAGGGGGGGTTGTTTTTCCTACGATTCGGTTTTTGAGAAAGGTGATATGCCAAGTCATAATCTGGTCAATCTGCAAATAGGGAATCTGGACCTATTAGGATATTCAGTTGCGGGTGAGGAAACGGTGGTTGCTCTTCCGCAGCTGGATGTGTGTTTTGATATCGGCAAGGCCCCTGATCAGGTGATTCCGATTAATCATGTGCTTTTGACGCACGGTCATATGGACCATGCGGCCGGAGTTGCGTATTACCTTTCGCATCGGCAGTTTTGCGGCATGCCGGCAGGGACAATTCTGGCTCCGCCCAATACAATCGGGCCGATTCGTCAAATTCTTGATGCCTGGAGCAAGTTGGACGGCAGCCGGATCAAGGCCAATCTGGTAGGTGTTGAGCCGGGAGATGAGTATCCGGTTAAGCCCAATCTGTTTGTGAGGGTATTTCCCGCCAAGCATACCTATGGGGCGGTGGGTTTTTCTGTTCTTGAACGTCGAAAGAAGCTGCGGCCGGAGTATCAGGGACTCACGGGTCCGCAATTAGTAGAACTGAAGCGTCAGGGCGTGGAGATTGATTTGCCGCTGGAGGTTCCTCTGGTCAGTTATCTGGGGGATACCCAATATGCGGACTTTTCCCAACTGGATTATATTTCTAACAGCCGCCTGTTAATTGCCGAATGCACCTTTTATGAAGAGGAGCATACAGGGCGGGCGGAAGCGGGCCGGCATATGCATATCGAGGAACTGGCCCCGCTGCTGGAGAGAATGAACAATCAGTATGTGATTATCACGCATTTGACACAGCGGACAAGTTTGGAAGAGGCCCGGCGAATGCTGAAAGAAAAACTGCCGTCTTCTGTATATGCGAAGGTGGTGCTGCTGATGGAGCATTTGCCGGTACTTCGCCGACGAAATAATAACAGCCGCCAGGCAGACACCTCCGCTCCCAGTTATTGAGAGGTCTGCTGGAGCAAAAGCCAGATTCGCAGGACTTCGGCGACGCTCCATGCCTGGGCCGGACAGCCCCGAGGATAATGCGGAGGATCGCCATCGAAAATTTCTGAAATGCTGCCCAGACAGCCCTGGTTGGCAAAGTGATAAATCAGAGGGGAAAGCATTGCAGCGGCCTGTTTGCGGGCTTGGGGGCTGTTTTGATTGACTTTCAGGAAGGCCTCGAGGAATCCGCCCATCAGCCAGGGCCAGACGGTTCCCTGATGATAAGCCGCATCCCGATGGAAGACATCCCCTTCGTAGCGGCCGATGTATCGGCTGTCTTTCGGACTGAGGGTGCGCAGGCCGTAAGGGGTCAGCAATTCCTGGCGGACAAGATGAACCACGCGTTTCTGACGGTTGGCGGAGAGAGGACTGTGGGGCAGGCAAACAGCGAAAATCTGATTGGGACGAATCGACGAATCGGCAATACCTTCCGGTGAAATGCAGTCGTTTAAACATTCCGTCTGTTCGTTCCAGAACAACTGATTGAAACTTTGCTTAACCTGTTTGGAGAGGGTCTGATACAATTCGGACTGAGAGGAGTTTTTGGATTCGAGATACGCTGCTGTTTGACAGAGGGCATTGTACCAGAGGGCGTTGATTTCGACGGCTTTGCCGTGTCGCGGGGTGAAGGCAACCCCGCCGCATTTGGCGTCCATCCAGGTCAGCTGCGTCTGGGCGTCGCCGCCGGTGATAAGACCATCGGAATCAGCGTGGATGCCGAAGCGAGTGCCTTCCTGATAATATTTGAGAATCGATTGTATGGCAGGAAGGAAATTCCGTTCGAAGGCGGAATTGTCCTGTGTGCACTCGAGCCACCGGAAGGCGGCGCGAATAAACCATAGAGAGGCATCAATGCTGTTGTAATGGGGCGTGCCGTCGTAGTCGTCAAATCGGTTGGGAATCATTCCTTCGCTGACGGCCTCGGCAAAGGTTTGCAGGACTCCTGCGGCTGTTTCCGGCCGGCCGGTGCTCAGACAGATACCCGGCAGGGCGATAAAGGCATCGCGTCCCCAGTCGAGAAACCACGGGTAGCCGGCCACAATAGTCGGGGCGGTTCGTCCGTGAAGGGTTCGTTCAACGACAAATTGGTCGGCGGAAAGAAACAGGGCCTTTTGAATCGGGTCGCGCTGAAAAGCGGGACGGCATATTTCCTGCTGATGCTTCCGGAGCATCTCAATCAAGTCTGTCAAATCCGGCGGAACGAACTCGGCGGCGGAATCCTTCAAAGCAGCCCACAAAATAATGGAAGAGGGATGATCAATGCGGCAGGAGTACCAGCCGGGCGACCAGAGGTCTTCAAAACAATCCTGGCCTCGCTGGGCGTCGATGCGGTAATAAAAGCGGTACCACCACTCGCCTGACGATTCGAAATCCATTGTGCTGCTGAACAGATGGAGGGAAAGGTTCTCCGCGGAGGGGCCCAGAATGCGGACGGTGCGGGACTTGTTCACCTCGGCTGTCAGCGGAGCAGAGGCATTCTGAAGGCCGTGATAGTCTCTCATTGCCGCAAAAGGTCGCAGCGAGAACGTAAAGGGGCGTGCGAGGTTTGTAAAGGTATATTCGACAGCGACCGTGTCCTCTGTCGGGTGAAGATAGATGGATTTGGTACAATGGGCAACGCCCAGTTCGTATTCCAAATGGACGCCGCAGTCGCGGTAAAAAGAGGTCAAATATTCGTGGCCTCGGGGATGAAGCGTGCGGTCAAATTCAAAACAGCTGAACTCGAGAGCATCCTTTTCAACAACAATTTTCTCAAGACAGTTGGCCAGTCCCAGAATTCGGGCGGCTGGAGGACGGGCAGCACCAATCAAAAGGCCGTGATAGCGGCGGGTATTGCAGCAGGCCAGGGTGGAAAAGGCAAATCCCCCGCGGCGATTCGTGAGCAGCCATTCACGGTTCAGCAGTCCCTCGAGGGGCAAATCAGCCGGGTTCACGGCCAGGATGGCCTCGCTATGCGGTTTCATCATGAGGCTTCTTTCTTGGGAGAGGGGAGCATAGATTGCAAGGGCCTTAGGAGGCCGAGGCCTGTTCAGAGACCTTCTGTTCCGTTAAGGCCTGTTTGCACCGCTCCCGCAGGTGATTGAGCACGTTCATATAATTAATATAGGAATCATAAGGAGATTCGTAGGGATTGAAGTACTTATGCACATCACCGTCAGAAAAGTATTTGGTGCACATATAATAGAAGTGGTCGGAAGTGAGCAGCTTTTTCCAGTCTTCAATAATCTGGGGGTTGTTGGTCTGCTTGACGAGTTTTTCCATTTTATAGACTTCGTGGAGGGCGTTGGACTGCATGGCGTTGCCCAGCCATGCGGACAGGTCCCGTTCCAGGTCGGCCCAGCTGATGACGTGAGGGACGTCGATTACGTCCATGACAGGGTAGCTGCGCACCACCTCGCTTGGGGTTTTGAAGTCGTTGTCAGGGTGACGCAGAATATATTCGGGCAGATGGTACATAAAATCAAAAATACCCGTTTCTTCCCATTGGTGCTCGCCGAAAGTTTCGTAATCCATGAAGAGATTGACAGTATGCCCGCAGCCGTTGATCTGATCGATCCAGCGGGCAAACTTGGGCGCATCTAACGGCCATTCTTCCCAGCCGCGGTTGCTGAAGCGGAAGGCAATATCATCCGAGAGGGAGTAGTTCTTCAGCAGGAGTTTCAGGTGCTTGCAGTTGGGAGGACGATAAACGAAATTGGCATTGCGATGGCCCAAAATCCGGTCAGCGCCTTCCGTTATCACCGCATCAAACAGATTCATTTCTTCGAGTGTTTCAGCCAGCTGGTTGTTATAAATTAATTCAGTGTTTCGAAAGACGCGAGGCGTCTGTCCCCACATTTTCTGCATCAGCTCGATGTGCTGGCGGACTTCTTCGTAAAATTCGTTTCGGGAATAGAGGAAGCTGAGACTGTGGTAGTACGTTTCCGCCAAAAACTCCACGCAGCCGGTTTCGGCGAGGGCATCAAAGGTGCTGATGACTTCGGGGCAGTATTTCTTGAATTGTTCGATGGCCACGCCGGTGATGCTGAAGGAGACCTTAAAGCGGCCTTCGTACCGCTGAATCATTTTCAGCAGAAGCCGGTTAGAGGGCAGATAGCACTTGTTGGCGACCTTCCGGCAGATGGATGCGTTTTTGAACTCGTCAAAATAATTTCCGGATTTGTCGAAAACCGTATAATGGCGAAGCCGAAACGGCTGATGAACCTGAAAGTAAAAACAAACGGACGGCATACAGAAACCTCACTTCTCAAGCAAATTTTATACAGCAACCTGGGCGACTTCCTGATAGACCTTCAGGCATTTTTGGGCCGCTCCAGACCATTTCAGTTTGCGTACCTCAAAGTTCCCGTGTTCCCGAAGGGTCATTTGGAGCGGCGGATATTTCAGGACGGCGATGATTTTATTGGCCATCTCCTGAATATCCCAGAAGTCCACCTTCAGCACGTGGGTGAGCACTTCAGCGACGCCGCTTTGCTTGCTGATAATGACAGGCACATCATGATTGAGGGCTTCCAGCGGAGCAATTCCGAACGGTTCGGATACAGAAGGCATCACATACAAATCGGCCATCTGATAGACTCTTTTGACATCTTCACCCCGCAGAAACCCGGTGAAAAGAACTTTGTGCCCAATGCCCATTTGGGCAGCCATTTCGATGATTCGGTGCATCATATCGCCGGTACCGGCCATGACAAATTTCACATTATCCATCTCTTCGAGGACCTTGCGGGCGGCCATTAGAAAATACTCAGGGCCTTTCTGCATCGTGATGCGTCCCAGAAAGAGGACGATTTTTTCATCGCTTCGAATACCCACTTGCTGACTGGAAATGCGGTCGTCATTGTCCTCGGGATCGACCCCGTTATAAATCACTTCAATTTTATCTCCCGAGACTCCGTACCGCGTCATCAGAATATTGCGGGTCAGATAACTGACGGCAATGACTTTGGCGGCTGCGTGAAGCCCCCGGCGTTCAATGTCATAAATCATTTGGTTGACATGTTCACCGCTGCGGTCAAATTCGGTCGAGTGAACATGAACAATCAGCGGTTTTCCGGTCACGGCGGAAACAGCAATCCCCGCCGGGAAAGTCATCCAGTCATGGGCGTGAATGACGTCAAAATCCTGCTGGAGGGCCAGATGAACAGCCGCAGCGGCATAACGGTGTACTTCTGTGTACATATCGCCGGTGTACTGGCCGGGGCCGACGCTCAAACTTTCAATCTCTCGCTCCAGCCACTGATCGAGTGTCTGCTGGGACTGGGTGGACAAGAGCTGCTTTTGGCGGATGATTTCCTCCAGCCGTTTCTGGTACTGCTGGGGGGTCATATAGGGCTGCAGCGGCGTACTGCTGACTGTCTGGAACTGAACGTTGAGCAATTCGTTTGTTTTTTCAGTGGTCCCCGTAACGGTCCGGCTAAAGCGGCAGTGCTGGGGCGTGAGCATCTGAACATGAGTCGGCGTTTCCGGCCCAATGGGTTTGGGTAGCACAAAGATTATCTTGACGCCTAAATTGCTTAACGCCTTGGTCAGTCCATAGCAAGCTGTCCCTAAGCCCCCGCTGATAAAAGGCGGAAACTCCCAACCAAGCATAAATACCTTCATAAGAGACCCCGTTTACTCACACCATTTCCTTTTGCAATACTAAACTTAGATGATCGATCTATTTGATGCTGCAATCCTACCACCTTCTCAATTTAAATCAATTATAAAATATCTTCGAAAGGACTAAAGAAATTTTACTGAAAAAAAGAAGGAAAGTTCAGCGTCTGATTTGAAAAAGGGAAAAGGGAAAAAAGGTTTATCTATTTTGACAGGTTTCCAGATAAAAAAAAGCCACTTCTTCTTGCAGAAGCGGCTTTCCATTCTTTGATACTGGATGACCCAGATATTTCCCCAAGGGTCTCCTAAAGATCCTGCGGTTTGACGGTGCTTCGGCGATTGGCCTGTGTTCTTTGGACAGCGGCATCCAGGACCTTATAGATCTTCTCATTCAAGGCCCCGAGAGTATCGCTGGCAGTCATCATCCCTTTGGACTTAATGTAGGTCTTGACCTTGCTGGCAACGACCAGCATTTCCGTCTTGCTGCCCTTGGCGGCAGGCTTCTTTGCGGCTTTCTTCTTTGCCATACGGCACCTCCGTGTAAAAAAGTTGAAGTTCCCATAAAAGCGGCACGACGATGCCGCCATATGCTTTTCGGCGTATTGTGGCTATGTTTGATAGGGTTTGCAATAAAAAATTTGTCAAAAATGCAAAATTTTACGCTCAGAGAGCGTATAAACGCAAAAGTCCCTATGACCGTTCCTCTCGTCCCATCCCTTTTCAGCGGCGATAAGGAAGGAGTTTTTCTTCGGATTCCGTTTAATCAGGTTGCCGGCTTTGTCGATGAAGAGGGCAATTGAACCGGAATAAGCAGGAATCCTCAGAACGCGGAGAGGACCATGGCAGAACCCAAGAAGCCAAACAAACGAACAAATAAAAGCCCGGTAGGGGAGTTTGTAACGGTGGCCTTTGCCGAAGACCTGGAACTGGCCCGTTATTATAAAAATCTGCTCGAAGAAAATGGAATTTCTGCCTTTATTCGGCAGCCGGAAACGGCAGGGACCCCCTCGCCGGGCATTGCTGTGCTTGTTCCCGAGGAGGTGCTGGATGAAGCTCACTCGCTGATTGCTTCGCAGGCACCGTTTGAGAACTTTTTCGACGTGTTTTTTCACGGAAGCGACAGGTGGCTGGAAGAACCTGACGGCGAGGAAACGGAGTAAATCAGTCAACGGAGAAAAGCCAAACCGCTGTTTATTGAAGAGGTTGTGATAAAAATGGCAGACACCAAAAAAGAAACTGAAGCACAAAAGGAACAGCCCCAGGAGCGTCGGACTTTTGTTGAGCGGCGAAAAAATGTAATGGATCGTCGAAGCGGGTGGGATCGACGCCGCGGGCCCGGACGTCGGCGCACGGAAGAACGTCGAGTAGCCGAAGAAGGTGAAATGACCGATGAGCAGTTCGAATTTCTGATGGCCATCGACCAATATAAACGGGCCAATCAGCGGCCCTTCCCTACCTGGACGGAGGTGCTGGAGGTTATTAAAGCCCTCGGCTATCGAAAAGTGGCCGAGCCGCAGTCTCTTGAATCTTTCCGCAAGGAAGATAAGACGGTGCCGGCTGCTTTTTAGGAGGACGGACGGCTCTTTGGCGATTGGGGGGGCAGCTTGTCCAGCACATCTCGGATAAAACGGGTGATGTTCTCTTTTATTCGGGCAGGGTTCTCCGGATTTTCTTCAATAAATTTGACGATGCGGCTGCCGATGATGACGCCGTCCGCACCGGCTTGGGCTACCTCAAATGCATGTTCAGGACTGCTGATGCCGAATCCTACGCAAATCGGCTTGTCGGTCAGACGCTTAAGGCGGGAAAGGAACGGGCGAACGGTTTGGGAAAGTGCCGCTCGCTCCCCCGTGGTTCCCAGCAGAGAGACGGCATAAATAAAACCGGTGGTTTTTTCGGAAATGAACCGCAGCCGCCCGTCAGGAGTGTTGGGGGTGGCCATAAAGACCGTTTCCAGCCCCACCCGCCGGGCCGAAGGAATGATTTCATCGGCGTCATCAATCGAAAGGTCTGCAACCAGTACACTTGTGCCGCCGGCCTGCTTGAAGTCTTCAAAGAATCTGTTCACGCCGTACTGAACCAAAAGATTGTAGTAAACCAAAAGACCAATGGGAATGGGTTTATAGGCCGTAATTTCGCGGATGAACTCAATTGCCCGCGCGGGGGTCATGCCGGCTTTCAAAGCCCGCAGGTCGGCCTTCTGGATGGTAGGGCCGTCTGCCACCGGGTCTGAAAACGGGATTCCCAGCTCGAGAATGTCGGCACCGGCATCAATGGCGGCTTTCACCAGTTCAGCGCTCACGTCGTAGGAGGGATCGCCGATGACGAAAAAAGGAATCAGAGCCGCACGGTCGAGTTTGGAAAAGCACGCTTGATAAGCATTCATAAGGACCTCGAAGCAAGGGGTCTGTGGTGTTCAACGATATCGATGTCTTTGTCGCCGCGTCCGGACAGGTTCGCAATGACGATGGTTTCCGGAGGAAGGATGCCTTTTTGCTGACACAGCCAGGCAAGGGCATGGGTGCTTTCGAGAGCAGGCAGGATGCCTTCAGTCTTCGAGAACAGGAAAAAGGTATCGAGAACCTCTTCATCTTCGACACTGACGTACTCGGCACGGCCTGTTTCCTTGAGGTGGGCGTGTTCAGGCCCGACGCCCGGGTAATCCAAGCCGGCGGAGATGCATTCTGTATCGCGGATTTGGCCGTTCTCGTCCTGAAGCAGATAGGTGCGAGCGCCGTGCAGAATACCGACTCTGCCCCGGCAGAGGGTGGCACAGTGCTGGGTGGTCTGGAGTCCTTTGCCGCCGCCTTCCACGCCGACCAGCCGGACTTGCGGATCGTCGAGAAAAGCCGAAAAGATGCCGATGGCGTTGGAGCCGCCCCCCACGCAGGCCGTTACGATGTCCGGCAGCCGCCCGGTCTTTTCAAGGCATTGCCGGCGAGCTTCCTGCCCAATGGGGGACTGAAAGTGCCGCACAATCGTCGGATAAGGATGCGGACCGCCGGCCGTTCCAAACAGGTAGAAGGTGTCTTCGACGTGGGCTGTCCAGTATCGGAACGCTTCATTGATGGCATCTTTGAGGGTTCCGGTTCCCCCTTCGACGGCAATGACTTCCGCACCGAGAAGACGCATTTTGCGGACGTTTACGTTCTGACGGGCCACATCGGTAAAACCCATAAAGATTTTGGTTTCCATTCCCAAAAGAGCCCCGACGATAGCCGTCGCCAGACCGTGCTGGCCGGCACCGGTTTCCGCAATCAGTTTGCTTTTGCCCATATAGCGGGCCAGAAGCCCTTGTCCGAGGGCATTGTTGATTTTGTGAGCCCCGCCGTGGAGGAGATCTTCTCGTTTGAGATAGACCGGAAAGCCCGTCACTTCGCTGAAACGTCGGGCGTGATAGAGGGGGGTGGGACGTCCAGCATAATCCGTAAAGAGCGTGTTCAGTTCCTGAAGAAATCTCCTGTCATTGCGAAACTGCTCGAAGGCGGATTCAATTTCCTCAAGGGCTGGAATAAGCACTTCTGGCACATAATACCCGCCAAAAGGGCCGAATCGTCCTTTGTGTTTCATTTGCGGACCTTTCTGCCGTGAATGCGGCTGATGGTATCAAAGAGCTGTTTCATTTTCTCGTGGTCTTTTTTGCCGGGCGTACTTTCCACACTGCTGTTGATGTCGATGGCATACGTACCGACTTCGAGGGCCTCCAGGATATTGTGAGGGCCGATGCCGCCGGAGAGAAAGAGCCGCCGGGGCGGGTAGCCGATCCAGGACCAGTCGAAGGTTTCTCCGCTGCCGCCGTAAAGGCCGTCGGTATAGGTGTCCAGCAGGATCGCATCCGTCGGGTACGTAAGGGACTGCTCGATGTCGGAACGGTTTTTGACCCGAACGGCCTTGATCAGGCGAATGTTCAGCCAGTGCAGGGAACGGCAGAAATCGGCTGTTTCCTCTCCGTGAAGCTGAATCCAGTTGAACCAGCCCTGCTGGGCGGTTTCCTGAATCTCCTGAATGGAGGGATTGACAAAGACGCCGACCGTATCAATCGAAGTGGGGATTTGGCGGATGATTTCCCACGCCTTTTCCCGGTCGATGTATCGAGGGCTTTTGGGATAGAAGATAAAACCCAGCATGTCTGCGCCGAATCTGACGGCCGCCAGGGCGTCTTCCAGATTGGTAATTCCACAGATTTTTATTTTTGTAAAGATCATACGCTTTTGGAGACGTTTCAGTGATTGCTTAATTCAACCAGTTTTTCCAGGCATTCGGCGGCCTTTCCGGAACAGATGGACTCATCGGCCTTTTCGATGCCTTCTGCGAAGTCATCAGCCAGACCTGCCGCTATTATAGCAGCAGCGGCATTCAAAAGCACAATATCTTTTCGCGGACCGTCGGCTTTTTCAAACAGAATTTCCCGCAGGATATGGGCGTTGGTATCCACATCACCGCCGGCAAGTTCGTCGTATTCTGCTTTGGGAATGCCGTACCGTTCTGCATCAAAAATTTCCTCTGCAACGGAGCCGTCGGTGTAAAGATGAAAAATCCGCGTAGGGCCCATTGTGCTGATTTCGTCCAAACCGTTGCTGTGGACGACCATCGCCCGGCGCAGGCCGAGCACTTTGAGGGTTTCGGCGATACGCGGCATCAGAGAGGCCTCGGAAACCCCCATCACCTGGGCTGAGGCATGAGCAGGATTAGCCAGGGGCCCCAAAAGATTGAAAGCGGTGGTGAAATCGAGCGTTTTGCGAATGGGCTGGACATGTCTCATCGCCGGGTGGAACTTAGGAGCAAACATAAACCCGATATGCGCTTCTCGAATGCAGCGGGCCACGGTGTCCGGGCCGGCGTCGATATTGACGCCGAGGGCAACAAGCAGGTCAGCGGAGCCGCAGACGCTGGTGATGCCTCGATTGCCGTGTTTGGCAATATACGCGCCGGCGCCGGCGGCGACGAAGGCAGCGGTGGTGGAGATGTTGAAGGTTTTCAGAGCCGCCCCTCCTGTGCCGCAGGTATCGACAAGATTGTCCACGCCCGCATAGACCGTTACGGCATGTTCTCGAAGGGAAGAAGCCAGCCCCGCCAGTTCGCCCACAGAGGCCTTTTTTACTCGCATGGCAGCCAGGAAAGCCGCAATCTGAACTTCGGCCACATCCCCTTCAAAGATGGTATCCAGCAGCTGCTTGGCCTGCTCGAAAGTAAGGTCATTGCCCTCCAGAATAATTTCAAGATATTTGGTGATTTTGGTCATACGATTCTCTCCTAATTTGTCTTAACAACGGTTTGTTTGCGATGAGAGGCAATTTTCAGGACATTTTCGATGATTTTTCCCCCTGTAGGCGTAAGAATGCTTTCGGGGTGAAACTGGACACCGTAAATCGGCAGCTCTTTGTGCTGGATACCCATCACGATGTTTTCAAAGACGGCTGTTTGTTCCAGGCAGTCAGGGAGGGTGGCCGCACACAGACTATGGTAGCGGCCGGCATGGAGAGGATTTTCCAGACCCTGAAATAGACCTTTTCCCGTATGGGTGATTCGTGAGGCCTTTCCGTGCATCACGCAGGGGGCGTGGCTGATGACCCCTCCAAAATATTGGACAATGGCCTGATGGCCTAAGCAGACCCCAAAGATAGGCAGTTTTGTGTGGAAATGGTCGATGGCTTCCAGGGAAACGCCTGCCGCCGAAGGGGTGCCTGGACCGGGGGAAATAACCAGAAGCTGGGCCTCGAACTGGTCGGCGGCACGGAGCAGGGCCGGAAGAGGCGTGTCTGAGCGGTACACCAGAGTCGGGCATTTGCGCTTGGCAAATTCATCGACAAGGTTATAGGTGAATGAGTCAAAGTTATCAATGAACAGGACGCGTACGGGTTCCATGGTTTCTCCTTATGGATAGGGCAGAGGTTGTTGGGCCGCTTGGGCGGAGGCAAGTCGGACGGCCTTCAGACACGATCTGGCCTTGTTTTCTGTTTCGTCGAACTCCATCTCGGGAATGCTGTCGTGGACGATGCCGGCACCGGCCCGAATGTAGGCCGTATGGTCTCGAATCTGCAAACTTCGGATGGTGATGCAGCTGTCAAACTGCCCGTCCACCGTCAGATACATCACAGCGCCGCCGTAGTAGCCGCGTTTGTCCGGTTCGAGCTGCCGGATGATTTTCATTGCCTCAATCTTGGGAGCACCCGTCAGCGTGCCCATGTTCATTGTGGCCAGATAGGCGCTGAGGGCATCCAGGTCGGGCCGCAGTTTGCCTTTGACGTTGCTTACCAGATGCATCACCGATTCATAGTGTTCGACAGTAAGCAGCTCGTTAACCAGTCGGGAGCCCGGGCAGGCGACGCGGGCGATGTCGTTTCGGGCCAGGTCCACCAGCATCATATGTTCGGCCAGTTCCTTATGATCCAGATGCAGTTCGGCTTCGTACCGCATATCCGTTTCCGGGTCGATGACCCCGCCGACCCAGCCGCGCGGTTTGGTGCCGGCAATAGGGCGGATTTCAACAATCCGATCCTTTTTTCCGCTTACCCGAAGGTTCAGTTCGGGGCTGGCGCCGATGAGGCAGGTTCGGCTGGTGTGAAAATAAAACATATAAGGAGACGGGTTCAGCAGGCGAAGGCGGCGATAGACATCCAGCGGTTCGGCTGGACACGGCTCGGTAAGGGTTCGGCTCAAAACCACCTGAAAAATGTCTCCGTTGCGAATGTGTTCTTTGGCTTTTTGAACCATCGATTCATATTCAGGCCGGGGGGTATCCGTGCCGGCAGGCGGGAGGGGGCCTTCCCAAAATGCCGGCTCAGGACGATTGGCCTGGACCTGCTGAAGATAGCGGTCGAACCGTTCCATTGCCTCTTCATAAATGGCCTGGCGGTTGCCGTTGGTGATGATAGCATTAACGATGAGATACCCTTTGCTCTGATGATGGTCCATCAGAAAGATGTTGTCTGCAAAATACAGCTCGTAATCAGGATTGTTCAGCACGTCCTGCCGATTGGGCGGCAGGGTCTCAAATTGATCGATAAAATCATAACTGACAGCACCAAACAGTCCGCAGGTGACCCGGAAAGGGGGGCTGGCCAGTTCAAAGGCAAAGGCAACCGCCCGGATAACATCCATCTGGCTGACGCTTTTGAGGCGGGACAGTTCGTCGGTTTTTTCGGCGTTTCGCTGGAGGATGCCGGTGATGAGGCCGTCAGTGAACTTAATTGTGCGGCAGAAAGAAAACCGCTCGGGGTGCTCGGCCAAGTGCTGAATGATTCGCCGGCCGGTGGAGTTGAGGGCGCGAATCTCAAATTGGTCGGCCTTGCCGGTCAGGTAAAGAGCGGGGTCGGCGGTGCCGAACGTCAGTTCATTGCCTTTGGCTTCCGACAGGTAATCGCGGGATTCGAGCAGGCAGCAGTGTTCAGCCCGTCCGTAATCGCTCAGGCGTGAGAAAAACTCGACGGGGCAGGCCATCTCAATTTCACGGACCATCGGAATGATTTGTCCCGGTTTGGCTTGCTTGATTCTTGTTTGATAATCACTCATCTGTTTTGCGTCCTTTTTGGTTTCTGGGAATAAAAAAAGACCCGTTTAAGGCCGGGTCGCGAAGGGATAGTTCCTGGAAGCAGAAAAAGGGTGTCTGCTGACCGCCGGCCTATGCCTGCGGTCGTCGCCAATACCCTTTTTGAACGGAAACGATTCTATTCATAGAAACAAGTATAGCGGATTTTGTTTGGCCAATCAAGAAGGATTTTTAAAAAATTAAAAAAAATTTATGGATACAGGACCTTTGACATCCTTTTTTTGATAAGGATTCGAAGTTTGCCGGAAAAGTGTTTTTGCTGTTATCGGATTTCTGCGTGATAACTTTGCAGGGAGCGGACCGTAATCGGACCGGCTTTTCGGGCGGCGATTCCTTTGACACTGGCAGCGGCGGCGGCGACGGTTGTAATATAAGGAATCTTGTACTGAATGGCCGCTTTGCGAATGTAGGAGTCGTCGGTAACCCCCCGCCTGCCGATGGGGGTGTTGATGACCAGATGAATCTCTTTATTTTTAATGGCATCAAGAATATTGGGACGTCCTTCATGGAGTTTGAAAATCTTCTCGGCGGGAATCCCTTTCTTCTGAAGGTGGGCACAGGTGCCTTCTGTGGCGATAATCCGGAAACCAATGGCGGCAAACTGTTTGGCAACCGGCACAATCGCATCTTTGTCAGGGTCGGATACGGTAATCAGCACCGTCCCCTCCAACGGAAGGGGCTGGCGGGCGGCCTCCTGAGATTTGAAAAAGGCCATTCCGAATGAATCAGCCAGCCCGAGCACCTCGCCGGTGGAACGCATTTCCGGGCCCAGCACCGGGTCCACTTCCGGGAGCATATTGAACGGCAGGACGGATTCCTTGGCGCCGAAATAGCGGATTTTTCGGGTTTTCAAACGGAGGTCTTTGAGTTTCTTGCCAAGCATAACCTCCGTGGCGAGCCGCGCCATCGACAGGCTGCAGACCTTGGAGACCAGCGGGACGGTACGCGATGCCCGCGGATTGGCTTCGAGAACATAGACGATATCATCCGCAATGGCGTACTGCATATTCATCAGCCCGACGACGTGCAGCTCGATGGCGATTTTTCGCGTGTATTCGCAGATGGTATCGAAGTGTTTTTTCGGTATAGACACCGGCGGAATCACGCACGCCGAATCGCCGGAGTGGATGCCGGCCTGTTCGATATGCTCCATCACGGCCGGGATGAAGGCATCCGTTCCGTCGGCGATGGCATCGGCTTCGGTTTCCACCGCATTGACAAGGAATTTATCGATGAGAATCGGCCGTTCCGGAGAGACATCGACGGCGGCAGCCATATATTCGCGGAGCATTGCTTCGTCGTGGATAATTTCCATTCCCCGACCGCCGAGTACATAAGAGGGCCGCAGCATCAGCGGATAGCCGATCTCTTCGGCGACTCGAAGGGCGTCCTCGATGGTGGAAGCCGTTCCGGCCCTCGGCATCGGAATGCCGAGTTTTTCCATCATAGTGCGGAAACGATCGCGGTCTTCGGCCAGGTCAATGCTGTTGGTAGAAGTCCCCAGAATGTTCACGCCGGCTTCTTCGAGCTGACGGGCGATATTCAGGGGCGTTTGTCCTCCAAACTGAACAATCACCCCCAGCGGTTTTTCTTTTTCATAAATGCTGAGCACGTCTTCCACCGTCAGCGGTTCAAAATACAGTTTGTCAGAGGTGTCGTAATCCGTAGAGACGGTTTCGGGGTTGCAGTTGACCATGATGGTTTCAATGCCGGCTTCCCGCAAGGCGAAGGCGGCGTGAACACAGCAGTAGTCAAACTCGATCCCCTGGCCGATACGGTTGGGACCCCCGCCCAGCACCATCACTTTGGGTTTTTGGGAGGTGGGCACCCGGTCTGGAGCGTTGTAGGTGGAAAAATAATAGGCCGCATTTTCAACACCGCTTACGGGGACCGCCTCCCATCCCTCCACAATGCCCAGACGCATCCGATGGGAGCGGATTTGTTCTTCTTGACAGCCCAGAAGTTTGGCCAGATACCGGTCTGCAAACCCGTCCTTTTTGGCCTGTTCCAGCAGGGCATCCGGCAGCGTTTTGCCTTTGTATTGGAGGAGGATTTCCTCCAGCTGAACCAGTTCGGCCATCTGCTGGATGAACCATTCTTTAATCGAAGTTTTCTCGGCCAGGGCCTTGACGGAGGCACCCTTGCGGAGGGCTTCATACATTAGAAACTGCCGTTCACTGGTGGGATGATTGAGCCGGAGCATCAATTCTTCCAGAGACAGATGATAGAAATTTTTGGCAAAGCCCAGCCCGTATCGTCCGATTTCAAGGGAGCGGACGGCTTTCTGAAGGGCCTCTTTGTAAGTCTTGCCGATACTCATGACTTCCCCGACCGCCCGCATCTGTGTACCCAGTTTGTCCTCGATTCCTTTAAATTTTTCAAAGGCCCAACGGGCAAACTTGACCACAACGTAATCTCCCCATGGTGTGTATTTCTCGAGGGTTCCTTCCCTCCAGTAGGGAATCTCGTCCAGCGTCAGGCCGCCCGCCAGCATGGCGGAAACAAGAGCAATCGGAAAACCGGTTGCTTTGGAAGCCAGAGCCGAGGAGCGCGAGGTGCGGGGGTTGATTTCGATTACCACAACCCGTCCTGTTTTGGGATCATGAGCGAATTGGATGTTGGTGCCGCCGATGACTTCGATGGCATCAGCAATGGCATAAGAATAGTCCTGGAGTTTTTGCTGGAGGTCCTTGCCGATGGTCAGCATGGGCGCTGTGCATAAAGAATCGCCGGTATGGACGCCCATGGGGTCGATATTTTCGATAAAACAAACGGTGATTTTCTGCCCCTTGCTGTCGCGAACGATTTCCAGTTCAAGCTCTTCCCACCCTTGGACGGATTCTTCGACAAGAATTTGATGCACCATGCTGGCTTCAAGCCCGCGGGCGGCGATTGTGCGAAGTTCATCGATGTTGTAAACCAACCCGCTGCCTGTGCCGCCCATCGTGTAGGCCGGACGGATTACCAGTGGAAATCCCAACTCTTTGGCGATCTCTTCTGCTTCCTGAACGGTATAGGCAGGTTGGCTGCGAGGCATATCTATTCCCAGCCGCTGCATTGTCTTTTTAAATTCGATGCGGTCTTCCCCTCGTTTGATGGCATCCACCTGCACTCCAATCACCTTAACGCCGTATTTTTCGAGGACACCGCTGGCCGCCAGTTCCGAGCAAAGATTCAGCCCGCTTTGTCCCCCCAGATTGGGCAGAAGGGCATCAGGACGCTCCTTCTCGATGATTTTGGTCATATAATCAAGATTAAGAGGTTCTATATATGTTATGTCTGCCATCTCCGGGTCTGTCATAATCGTAGCAGGGTTGGAGTTGACCAGCACGATTTCAAAACCGAGTTTTCGAAGCGCTTTGCACGCCTGCGTGCCGGAATAATCAAATTCACAGGCCTGGCCGATGACGATAGGGCCTGAGCCGATAATCATTACCTTTTTGATGTCATTTCGTTTGGGCATATCGCAGTCTCCATAAACAATGTCGGGTGTCGCTGGGATTTGGGCAAATACAGTAAACAAAGCTCAACAAATATACAAGAACAAAAAGCAGATATTTTTTCAAAGATGTCGAAGAGAGGTTTGCAGGAAGGGAAAGCGGCTTATTGAGAAACGGTGACGTAAACCACTTGTCCTTTCGAGAGAGGCCCGGTCGATTCGGCAGCTGAGCAGTCCACGGTAAAATAGTGATCGCAGCGGCCTTGGGGGGGATGGGTCTGTTCAAGAATCACGCGGACTTTTTTGCCGATAAAACGCTGCCGGAATTTTTCCTGAAGATGTCGATCCATCTGCTGGAGTATCTTGGTGCGCTGGCGAATCACTTCAGAAGGAACCTTCGGCTTCATTTGATCTGCTGGTGTGCCTCTGCGGGGACTGAATGGGAAAATATGCATTTTTGCAAATTCAACCTGCCGGCAGACTTCGATTGTCTTCTCAAAGTCTTCCTCTGTTTCCCCTGGGAATCCCGCAATAATATCCGTTGTAAGGGCGGGACTGTCTAAACGTTCTTTAAGTTTGCGGCAGATGGCCAGAAATTCCTCGGCAGTGTACTGTCGAGCCATTCGCTTCAGAACAGTATTTGAACCGGACTGGAGCGGAAGATGAAAATGAGGGGCAAGATTTGGATATTGTCGATATATTTCAATTAGTTCGTCTGTTACATCCCCCGGCTCAAGCGAACTAAGTCGAAGACGAACGAGGTTTGGAATGGTCAAAAGCTGCCGAAGCAGGGAAGGCAGCGGGTTGGGCTCCGCAGGGTCCCATCGATGCCGGCAGGCGCTGCTGCGCCCCCATGCCCCAAGAAAAATGCCTGTCAACACAATTTCACGATGTCCGGATGCAGCAAGGGCCCTGGCTTCTTCGATAATCATTTCAGCCGGCTTGCTCCACATCTGTGTTCGAATTTTCCGGACAATGCAATACGTACAGTGGGCATCGCAGCCGTCCTGGATTTTTAGAAAAGCACGCGTTTGGCCGGAAAAACGTTCCAACGGACCAAAGGGGTCGGTAAAATCAATTTCCTCTGCCGCAAGGTTGTTTTTGTGCTTGATTTTATAATGAGATGATGTTTTATTAAAAATTTCGTGATTGGACTGTCTGGAATTGGCCAAAAGAGAATGCAGCGTATCCAGAAGTTGGCGTTTATTCGCTATCCAGACTGTTTTTGCGGACAAGTCTGCTGTTTCCTCGACGGGACCGGCGGGCAGGCATCCGGTAACGACAAATGTGGCCTCAGGGTGCTGTTTTTGGAGCTTGCGGATTGCCTGACGGCTTTTGGAGGAGGCAGTTTGGGTAACACAGCAGGTATTGATGACGGCAAGGTCGGCATTTGCCGGAGGGGGAGCTGGAGTAAGACCCTGTGAACGCAGCCATTGGTCAATCTGGCAGCTTTCGTACTGGTTGACTTTGCAGCCGAGTGTGTAGATGATAAAGCGTTTCATAGACGGCTTACTATAGAATCGAAGACGGGGCTGATGCAAGGTTTTTTGCAGAATGCCCGGCAGGAGCCACAGTAAGAAAGGATAGTCATGGCCAAAGCGTCGCGTGCTGTGTGGGGAATTGACATCGGGACCTGTTCATTAAAGGCCTTGCGGGTCCGACCCGGAGCGGAAGGGCTGGAAGTAGTGGGGTTTGATTATCTGGAGCACTCCAAAATCATTTCTGCGGCCGATATTACCCAGGCAGAACGCCAGGAGACGATTCGACAGACCCTTCGAACTTTTGTGACTCAAAATGAGGTCGGCAGAGAAGAAATTGCTATTGCCATCCCAGGTCAAAACAGTTTTGCACGGTTGGTCAAAATGCCCCCGGTGGATCCGAAAAAAATCCCCAAGATTGTCCCCCTCGAGGCCGTACAGCAGATTCCTTTCGATATTAATGAAGTGGAATGGGACTGGCAGCTGCTGAAAAATCCGGACAGCCCCGATACGGAAGTAGGAATTTTTGCCATCAAGAATGAAGTGATTGCCGAAATGCTGGATTATTTTACGCGGGAAAATCTCCGGGTGACCTGTGTGCAGATTAGCCCGATTGCCCTTTACAACTATGCCGTCTATGATATTCAGGAGATTACTTCTTCAGCAGGGAAAGCAACAATACTTCTCGATATGGGGGCCGAAAACACATCACTGGTAATTGCCACGCGGGATTCGGTCTGGCAAAGAAGCATTCGAATTGGCGGCAATACGTTTACCGAGGCGATTGCGGATGCATTCAAACTGAAGTTTGCGAAAGCCGAGAAGCTCAAACGGACTGCGCCGATGAGCAAGTATATGCGGCAGATTTTTACGGCAATGAAATCGGTGTATACGGATTTAGGAGGGGAAGTCCAGCGAAGTCTGGGGTTTTATGCCTCCAGCGGTGCAGGACGGGATAAGGGGTTTTCCAGGGTGATTGCGCTCGGGGGCGGTTTTAAACTCCAGGGGCTGACCAAGTATCTCCAGCAAAGTCTCGGCATTCCGGTAGTCAAACCTGATTCGTTTGAACGCCTGCGGTTGTCGTCCGAGATTTCCGCCGCAAAATTCCACGAAAATCTCTCCGATTTTGGAGTGGTTTATGGGTTAGGGGTTCAACTGCTGGGAGAATCCAAAATCGAGACAAACCTCCTCCCTAAAAAAATAGCACGGGCTATGGCCTGGACTCGCAAGGCGAGGGCATTTACGGCAGCCGCAGCTGTTTTTCTGGCTGTCAGTCTGATTTGTCTGCTCTGGTCCTTCCGGGTTCTTCAGCAGTACAGCCGGGAGAGCAGCGACCTGCAAATGGTCACATCCATGATGGCTCAGGCGCAGGAACTTAATTCCGCTGTATCCGAACTGGAAAGCCAAAAACCTGTGTTTGAGCAGCAGATTCAGAAAGAACGGGACCTATTTAAATATCGGGAAGTTGTTCCTCTTCTGAATGAAACAATTCTGAGATGCTTTCCGAACAAAGAAAATACACCTGAAATCGCTGCTTTATATGATGCTTATATCAATGGTGATGTGCAGGTGGTCCGTTCGATTCCTCGTCCAGAACGGAAAATTATGTTTGTGACCAAACTGGATGTGAGGTATGCGGCCGATTTGGCGGCGGCGGCCTTCCCCCCCATTGTTTCTTCTGCGACGGTTGGAATGGGGGGCGGGATTGGCGTTGGCGGTTTTGCCCCCGTTTATCCTGCTGCTGTTCCTCCGGCGATGATGCCGGGGGAAGGGCTTATGCCGGGGGGGGAAATGGGGACAGGGGGTGCCCAGCCGACGGTTCGTTCAGGTTTTGTGGTGGTGATTGAGGGGTATAGCCCTTATAAGGAAATCTCCCAGTTGCTGGACCCGCCGGGAGTGGGGGGCGATCGAAGCCGATGGGGGGTAGTAACACGTTTTGAAAATCTCAAAGCGTTTTTCCCCGATACTCCATTTGAACTCTTTGGCAAAGGCGACATTCGGAATTTTAAGGATGAATGGGGTCCGGTTGATCCGGCCGATTCGCAGATGCCGGTGGGCATAGGTATCAAGAGAGAAGTGGAGCGGTTTCCTTCTGAACAGCCGGCTCGAGGGGGGATAGGGGTGACGCAGACGCCAACGATAGGTATCCCTGGAATGCCGGGAGGTGCTGTGCCTGCTCGAGTTACTCGCGAAATTGTACTGATTGACCCGATGACCGAAGAGGAAATCAGCAAAACACTTGCTTACGTTACTCAGGAAGATATTCAAAAAAATCCTGCTTATACGGAGAGAGATTTGGGCAGGGTCAAACAAACTCCCTTTGGCGAACCTCAATATATCATCCGGGATTATTGGTTTCGCATTCAGGCCAAGTTTGCATGGAAAGATGCACCGGCTTTGCCCCAGCAATCTTCCGGTTCCTACGGACCCGCAGCCCCTTATGGCGGCGGCGGCGGAGGAATGCTGTTTGTTGAGTAGAAAAAGGGAGAGAGGGTTTTCTGACGAAGCAGTCTTTCAAAGGGAAAAATGATGGATTTCATTAAGGCGTTTCTCAAAAAATATTCGGCCCTGCTTCTGCCGGCGGGGCTGCTTCTGGCTGGTCTGATTTTCTTTGTCCCCATCCTTCTGCTCGGACGGACCATAAGCGTCAAAAAACAAAATTGGGAAAAAATGGCATCTGATCTGGACAGACTGGCACAGACTACGCCTCCAAAGGAGCAAGCCGAACAGGTGAAGCGGGTTCTTCAGCAGCTTCAGGAAGAAGTCAAGGCTGTTCAGACAATGGCCCTTCAGACTACCCAGCGGGAACTGATTAAATATGGTATTTTTCCGAAATCGGAGGATACTTCCTCCCAGATTTATTTGGACTTCGGCCGCCGTTATCGGGCGGCTGTAGAGAGCATGATTACGACTCGGCTCAAAGCCCTGGATGCCCCTTCTGAGGCCGAAATTCGTGCTGCCGGTGGTGGGGTGGGCGGAGTGGGAGGAGTCGGCGGGATAATGCGGGGGGGAGAATACCTCGGAGCTGGAATGACTGCTGCACCAGGAGCAGCTTCACTCACAGACAATCCGATGGTCAATGCGCTTTGCATGGAACGGGCTGAACGGATAGCAATGTATGCCAATCCGCGGGTTTTTGCCTGGTACGATTTTTGGGAATCCTTTCAGTTTCTCGGAGCCGACCTTGCTCTTCGGGATTGCTGGTTTGCTCAAACGGCCTATTGGATTTATGAAGATGTCGCTGCGACTGTGGAGACCATGAATACCGGCTCAGCACGAGTTGCAGATTCGCCTGTTAAACGCCTCCTGGGGGTCAGTTTTCAGCGCCCGGTGTCCGATCTTCCGACGGGATATTCCCCACTGAACGTTCCTCGCGGAATGGGAACTTTCACGACCGGACTTGCTGCCGACCAGCCGGCATACATTTTGCCTGGTATGGCCAGCCCGCTGGGCACCCTGCCGTGGACGACCCGCATGTGCAATGAAGATATTGATGTAGTCCATTTTGCCGTGTCAGTCATTGTGGACAGCCGGTTTACGCAGGCCTTTCTAAAAGAACTTTGTTCGAGCAAACCCCATACTTACAGGGAAGGGTTTCAGGAAAACGGTCCCCAGCGGCAGGCACGCCACAACCAGATTACCATCCTTGCGAGCACTTTTTCTGCTATCGACAAGCAAAGCCCCACCCATATGTATTATCGGTACGGCACGGATGCCGTGATGCGGGTGGATTTGGTTTGTGAGTACCTGTTTTACCGAAAGGCCTATGATATGATTAAGCCGGAGCCGATTAAAGTGCTGCTCGGCCAGTCGGCGAATGCCCCCCTGTCGCCGGGAGTGGGTATGTAGCGGAGAGAGGAATGGGGAGTTTGAACGCCGAAAATGAATTAAGATACTCAGGGCGGTTTTCATGAGCAAAAAACGAGAAAATTTTATCGAACGGCATTTGGACAAAATAGTTCTTGGCTTGATTGGTCTGGTAAGTGTAGGGTTGCTGTGGGTGTTTGTTTTTCGCAATCCGTTTGGGCCCGTGATTGATGGACGAAAAGAATCACCTTCTTCCGCTCAATCCCGGCTTGCGCAGAAAGCCGAACGTCTTCGGGAACGCATAGAAGGGCGTTCAGACACGGCAGTGATTACGCCTCCTGATTATGTTTCGTCTTTTGAGCGTCTTTTAAGCTGTTCGGTTCCCTCTTTGAGTCAGAATGTTTTTCCGCTGACGCCTGGAATCGGCCGTCAGCCGATTGAATCCGATCGGGAATATGCTGTTCCTGAAATCCCGGCCTTGGAAGATGTTCAGATGGCCTTTATCCGCTCTGCGGCCTATGTGCCTACGGAAGAGGTTACGCCTGAAATTCCTTATGAAATGGTTCCAACCCAAATTGGGGATATTGATTTTATTACGATTTCTGCTCGCCTCGATGTTCGCCGGATTGTCCAGCAGTTTCAATCTGCTTTTATGGGACTGGGCGTCAGGCCCGCTCATCAAGACCCTGTTTTGGCAACGCCTGTCGCAGCACGACTGGAGATTCAGCGAAGGGAACAGATGGAGGATGGCAGCTGGGGGGCTTGGGAGAGAGTATCGATTCCTCAAACGGTTGCCTATCGGAAAATCTTTGAGCAGCTGCCTGAGCGAGTGGAGGACCTTCCGCCCGGCGGGGTTCAAATCCAGATTGAGCAATATAAGGATCGCACAAAACAAGTAGCGCTGCTTCAGCAGCGGCCCTATGATTTTGCCACTTCCCGTTATCAGTATTGGATGCCGCCGTCGTATCTTGAAGAAGTACAAAAACTCATTCAGCAGCAGCAAGACGAGGCCCGACGAGCTCAGCAGACCCAGCAGACCCAGCCGGAAACAGGGATGCCGATGGGGGGGAGAAGAATAATTCCAGAGGCGGGGCGGCGAGAGATACCCACACCAACACCCACACCAATGCAGCCGGCCAGGAGACCGCGGGGCGCCGCAAGACCCGGTGCTGAGATGGAAATGACCCCCGAAACGCCGATGGGAGTGGGGGGAGGAATGGAACGGCCGACACGCCCCGGTGTTCGACAGCGTACCGTAGAGGATGTCTATCGGGATTATCTGAAAGAACTGCTCGTAGATGATTGGTGGAAACGAACGGAGCCCCTGCTGATTTGGGCGCATGATGATACCGCAAAGCCGGGCAAAACCTATCAATACCGTATTCGCATCGGCTTTTTTAATCCGATTGCCGGCAAGGACTGGTTCAAGCCAAACCAGCAGGAGTTCAAGAACCAGGTTGTTTTATGGTCGCCTTTTGCTGAAACCCTTGCCAAGAATAAGGAACCGCTGCTGGCAGTTGTTCCTAAAAAACTGCATATTTTCCCAATGGATATTTCCAAAACGGACCCGACCGCGGTTCAGGTCCAGGTATCCAAATTTTATTTAGGGCGATGGCGAAGTGAAAAATTTGAAGTCCTGCCGGGTCAGGTAATTGGAACAGCCGTTGAGGTCAAGAAAACCTCTACTCTGGGTGTTGAAGCCGGGGGGGCGGCATTGGGTATGGCAGGAGGAATGCCGATGCCGGTCGAGGGGGGCGGATTGGATTCGGCACTTTCAGAAACCATCGATTTCACAACACCTTATGTTTATATTGACCAGAGCGCCGAGATAGATTGGTCTGGTACGGCTGCTTTGCGAAGGCGTGAATTTATGGGAATGCTTTATACGCAGGATGTTGCAGTGTTCGAGAAACTTCCCATTCGACAGCCGAACTGGTCTCAGGAACTTCGCAAAATCTATCGTGAAATCCAGGATGCTGAACGAGAGGCCGAAAACGAGATCTTTATCGGCCGGACTCCCCCTCCGCAGGGATTGCAGACGCCGGGCGGCTTGGGACCTGCTGGAGTGCCGGGTATGATGGTACCAGGCGGTTTTATGGGGCGGGAGGGCTAAGATATCTGCCAACCGCCTCTTAGGCGGTTTCGCGGAGGCCGGCGGCGGGGCCGATTCATAAAATATCGGGGGTGACCATCCAGCCCAGTTGCCAGCGGCCGTCCTCGTTTTGCCGCAGACAGACAACGGAGGCCTTTTCAAAAGCCGCCGGTTCTGCGAGAGGGTTGCCGGTAAGCAAAAGCCCCGCCAGCCGCGACAGAAACGGCAGATGCCCGACAATCATCAGGTCTTGCCCTGTTTTTTGGATTTCTTCAGCGATGGGCTCGGGAGCATCGTTGGGAGAAAGTCCTTCGTGCAGGAGAAGCGGCACGGGTTCCTCCAAAGCAGCACAGAAAAGTTTGGCTGTTTGAAGTGCTCTTGTTTTGCCGCTGTGCCAGACGGCGCCGACGGAAAGATGAAGCCGTTTGACAAACTCTGCTGTTCGCTGGGCTTGCCAGTATCCTTCTTCGGTCAGCGGCTGGTCAGCATACTGCTCTTTCGGAAAGGCCGCCGCATGCTGAATCAGATATAGATTGATCATTTCCCCTTTCCTGATTTTGCCGGTTCCGTTAGAGAGGGCATTGCTGAATCAGTTCCTCCGCATGGTGATGCCATTGGGTCGGGCCATGTTCGGTAAAATACTGAAAAGAATCATCGCTGGCCAGCTTACCCAGCAGGACTTTGCGCTGATCGCTGTCTGGAATTGTCTCGATGATGCGGGTGCGAACTTTCGCCAATTCTTCCACAAACTGGCCGTGGCTTTCCGTAAAGATTTCCTCCAGTTTCTGTCGCAAGTGGCCGGCATAAGCCGGACAGTGCCCTTCGGTGCCGATGGCAATCTGCAAATCTCCGCGTTTGACGACCGCAGGGACAAAGAAATCGCACAATTCGGGCTGATCTGCCACGTTGCAGAGAATTTCCAACTCCTGGCAATCTTCATAAATCCGGCGGTTGAGTTCTGCCAGATTGGTGGAGGCGATTACCAGGACAGCAGACACAAGAAAATCTTTGTGGTAGCGGCTGAGAATGATTTTTGTATTCAGCTGAAGAAGAATTTCCTCAATTTCCGGCAAAACTTGTTCAGCAACTACAGTAACGCGAGCTCCCGCCTTGGCAAGCCCCTGGATTTTGCGAAGGGCCACAGGTCCGGCACCGATAACTACCGCACGCCGGCCGGCCATCTCAAGAAAAATCGGGTATTTGGCCATACGGCTATTATACCGTCAGCCGGCCCAAAACAACAGTATTTTTTGAAGAGAAAAAGGGAAGTTTCGATAGTTTTTCAGAAAGGGGACTTTTTTGTCGAAAATTTCCGGCCTCTCCAGTAAGATAAAGTGCCTATGGAACAGGAAACGGCTTCAATAAAACTTTCAACACCGCTTACGGACCAGCAGATTTCTTCGCTGCGGGCGGGAGCGTGGGTAACTCTGAGCGGCGTTGTTTATGCGGCTCGGGACCAGGCCCATCGGCGGCTGGCCGCACTTCTGGAAAAAGGCCAACCCCTCCCCTTCGATGTACAGGGGGCCGTCATTTATTATGTCGGGCCGACACCGCCGCCTCCCGGCAGGGTGATTGGCTCAGCCGGCCCTACCACAGCCGGCCGAATGGATGCGTTTACCCCGCTGCTCCTGAAGGCGGGCCTGAAGGGGACCATCGGCAAGGGCTGCCGCTCCAGACAGGTTCAGGAGGCACTTGTACAATATCGGGCGGTCCATTTTTCTGCAATGGGCGGCTTTGGAGCACTTCTTTCCAGGCATATTGTTGACAGCCGTCCAATTGCTTACGAAGACTTAGGGCCGGAAGCGGTTCGCCGGCTGGTTTTCAGGGATTTTCCTGCCATTGTGGCCTATGATTGTTACGGAAGCAGTATCTACGAACAACGGAGTAAAGGATGAAAGCTGCTCTGCTTGGAATGATGCAGTCGGGCAAAAGCACCCTTATTTCAGCCGTCAGCGGCAGACCGCCGGCCCCGTCGGGAACTCAGGAAATTCACGAAGCGATGGTACCGGTGCCGGACGAACGGCTGGATTGGCTTACTTCTCTTTATAAGCCGGCCAAAACCGTTCCGGCAGCAATTGATTGTCTGGATTTGCCAGGGCTGAATTTTATGGATGAGCATGGGCGGGCGGCGGCACGCCGTTTATTCGGGCAGATTCGAACCGCGGATTTGTTTGTTGTAGTTCTGCGTGCTTTTGAAAATGAGGCGGTGCCTGCCTATCGAAACCGCGTCGATCCCCGCAAGGATTTGGAGGAACTCAAAACAGAACTGCTGCTGGCGGATTTGGAATTGGTTACAACGCGTATTGATCGGCTGGAAAAGCAGATGAACAAGCCGACCAAAACCCAGGCCCGCGATAAAGAGGAACTGGCTCTCCAGTACAAACTCCAGCAGATCCTTGAATCGGAAAAGCCCCTCAGCAGTGCAGACTTAAGCAGCAACGAACTGGAACTGATTAAGTCCCTGGGCTTTCTCACGCTGCGTCCTATGCTGATTGTGGTGAATGTGGGCGAAAATCAGCTGGCCCAGCCCATGGATTTGGGGAAGGCGGCCGGCGATGCGGAGGTGATTTGCCTGTCTGCCGAAATTGAAAGCGAACTGGCTCAGCTGGACCCGGACAGCAGAGCCGAGTTTATGAAGGATTTAGGCATTTCTAAGCCCGCCTCCGTACAGTTTGTACAAAGCTGCTATCGAACGCTGGGGCTGATTAGTTTTCTGACGGTCGGCAAGGACGAGGTTCGGGCCTGGCCGATTCGGGCGGGCATCAGTGCTCACGAGGCCGCCGGCAAGGTGCACAGCGATATTCAGCGCGGCTTTATCCGTGCGGAGACGATGGCTTTTGCTGACCTGAGGCAGCTGGGTGATGAAAAGGCCGTCAAAGCCGCCGGAAAAATGCGGCTGGAGGGAAAAAATTACATCGTCCAGGACGGCGATATTATCTGTTTTCGGTTTAATGTATAGCAGCAGCCGATAATTTTAGAACTTCCAAAGAAGGCCGGCCGCCACAGATATTCGAAAATCATCTTTAACAATCGGGCTGTCGGTGATTTCGCTGTCGAGCCATTCCACATTGACCATGCTGAACAAGGACCATTTCTCGGCCAGCTTATAGTCCAGCCGAAGACCGGTCAGCCAGCCGACAGAGCCGCCGACATCGTAGGCGGGCCGGCCCGGGCGGGCCTCCGAAGGCCGTACGCCGTAGTAATAATCATTCAATTGTTTGCTTCGCCAGTTCACCCCGGCCAGCGGAGTTAGATTCAGCGAGTCAATGTCCAGTATGCTGCGAAATGTTTTTTGCAGGGTCAGGCGGCATTCATACCCCCGATGTTCATCCAGCACATCATGGCTGAAATCCAGCGTCAGAACAGCAAAGTCCAAATCAGTCAAATATCGCAGCCCCAGTTCAGCGGTTGGGTCTCGATCAGACATCCCCTTCAGATAGCGGCTGTCATCGTCGTCATATCCTTCGGCGCGGATGCGTGCCAGACCCTGAAAGGCCCACCGATTTTCCTCGCCAAAAAAAGAGTAGGTGGCGACAGGGCCGAAGATGCTCAGTTTCGGCCCCTCATAGATAATAAAAGGAACGGCATAACATTCGGATTCTGCCCCTTTGTAGGGTTGCCAAAGAGAGAGTACCCCTACTCCTGCCCAAATTTTGACCGCAGAATTGCCGGATTCTGGTTCAGCCGCCAGGACGGGAACGGCTGACAAAAAAATCCCCACAAAAGGAATAGCAAAACGCATACTCTTTTCTCCTTACGCTGTACCTGACTTTTCTGTAAAATTGTAGAAAAGAAATGGAGAAGGGCAAGAAATTTTTTGCCTGTCGGCAAACCTTGCTGGGATGACTTCGTAAAAAATAGGGCCTTTTATCATAGGAGACATAATGAGTAAAAACCGACCGGCGATTGGGTTATTTTTAATTGACGGTGAAGGTTTGGCGCGCTATGATTGCCGCAATAACAGCCGAAAAATTCAGGAATAGTGAACAAATGCCTCAGATTCGTTTTTTTGCGGAACGTTGTAAGGGATGCGGCTTGTGCGTGCTGGTCTGTCCCCAGCGGATTATTGCGATGTCCGAAGAGCTGAACGAGCTTGGGAATCCTTTTGCGGGGCTGACTGAGCCGGCCCGCTGTACGTACTGTGCCACCTGCGGGCGCATGTGCCCCGATTTGGCCATTGAAATTGAGGACGACTCGCCTTCCGCGGACAATTCAACTTCATCGGAGTAATCGAACGGCATGGCAGAAAAGGTTCTTTTTAAGGGTAACGAATTGCTGGTGGAAGCCGCCATCGAGGCGGGCTGCCGCTTTTATGCCGGCTATCCGATTACCCCGCAGAACGAGGTGCCGGAGCGGATGTCATGGCGTATGCCGCAGGCCGGCGGCGTCTTTATCCAGGCAGAAAGTGAAATTGCGGCAATCAATATGATTTTTGGTGCATCTGCCGCCGGCGCCCGATGTATGACCAGTTCCTCCTCCCCGGGCATCAGTCTCAAACAGGAAGGAATCAGTTATATTGCCGCGGCGGAATTGCCCTGTGTGATTGTGAATATGCAGCGAGGCGGGCCGGGACTGGGGAATATCCGAGCCGCACAGGGGGATTATTTTCAGGCCGTCAAAGGAGGCGGGCACGGGGATTATCGGCTGATTGTGCTTACGCCGGCAACGCTGCAGGAACTGTATGATTTAACTCTGAATGCGTTTGATTATGCGGACTATTACCGCAATCCGGTGATGATTCTCGGCGACGGGATTTTGGGGCAGATGGCTGAACCGGCGGAAAAGCACCCGTATCATCCGATTTTGGACCTGCCGCCGAAGGATTATATCTTGGACGGCTGCAAAGGGCGAAACAGCCGCGTTGTTCGGACGCTGTTTCTCCATCCGGCGGACGGGCTGATGAAGCATAACCTTCATCTCCAGGAAAAATACGCCCGGATTCAGCGGGAACTTTCCCTCGTTGAGCAGTACCAGACAGACGATGCGGAGGTGATTATAGCGGCCTACGGCATTTCCGGCCGTGCAGCCAAGGGCGCCGTCAAGGCGGCCCGCCGCGAAGGAATAAAAGCCGGCCTGATTCGTCCTTTATGTGTCTGGCCGTTCCCCTCGGATGTTTATCGAAGGGCCGCGGAACGAGCAAAATCATTTTTGGTGGTGGAGATGAGCCACGGACAATTTGTGGAGGATGTCAAACTGGCCATCGAATGCCGCCGGCCCGTGGCTTTTCTGGGCAAGGGAGGCGGCTGGTATCCTTCTCAGGAAGAAATTGTAGAGCAGATACGCCGTCTGGCGAATGAAAAAAGCAAACCGAGTACAGCCAGAGGAAAACGATAAATGGAGTTCCATCGCCCCAGGACGCTGAAGAATGTGCTGACCCATTACTGCCCGGGTTGCGGCCATGGAATCGTCCATCGGCTGGTAGCCGAGGCAATCGATGAATTGGGAATCCGCGAGCGTACCATAGGAACTGCGCCGGTTGGATGTGCGGTTCTCTTTTATAATTACTTCGATTGCGATATTATTGAATGTGCGCACGGAAGACCGCCGGCGGTGGCAACGGGAATGAAACGGATGCTGCCGGACCGAATTATCTTTACCTATCAGGGGGATGGGGATTTGGCCGCCATCGGAACGACCGAAACCATTCATGCGGCCAATCGAGGCGAAAATATCACCGTCATCTTTGTCAACAATGCCATTTACGGGATGACAGGCGGCCAGATGGCTCCGACAACAATCAAAGGACAATGGAGCACCACAACGCCGGAGGGCCGGGGCAAGCATGGCGAAGGAGGACCTATCAGAATATGCGAAATGCTCAGTGCTTTGGACGGCCCCAGCTACCTGGAACGGGTGGCCGTGAGCAGCCCGAAGGATATTCTGCGGGCCAAAAAAGCCGTCAAAAAGGCCTTTGAAAAGCAGATTGCCGGCAAGGGGTTCTCGCTGGTCGAGGTGCTTTCGATGTGCCCGACGGATTGGAAACTGACGCCGGCGCAGGCGGTTGACTTTGTCAACGAGAAGATGAAAGCGGTCTTTCCGCTGGGGGTGTTTCGAGACCGCTGAAGGGGTTCAGAATGAGTCAAACTTCGGAAACGAGGATTATTATTGCCGGCTTTGGCGGCCAGGGAGTTGTCCTGACGGGCAATCTGGTTGCCCGCGCAGCACTGATAGAGGGCAAAAATGTTACCGGCATGGTGGCCTACGGGGCCGAAATGCGGGGCGGGACGGCCTTTGCCGCAGTCATTGTGAGCGATGAGGAGATTGCCTGTCCGTTTGTAGAGGTACCGGATGTCGCAATTGTCCTCAATCAGCCCTCGCTGGATAAATTTGAGCCCGATGTTGCTGCCGGCGGTCTTCTTTTGGTCAATTCTTCGCTGGTCAAGCGGGGCCCCAGGCGGAAGGATATCGACTATGTGTGGGTGCCGGCCACGGATATTGCGCAATCCCTCGGCAATCTGAAGGTGGCGAACTTGGCGGCGCTGGGGGCATTTGTCCGGCATACGGGCCTGATTGGCCGCAAAAGTATAGAAAAAGCGGTGGAAGAATTGTTTTCCATGAAAAATCCTGCCATGACGGCGGTGAATCTGGCTGCATTGAACGCGGGAATGGAGCAAAGCCGGCTGGAGAAAGCTGCCTCCAAATTGCAGGCCGGCAAATGAATCATGTGAAGCTCATCGGGGGTTTCCGATGAAATCAGCCAAAAGCATTCAATCCACCTTTCAGCAGCGCGTCATGGAAGGACTCTTCGGTGCCGGCCGCTCGGCAGGGGGGCTGCAGATGGCCCCCATGATCGACGTGATTTTTCTTCTGCTCACCTTTTTTGTGCTTACAGCGATGTTTCGGCTGCCGGAGGCGTTTGTACCGATTGCTTTGTCGAGTCCGGATTCCTCAATTCGTGTGCAGATGATTGAGCCGCTGATTCTTTATCTGACATCGGCCGGAGAAGAATGTCTGGCCGAAGTTGCAGCCCAGAAGAAAGTGATGCTGTCCAGGGAAAGCCCTGAAACGGGCCTGGCGGTTTTGGCGGAGACGGTCGAACAGCTCTGCCGCAGCCAGCAGCGAAGGCCGCAAGACCCTGTTGAATTGGTTTGCAGCGATGATGTCCAGTGGGATTATGTGGTGAAGGTGTATGACCTCCTCCGGGTCCTCGGATTGGAACAGATTACCTTTGTAATGACAGAGTCGGATGATGGGGCAGAGTAAGGGATTGATTGTTGTTCTGCTGGCAGGGATGTCGGCTGTCTTGTCAGGACCCTCGCCGGATTTGGTCAAAGAGACGGTTGCCGAGATGGCACGTCTGAAAGAAGAGTTTTTGGTTCAGTCGGCTCCGGCCCGATTAAGTTTGCTTTGTCTGGGGCGGTTTGCGGATGCCGGCCAGAGCAAGGCCCTGGCTGAATTGTCCGCTCAGACAAGCCGCCGGACAGCTGAACTCCTCGAAAAACTGACTCAATTCATTCAGCAAATGGAAGAATATGGGGGTCAGGATTGGGAAGAACGCTACGGCCGGACAAATGTGTGGTCCGCTGCCCGGCAGGCGCTGCTCGAAGGGCAGTATCTGAAAACTTATCTTTTGTTCTGGACGGCCCTCTGTGACGAAGAACGAAAAGATCAGCTCCTCACGCAGGTGATTGAGGAATGCGGACAGCCCAGCGCCCGCTGGCAGGGACAGGAGCAGATTCTTCAGGTGCTGGCCTTGTGGCGGCGGGCCGCAGCCGGCGATGAGGAACAACTTCAGATGCTCCTTCATCAGATGATGCTTCGCGATGATTTAAGCAAGCCGGCCCAGGAAAGAATGCTGCTTTTGCAGAAGAGGTTTGGGTTATTCTCCGGCGGGCCTTTTGAGGAATCGCTGGCGGCTCTATTCCAGCGGAAAATCGCCGCAAAAGAGGATTTTGAATGGGCGATTGAATACGCGTTTCTTCAGGAAGGAACCGGCCGCCGGCAGGCATTGGAGCAGGTACAGCAGACCTGGCCGCAGGCCCGTGAGTTTATAACAGCGCTGCGGAAGGAGCAGGAGACGGAATGGTTTAACAAATCAGTGCGTCCCGCCCTCGAGGAGAAGATGCAGACGTTTGCGGCGCGGGCTGCTCGAACCCAGGACCCGAACGAGCGCGAACAGTTTGAGCAGCAGTGGATTCAGTGGATTCGTTCGCTCGATAAACAGACGCCCTCCATCGCCGCCTTGCGAAAAGAGGCCGCCGCCGGTTATGTTCATTATTTGTTTACCCAGCCGGACCGCCGGAATGTGGAGAAGATTGTCCAGTTCCTCCAGGGCGAAGTCGAAGAGGGAGAGCCCATCCTCGGCTATCTGTATGTTCAGGCGTTAACCTTGAAAGATTCCTATGGGCAGGCGGCAGCCGTTCTTTCCGGCATTCCGCCTGACTGTCGAAATGCCGCATTTGATTTATATGTTCTGGAGGGCTTCACCGAGCGGCTGGAGGAGTTTGCCGCCTCATCGAATAAGACGCTGGAACCGCTGGTGATGGAGCGAGCCGCTTATCTGGCTGCTTGCGCTGGGCTCAGCGAGCAGGACCGCCGGCGCGCCCAGCTGCTCTGGGCCGAGATGGCCGCTCGGCTGCCCCAGGTTTCCCCCGACCTGGAGGAGAAACTCGACCGGTTTCTTCAGGAACGCCAGGCATCCGGTCTTGAGCCGGTCATTCGCTGTCGGGCCTTCCGCCGGATGCAGCAGGGGCGATGGACCGAGGCGGCCAGGGATTGGCAAACGGTGCGAAGCGCATTTGAACCGCAAAACCGAACGGAAAAAAGCCGCTCCTGGCATTGGTGGCGGGCAAAATATTATGAATTATTCTGCTGTGCAAAGAGCGCTGATGTATCGCGGGAGGATGTCAAGCATGCCGTCCGCATTCTTCAGACGCTGTATGCTCCGCCGCCCGGCGTATGGCAGGAGCGGTTGAAAGCCCTCGCAGAGGAAGACCGCCGCTTTTAGGCAGGGCTTGCCGGCGGCAAAAAGCCGCAGGAAGTCTCCCTCTGTTTTGCATGCAAAAGGTGTAAGGAACGGCAAATGAGCAAAAATAGTAAACCGGCTGCTGTTGGAATCTTTGTTTGGTTGGGACTTTTCGGGGCATGGGCCACAGGCCGTGCGGATTGGACGATGCCGCAGGATATCCAGCCGATAAAGGCCCCTTTTCCTATGCCGGACATCCAGCGCCCTGTTTTCCCGGAAAGGGATTTTCCTATCACTGATTATGGTGCGCAGGAGGGCGGCACGCTCAAGGCAACACAGGCGATAAGCAGGGCTGTAGAGGCCTGCAGCAAAGCCGGAGGCGGACGCGTTGTGGTCCCCAAAGGCAAATGGCTTACCGGTGCCGTTCACCTGAAGAGCAATGTGAATCTCCATCTGGCCGAAGGAGCCGAACTGCTTTTTTCTGATGACCCCAATGATTATCTTCCCGCCGTCCCTACGATGTGGGAAGGGTTGGAATGTTATAACTACTCGCCCCTCATCTATGCCTATCAATGCCGAAATATTGCCATTACCGGCAAGGGGAAACTGATTTGCATTCAGGATAAATGGAAGCGATGGATGGACAGGCCGCCGGCGCACCTCCAGGGGCTTAAGGAATTGTATGAGATGGCTGTCAAAAATGTTCCGGTTCAGGAACGCAATATGGCAAGAGACGGCATCAACCTCCGGCCCCCCTTTATTCAGCCCAATCGCTGCAAAAATGTTCTGCTGGAGAATATCACGATACGGAACAGCCCTTTCTGGACAATTCATCCGGTGCTTTGCGAGAATGTGATTATTCGGGGGCTGGATGTGCAATGTCGGGGCCGGAACACCGATGGAGTCGATCCGGAGTTCTGCAGGAATGTCTTGATTGAATACTGTCAGTTTGATCAGGGAGATGATCCGATTGTGATTAAAGCCGGCCGCAATCACGATGGCTGGCGGATAGGGCGGCCCAGTGAGAATATCGTCATCCGTTATTGTACAGTCATTTTGGGGCATAACCTGCTGGCTGTCGGCAGTGAGATGTCCGCCGGCGTGCGGAATGTCTATATGCACGATTGTGAATACCGCCCCTATGAAGGGTTTGTGCGCAGTTGTGTCTTAATCAAGACCAATCATCGCCGCGGCGGATTTGTTGAGGATATCTTTGTGGAGAACATTCAGTTTCACGGCAGCAAGCCGGCCAAGGCGGTCCTCGAGATTGACACGGATGTTCTTTACCAGTGGCGGGACCTCGTGCCGACATACGAGCGCCGCCTCACAAAAATCCGGAACATTCAGTTAAAGAATATTCAGGTGGACAAGGCCCAGTACGGGCTTTGGATTCACGGCGAAGCAGAGGAACCGGTTCGCGATATCTTCCTCGAAAATGTGAGAGTCGATGAAATTACCGACAAGGCAAGAGAAATCATTCATGCGGAAAATATCGTAGAAAAGAACGTACAGTTTGGAGCAGAAGGGGACTATTCAGGATAAAAACCGTACAGAATCACCGCGGATTTGGTGCCCCTTTTAAGATTTGAGGAAATGGCCGCCTTTTTCTCCATTCGTTTTCTCCCTAATTGTGGAGTAAATTAGCGTAGAACTCTCACGTCCTCAACGGCCGGCTGTGGGGGATGAGTCAGAAAGAGCATTTGACGTTGGACAATCCCCCTCGATGTTCTTTTTTATTTATTTTCCCGAAAAAATACTAAAAGTGCTCTCTGTTGACATCTGATAAAGGAAGACAGGTTTTTAAAGGGTGATTGAAGAGATATGGAATCCAAAGATACCTTTTTGAAGTTGTTTTTGACCTACAACAACCAGCTGTTCAGTTTCATCATTATGCTGGTTCCCAATTACTCCGATGCTGAAGACCTCCTGCAGGAAACGGCTTCCCTGATGTGGTCTAAATTTGATACATACCAGCCGGGGAGCAATTTTTGGGCCTGGGCCAAGCAAATCGCACGATACAAAATTGCCAACTATTATCGGGCCAAAAAGAAGGAGTTCTGTTTCGAGGACTCATTGCTTGACGAGTTAGGGAGTGCCCACGAAAAAATTGCCAGCCGGCTCAATGAGCGAAAGGCCGCCCTGACCGGCTGCCTGAAGAAGTTGAGCGAAGAGGATTTCAATCTGATTCGGATGAAGTATTTCCAGAATATTTCCATCGCCGACATCGCCCGCAAAACAAACCGCTCTATTCATACCCTTTATAAAAGGATATCCTTTGTCTATTTTGTGCTTCAGGACTGCATTCAGAAAACACTGTCGGGCTGGGGGCTGAATGTATGACGCAGAATGAGTGGATTCAGTTTTACGGATTGATTACGGCCGCCGTAGAAGGGACGATTCGCCCTGAAGAGTTTGCCCGTCTGAAGGAAATCCTCCAGAAAGAGCCGGCCGCGATAGAACGCTATGCGGAATATATGGTCATTCTTACGCATCTGCGGACCTTTCAGACAGCCGACGAACAGGATATTCCTGAGGACAGCGGACTGAATATGGAACTCTGGCAGGCCCTGGCTTACAGCGAGAAAACAGCGGAAACCATCGAACTGCCCAAACTCACGGAATCAAAGGCAGACAGCGAAAAAGCAGACCGCTCCAGGCCGGCCCCCCGCACCAGCAAAATGTCTGTATATGCACTGATTCTTTCTTCCGCGGCCCTGATTTTTCTGCTGGCGTATGCCTATTTGTTTACAGGTGTTTCGCGTCCGATTGCGGCTCATCTGACAAAAACCGTCGATGCCCGCTGGCAGGAAACTTCCAGCGCTCTCAACTGGGGCAGTGATTTACGAGTCGGCGAGCTGCATTTACGGAGCGGCTGTGCAGAACTTCTTTTTGAGGGCGGCACCGTGCTGGTTATCGAGGGGCCTTCTCATTTGGTCCTCGAGTCCGGTAGCCAGATTTTTCTGCAGGAAGGCAAAGTAGTGGCCAAAATGGCGGCCTCTTCACCCGATGGATTTGTGGTTCGTTCTCCGGCCGCCAGTGTAGTGGATTACGGCACGGAATTTGGTGTAAGCGTGTTGCCGACCGGAATGACGGAGACCTATGTGTATGAGGGCCTTGTTGAAATTCGGGATTCTTCCAATCCCGTTCGGTTTCACCAGCGGCGGCTCTTAAATGTCGGCCAGGGGGTACAGGCCGATACAGCCCGGCGGATTATGGACAAGAAAATCGACCCATTCAGTTTTGTTCGCTCCGAGGAAATGGACGTTCGTTTTCAGGCCCAGAACGATACCGGATATTATCGCTGGAAATCCTATTCCTATACGCTTCGGCGGGACCCCTCTCTGATGGTTTACTGCCCCTTTGAAAAAGACTTGGAAAAACCCGATGTCCTGCTCAACGCTGTTTCCGAACGTTCAGAGGTGCCGGATGGTCTGCTGGGGGATGGATTTGCCGCCAAGCCGCAATGGGTGAAAGGGCGGTGGCCCCAAAAAACAGCCCTCGCGTTTGACCGCGCCCGCCGGCAGGGTATTCGCATCCCGTATCATCCGGCGTTCTGCATCTCGAATGCGATTACCGTGGCGGTTTGGGTCAACCTTGCTCCGCATCCGGAGGCACTGGGCGGGCATATCCTTTCGTGCCGAGATGGAAACCATGTTAATTATCAGTTGAGTTATTTTAACGGATGGGCTGCGGCCGGACAGGAGGCATACACCATTCAGTTTCTGCGGTATCAGAACTTTACCAAAACGAATAGCCCGCCGATTGTTCTCGAACCGTCGCGGTGGTATTTCCTGGCGGTTACCCATGATGGCAATCTTCTTTCCTTTTATGTAGATGGGCGTCTGGTTGGGACTGTTCCTTATGCCTATCATGCGGAGCCGGCGGCGGCGGACCTGCTCATCGGCGATGTCGAAGTGCCGGGTACAGATTATTCGTTTAAACGGTTTCACGGCGTTCTGGACGAGGCAGCAGTTTTTAATCGGGTTTTGTCCCCCGAGGAACTGCGATGCTATTACGAAGCAGGCAAGCCGCAGGGGAATTAATTCGGAAGGCAGGTGGTGGAAATAACCCAAAGAAGGTTGGATATCAGCCGGCGGGGGAGGCGAAAATCCACGCTTGCCTTGACAGGGTAATTTTTGGGATGAAGAGCGGTTTTAGGAGTTGTTGTTAGTGAGTAAAGGCGGGTATTTTTCAGAAAGGGGTTACTTATGAAAAGCATTCCATTCAGAATCTTTCTGGTTCTATTTTGGCTGGTTTGCGCTGCCGGCGTATGGGGCTGGACGGGGAGTGTTTACCAGGGGGTTTATGCAGATGCCTCAGAAAGCAATACCGCCGCGGTCAGCGGCCAAATTCCCTGGAACAGCGGAACAGGCGATGCGGCAGGTCTTTGGAAACTTCGCACTGTCTGCGGCAATGAGATGACGCTTTGGGAGGCCAACGGCAGCACATCCTATCTCGGCGATTGTCCGATGCTGGTTACGACGATTTCCGGTTTGCTGCCGGGATTCCGATATGCCGTTTCTGTGGTGTACTGGAATCCATCCGGTCAGAATATTCGGCTGATGGCCGGTTTGCAGCCGAGCAGTTTGGCCGAGTTTAACACGAATAATGAGAGCAGCCGTCAAACCGGCGCCGTGGATGCAGATCGCTATGAATATGAGGGACTTATCGGCATTGCCCAGGCGGACGGCACCGGCCGGATTTCGGTTTATATCGATGATATTCCCAGTACGTATCGAAGCTGGTATGACGGCCTGACTTATCATGCGTTGGGGGCTTTTGCTCCCATTCCCGCTGAAGAAGCAGTGGATGTTCCCGGCGGACAGAATCTGACCCTCTATTGGTCAATGCCGGCCGACCCGGCCAATCCGACATCGCCGAGTCCTTATGTAACAGGACACTATCTTTATATTCGCAAGAATGATCCCAATCTGCTGGGGGCGGTTCCGTTGGCTGTGCCGGTCACGCCGGACCCAACGGCGCAAAGCTGGACCGTTGACGTGGAGAATAATGCGATTTATTACTGGAGGGTGGATGAGAGTATCCGTTCTTCAGGGCCGAAAGACCCCAATACGATTCAGGGGGAAGTATGGTCTTTTCGGACAACACAGACAATCCCGTCTTTTGAGCCGCCTTACGGGACCCAGCCGACGGGGATAGCGGTTTTTGAAAATCAGCTGGCTGTTCTGACGGCTCAAGCGGGTGTTTCACCCGGCCAGGATGATGCCTTCCTTTATCAATGGTATAAGGGCCGGTCCGGCATAACAAGCTCTCCGGTTTCGGACGAGCCCGGACATATTGAGGGGTCAGCCGGTTCACAGCTTCGGATTTATGTTCGGCCCGAAGATGCAGGGTATTATTGGTGTCGGGCCGTCAACAGCAGCGGCAGTGCGGATTCTCAGGCAGCCAAAATCTTCCTCAAAAAACTTATCGAACATTATGCATTCGACGGAAATCTGAATGACTCGGCGGGGACAAATCACGGCACGATGAGCGGAGCAGTTTATATCGCCGGCATTAACGGACAGGCCCTCGTCTTTGACGGTACCCGCTATATGAGCATCGGCACCGCCGGATATCCCAACAGCAGCGAAGAAGGCGGTTTGGCGGAGGGAACCGTTTCGTTCTGGATAAACTCCTCCGTTACGGGAGCCCACAGTTTCATCGGCAACGCCAATACCTCTGACGGAACCATGCTGAATATCCATTATTCCAACAGCAACGCGCTGCAGTTGTATGTTCAGAATGCGGCTTCCTCTCAGATGCTCTTGCAGTTTTCTTCTCCGATTAACCTTCGCAATGGCCAGTGGCATCTGCTGACGTTCGCCTGGGATTGTGCGGCCGGGCAGGGGCGGATTTATCTGGACGGCAGATTGGCCTATTCCGGCACAGCAACGGCCGTCAGCGGGTTTACCGGCTGGCAGTATCCAATGTACATCGGCGCTCAGAACAACGGCGGCACAGCCGCATCCTTCTATAATGGAGCGCTCGATGACCTGCGCGTCTATAACTATCCGCTGACAGCCGCCGAAGCCGCCCAACTCTATGTGGACTTTGTGCCCGGAACGGAAATCTGCTTTGAAAATCCGATTTATGATTTCAACGGGGACTGTCGAACGGATATCGCAGACCTGATTGAATTTGCTGCCGGATGGATGGAGTGCAATCTGATCGGGGCAAACGCATGTCGGTAAAAAGCGAAGGCGATATAGCATGGCAAGGGGTTTGATGATAGGAAAGGATAGGAGAGTAAACCATGAAAACGGCACAATATAAAATGGGTTTTATCGGAGTCGTCCTGGTCTGCGGGACGTGTTTTGCTGCCCGCACTTATGTGGATGCCCGCGGCGGAGCCGGCGGCAATACAGTGAATGCGGTAACCGGCAGCCCAACGGACTGGTGGGTGTCTTCGCCGTCGCAGGACAACCTCTGGGGTCGGCGGAGCGGTTTTGCCAACAATCCCAATTTTACACTGGGCGGAGACAGCGATGTTTTTGAATCCAGCGGAACAGGCAGCGGACGTGAAAACAGCCCTATGGTCAAGACAGTGCTTTCAGGGCTGCAGGCAGGCATGTATTATAATCTGTGGGTGGTGTACTGGTCAGCCAATGGGCAGAACTGGTGCATACGGGCGGGCCTGACGCCGGCCAATCTGCCGCTTTATGATTTTACAGGGGCGACCGGCGCAACAGCGGGAACAGCGACCGGAAAAATCGAAGGCGATCGCAACGAACTGACGGCATCGCTGGGGTATGCCGCCGCCGACAGCAGCGGAACGCTGTCGGTCTATGTAGATGACAAGCCCTCGGATGCATCCCAGGGCGGCTGGTATGATCGCACCTGGTATGACGGCATTCTTTATGAAGTTTATAATATACCCTTTGCACCCTCGCCGGCCGATGGAGCCGTAAATGTGGCTCTTTCCACATCGGTTCTATCCTTCATGCCCATGCGGGACCCGAACAATCTGAGTCGGGAAAATCCGAAGATTCTTCTCCACAAGGTTTATTTTGATGATGATCCCAACCTGGCGGATGCAGAAGATTTGCTGGCGTCTCTGCCGGCGGGACTCAGCCAGACGGCGATGCCGGCTCTCCAGAACAATAAAACCTATTACTGGCGGGTAGATGAACTGCTGAAAGACAATACGGTGATTGCGGGTATGGTATGGTCATTCCAGACAGTGAAGACCGTTCCTGATTTTAATCCGCCGATTGGATACCAGCCGGTCAGTACAGCGATCTTCCCTGGGGAAACGGCGGTACTCTCGGCCGCGGCGGGAGCCGGCGATTTTAACTATCAGTGGTATAAGGGAACCTCCGGCGATACCAGTCAGCCCTTGTCCGATGAAGCAGAGCATATTTGGGGGGCTTCCAGCTCTCAATTGTCGATTAGGGCCTTGCCGGAAGATGAAGGGTTTTACTGGTGCCGTGCCGGCAATGAACTCGGTACAGCAGATTCCCAGACAGCCGGCATAACGGTCAAACGATTGACCGCTCATTGGACGCTGAACCTTTCCAATTATCACGACGGCCGATATGAAGACATCACCGGCGAAGGCCATCCTGTAATTGTCCAGGGAAGTCCGGCCTTTTTTGAGGGTGTGGACGGACAAACCGCCGGCGCCGTTCAGATTGACAGTGCAAACGGTTTCGGCAATTCAGGCACCTGGAATCCTTCCGCTATCAGCGGCCGGCTGACAATTTCGCTGTGGGCGTGGTGGGCAGGCCCCACGAATCCTGTATCCTGGCAGGGCTTGATGGCAAAACGCAACGCCTTTACCGAAGAAGGGATGATGTGGCAGCTGGAAGTGGACCAGTCAAACAACAATGTGGTTTACAAGAACGGCAGCAATCAGTCGGTTTCCTCCAACCCGCTTCCAATCGGCCAATGGGCCCATGTGGCGGTTACTTTTGACGGCACGACGGTTTCTCTCTATCGCAACGGAGAGTTGGTCTCCTCCGGCGTCGTCCCCTTCAGCGGCGGCACCGCCGCCAATCTGGTTCTGGGAGCTACGGAGCTGAGCGATGCGGATGTCTTCAGCTGGCCGTTCCACGGCGGTCTGGATGATGTGCGGATTTATAATTATGCTTTGGATGCGGCAGCCGTTGCACAACTGTATGTGGATTTTGTGCCGGATGCGTCCATCTGCCTTGGCAATCCGGAGATGGATTTCAGCGGTCCGCAGGGAGAGCCGGATTGCAGGGTAGATTTGTATGATTTGGCGGCTTTAGCCCGTCAGTGGCTGGTGTGCAGTTTGATTCCTTCTTCTGCGTGTTATTGAAACAAAAGGTATTGAAACCGGGGTCTGTGCCCGTCGGTACAGACCCCTCTTCTGGGGGTTTATGATGGAGCATCTTCTGCGAGTTATCAAACAGATACAGACAGCAATGGTTTTGCTTTGCACAGGATGGATGGCTTTTTCTGCCGGTGCCGGCTCACTGATAGTTTTTAATGACAACGGCGGCTGGTGCTGGTATCAGGATGAGCGGGTCATTATACAGGGGCGAAAGCTGATTATTGGCTCCATTGCCAATGGTGCCGGTGTCGGCGGAAGTGCCCGCAGCGGCGATATTGAAGTGACCACCTATGACCTGGACAGCGGGAATCTTCTGCGAACAACGCTGCACGATAATCTTCAGGCGGATGATCACGATGTGCCGGCCTTTCTGGAGTTGCCCGACGGCCGCCTGCTGGCGATGTACACCCGGCATTTATCCGACAGTCTGATTCACTGCCGCATCAGCACAAATCCGTATGATTCAACAGTGTGGGGGTCGGATGTCCGGCTGGTTCGGGGAGCCAGCACTTCCTATTCCAATCTGTTCCGGCTCAGCAGCGAAAACAGCGGCAGCGGACGAATCTATGATTTTTATCGCGGCGAAAACTACAACCCCAACTTTATTGTATCAGATGACAACGGCCAAACCTGGTCCTACGGCGGCTGGCTCGTGCGGAAAGACGGACAGCGGCCCTATGTCAAGTATGCCTCCAACAATACGGACAAGGTGTTTTTTGTCTGTTCCAATGCGCATCCGAGGGAATATTACAACGGCGGCTATGGCGGCACGAGTATCTTTGCCGGCTTTGTCTATCAGGGCGGTCTCTATCGAATGGACGCAGTCAAAGTCCGGGATATTACCACGACGAATGCAGCCGCCCCGGAAGAACTGACCCTCGTTTACGCCGGCGACTGGACACATCGCGCCTGGCCGACCGATATTCATCTGGATGCCGCGGGAAACCCGGTGATGATTTTTTCCGTTCAGGCGGCCTCCAGCGGAAGTTTTGACGGCAGCGATTTGCGCTATTTTTATGCCCGCTGGGACGGCAGCCGAATGCAGGTCTATCCGCTGGCCTATGCAGGCAGTGCCCTGTATTCGGCGGAAAATGATTATTCCGGCCTGGCGGCCATTCACCCCGAATATCCGGAGGTGGTTTATATTTCAGCAAACGCCCATCCGGTTACCGGAACCCCGCTAATCAGCAGCTCGGATGGAAAACGCCATTACGAGATTCTGCGAGGCACCGCAAGCGATGGCGGGGCGGCCTGGACATGGGAATATATTACCAAGAACTCCACAGTGGACAATATCCGCCCGATTATCCCTATCGGCGGAGAGGGAACCATTCTGCTCTGGATGCGGGGCACCTATTCGACTTATACCAATTATAATACACAAATTGTCGGGATGTTTGACCCGGAGCCGGTTTTGCCGGGTGAACCGGAGATTCTTAACCAGCCCGAACCGGTCGGTGTACCGGTAGGCGGAAAAGCCGTTTTCGCTGTGGAAGCCGTCGGCCTGGAGCCGCTCCACTATGCCTGGTATAAGCAGGATTCATCGGGTTCCGATTTTCTGATTGCGGAGGGCTCAGCCGTATTGGTCCTGGAAGATGTTCAACCTTCCGATCTCGGCTGGTATTATTGTGTGGTGTCCAATTCAGCGGGGTCTGCGGTTTCTTCCTCAGTTCCCCTGATGCTCGCCGATTTGCTGGCCTATTGGCCGATGGACGGCAATTATCAGGATGTCAGCGGCAACGGCTATGATGCAGTGGGGGTAGGGGCTCCTGTGTTCAATACGGGATACGCCGGACAATCTGTCAGTTTGAACGGCAGCAGTTATCTGTATTGTGCCAACAGTGCCGACTTGACCCTGGAGGACGGCGGGACGATTTCCGTCTGGGTAAAAACCGGCGGCTTGAGCACAGCGTGGGCTTCAATTATCGGCAAAGGCCGTTATTCGTGGCGCCTGTGCCGCAACAATGAGACGAATGCTGTCTCTTTCCATTTCAATTCCCCCTCCTATGAATATCAGGCGAACGGCGATATACCGGTGGTGGACAATCAGTGGCATCATCTGGCCGCCGCCTATGACGGCAGGAGTATCAACTTGTATGTGGATGGGCAGCTGGATGCTTCGACGCTGACACCCGAGGCGGTAAATGTGAGGACCGATCCGGTTTATATCGGCAATCGCTCGGATGCGGCACGGTACTGGACGGGACTGATTGACGAAGTTCAGATTTACAGTTTTGCAATGAACGAACAGGCGGTTCAGACGCTTTACGAAAAAGGGCTTGCCTGCTATCGGCTGGAGCCCTATGACTTCGATGGGAATTGTCGAGTGGATTTGGATGATATAGCGGTCCTCAGCAGCCAGTGGCTCGAAAGCGGCTGGAATGAACAGGCCGGCCTGTGTCTGGATGGTCCTGCACTGGATTGGACGGGCCCCGACGGACAGCCGGATTGTACGGTCAACCTGTACGAGCTGGCCGAGCTGGCTGCGGCCTGGCAGGAGTGTACGCTTGTTCCCGCGTCCAATTGTCCATAAGGGTAAGGGTAAAAAAACGTGTGTGAAGTGTGTTTGTAGATAGAAGGGAAGTGGTTGGTTTTGAAACAGGTTTCGTAAAGATTATTTTGGAGGAAAGAATGATGAAAAAGGTTGGATTGGTACTGTGTTTAGTCGGCCTGCTCGCCGGGCAGGCCCCGGCGGTGATTTACGTGGATGCGGAAGGCGGCCCTTCCGGCAACACGGTCAACGCCCTCACCGGCAGCAATTCCGATTGGTGGACCACAGCCGCGGCGCAGGACGGCCTGTGGGGACGAAGGGCCTTCGGATATGATCAGGAAGGGGTGCTGAACGGCCCCACGAAGGATATCTTTGAAGCCAGCGGCACCGGCAGCGGCGTAGAAGACTGCATGGCGATTGTCACAACCATCTCAGGTCTGACACCGGGCCGGAAGTATCAGGTGGATGTGGTGTACTGGTCGGCTAATGGACAAAACTGGACTATACGCGTCGGTTTTTCATTGGACAGCATGATTCTGTATGACCGTGTGGGCAATGCAAACATCGGCGCAATAGCCGGCACGAGAATAGGAGACATTCAGGACGGAGATCGTTGGGTCTTCACCGGCACAGTCGGAACGATTGCGGCGGACGGCAACGGACAGATTCGGGTCTATATTGATGATTTGCCCGGAAGCGGCTGGAACGACCGGACCTGGTACGATGGACTGTTTGTCGAAATCCCTGAACCGATGAGCTGTCTGCTTCTGGCGGCCGGTTCGCTGTGCTGCCTGCGCCGGAAAGGATAAGAACATTTCCTAAACCTTTTCGCGTAAATGATGATTTTCTGAAAAGCCGTCTCTTCAAACGAGACGGCTTTTTTATTTTGAAAACTCAGGCAAAGACAAAAGACCGCCGTGTCTCTCTTGAACAGCGGTTAATCGTGAAAACGGAGATTTCGCTGCTGCTCCAGAAGTGAACGCTGGTCGCCGGTTGTCAGAAAGACCTTCACCGGTGCATCGGGAGTATTCTCCCAGCAAAACGTCATAATGGAACGGCCGGCAATCATCCCCACCGTCCATTGTCCATTCCATTCAAGTTTCAGGGGAATTGGAAAAGCATTCGGATTGACGGCATACAAAACCACGCTTCCGTCCGTATTTCGGAAGGCCGCCGTCTGCACCTGACCGCTGCCGGAGGCAATTCGAACAGCCCCGGGACGCAGAAATTTCGCAGCGTGGCCGAGGGCGTAATACTGCGGCCGCGGCGACACTTGCCGTGTAGAGCGGTTAATCGTAATGACCCCATAGCAGGTATCGCAGCCGCCGGCAATTTTCGGCCCATTGTTCTCGTCGAGGGCCAGATTCCATTTAATAATCGTTCGGGCCCAGTTGCGAAGCGTCTGAACAACAAAGGTCCCGTTTCGTATCAGGTCTGCCTCAAATCCGCCGTCATTCCACGTGCCGTCCGAACCCTCCGTGAAATAAATTGCTTTGTCGGGATAGGCATCGTGCACTGCACTCTGAGCGGAGACATCGCCTCCGTAATGATGGAAGGCCGTGCCGGCGATGTATGACCTGGCTGTTGCGTCGCTGAGCACTGTAAGAGGATAATTCGGATTGTCCCAATTGTGGTCCCAGATAAGGATTTTTGCCGCAATCTGATTTTGCTGAAACGCAGGCCCCATTACTTTGACCAGTTTAATCTGGTCGGCCGGCTCCATCCGGCAGCCCGGATAACTCCACGGTTCATAGTAGGGCTCGTTTTGCAGCGTTACCGCATCAATGGGGATTCCATGGGCCTCATAGGCCTGAACAAAACGCACAAAATAATTGGCATAGGTTGAATACACATCATCTTTCAGCCGACCTCCCCCGATATGGCCGCTGGTTTTCATCCAGACCGGCGGGCTCCACGGGCTGCCCATGATTTTCACATTTGGATTGATGGAAAGAATTTCCTGAAGGGTCGGAATGATATAGGATTCATCATAAGCGATGGAAAAATACGCCAGCGAATAGTCGCTTGTCACGCCCGCCGGCAGGTCATCATAACTGTAATCCTTCAGCCGAAAATCAGAAGAACCCATCGGCTGACGAAGATAACATAAGCCGATTCCCTCCTCCGGATCAAACAAATCAGTCAGAACGGCCTGCCGTTCGGAAGCAGTGAGAAACTCATGAATCAGCCAGGCGGATGAATCCGTCAGGGAAGCGCCGAATCCGTCAATTTCCTGATAGGTCACCGCCGGGTTGACAGCAATAGACTCCGCTCCGGCCGGCTCCACCCATTCCATCCAATCCTGTGCAAACAAGGCCAGATCGTGAATGTCAATTCGGCTGTCGCTGTTTAAATCGTATTGCGGCGCCGCCTGCTGCCATCGGCTTGAAAGAAACTGATAATCCTCGTAGTTGACATAGAAGTCGTTATTATAATCAGCATGATTGCTTAGAGTAACCGAAACCTCATCAAAATAGATGGCCCCGCCGATGCCGCTTCGCCAGTTTCCCAGCCGAAGAACCACCCGTCCGTAGGCCGTCTCAGCCGGTGCGGTAATAGCCCCGCTGATTCGAACCCACGTATCATCCGGCTCAATCGAAGAATCAAACACCGCAAGCACGGTTTTCACAATGGCCGAATGCCCTGCATCATAAAACTCCGCTTCAAGCTGCAGATTCCAGTTGATGGCCGAGGTATCTGCGCTGCAATCCATAACCTGCACACTGTAGAGATAGGTTGCCGAGGGAATCGCTGCATAGTCCTGCCACAGTCCGCAGCTGTCCCACCAGAACTTCATCCCCTTGCTGCCGATCACCCGGCCGGCGTCATTGTGATGCCAGCCGGCATCCCCCCAACTGTGCCAGCCCGGAATCGAAACAGAGCCCAATTGGCCAAGGTCGCCCTCCTCAAACCCTCCGTTGGTAAGCAGATTGTTTCCGGCAAAAACCGTGCACACCCAGAAAACGCTCAAAACGCCGATTGCCGACGCGGCCTGTAAATACTTTTTCATCATTCCAATCCCCTGAATAAAACAGCGATAGACTATAATAGACCCCCGGTCTATGCCGGCCGGGGGTCTTGAAAACCAATCAGATACCCGCCTTCTCCTTTGCCTTATCTTCGGCGTCTGAGAAGCAGAGAAGCAAGCCGCCCAAAGCCAGAAGCGAAATGGCGGTCGGCTCCGGCACCAGCACCGCATTTTCAAACCAGACACTTCCAGCCGCAGGCCAGTTGCAGGCCAGTTCGACTTTAATCTGGGTTGTGCCGGCAGGGGTCATTGCCGTTAAAGAATAACTCTCCCACGGATGGGGGATGTCGTAGTTCTCTCCATACACAGCCGGGTCAACCGTGTTTCGGCTCACTTGGCCTATTTCCACGCCTTCGGCATCCAGAAAGAACATAATCATTTTCCCGGTGGGAAGCCACCAGGCATCGGCACCGCTGAGGACAGTCAGCGTGTAGGTAACCCCTTCCGCTGCCGGGACAATCTGATAAAATCCGCCTCCGCCGTCCCATTGACCGCCGCCGGCAACCGCATAATAGGAGCCGTCATACGAGATTTCCGGCTTGTTTTCATGGTTGGCCCAACCCCAGCCCCACGCCCATGCAGTCCAGCCGGTCGGCGTTTCCTCGGAAGGGGGGTCATTGAAATCGCCGTTGGTAAGCAGATTGGCACTTGTCATGCCGGCGATGGCGGCAAATGCCGATAATACAATCAGGCCTTTCTTCATCGTTCCATTCCTCCAAAATTGTTTCAAATTTAAAATTTCTCCCATCCAATACTCTCTCTATACCGGAACGCCCGGTACAGCACACACTTCACAACCGCATAGTGCCTATGCTGTTCAGCTCTGTCTGCTATGCTGATTTTCAGCCGCTTACGGAGTACAGCCGGCCTTGACCGTCATGCAATCCACCCAACTGAGAGCCAATAGAGCCAGGTCCTCCATGTCGGTTTTGCAGTCGCCGTTGATGTCGCCATGCCCGTTGGGCCAATTCGTCTCAATGGTATTATCTGCCGGGTCTTCCATGGCGGCCTCAAGACAGGTACCATACACGCCGGCATGGACACCGTCCGTTCCAACCCCAGCCCCGTCTTCCACTTCAAGAATGAAACCATACCAGCCCGTCGCCGCCTGGCCGGGTACCGAATTGGTAACGGACACATTCACGGTTACCGTTCTTGCGGCAGGATCCCACGTTTGCGGGCCCATCGTCACCACTGTGGCTCCGGCTTTTTCATGGGTGCCCTCCACGTATTCCGCCCGAATGATGGGGCTCTTGCCGTCATCTGTGTAGGAGCCGGACAAGGTAAAATGTCCTTCCCCGTTGACAAGCCAGACATACTGATTGGCTCCCGCATCCACTGCCGGCGGCACATCTCCAATCTGGAAGGTCCACACGGGACCCTGAAAGACGATAGGAAAGCCGTTGTTGGGGTCGGTTGTGTCCACTCGCCATGTGTACAGGGTGTTGTCCATCAGCGTAACGCCGGCGTCCGCCAGGGTAACGCTGTTTTCGGTCAGGCCGACCGCAATCGGTGCCGAGTAGAAATTCGGATCGACCACAGGACCTTCGGCCTCCAGATAGACATCAAACGTAAAGACATCCTCCGGGTCATGGCTTTGCCAGGACAGACTGGCCAGCGTCAGATCAACCGTTGCCCCGTCAGCCGGATTCGGGCCGTATGCCTGACCATAGAGGGCTATATCATAGACGCAGGCGTTATCATAATTGACAGCGCCGTCTCCCCTCGAGCCGTACATCCGGATCAGGTATCGCCCATAAGCCGTCCCGGGCGGAGCCGTAATATCCGCCGTATAGAGCAGCCAGGTGTCGGTCGGATCATTTTTCGTGATTTGACCGAAGGCATCTTCCCGCAGCATGGCACCCAGCGCATTGTACCATTCCACCCGAAAATCGCCCGTTTTGTCGCCCTCTGTCTGGGGATTGCTGTCAGGGTTGCGCAGCGGATCGGCAGACGTATGCAGCATATAGCCGCTCAAACGGTACGTATGCCCCGCCTCCGCAGGAAAGTCCTGGTAAATCCCGCTGTCGCTCCACCAGAGTTTTACCGCTTTGGTGTCGATGACGGCCCCGGCATCATTATGATGCCAGCCGTTCGTATTCCACGTGAGCCAGCCGGGAATAGGAACCCGGCCGATTTGTCCGGTCTCGCCTTCCTCAAATCCTGGATTTTTCAGCAGATTGGCCCACGCAGCCCCTCCCGATGCTAACACGCATAAAATACTTACCCAAATCACGCCTCTTTTCATAAGACACCCCTTTCCTATAAAACTTTTCTTTTTTAGAAGGCCTGAGAGAATCCCAGGACCTTCAGAATTCACTTCTCCGTCCGAATGTTTATCGAGGAACCAGTTCAAAGACCGGCTCCGCAAAACCGCAGGTGTCCAGATGATTGGCAGGCCAGTTCTTTGCCAGCACACGCCCCCCATCCGTCACAAGCAGCGTCAGAAAGCGGTCTGAATCCGCAAGGGGCACATAAATCTCAAAGCCGTCTTCAGCCCGAAGCTGCTTTCGCGAAGCACGCAGCTGCCCGTCTATCAGTACCCACACATCCGCTTCGGCATAATCAGGCAGGTTCTTCCCTACGCGGAGAATCCCGGCAAAGGCGGAAAAAGAGGCAATGCGCAGCCCCGGCACCGTACGCCGCACGGCATCCAGGTCGATCGTCATCCCAAGATTGCTGTGCAGGTAGAGAGCCCCGGAATCCGCATTCCTTTTCCGCGATTGTTCATATTTCTGCTGGAGGGGCTCAAAAAACCTCCAGTCCTTCAGACAGCAGGCATTGGAGTAATACAACCCGCTGGTTTCAGGGCACCCCGTGAACCGATGGCCCGCTGTACTCACTTGAATTTCTCCGCCCCGGCTGTCCGGCACAAAAAGACTGTCTATGTACGGGCTTTCCTTGACGGCGGCAAGGGGAACAGGGCTTGGACGATACCCCACGACTCCGCTGTCGGTAATGGAGCCGTCCGCCGGATCATATTCTATGCTCTGCTTTTCGGCCGTGCCGAATCCGTTGCCGCCCAGCAGCAGGTCCGCCAGACAAAGAGTCCGCTGGCCCCGCCAGACAAATTTCGACTTCGAGTCAATATGTCTCGCCAGGGCCTGTTCATTCAGGGTGATTTCCCGGATCGCAGCACTCAGCGAATCAACCCGTCGGGCGCTGCCGGCCGCAAGCAGTTCCGAGATTTTTCGTTTTTGTTTTTCGCCGGCAAACAAGTTGGCCCGGCCGCGGTAAAGGTGAACATCCGTATTTCCGTCGAGATGACAGACAACGCCGAATTCCGTCCCAAGGTCAACAATTTTGGAATTGGGAGTCACCACGGAAAATCCGGAACCCTGTTCGGAAACGCGGGCAAACAGTTTTCCGTAATGAAGGACGATTTCTGAGGACGAGCGGAACAAAAATTCCGTCGGTGCTTCCAGGACGATATTGACCATCTCATCGGTTTGAAGTTTCACCAGACCGCGAGTCAATCGAATCGGCTTGGCATCGGCGGCCAGCCGGCCGCCGGCATGGGCAGGAAGACCGGCCGACCACTCGGCATCGATGGAATCCAAAACAGCGGCGACTTCGCTGGCAGGCCCGGGAGCCAGATGAGCATAGATGATAATCATCAGAATGGCCGCCGCACTCAGAATAGCCGCTGCCAGAGAATATTTGTTCACTGTCCGCTCCTGCCGCCGGCAGGGGGCTTTTTCCGCAGCAGGCGGGGCGGCGGGCTTCGCCGGCGGCGCAATTTTCATAGCCGCCGCCCGCTTTTCATACTCCGCAAAATCCCCCAGCAGCGCCAATTGTTCCTGCGGGTCCAGTTCACACATGAAAAAGTCCGTTTCCGTCGGCCGGCTGCTTTCCGGCTGCGAGAGGGGAGTCTGAGCCAGACAGTGAAAATAATTCAAATCCATTAAGACGTCCACGCAGTACTCCAGCGCCTCCCGCTTTCCCTCCAGCAGCGATTCCAGTTCCGCCATCTCATCCGGTCCGGCTGAACCGTTGCAGCAGTAAAGCAGCAGTTCCGAAATGCGGAGAAATTCACGGTCAGTCATGGCAGCATCTCCTGTTCTCGCAGAGAGCGCTTTACGCAAAGAGCCAGCGTATGATGAATCCTTGATAAATGCTTATACACATATTGAACCGACCGGTCCAGCTGAGCGGCCAGCGTCTTGACATCATAATTCAATTCATACCGGGCTTTCAGAAAACGCTGATCGGCGGTCTGAAGTTTTTCAATGCAGCGGCGCAGATGCTGAATCCGCAAATCCGTATGGCCTTCCTTTTGTTTGGCGATTTCCTGAATTTGCTCAAAAAGATTGTCGCTGAAAAGCACCTTGTCTTTGCTCTTGCTTCTTCGGTAATTCATAATGCAGTAATAGGCGACCTTCAGCCCCCAGCCGGCAAAGTCCGTTCCGATTTCAAAACGGTCAAATTTCCGCCACATCACCGTGATGGTTTCCTGCATAATGTCATCCGCGTCGTTAAAGTTGGGCACAAGAGACAAAATATACGAATTAATCCGCCGCTGATTGGCCATCACCAGCGTTAAAAATGCCTCCGTTTTTTGGCTGTTGGAATCCATCCAAAATCCCTGAACCGGCAGACTCCGCTTTCGAGATTCTTCCTATTAAATAACTTGCCGAAGGCCTTATTCTTCTACGAAAAATTTTAAAAAATGGCTGTTTTCTCAATCCTGAAGGCGCACAAGGGGCGTAGTGCTTTTTTTCTACCCAAAAGAAGTTAGACAATATCCATTGTTTTCGTCATACTCCACCCCAACCCCCTCCGGCAAGCCATTCCCCCGTTTTTTGCTTACTTTTTACACAATTTTTTGCTCCACCCCCAAAACCCTACCCCTTCCCTCTCCAACCCCGCCGCCCCCCCCCAATAAAGGATGGTTGGGGAGATGGCTTGGGAACTTGCCAAAGAACAAAATGTTAAGTGTCGAGGGATAGGTGGGCTGTAAGGCGTACGAGTTATTAGCAGACATTAGGAGGAAATGACATCAATTCTCCGTAAAGGTTGCTAAATATCAACTGAATATCATGAAACGTACATATTATAATTAGTCTCTCTGCCTCTATGTTGGCACAATCGATGTAATCCTCAAAAACAACTTGATACCCTTTCTTATCTTTTGGAATTATTTCATAATTCTCAATATTAGACAAGATAAGTTTGTGCTTGGCTGCTATCTTTTTTGTTTGTATCTGAACAAACTTACCTTTGTATTCATACTCGGTAGTATTGATCGTTACTGTCTTCTCAGTTGGGTTATACTCTACATCATCAACTTTAAAACCCGAATCATGAATAGTGCTTATTGCAGCAAGCAAGGATTCAGGGTCCCTTATTGTTTGTTTTGCCATCGCAATGCCTTTCTTGTATATTGTCATTTAGGCCATAATGGTATACGAAAATGACCTGTGGAATGTCTTCCTATACGAATCATAAACTGCAAATGCCTGTAATTATGCGCTCCTCCATGAGGGCCATGTACTGCGGTCTTCCCCAGCCATGGATTAAATTTAGCAGCACCCGCCCCAGCAGCCGCTAATGCTGCATCGCGCGAAACATGTTCCATTCCCTTGCTGAAACCCATCCATTCATATGTGTCATCTAACGGGTCACCAAACGGAATTACACCATCAATCCACGCACAAAAACCATCATTCATTGAATTTAAGACTTCGCCCGCCGCACTGTTTTCGAGTGCTTCAATTGCATCAATGATTTTCTCTCCTATACTCTTGTCATCATTTTTACACAATCCCCACGGATCAATCCAGTGGATGGGATTATTCCCGTAGTAGGCATACAGGTTCATCCCGTCGATGTATCCGGCCGGGTCGGCCTGGAGGAATCGGCTAAGGGCAGGGCGGTATATTCGGGTGCGGTAATAATCTTGTTCTTGACTCATCCAGCTTAACATTCAACTTGATCCACAATACTTTCAAATATTGGGAGTAGATTCTCGGCAACTATTTCCTTATGCCAGAAAGTTATTTTATCATAATCCGTGTCACAAAACCAAAATGCCTTTACAATTTCTTTTCCAATGAGGATGTCAAAAGACTTCTTGTCAAGAATGTCATGCTTCATTAAAGACTCAAGTTCACCTCCTATTTTATCCTTTTGTATAAGTATACCAACGATTACAAAGTCGCCCGGACTGGATTCTCTCAAGACACAAAAAGCATTCTCGGCCGGCCAAATAAAACTCAAGCGAGCTCGATTCCTTGAATAATACCCTTTTACCTTTAGAATCTCACTAATAAAATAGCTATCTATTCTGGTAAAATCAATCGACGCCAAAACAGAGGATATAAAAAGACTTCGTTCACCCATGTTCGCAAAATAGATTAATTGTAAGTATTTGTTTTTATATTTTTCGGACAGGCAATCACAGAATGAAGGTAAAAAATCGCTCATTCGGTTAATTATTGGGTCAAGAATTTCTTCGTCTTTGGTCCCCAAATATACTCGTCGTATCTCACAATCCTCGTTTTCTGCCTTTGTGGTATTTCCCAATTTTTTTATTAAGATCGCAATGGGCAGATGATAACCTCTCGAAAGATTATTTTCTTTAGGGAGGAAGAAAGAAATATCTCCCTCCATTGCTTTTGTCTGTTGTTCAATAACAATTTGAGTTCTAACATTTTTCATCAGTTAACTCCATACAAGATCTCTCATCGATCAATGTGGGCTTTTCTTATACATACAAGTTTCAAAATTTCAGCATCGTAATTACCAGCCTATAATAATAAGAGCCGGTACAATGCCTTCGCCTGTCGGACCACCTAACATTATATCATCTAGAATCAAGCTTCCTCCGACAATATAAGCACCAAGTGTAATTTTTTTTGCAATTTCACTTCCATCAGATCCAATTTTCTTTCTGTATTTTCTGCCTCTACGCCCCGGAGGAGTGTAATCATAATGATCACCGCCATGTTCACCGCCAGGATCAGGATGCGGCCTCCAAGTTCCTCCACCAGGATCTTTCCACTCTCCACCTCCTCGAGGATCATCTGTCGGAATCCACTCCCAATCAGGTGTCCAGCCCGGTGGCTTAGGAAATCCTTCGGGAGGATTTAGTGAACCAGTATTTAATTTATCCAAACCCCACGGATCAATCCAGTTCAGCGGATTGTTGCCGCAGTAGGCGTACAGGTTCATCCCGTCGATGTATCCGGCCAGATCGGGCTGTATATTCCGCATGCGGTAATAGTACAGTTCTGTGGTGCTGTCCCACCGCCGGCCGGTAAACAGATACGGATTGCCCACCTGCGAACGGTTATAGGTACCATCTACTAACACAGAGCCGTATACATCATACTCATATTCTTCGACCACGTCACCGCTGCTGTTTGATAAGGCAATGACATTGCCCTGTCCGTCATAGTGATAGAAATACCGCCCGCTCTCACTGCCCCCGGAATAGGTAATCATACAGACCGGTTCATCAATCCCCGGACCGTAGATAAACCGCTTCTTCAGAGTCAGCGTCTGGCTCACGAGTGAATATTCCGCAATCATCTGCGCCCCATCATACACATACACGGTTTGGGTTCCATCGGCATCCACCAAAAGCCGCCGACCCATATTGTCATACGCATAGGATTCATCCAAAGTCGAGCCATCTACGGCCGTCCGCAGCCGTTCTCTCATCGCACTCTACTGATGGCCCCAATTCAGATACATTATCTTTTATGATATTGATTTATATAACTAATTAATTTATAAATAATCTCGCCCCTTTCATTTGGTGTATCATTCTTGTCCAGTCCAGATTCGCATAATTCATCAGCTAATTCTGAACAGATAGTATTAATTTGATCGGAAGTCATAATTTCAGGTTTTGAAATAGCATTGCTATATTCCGGAATTCTTTGTTTAATAATCTCTTTCAAAACAGATTCCATTTCAGATGTTATATCCATAATAGCACCTACTACTTATTGATCTTTGAAAAGTTAAATAAACGAGCGTATTCCTGCCGATAATAGGGGTATGAGACCCATAGGAACCCCTGACCAATTATCGGATAGGCGACGCAAGGCGATTGCTTTGCTCCAGCA